>Ga0181612_143449_pt1 | contig 14603 bp, 11 predicted proteins | sample HoacroProtozoa21_FD_119630 | JGI IMG/M metagenome (GOLD analysis project Ga0181612, IMG submission 119630) | Hoatzin crop microbial communities from Cojedes, Venezuel. Combined Assembly of Gp0051906, Gp0051904, Gp0051908 | reverse complement strand
GTTCCCTTCGCTGCCAGTCAGCCTCTGCTTTGGACAGCAAACGCCCGGGGAGTGCTCACAGAAGGGGGTAGCGTCTCTCCCAGCAGGCTAACACAGAAATCTGGAGGATGGAGATCTGCTGTTTATCATAAAAATGTAGAAAAACGTGAGTGATTTCTGGACGTTGTGTTCTTCCTCTCCTCTGTTTTCCCTACTTCTGAGAACAGGGGCACTCACTCTCATCAATGAAACGAGGAAGATGACCCCAGCTGCAGTGCTGTGGACACAAGGCCCATTATCCCAATTCCCTTCCTGACGTCCTCACACCTGGACATTCTGTCAGCGTAACTCAATTAAGAGCAGCTCCACAAACCCACATTTCACTTCAAAGCCCTTCGGGGAAAAAAATCAGCCTCAGCAACCTGTCACTTTACGTCTCGACGTGGCAAGGTCAACAAGCTTCATGTTAACGGCACATTTCTGCAGCATTGGACGATGAACTTCAGGAGTGGTCCATACTCTTGCCACGTCTTCTCAGCTCCCAAGCGAGCAGAAAGAAATCACACTTGCTGTGAACAAACCAGGTGCAGGCAAATTTTCCTAAGCTACTCCTATGAGCTCCGGCAGTGGCAAGCTAAGCTTCTTTTAGAAGAAATAAAATGAAAAAATCCTTACTGATCTTAATTGTCGCTAAGGGTTTACCAAGCTCTGAGCTCAGCATCTTGATATTAGCTCTTCCCCGAGAGCTGGACAGGAGGATTTTGAGGAGCTGAATCGCAGGAGGTCCCTCTCTATTAATCACTGGAATGTATCCTGTTTCATTATCTGCCGTCAGAGCATAACGCAATTAGTGCACGCTATACATTAGAGGTATTTACTAGTCCTCCAGTACGTACGGACTCACAGTGAAGGCAGTGGGAGCCCGTTACACACGTTGTAACTTCTTTTTTGCCAGTGGCAAGGAGTCGAGTGGGGTTCGCTCTGCCGGGACCCCCCCCCTGCACAGCCCACGGGCGTTCCCCGTAGGCTTTAAGGCCACCATTTATTTTATGAAACGACACACACGGGGCGAAAAGCGACGCCTGAAAATCTCCCGAACGCTCCTGAGGGCAGCGTGACGCGTCTGTGACATTCCCAAACGGTGGCACCAGACCTCAGCGCTGAGCAGAGATCGGCCACGTCGCCGGTGACCTGCGGAGCCAACACGGCTGGTTCCTGCCTCCCTGATGCATCCGCGCCTGGCTGCGCGCCTGGTTTTGGTGCGAAACCGCCCAAAATGCAGCACGTTTGAGTTTCACTCTGCATTTGGTTCTCTGCGCAGGCCCTTCCCTTCGCTGTCAGAATGAAGAGGAGCATTTCTGGACCCGGAGAACCACCGCACCCACGTCACCCAGCTGTACGCATTGGCACCACGCGCAGCACCCGACACGCCCGGGTGTCTCACCCACCAGCTAAGCACCCAGCACCTTTCTTTTCGTGGTAAGGAAGGAAAGCAGTGATTTTTCCGAGCTGCTCTCGTTACGGTTCGTCACGGCAAGCGCTGTGTGATTAGCGATAATTGCCAGGCATGCTGGCTGCCGTCCCCTCGCCCGGCTGACGACAAGCTCTCTTACAGACAGGCCGGCCAAAACCACAGGGGCCAGACAAAACCAGTAGCGCCGGGTGGGAGCGACTGGGAGGGAGAAAGCTCTCAGCTCCACAGGTGTAAGCACCACAGAGGCATTGCAAACGGGGTGGAAAAGCATTACACAGTGACAAGCACTTAACGACTCCGAGGAAGGGTATTAAATAACTAACATTGATTGATACAAAGACACCTGCTGCTGTGAGATGCTTTACAAAGGGTTTGCTCGACAGGATTCTTGCGCAGAACCTACCAAAACAGAGAAGATGCCCGTTGGGAGGAGCTATGTAGTATTTTTCTACTGCAGCCTGTTTACCACAAAATTTAAAGTGGTAAATTGCTCTGATGCTGCTAACAGCTCCAGCTGCTTTCATCAGCCAGGTGGCTGCGCAGCTCCAGCAGACACCATCAGAGTCTCTCCAGACTGACCACGGGGTCTGGGAGATGCACTGACACGGCCTTGAATCCCAGTGTTGCCCTGATTTTTATAATCATATTTTAAGAAGTGGGCAGACAAAACAGAGCAAAGCTTATGGGGATACACTACTAAAATTACAGTCAGAGCGTCTGTTTCCACTCTTCAGCAGAAATACAGATAATGTTAATAGTGATCACTGGGCTTAGAGAATATAAATCTAACCATGATTAAATTCTGTTCCCTGTGAGCTAAGCCAGGAACTCAGCTGCTATCAGGATGGAGATTACAGATGCATTTACAGTCCAAAATCACTACAGCCTGATTCTGCTCCTTATTTCATATTCAAAAAGACATTTAGTAGGACTACGAGGAACCCAACTTCAAAAAGCAGCCAACTGCAAAAGATGTGTCCAGACTACTCATCTTTCATCTCCTTATCCTCTGCTTCACGTGGTTTCGGTACCTTTGGAGAAAGGGAGGATGATTCCCCTTCTCCAGACTGAGCTGGCAGGAGTAATGTGCTGAAACGCAGACAGCCCCGGTGACGCCCGTACGGGAGCTACTCAACTCAGGGCCTTCTGAGGAACAGCTCACCTCATTCTGAAGACGACTATTTGGTTTGCTGGGTCAGTTGTGTGCCCAGGGGCTGCTTATTTCTTCCCACGAACAACATAAAGATCTAAGGTGACTAGTACAGACATAGAGATCTACAGCGTAGACAGACTGCACAACCATGAGCAACCTTGTAAAATGAAATTATTTAGACAACAGTGTGAGATGAACACATTTGTGAGCTCTGATTTCTCAGAGCGTTTGCTTACCTAGGATCACAAAGAAACTTGGTCTTTTCACCTTCTTCTCTCCAAATAAGCCATTCTCGGAAAGAGGGATGAACAAACATTCGCGTCATATCTCTACGTTTGATAAGAAACATAGAAAGGTTCTCCATCCTCTGCTGAAAGTCATCCCACTCCAAAGTGCCCTCAATGTTACCTGCATTAATGGCCTGAAAAATATGTTCATCTGTTAGTGGATGCAGAGATGCCACTGCCACATTCAAGAGAGGCATAACCCGATCAAAGGAAGACTGCGTTGGGAACTTCATATTGCACTGCAACAGGTAAACTTCTGACAGAGACACTGGGACTACTTTGTAGCTGGAGCTTTTTAGTACTAGGTATCCTTTCTCTATGAGATCAAAAGTGAGTTTTAGGTACAGGTAGGAGCCTTGGCTCAAGGTCTTGAGGTGAGAACTGAGTTTGCCAAAGGTAGTGTTGTCCATTTTGCCGTTAAGTGAGATGTTGTTCTGGATCTCCGAGCTGCTGTGTATCCGATGAAGGATATATGCCTGCAGGTCCTGGTCTATGGCTTCATTCTCTTCCAGTCTATCCAAAAATATTCTGTGGAAGGGCAACAGCTTAATTATTTCCTACAAAGAAAGGAAAAAGAAAAAGGATACTCATGTTGGCAGTGTTTATTATTCAATAAGTAAACTTAATTCATAATACAATAGCACCTTTGGGACTCCTTTAAGACCTCTTCCATCAGGGCAAGCACACAAGATGGCAGTTTGTGCCCTCAGGACCTCACAATCTCATCTATAATCAAGCAGACTGCGTGTGAAACATGACTGAAATAAAAATGAAGGACACGGTTCCTAATACCGCATCCATGGAAAGGGCTGGAAAATTCACCCAGAGCAGCGCCCTTGTTATTCCTACCCCATCCCAACCACGTATCGACACGCCATCCCTTCTGCTGTCGCGTTAGAGGGAATGAGCTGTGGACAATCAGACGACAGCTCTGAGGCCAGAAGAAATGTTGCTGAAGCCGAGCCAAATACCTTCCCGTGAGCATGCTCCCATATCCCACAGCTGCTATCAACAGGGAAATGCATGGAAACATCAGGACAGCTAACAGCAAATGCTTTCCAGTGCAAAACAAATACTGCTTGTTTACAAATAGTCTATCTGCTGCAGGAGAGCGTGGCCAGGGACTGTCTCATCTGCTGAGCTCACCGATGATGCTCATGCAACATAAACCAAAAATCATCACCGGCCTTTCCAAAGGAATTCTTGGTCATGGGTTCTCAGTCACTGTGAAGTGGGGAGAACTGACGGAATGGAGCTGGACAAGGCAGCTGCAGGAGCGGCTCTCCAATATAATAAAGAGGGTGAGCGCAGTGCAAAATAAAGCTTGCGGTGAAGGCTGTAGGGCTGCAAAAGCCCTAATTAAGTGAGGAATTCAAGTCATAAGGATGCAGTTTACCTACAATTACAAAAAGATTTCTTCCAAATGATGTTAATCTACTCCATTACTGAGCAGAGAAAGAACTGCAGCACAAACCAGCAGATCGCCCGTGCTCTCCCGGCGCCCTGGGGAGCAGCTGCTGTTCCCAGCTACAGAGGCAGCCTTGGTGGGGCCGGAACCAGCACTCAGCTCCCTGCCAGCAGGACCACAGTAAATCAACCTGCGGATCTCAATAACTATTGGCAAATCTTAATAAAACTGCTTAATGGAGCTCGGTAAAAATGAACTGAAAAAACAGCTACTAATGAAAAACTGCAAAACGCAGAGCTGCAGGCACGCCTTTCTGAGCTGCTCCCGAACACGCGGCTCGTCCCTCGGACGCTTGCCTCCTCTGGGCCCCTGGCTCCGACGCTCAGCGTGATGCTGCGAATCAACCCGCTCTGCTGTGACACAGCTGACAGAGCAGCTCTGCCCTAACCGGGTCGTCGTGTTTGCTTCCCAGCTTGCTCCGTTCAGCCGAGCAGTTGAGCCAACAAACTAAGGTCAGCTTAATCCTTATGCCAAGAGAGTGGTGAGGAGCAGCTTAGGACAGGCTGAAGGTAAAAACCCGCCCAGCTGCCAACTAAAATACAAACACTTAAGAATAACCCGAACGACATTTGGCTTAGTGTTTCAGCAGTTGCTCAAGATATTCTTCACTGAGCTGAATACTGTCTTGGCCCGACAGACTGAAACAACCCCCCCCCATGCTCTGGGTCACACAGAAGGCATATGAAGATACGAATTTCTTTGCCATTCTACACGGAGGAGAGGATGCTCTTGAGCAGCGCGGGCTGACAGACATCAGGCCCTACCCTCCTAATACGCTCGGCGAGTAAGGAGCCCGTTGGCATGCGAGCTCACTCAAATGATCCGCACTATTCGCTGATGAACATTTATTGGCATGAATAAGCAATGCTGGATTAGATCCATTCAAAGCTGTAGAGTGAGTTTGGGGACATGAATGTAAATCCAAGTACAAAAAAGTCAAAAGGATCTCCCGAAAGAAAGGGTCTTAAACAAATCCAGATATCTGCTAAAATCATCTTTATCAAAGCCCATCCTGACAACGACCCAGCTCATCACACTTCTTGGCCTCAGCGTACCTGGAGACTTGTCCTGACTGTCACTACCAGCTTCAGCCAGGAAGGGAATTTTCCAATCATTTTGCTCAGGAATGACACTATGGTATCTCCGTAATCCGGCTTGTGAAATTCAGCTTCATTTAAACCATCAATTAATATAATGAAATCTTCATCAGGGATCTTCCTCTCTGAGAGAAAGAGAAAAAGAAAAAGCATTTATTTAAAAGGCCAGGCAGGCGACTATCATGTACTGCGAGGTCACTACAGTGTTGTAAAGCAGCGTCAGATACTGCGAAAGGAGAAAAACGACACAGCAGCAGCATCTTTCTTATGACACTTTAACTGCATACACACAGAGGTAGGCCCACACATACGCTATTTCAATTCTTATAGATATTTCAGTTATGACATACACAACTGTGATACCCCACGGATAACACAGCTAGTCCTCTTTTTAAAAACGACCTCTTCCACAAAGTCCAATATTATTCGATATGAATCACTATCTTTCTGCTAAGTTTTAATAAACACTTTATTAGCGGTTCTCTATAGTTTTGGCATTAAACTCTCACCCTGATGTCAGCCTGTCTTCATTTCTGCAACTACTAAATGAAGCTTCACCAAGAAATTCACCTCCTCAGCACATCTAGATCCTTCTGATCCACACTTTGGGCACTGCCTGCTTGACCAGCTGAGGTCTGGGCAGTGTTTTGAGACAGAAGCAAACTTGCTTTCACAGGCAAAACAATTCTTTGAGGAGCATAAAGCATCAGCCAGCCCGCACGGGGCTGAGCACTCAACACTTTGGAGCTCACAACCTCTGTTCAGCAGAGATTGTTCAGAACAGCTCTGACCTTCCAGTACTGTAAAGGAGCTTGGTCTCAAGTCTGTAGCCAAAACTCTTCTATAAACGAGTCAGGAGGAATAAAAAAGATCCTACAAAAAGTGAATCGTGGACCTTTTAAACAGGGTATTTTGGCTGGTGGTGAATGCAGTCACCAAACTGATGCAGACAACGAAGTCAGTGTTCCTACGCCAGGTGCCGAGAGCTGAGTATAGCTTTATAACTAATGATACGGATTCTTTTAGGCTTGCATCTTAAGCTCCAGTAGTATCTTCTCAAAGGTAATCTTGCGTAATAAAACCAGCTGGGAAACAAGAGTCTACTGTTGGCATAAGCTATTACCATGTATCACAGATTCCGATCTGTAGGAAGTTTGCTCTCCTTTGTAAAGTACTACGGATAATCCTGCTATCAAAAAGCTCAGTATTCCCAACAGCAGGATAGCTTTTCCCTTTGATGAAATTTGCTGCAAAAACCCAGCACAAAACGTGCACCGATGACATCAGCAGTCTCTGCGGTGTTCCGGGGAGAAGAGAAATGCATCAACACCTTGCGTCCGGTACTGCCCAGCATTGAAATCCCAGCCTCTCCTTGCCTTACGTTATCAAGTTGCATTTATTTCCTGATATACTGTTAATATCCATATGAAACCCACATATTTTGCACTAAAATTACGACAGATCCTTTTTAGTTAACTTCTCAGTAAGATTCTTGAGTACACTAGAAAATACACTTTATGACTCTATGAAATCTTGGAGTGACTACAGTGCCTCAGTTTTATACCCACATCTCATGTTTCTCATAAAGCCTGAGGGACAGAGGCAAAAGAAGGAGTAGGGGAAGAATCATAACTTTGTTCTCCTACATATTACTTACATTCCTTGAGATTAAAAAAAAATGTATTTGAGAAACATGAATCTAACTTTCTCAGTCACATTCACCATTAACGGCTGTGCAATAATTTTGTCCCAGTAGCACTAAAGCTTCAACAGCACCTTGTAAAAGACCTGCTGATATATTTACGGAGTCTTAAATGTTATATATTTTAAAACCAATTTCCAGACACTGTTCATTTTGTTGCAAAACACGCGGTGCAAATTAGCTTGCCAGCACTCTCCATCAGCAAGGTTGAAAGATGGGAGTCCCGATCATTGGCTCCATTGGAGCTGGGTTGAGCACAGAGCCCAAGAGGGGGACAAAAAAGCGCTTATATATAGAATTTTTCCACCCCCTGGAACTTAGGACCAGATGGGGGTCAACCTGCTTGGCAAGAAAAATAAGCATCCTCCGAAATGCTCTGAATTCAACAGCTGGAACACCTCCCAAGGAGTTACTGTAATAACCACCAATTATCTTCCTTCGGAGCAGCAGTTCCTAAATGTATCTTTTTTCTTTTTTTTTTTCCTTTGCCAAGAGTTTTGGTAAGAAAGAGTCGCCACGCTACTCCTACAGTGACATTTCAGCGTGCCAGGAAAACCGACTGCTGTCGAGCTGTGCTGGTGCTACGCGCGCTCTGTGCCTGGCGGAACCACGCGCGCTGGACCCAGGTGCTACTGCTCAGGGTCTGGATGCGCTGTTTTGGAGAACTGATTTGATCGACAGGGCTTTGAATTCAGTGGAAGCTGCATTTATTCCACGTTGGCTCCTATGCTGTCATGTCTCAGGCGGTAACAGAAAAATTATCTGAACTGGTTTTGCACCCCTCTTGCAGCACCCACCGCAACAAACACCCTTCTGTAGGACAACCGAGTCCTGAACTCTGCAACGCTCCGACGGTTTTCATGGCAACGAGCAAAGATCTTATATTTAGAGACTGTCACGACAAATTAGTTGTATCTTGCAGAGGAAAGAAAGAAAAGGAGACAAAACCAGTGCTGCATTAGAAAAAGCTCTGAAGTCCGCAACCAGGATAAGGCTTGTTACCAGTTGCCCTGGAAGCTTTACAGAGGCTGTCTACAGACCTCTACGGTATCAGCTTTTTTGGGCAAAGCTTCAGATTCTCTAAAGCCCACTAAATAATGGCAGAGAAAGGGAAAAACGTTCACCCCTAAACACATAAATCGGAACACGCTGCCGTAAGCAGAGCTGTGCGTGGAAACTGTTGCTTGTTTTCACCTTTAGGACAGCGAGGCCAGGTCTGGGATGTGGAAGACGGCAAGAGAAGCGAAAGCCAAGTGCACGCTGTCATTAGCCCCTCATCCACGGCCCACACCCGGAGGAGAGCAGTGGTTAACCCCTTGCTTCCAAACAAACACGACGGCGTATTCTCAGCCTCTCCAAATCTCACCTCTTCCCTGCAGCTCCAGAGATGTGATACAGAAGGATCAATCTATCGCTTCGTTTAAACACCCAGGTGCAACTAAGCAGCGTTTTGGAAATAATAAGAAAAAAAGGCGCGCGGGAGCTCAGGGAAAGCGTCGGGAGCATCAGCACCGTACCTTTGTGGAGGTTCTCCAGGGGCTCGAGGACTCCCCGGCGGAAGGAGGCCATGGGGTCCTGCACGCAGGAGCGCAGGCTGAGCATGCTCTGCAGGTGGGGCTCTCGCAGGAGCTGCTCCCGGTAGGCACCGAACTGCGGCGAGCGGCAGAGCAGGGCGGCCACGTTGTGCACGAACTCTGGCACCAGGCAGGTGTAGGCGTTGTCAGCCTGGCAGTAGTGGTAAGCGACAACCTAGCAAAGAGGAAAAGAACACAAAAAATGCATCTTCATCAGCCGCGAGTCGGGCAAGTCATTAAAAGCAGCGGTTTTGGTTTGGTGAGTTTGATGCGTTCCGGCAGGTGAAGTCTTTCAGAGTACCAAGTGCTAACTACCCGTGACAAGAATCCAGACGAATCAGTTGGTAAAAACAGGCACTGATCCTGAAAAATGACTGGACCTGCCACTTGAGGAATAAATGAAATTAAGCTGTAGCTGCTCCCAGAGACAGACATTGACAGTGACTGACATATCCGAAGCACTGTGCTGAGCAGGGAGCGATACGATGGTGCTCTGAGCTCCGTGTAAGGACTTGGCGTCAGTAATAACTTGCGACTGTTTTCTCAAACTTCATTTTTATTTGCTGTTTTCAAATGTCAGGCTCTGCAGAAGCAGGCAGAGTGCACAGGCTGAGCACCTTACAGCAGAGCGCACCTGCAAACAACAGATTCCCACCAACGGCGGGGGATGTCAGGCTTACTATACGTTACTCACCCACTGTGATCCCGCTCTTCATTCAGAAAATCAATTCAAATTAAAGAAAAAAAAAAAAAGAAACCATCCTCTTTTCCCAGGTCACCTGATTTTCCCAGCTCTCTGCCAGAACCCACTAAATTCTGCCCACTTCTTAAAATAAGCAGAAAACCAGTGACATCTTCTCAGTCCAATCTGCCAACCTTCCTGTTTTCTTTTGCAATATAATAAAAAAGGGCCACCAAAAGCTCTCTCTGCTTGCAGAGCCCTGGGGCGGCTGCTCCAGCCCCGTTCCCGGCACCGGCTCCTCCTGCTCCCTCGCCAGCCCCAGCCTCCCCGCAGCACCGCCCGGTCCCAGGCTCTGCCAGGTCCAAAGGCTTTTCTCCACCACCCAGTCACTGCGTTTTCTTTGCAGATGTCACGGAGAGCATTCAAAAATACCCCGGCAAGGCAGGTGGGATCAGTTTTGACCAAAACCACCACTGCCCTGGAGCACTGTAGCACGGTATATAAATATTGCCAAATAAAGCACATTTCTGAACCTGGACAGGAGAATGTAAGTGAGGACGCTGCGCACATGAGATTGCTGTGGCCTTCTGGGGGCCGCGTGAGCTCGGGTGGAAGGTGGCCCACGGCTGTTTGGCTGCGATTCAGGCTTTCTGGCTTTCCACCCGCAAGAAGCAGCCCTCGGCTGGCAGCAGGCTCCAAGGCGGAGGGGGTGGCAGACCCAGCCTCCGAGCTCTGCCACCGCGAAGGACGGTACTGAGGAATGAAAGCGTCTGGCTGTGGGGTCCTCACACATTGCTGGCTTTTCATTTGAAATAGAAATATATGAAATTACCAATGGGGTATAATGCAATCATTTCCCTTCTCAGTCACAACGAGGTGTGATGCACACGGTGACGATAAAGCTCGGCTGTTCTTGCAAGCATCAAGCCCTAATACATGTGCTTAGGCTTTAATGGATACCTTCAAATTCCTAACAGAATTCTTCCTATCAGCCAGTTAAAATATAATGTATTCCCTTAAAGAACAGCACTGGGTAAACTAATAATAAAGGTAGTGATTTCTTTCCAACAATCCCATTTATTTGGGGATTATAACTTGTGGATTCCACAGTATAAAGTTCTTACGCAGCCGTCCCTTGATATCAGGTTCCCAGTAACAGAAACCAAATTGCTGTACGCAGAGCTCTTATTTCCTACACAATAGGCGTGTAGACAAAAATAAAGTTTCCTTTTAACGAGAAGGTGATTAACTTCTTCCAGGAATCCAGGAATCTACAGGGCCAGGTGGAAGAGGGGACACACCTTATGCAGTACCCACGCAGGGAATGGTCATTGGTAGATACTGGGACACACATACACTTACAAATCCATTAATTTAAGCCCCTTCACATAAACTCTTGGTCCTTGTCATGGGTTTCCTGGTATACTGGCTTCAACAGTAGGATAAATGCAATGCTTAATAGGTGCTTCTGAGGCTAAACCAAAAAGCGACAAAGATCTGGGAAAGGCAACCAAAGGAAAAGCATTATGATGTTCTCAGAAATGCAAATGCGCCAAAATTTCATCTTGATGTTATTTATTTTCCATGACATTTTCTCTATCTTCAAACCGAAGAGAGGCTGCCAAAAGCCAGTGCTGCAAGCTGAGCCTGGTGCTAGAAATCAGGCTCCTCACTCACACAGCCAGAGCTGGGTGGGAAACAGTTTTCTCATCCTGTGAAACTTCTCACGGCTTCAAAGCATTTCCCTGTTCCACCCTTGGGAATGAGACCAGGGTGAACGTGAAAAGTGAATGGAAGAGACTTCAGGACAACCCGCAGGTTGGTGCTGACGGGGCTCACCTCCAAACAGCTTCAAACCCCGTTCTTCTACCCCGCATCAGGTGAACACCTTTAATACCTGGTCACTAATACTCTGAGGAAGGTCTCTTTCCAATTATTTCACTTTATATGCTTTATTAATTGTTCAAGGATCCAGTAAGAGGGATGGATCCCATCTCCACTGCTTAGGATTCTCTTCTAAAATACAGGGAACCATGTTCAGACCCTGCTCTGCATCTGCAATGACCACTCCGTATGCTAGCTGTAATTCTGGTGTGTTATTTGTCTCCCCTCCTTTTGCTCGACTGCACAAGCCAAGAAATACATCCACGAAAAGAAAAGAACAACTTCTATAGCCTGGCAGTGAACTGAACATTGAAAAAGGTGTGCTCTCAGTAAAAGCTCCCTTTTCCATACATTGAACTACTTTTAAAAAACCGCTTGACAAAGTTCCAACCGTCTCTCATCATAAACAAAATCCTTGAATTAAACATTTCATTTTATCTAGAAACTGCGTTGCAATAGATGAAACCACCGGGGAACCGCACGCTCTTCCAAAGGCATGGCTGGGTGTTGGGAGCAGTTCACATTTATTTCTGTCTGATACAATTTGAGGCATGATTCTTCTAATCATAGCTTCAATATAAACTTTCTCCTCACATACCACTGAACACTATAAACACCAAATTAGACTTCCAAAACTTTTAAACCTTTATTTCTGCTATCAGGTGTGTTAAATGATGTCTACAAAGTTGGAAGCTGAAAAACTCCTTGCTCGAAACTTTGATTAAATTTAAATTTAAATCACTGCCTTGCAAACATTAAGTACACAACGGCTGTAAGCAACCCTAACGCAAGAGAAGCGGATTACAACGAAGGACGGGAAAAGTGACACCTAGATCAAGAGAACTGTTCAAAATATCTGTTTATGTCATTTTTGTAAGGGCTGAGAAAGCACTTTTGACAAGTTGAGTGACTCCACGCTGAGAAACCAAGGCATTATATTGTTCATATTAAATACCAAATGCCAAAAGTTACAAACTTGTACAATTTCCTTTCTTGCTTGAAAGGGAGCTTCAAAATAATTCACACTTGCACAACGCATGTATTGCTTCCAACGATTACCTCCTCTCCTAAAATGATTTGGAGAGTCTAGCTGGCTACACACCAAAGCAGCACATTTATCATGAGCTTTTTGGTAGCCAATTTTTTTAAACATTAATTATGTGTTACAACGCTTGAGAAACAGCAGATGGGGTGAAGGCAGAGCACTGCCTCTAACAGACCATGGCCAATGTTCAACCTGACCCCATTCTCTCCTGAAGTGGGGTCAAGGAGCATCAAAACTCTCATTTACTCAGAAATGACGCAAACTTCATCTTCTTAACTGCCAAAGCAGAATTATGAAAGACTTCATTCATACTCTCTTTAGGTGTTAAACCCAGTAGGTTTTCAGGAGCCTCCTCTCTCAACCCTTCCAACACCAGCCATCCTACTCTCTCCTTTCTGCCACAGCCATTTCCCAACATCTTCACCACGTAACCTTCACCTTCCTACTGCTCTTGTGGCTGCCCTTCCATTCCGCTTCACTCCTTCACCCACTCATTTCTTGGACGCAGGACTCGGCAGCCGTGTCCCAGAAGCTCTCCTCCCCACCCCAAAACGCTTCTCTAAATCATGGCCAGGCCAACTGCACTCCAGATTGCCGAGGCCAAGCTACCAATTTCAGCTGGCCTGGGCTCAGCTGAGCAGGCATGGCAGAATTCCATGGAATCAGAAGAAAATGGGGATTTCCTCATATATTTCAGGACCTAGGAAAACAGCTGCTGGAAGAAAAAGGAAGGCACGAGCATGTTAAAAGCAAAACAGCTGTTCCAAGGATAACGGAAAACACCGGTGGAAGAGAAGGGGAAGAGCTGCATCAACGCAGCAGGAGGAAGAGGCTAGAGAGGGCACTGAGAGCAGAACAAAATGAGGAACAGAAGAGACTGTGTATCACCTATAACGTACAGAGGGAGGGAGAGGACTGAACTGTGAAGAGGGGAAAAGAAGAGAGAGCAGGGGGAGAAAATGACATGTCAGGAGAGGCAGGAGAGAAGAGTAATATGGGAAAGGCTGGAAGGACGGTGCGAGCATCAAAGGAGAAAGAGGGACTGAAGATGGCTGAGGGGAAAGAAGTTATTTTTACTTAATAGGACAGGCCAATTTTAAGCAGTTCTCTGTCACTGTTGGTGAAAATGAATATCCTCCATGTAAGAAGCGTTCCCCTCTCATCTCACCTCTGGTGTGGTTTGTCTTGGCTTCTTTCTGTAAGCGTCGTGCAAGGAGGCTGTGATGCCAAGCCCCCCTAAAAGGTCCAACCTCACAGACCCCTGAGCTTACAGCAACACCCCAGTTCCTCCAGTGCTCTTAAAGGGCTTCAACATTCTATTTTAACCGTATTTCTCAACCTAGCAAGATTTACCTTTCTTTGACCCATACAGAATAGCTTCAAATAAATTCACTGTAACGCTTTTACCTGCCAAAATGCCATTTGCCAGGCATAATGTTGGTTGTAATAATGTAAATGGAAATCAGCACTGCTGTATTTTATCCATTGCACATGACCGTGCATGTAGGTGCTGACCCAGTTTATTGGGAATGTTCATTACTTTTACATAGCTGAGTACGCCAGTAAATGCCCTCTGAAACTCATTAGTGTCGCAGGGCATCAGGGCTCAGAAGTAATGAATCCCTCCACCTCAGCGTAAGGTAGGAGTACTCCCTTTCTTTTTATATGCCTGCAGCAACGATAACCACACTCTGGCTTATGGCCTGGAGGATGGGGAGCAGAGCCTCTGAAGCCACCAGCCGTGCTCAGTGCGCTAATGCAATGGACGTGCAGCTCCTCCACCAGCTGCTCTACACAGGGTACGACCCATTAGCACAGTAGAGCCGCCTTTCAGGTCCATTTGTTTAAGTGCTGCTACCATAAGCAACCACACAGCATCCAGAAACCCAAAGAATATCGCTGTTCAATGGGTTATTTCAAACTGTGTAGCCAATCCATTAAAAATCCTCTGCGAGTAAAGGGTAAAACCTTCAGGGAAAATGGGGAAGGTGACCCTAACCAGAGGGGACACAGTTCAGGCTTCTTCCTTGGAGCTGAACTGATCTCACCTTGGGCTATCGTACCTCTGAACGGCGCTGGTGCCCCTTGCCGAAAGGCAAAGGTCACCTAGGACACGTATCTGTGGGTCAGTATTTTTCAACACAGGCCAGATTTTGTGGGAAAGCCTCTCATTTCATTTCTCTGAGGTGAAGGACCAGCTCTGGACAAGCAGGGTTGAGTCACCATCCCTGGATGTATTTTACAGTTGTGTAGATGTG
>Ga0181612_136609_pt1 | contig 14603 bp, 5 predicted proteins | sample HoacroProtozoa21_FD_119630 | JGI IMG/M metagenome (GOLD analysis project Ga0181612, IMG submission 119630) | Hoatzin crop microbial communities from Cojedes, Venezuel. Combined Assembly of Gp0051906, Gp0051904, Gp0051908 | reverse complement strand
TCACCCCCCCTCTTTGATTTTGTATTCCATTCATTTAAGAAGTAATAGAGTGAACCTTGCCAACGAACTCTGTAAGATCACATTTTCTAAATTTTCAGTAAATTTTTTTCTTGCAAAACCTTTGAGTGATCATTTAATTAACCTAACTACTCATTTGCAACATTCATATACACAGCATGACTAAAGAGGTTAGTGATATTTCAGTGCAAGTATCTACTAAAGGAGATAAAACAGGCAGTTTTAGTGGTTTAGACTGAGTGAAGTCCTACCTCTTCTTTGTGGGAGTGCTTTCAGTCGGCTTTTTCTCTTGCTGGTTTGAAGGGGGAATACCAGACGGATTTGTTTTCTTGCCCATTAGTGGAATAATTTCGTTGTTATCTTTAATCATGTTTCTGCAGTTGATAGATTCACAGCTACTTAAACCCTGCTCATTCGAAGAAAGTAGAGTGACCAAATTGCCTATTTACAGTCTCTTCACATGTAAGCATACAAATCTTGATATCTTTTCCAAAATTTTTCATTTTTCTGTTAAGCACATACACGCCATTTTATGTGTCAAGGCTGGAGGGTTAGATTCATGAATAATTAAATTACATTCTAAGAAAAGTGCCATGAAAAGTGATACCGTAAATTGTAAATTCAAGCATGCACTTAAATTAAACTGAAGGGAGCCTGTCAATCACAATGACAGCATATGTTATTTAGAGAAAAAAATAGCACAATAACTTTTATAAGTTGCCCTAAAGTTTATGCATATTTACAGTTAATCTAAGTAGTTTGCTCTTATCCAAGATAATTTCAGAAAAGTGGTAAATTCCAGGAAGATCTGTGCAACAGATACAATGTGTGAAGGAAGGTTCCAGACGTGAAGGGTAGTGAACACAGAAAAAGCCCCAAAACTTTTAACTCCATTAGAAGAGCAGAAGCAACAGACAGACTCCGAATATGATGCCCAGGCTGAGCTCAGCCAAACAATCACATGGATAACACCAAGGACCTTTGTGTCCTGGTGACATTTCCCCAGATTTCTTCAGGGAGAAAGAAAAAGTCATGTCTCTACTGGATGAGAACGATCACTGACACGTGACACAAAAGGATCTTACTGCATGTTATCTGCTTATAGGCATCCTCAACATGAATTCTGTAAGTAATAATGAATAGCTATCTTCCTATTTCTCAATATAATACTCAAGGGCATAATTTTAAATCATCAAGGATAATTTGAAAGTGAGAAGGTAAACTTAAGATACTGTAAAATTCACTGAATTAAAAATAGTAAGTTTTATGAGGTCATGGGCCCATTCCCAAGGAAATCAGGGGAGTGCCCTCCATACCCAAGGACAAATGATAAAAATCACCTGCCTGCAAGTTTGAACAAAATGAACTATACATTTTTCCTCTCCTACCTCCACTTTCCTTAATGTGACAAATGTACACACAAACTTTCTGCTCCTGTCACAGTGTTGTCAATGTGCCTTAGCACTAGAATTTCTTCGTTATGGGAATGTCAAGATATAGAAAGCAGACTGTGGAGCGTGTTTGAAAAGACATGATGCCTGGTATGAGAGAAGAGACAGGCATATCAAATACATTGATATTTGAATGAAAATCCATTAATGCATAAATGGCAAATGTTTAAGTATGAGAAATTTTCAATCCTGAGTACAGCGAACTGAGAATTTACAAGGCCCAAATACATGTAAGTGCACCTGTAATTTCTTGTTGCTAAATTGAATAGAAATCTGAAATATTGGAAAGTACTCCTTATGTTGAAAAGGTTGGCTTAAAAAATAGGCATGCAAATAAATTTTTATTGTGTTTTCTACCATTCGTAGATGTGTTCACACTAGTTCAATTCACATATGCCTAGTTTGGATGCATTTCCCAAGAATTCATATCACAGATTTCATAGAAATAATTTATAAAGGGCAAATATGATTTACATAGTACATTTGCACCAAAAGTACACCGTAGCTTTCACTGCAGTAAGTGCACAAAAAACTGAACTCAGATATTACATATTAGACATAGGAAAAAGGGTTTTGTCTATGCCTTTGAAAATGCAATTCATGTAGTCTTCAGACACATGTTGTATCAGTGAATACACTGATAAACATTTAATTTTAACACAAATAAAGCAAATGACTGTTGTCTTGCTTAGTTCATAAATAATTCTGCTACTTACTTCTTATCAAGTACTTTAATAATACACAGCAATTTATGAGCAAAGACATTTTCAGTCCAGAGGAAGAGGCAAATGTGATAACTTGACATAAATCAAATATAAGGGGACTAGAATAAGATGGACAGGGGCATTAAACAGCTTCAGAAAAGAAGCAACTTTAAAGGAAGAGAATAGTTGGAAACAGACTAATAGGTCAAAAAGTGTGTCAGCAAAGGGAGTTGCCAAGTTGAGAGGGGCATAGCTGGCACGTGTGTGAATCTGGAGGGGTCAGAGGAGTAGGAAGAGCTGGCAAAATAAAGACCAAGGTTAAAATCTCCAAAGCCCACAACAGACAGAGGGAATAGCCTCCGATTTGTGAGCAATGCTGGAGCTGCTCAGATATTGCACCACTTTTCTGCATGAGCAGCTAGTCAAAGCCCCATCTGCAGCCAGTTTTCACTGCAGAGATTTTAGCAGTGACTTGCGAGCAGGCTACATCATTTAGGAGAGGTGAAAATAGTCAAAGATAGCATTGAAGTTGTATTGGATGATGGCCTACTGAACCGTCAGTGATTAAGGAAGCAACTGGGAAGGAAAAGAGTCACTTTTGTACACATGGACTACAGCTTTCAAAAGCACACAGGAGATTTGACTGTGTAGTCTCAGCTACAAAGACTATTTTAAATGAGATCTCAAAGTCTATACAAGTAAATAACTGCAGGCACAATGGTAGAAGTACCTTGCTACAGTGCTGAGGTAGCATCCGTTTTTGCATTTTTAATCACGATTAATTGCGCATTTAGACGAAAATCAAGCTAGAGCTTTTGACAATATGGCCTACAGAGCTCACTTCTTGGTTTAACTATATCCATGCAAATTCCATTGGAGTTAATGGAGCTGTTTTATGCTTATCAGCTTCTTCCCTTACTCTGTCTTGTTGGTTTAATGACCAACTGCTTTCATTATCATCTTCCTGTGCACCATCATTTTCTACAATCTACAACATACAGAAAAAAATAGTGCAACAGTCTGAAGAATGTCAAATCATAAGTAGTGTAGCTTACATAACCTGATATAGAGCGTCTTCTCTTGTTATAACTATTTTCTACTCCCAGTATCTAGTTAATTGCTACTGACAGGCCACCAGAGAAGTGGCTTATTGAAGTGGGCAGCGAGACAAAAATACTGTGTTGATTTATAGTATTAAGAACTACTTTGCAGGGGATTCTGAGGACATTGAGGGCTCAGTATCTCACCTCCAGTGTGCAGGGAACACGAGAAGGGCATTTGTCTGTAATGGTGAATGGGACTCTGCTACTCCTACAGTAAGTGGCACTTTATACACTAGCACAGACCCACCTCCATCTGGGAACAAGAAAAATCATACATATCTGTATCTCTGTTGCTCAATAACAGTATAAAAGTGGCTAAAGAGAAAATCCTATAGATCAAAGAAACGCTCAGCTGTGATATCATGGGACAAAAAGCCTCTTCCTTCAGGGCAGAGGAGTGGAAGTGACTACCAATAGCTGTTTCATTCACAGGAGCCTTCAAACACCCACAGCACAGACCACGACGCTTTCCAGCGCCTACGACCTAATTCTTACTAGCTTATAAAAAAGAAATCCCCTCCCCGAGGGGAAAGATGATAAAACTTCATTTTGAATTTTGGTCATTATTTATGGCATATTAATCCTATCAGCAGAAAGTTATGCTTGATAGAATTTCATCTTTACCTAAGATTTTCAAACCTTTGAGGAGCATTTGTAGACATCAGGTGCTATCAAGAAGTTCAGTTTGTTAGTTAGAATTTGTTTTTTCTTTCATGTGAAGGTTTTTCCTAGCAGAAATTTTAAAATACTCTGAAAAGCAATGTTTTTCCCTGAGGAAAAGACTTAAAAATTATTTACCTGCCTATTTCCAAATTAAATAAAAATTAGAAATTTTACTGAGTGGAAATAAAAAACCATGCTACTGGGCTAAGTATTTTACTTTTGACAGTCACTACAGTAACTGAAACTTTCAGTGGAAGATGAAAATACTTTTAAATTTAGCTTTTATGATAGTGTATTTTGGATCCCCTTAGCACAGGAATTAGGAAGTCTATCAGGCTGACAAATACGAATTAGATCTGGCCTATCTTTCTTCACTTCTGAATACTCAAGGAGTCAGCATGGCATGGCAGATTTATGAATTAGAAAAACAGAAACAAGCACAACAGAAAAGCATTCTCCAGTTGAAAGACAGGTTTAGTCTTTGTCTCTTGAAGATTTCACTCTCTACAAGAGCATCACACCTACACCAAACACCCACAGAAGCTCTCAGAGAACTTACCCTGCTTACAAAACTTGCTTTTCGGTATAGACGAGGCGCCTCAGAATTGTACGAATGAAGTTCAAAGAAGGGGCTCGCTGATGCTGCGACAACATCCAAAGAAGCAAATCTGCCAAATATGTAAAACTATATTCAAGCTCCAAACTAGCCTAGAAACGCAAAACCACCCTTCTTCAGTCATCCAGTTTGCTCAGCTGTTGGAAAGCATAGGTAAGTACAGTGCCAGAGTAGTGCAGCCTCAGAAGGTTTGCTACATCTGAAATTAGGGAGCAGAGAGAAACTTGCTAGACAACAAACTCTTTACTTCATAGCTGCCAAAGTGGGATGACACACACATACGCAATAATTATATACTGAAATATTACTAAAGCTGAGTCGCTCACGGATGACTTAATTGCAGCAGTACAATATCTACAATGATCACTGCTCTGCAGTTTACATACTGTTTTCAAAATAAAATGGTTATGCACATGCATTTGGGTTGTAAATGACATCCCTTTATGTCATGCTTAGTTTAGTATATATTGTAGAGCTATGTGGCAAGCACAAAGCAAAAATGAGAAAACCACCATGTTAAGTGCTCCAGAACGCAAAAATTTTTGCTATTACTTTGAAAATGTATAAACGGCTTTAGAAAAATTGTACACTTTCACAGTGATAATGTCAGTGAAAACATGCTGGGTGTGTTTAGATCTTTCCCTATCTATAATAGTTTTTGATGAAGGCGTACCCTTAGGGTCTGTGAGAATAAAAACCAAGTGTGTTTCTCAAACAGTACTGGTGTTACTTCTTGCTGTGCCAGCTACAGGGAATGGCATTTTTCAGCTTTGCTAGTTTTGAGCTGTTGAGCAATGATTAATGCAGACTTCTGTTTTGGGACATGCCAGAAGAGTGATCATAAGTTCTTCTGCTCTCCTTATAGAGTCTTTCCATTATCACCCGAAACAGTATGATTAAAACTCATATGTCTTTGCAGCGAGTCCTAAGAGATGTAATTACAGCTGCTGGTCTTTCCTTTACTTGATTAACAGATGGAAGTTTAAGGGGAACTATGCAGGCAAGCTAAACAGGAATCTTTCTCCACCTGTAGACAGGGAAGAGAAAATAAAGTTTAGGGGTTTTTTGGTAGGAGGTAGATCAAAAATCTGGAAATAAAAATGTAAAACATCTTCAGATACTAAGACACAGAACCAGACATTTGAATCTGAAAAATATGACTTTAAAATATATCTAGAAACTGTAGGTAAATTACTCCTGATCATCAAGTAGATCTCTTTAAAAACAGGACTGCTGGGTATTACATTTTCCTGAAATCAAGGTCAAATCTACCGTGCAAAACACTAGGAGCCCTACACTGTTTCTGGTGATTAATCAGCTTCCCATGAGCAGTGTGGTGAAATGGGCCATGCCTAAGCCAGTTTGATTTTGCATTAGGAGACTTTTGGTTGGATTTGCTGGGCACATATCCAGCTTCACCTGACACAAATTTATGATGATATATTCCAAACCCTGTACCAGGAAAGGTTGTTCTCACCTTGTCAAATGACTGTGCCTAAGCTAATATGCTATAGTCTAGAGTCAGCTGCTTTGACAGTCTCTTACCTGCTGGTCTAACGACCTGGAATAAGGACTGAATACTGCCATTTAATCTTGGCTAGCAGAACATCAGCTTAGTTCTCAACACGAAGAGGCTTGTTAAATGAAGTCACCCTGAGGATGGAAATATGAAAATAAGCAAAGTTAGATTAAATCTAGGTGAAGGTGCATTTGAGGACTCTTGCTTTAACTCTCATATCAACCACAGTAAAAGATCGCTTAAGAAAGTATTTTGCTAAGGAAAGAAAGTGAGCTTGGCAGCAAGCAGTACTTTTAACTCGGAAAGTAGCTGTATCTGAAAGCACCCAGATCTGTGTGGTTTAGCAGAATATATGACGTAGCAGTGTGGTCTATTTATAATGTAGTGGCAGTTATCCAAAAACAAAAACTGGGACAAGCTACAGCAAGAGTCAGAGCCTTGCTTCAAACCTGCCTCTGAAAGGGTGCAGAAGATCGTACGAGCTGTAACAGTTCACATGCATGAGAATTACACGTCATCCTGCCTGTTCTATGTTAACAGCTTCCTGTTCCATGAAGAGGACAGCCTTGATTCACTAAACCTAAGTGTGGCCTTCTCTGTACCTTTGACAGACTTAGGAAACATAAGCCCAGACTGCTTCTAGCTAATCTTCCTGAAACAGACAAGAACATCACATGCTGCACATAGGTGTTTTGAGCCTGAACTGAGCTATTTTTAAGGGCGGACTTAAGAGTCAGGAAATGAGAGGCAGAACTACATTAAGTCACATCTGTCCAAACATTTCTTACAGTTTTAATCATTAACCTGCTTAACCTTTATGTTCCCAGACCTGCTCCACCCTAAGACTTCTGACAAGGCTAGCATTTTTCAGAAGCCGTGGAGGGTTTTGCAATAGGCCGTACCATGGCTGTGCAGAAGACTCTATAGAGCTTTACAGCAGTTACCAGCTGCTTCAGTTACTAACAGACATGCCATAAAGGTCAAGAACATTAATAACTAGACATGCATCTCCTACGAAAAATTACTTGAAAACATTAGCTTTGCACAGTCGGCACAGTACAAATAAACAGCAGAAGCCCTATTTGGCATTCATTATTTTGTTTTTCTAGCAAGTGCTAGACTCACTAGCAACCAAAATGAACAAGATGAAGGAAACCCCAGATGGGAGGTATTGAACATTTGGAGATCTGCCATCTGACACCAGCGAGTCGGAGCTGCATTTTCTGTTCTGCTGATACATGACATGATCCCAGTCAAACCGGCATTAAAAGTTACTCAGATTTTATATTTAATTCTGTGATTTTCAGTACCCCAATGGGGAGCTGCTAAGGGGAAATGCCATTGTCTAAAAAGCATTTTTAACAGGTAACAGCAAGGATAATTGTAAATTACTTATGGTCAGCATTCCACTCCCCAAGCTCCTTAAAAATAATCCACAGCTGAAGAATAAAAACACTGTGCATGCCAACTACCAGTAGCAGCCCAATTTAGCTGAGCATAGCATTTAATTGATTCACAAGAATCTTTCATGATTTTTCACTGTGGAAGAAGTACATTTAAATTCTCTTTGTTTCTGTGGAAAGTGTTCAGAGTTGTTGATCTGTTGTGGGAAGAATCCACAAGACATCCCATAGAGACTACAGTTTTAAAAGAATGTGTATGCATTTAATGCTAGTAGTATAGTTTATGTTGAAAAATCGCATGAAGATGTACTTCTGTAAGGTATGGTAAGACAGGTAAGATACTACCATTTTGCCACAGTTTTTCCAGCTAACTTTTAACCAGACAGAGAGAAGGAAGTAGGAAAGAACAGGAAAGTCAAAACAGCATGGTCACACTGGTACCCCAGCCAGAGCTCAGAAAGGCTGCTTTGCTGCCAGTCTTGTGTTTTAAGAGAGTGTAAATGCTGCAGCCTTTCCGCAGGGGGTGAGGCTGTAGCAAGGCAAAGCTTGCTTGCTAATACTGAACTCTTGATTTTAGGAGTCAGATTTTCCTGGTACATATTCAGTCCCCATCATTAAGAGGTTTCATGTTACTGATTTCTCTTCAGTCAGTTATGATAACCACTCAGTTGTCTCCCTTGCAACAGATCTTTTTTTATGTTCCCAGAAAATACTGTATCAGAAAAAAAGATACATCATCCCATCTTAAATTGACAGATTGACCTTGATTCTCAGCACTTGGCTTCTCAGGGCATTTTAAACAAACTTTATAAGGGAAAAATGATGTAACAACTATAGCTTAATAGATCAGTGTTACTGTCTCTCATTCTCCCCTACAAAAGAATGGAAGTCTGTCATCACATAGAATTCTACGTGAATTCAGAGACACACATTGCTTTTTAAAGGTTGCTTTTCTGTTTTCACAATATTTCAATATAAGTATCATCCCAAATGAAAAATCATCTTTTAATACATGTCAGCATTTCCCCATTTTAGAGACATGGATATATTTAGTCAATTCTGTAAATGATTTAGACTGTTTTAATAATTATAATTTTCACCAAATCATTCCTTGTTTTATAGATTATATCGAAACAAGATTTCTATTTCTCACTACTTATTTAGCTACTCTTACTCTGAGAGGTGAAAAGCAAGGAACTTTGAAAATCAGTAAAAGTCAGTACTGAGTTTTTTTTTTAATGATGCTAACACTTTCAGACACACACACTGTGCTATATCCCAAGTAACAAACATTCTCAGATTCAGAGCATACTCCTGACTGCTCTTTGTACATAGCTTCAGCACCATTACCTCTGCTATAGTACCCTCCTCATTCCTCCAATCACAGTTTAACTTGTTCTAGAATCATGTGTGTGCTGCTACACACATGTATGAAGAGCTTTTCACACCACTCCAGACAACTGAATAGTACTTATAAATATTTCAATGTTATGCTCATAAACTGTGAGATAAGAGATTGGTTTGTACAGCTAAGCAACAGAGAAATTAATTAGCCTGTAAGCATTTGACTATCACCTAACAACAAACAGCCTTGTGGAAAAGCATTCCAGGAAAATACTGGGATATCACTTACCAGTTGGTACAGTCCAGACTGCAGGGACCAGTCAGCCTCTTTAGCAATACTGTTATGCACATTTGCATAACATACATGCATGGAGACTTCATTCCCCAGAGATTCCTCCCATAAAAGAATAGTCCCATTCACAGAAGGATAGAGAAGAGTTACTGGAGCCTCCATCACAAATATATTCCCTGCAACTATGTCACTATGCAGCTAATTCTTTCACTCAGGCAAATATAAAAAAGAGACATAAGCCTGGTGCACTAAAAGAACAACATTATTGTTGGGACTATCAAAATTACCCAACAACCAAGCACCCTAATTATTTCTTATTCCCCCAACTCAAGCAGCTTTCCCCAGCTACAGCACTGATGCCCTGAGAACTCCTACCCATCACAATGAGTAACACTGCTCATGACACTCCTCAGTCTGCCTGTCTTTCTATAGCTAAGCTTAGGAACATAGACATTTACATTCTGTATTTGAGTAGTACTCAGCATAGCAGTACCCTGCTGAACCATTGCTAGAGCTCACAGAGGCTATTCCAATACATACACTAAGATAACAAAATAACAGACATTAACCTAACTCCACATCTCCACCTCCACCCACATCACCAAAGAAACAAGACTGCCTCCCTTATTATACTCTTTCTCCACCTGACAGCGAGCTCACTTCCACCTGAATCTCCTTATTTCCTGCACCTGTGGCCACTTTCCTAGGCAGGGGTGGGCTCAGTCGTGAATGAGTTGGAATCAGTGCAATAAAAATCAACTTGTTGCTATTTTTCTGTGTCTTTTCCTGTGTCTGTGCTACTGTTAGTGTCCCTTACCACTCTCAAGGCAAAATGAAACAATGCAAACCTACAAAGACCTTTGCCAGTGATCACTCCATCGATGTGTGGGGTGTTGGGCACTTCTTGTCCCTGTCCTGTGTGCATGTACTGTCTGCTGGTGCTGTAGGTCACAGGCTATACATGGTCAGTGGGGAGGCTCGCATGGGAATGCACACTTTTGAGGCTAGTTTTAAGACCATGAGATAGGCACTTTTTACTTTTACTGGTTCTCACTTCACAGTCACCCAGGAGGGTGCCAGGTCTCCTGCATGAAACAACACGTAACACTTCACTGAGGTCTTTCAAAGCACAAACTCTGCTTGACTGTTCTGAGCCTCACAGTCCCAACTAGATCAGGGCTGTTCTCCAACTATTTCAGCGTGAGTTTGTACCCTTAGTAAATCTTCACTTGTGGTGCATAGTTTCTGGTAATGCTTAGCAGTGCAGGGGAATTAAGCAACATGAAAACGCCTCAAGGGATACACCGTGAAGAAAGTGTGCCCCACCTATATGCTACATTTTTTTCCTGAAGTCTGTACTGCCACTGTTTCACTCAAGTAGTTTTTGGAGGGTGATCACCAAAAGTGGGAAGGAACCTTTATGTTATAATAATTTCAAGTTGAACTAACAGTTCAGTCACTTGATTTTAAGAACATCAAACCTCCCTTTTTAAAAGAAAAAGATTTTTATCTGTCTCATCCATCTAAATCTGGGGAATAGTTCTTTCCCCTTCCTCCAAAGATCTGGTTAGATGTGTAAATATTATGAAAGGAACAACAATTCATCCACTATCAGGTTTTACACTGAGAGCTAAACTTTACATCAACTGTAGCAGCATATGAGACACTCACTAACAAAATAAAATCCCTACAGGCCCCTTCCACTTTTTGTCAAGCTCTTTCTGTGACATAAGTGAAGCAGAATCGAAGGTGAACATCTACCACTTGAAATAAACCCTCAGATACATTGGTTCCCTAAAATAAGAGAGCTAAAACCTGCAGGTCCCACATTGCTTCAGCCACGTGGCATTGGATATATTTGTTCACGTGGACTGAAGTTTGAAACTTCCAGTGTTTCCAAAAGGAGTTCTTTGGGCAGACTTACATTATATGTGCACCACAGAAAAATAATCTTTTCAGGATATATTTTCCCTGTCTCAGTTTCAACCCATTATTCTAATTAAAACCCCTTTTATTATACAAATCATCTCCTTTCTTTGTCAATGCTTCAATTTTCTGGTATTCAGAACCAGCCTATATAGCATATATAGCACCAGCTGAGATATAGCTAACTTTCCATTCGACCTTGCAAATCAGTCTCTTGAGAACCCTCTACCTATTTCCAGCCCAAAGCTCCACTTTTCTATATCTTTCTGATAACGAGGGACATTGTTTTCCTTGTGTCTTCCTCTATGCAATTAAATATTCTTGGCTTTTCTGCTCTAACAGGAACTGAGGACACGATTCCTTTTCTCTGGGTGGTTCATTATCTGCATGCTCCTTCAGAATAAGGGGAAATCTCTGGGCTAAACCTACCATGTCAGCTTGGAAACAAATGACTTTGACTTAGTGACATGGCTTAAAACTGCTCTTACTGGCCGAGTGAGTAGGACACTTCCTTCCAGTTCCAGTAACTGGGAGTTGCTCTCGCTGGCTGTGGAGCAGCCAGCTGACATGGCAATTCTAGGTGACATGAGTTTTCAAACCAACATTCCACTGACTAAAATGTTGATGTTAAAGGCTGATTATAACAATGACCAAGAAGTACTCTTCTGGACGATGACGAAGTCTGAAAACCTTGGTGATCCTGTAAACGTTCACATCTCCTCATGTCCACTCATTGCCAGCATATTGAAACAGGAAATGTTACTAATCGTGATGTAGCTCTACCACAGTATCATAAACACCCCAGAAAGAGACAAGTCCAACGAGGTCATTTGGTTGATTTCCCCTCCTTCCCAGAGAAACAGGGTACTCTCCACCATGTGTTTTGAAGTGCTTTGTACAGTTTGACATCTGATGTAGGAGAAATTGGGTCCATATTTTGCCTATGGAAACTATTACGGAGTCAGAAGTAATCCCAGTCTGCACAGCGTGGGTAATGGAAAGCACTTGAGAGCCCTGTAACCACATCAAGAAGATCCAGGATGTCTATGCTGCATCTGGCAGCATCAATTAAGACCTCTTCCTCCCAGGCCCTAGTAAATCCATGCCTGTTGCCTAATGGAGCAAGAAAGACTTGTAAGAAGTACTTTTCACTGCAAGAGGATTCTCTCCAGTGCACCAAAACATGCAAGCTGATGTTAAATATCCAAGACACTGGCTGATAGTGGGCTGCTCGGAACATCAGCTTGTCTGAGATTTTTAATGTACATGGATTTTTTGAGTTTGGAAGATTTACGATGACAGTTTGCTCAAAAACTCTGTACAAAATTCCTACTGATGGGGTTCTGAAAACATCAGAACCTGAGTCCACTGGCTTTATCCCTTAAGGCTATCAGGTTGGCAGGATGCCCTGTGTTTTGTAGCACAGCAGCACTTGCTGGGCACACACAGAATCACAGAATCACAAAATAGGGGGGGTGGGAAGGGCCCTCTGGGGGTCATCTAGCCCAACCCCCCTGCCGAAGCAGGGTCACCTACAGTAGGCTGCACAGGATCTTGTCCAGGCGGGTCTTGAATATCTCCAGAGAAGGAGACTCCACAACCTCCCCGGGCAGCCTGTTCCAGTGCTTCGTCACCCTCAGAGGGAAGAAGTGCTTCCGCATGTTCAGACGGAACTTCCTGTGCCTCAGTTTGTGCCCATTGCCCCTTGTCCTGTCACTGGGCACCACTGAAAATCTGATATTCATATCCACCTCTCTTTAGCAAGTGGTGCAATGGATGACTCCTTGAGTGCATCTTCCAATTTCGTTTCATACAAAAAGAAACGGCTACTCTGCACGCTCCAAGACGAAGCTGCAATGTAAATCAGTGCCCAGGACAGGGGGACGAATAGGGGATTGGCTTCAACTGATTTGTACTAAAACGCTAACTCACATGCACCCAGTTACTCCAGGCCTAAACAGTTTGCCAAAGCTGAATGGCCAAAAAAATCAATTTTCTAGCTGTTTGGGCTGCCTGCAAGTCTACATCTTCTATCTATCTTCAGCGACAGTGAACCACTGCCAATTTTAAACAAATTAAGAGGAAGGTGTTGCATCCCCAGCCGAGCAGAAGACACAGTCCCGAAGTTATGGCCCTTCTTAAGTGACAGCCGCCAACAGCCGACTCTTCCTCGCTCTAAGGGACACCCAGCCCAACAAGGAGTGCAGGGCAGCTGGCCATGTAGAGGGGTCAACAGGCACGAGCCTCTGTGCAATCAGGCTTCACACGTTTTGTTGATCATAGAAAACCTTGTAGGCTGTATTGTTTTGTGGAGTGTTTTGTCTGGTTGGTTTTTTGTTAACAGTAAAATTCATGTTCAAAGCATTGATGTGACTTCAGAAGTAAAAGTCTAGCAAAAAGTATGATATTTGTGTCTGTTAACCTGTCATTCCTTTCTCAGCTTGCATGGCTTCTACATCTGTTCTAGGTTAGAACTGATATTATACTGTATTAGGAGACAGTACAGGAATACTGCAAGTGGTGAAGGACAAGATGGGTGAAAATGCCCTTCAAAACTGCTTCAGCCACTTCTGTTGAACCCATCCCAACATATATTTTCAGTTTGTGCCATACATTGTCTTTAGCCAGTTGACAGCATTTGAAGGGAGTCACCATGGACACTCAGCTAACTATTCCTTTTGCTATTTCTCCAACAAACACCAGAGAGGAAGAGCCAGCAACAAAACAACCATTACTTTTCACCCTTAATTTTACACTGTGCTATAAGGCAGCCTGTAGACAAGGAAATATATCAGCCTGGCCTTATGGCTAGTGATCTATAAACTAAATTTCCACCTGAAAACTGTTTTTTCTGACTCTCTTCTCCATTTTGACACTACTTTTACTCAAGTTTCTCTACCACGTTCCTCATTTGTTTGCTTTTCAACATATTTTGGCCTTTTTCCTTAGTCTGATGTCGTTACATTTGGTTTTGCTTTTACCTTTATGATATCTCAAGAAAGGGTCTGATGATGCTGCTGAGTTCCGTACTTGTTAGGCAAGATCCTGATTTTGTTTGTCTACCCTAATCTCTTGGAGCTAAACCAAAGAAAAAAGACCTTCTTTTCATCTTAGGCTTTGCTAGGTCTTCTGCTCTAAAAAATAACTTCTTGTATGACGTAAAGATTTTTTTTTTCCATGATTTGGATCTTTGGATTCATGAATCACTCCTGCATTCAGTGTTTCTGTGCTCCATGCTACTCTTCAGAGGTAGAGTGGTGGTGCAAGAATACAAACTCAACTCATGAAACCCTTTGGGAAAACCTTTTCGAGCTTTTGGCCACTTATCCACGTGTCTGTCTACATGTATGTGTATATGTATGTGTGTATGTATAACTATAAATATACATATATGTATATGTATATGTACATGTACATGTATATGTATATAAAATGAGTAACAACTCCTCTTGGATACAATTTAATTTCTTTAAAACCTGGACAGGCTGGAGAGTTGGGCAGAAAGGGACCTGATGAAGTTCAACAAGGGCAAGTGCAGGGTCCTGCACCTGGGGAGGAACAACC
>Ga0181612_149718_pt1 | contig 14604 bp, 10 predicted proteins | sample HoacroProtozoa21_FD_119630 | JGI IMG/M metagenome (GOLD analysis project Ga0181612, IMG submission 119630) | Hoatzin crop microbial communities from Cojedes, Venezuel. Combined Assembly of Gp0051906, Gp0051904, Gp0051908 | reverse complement strand
TTTGAATCCTACAAAGGGACACAAAAAAGTGTATTCAGTGTCATCAGCCATGCTTGCAGAATGAAATTACTATGCTGATTCTGGAGAAAAGAAAGGATAAGCTTTAAAAGGCTGTTTGTTCAGGTGAAACAAAAAACACTAAAAGAAATGAAAACAGCCACTAAAATAATGCCCCTTTCCACGGTGCCAGGAAGAAAAAAGAAGAAATTTTAAAAAAATTTCTACTCATTCAGTACATCTATGGGATGATGGAGTTATCATGAAGTTCATAAGTTATACATAATCTTTGAGGAAAGATCAGTAAAATTTTTATTTTTTTTAAACTGGGTGAAGGTCTCCCTAATCTTCTATATCCTGGTTTTCATCCAGTTAAAAATATCATTCACATATAACCAACACAGAAAGATTTTAAGCTCTGTGGAAGTCAGACAACTTCTAAAATTTTCATTTCACTTTTTTCCATATTGTTTACCATATTTATCAAAACATGCCTTTATTCGCCCTACTTGTCTGCAAGAAAACACTGATTTTGGGTATCCTTCTCAAGGATCATTTTCCTCCTCTCCTGCTAGGAAGTGAACTAAATCCCCTACCAGTCTGAAGGAGATCCACCGAACTTCTGAAACTTTATCCGAGCAGAGAGTTAGTGCAATATGTCTTAAGTAGTCGTAGACATCATTGGGATTGTAGAGTTCCAGTATCAGGATCAGCTGCCTGAAACACAAAGAAAGTGATTAACTCCAGCAGTGCAACACCAACCCACTCTAATTCTACCATCTGTTAAACGCAGGGAAGGATCATTTGGAGCCCTGAAAACACCACAGTTATTATAAAGCACTTGAACATTGGTTTGTCATTCTCTTTACTCTATGAAGGTGCACACACATATTAAACAGGTATATGCTTTAACCCATCAACGAGTCCAAGAGAAATTTTAATCCAAACTAGATGTACCAATGAATCAAAATTATCCCACATAATAACAAAAGCTACAAACAGAAGTACAATGAGAAGTTCCTTTGCGACTTCAGACCAATATCCTGTACATTCTTACAAAGCAAAAGTGAAAGATTCACTTCGGTGTAGAAATTGTTTACAGCTCAGAGCTGCACAGAACTCGTTGTAGCCACACCACTGCCAGCGTGCTACCAGCCACGGTGACAGCTGTCCACTAGGTGTCAGGGAACTGCTGTACAACAGTCTTGCACCAGAGCGAGATTTAGTTTGTCAAACTACAAGGGGAGAGTAAATCCTCCATAGCCCAAACAAAGCAACGAGATAAACACGAAGGTCAGATTTTAGCTGCAAACTATGCCTACAAACATTCTTCGGGTGCTTCAAATATCAACAGGTCTTGTGGAAAAAGAACTGTGGGATGTTACTCAATCTCCATTATCCACCCAGTCATGTGGAAATACCAAATGAATAAACTTATTTTTAAGAACTAGTTTTTCTTTCATACACAGTAGAAAAATGACTTTGTACATGCATTTCACCAATTTTTACAAAGCAGTCTAGAACTGAATAAAGTCTGAAACCTCCCTGAATAGTATCTATCCAATTGTCATATTTCCTAAGCTGCAAGCAAACCAGATCTCCATTCTGTTATAATCAAAAACACTTAAATTTCAGTCTCACTTGATCACAACACAACTTGCCGCTCCTCCCAAACCCCCTCGCCCCCCCAACAGCCAGTGGCTTTTAAGTTCAGTGCTTTAATAAAGAATGGTTGTAATCTTTTAGGTCCTAATTAGATAACTACATTCGTAAGTTAGTATACCTTATTTCCAAGTTAGTAACGTAGATGAAAAATCAGAAGTAAACAAAACTACATACTCTGCCAGCTCGTAACGAAACCTCCAGTTCCTGCTGTTATCAGTCACCACAAATTCTTGAAGTTGGTAAAGATACTCTCGCCTTTTGTCTGCATGAAGTAACTGAAGGAAAAACATTACTAGTGTCAAACAGATAAAATTCAATACTCGCAGTTCTCTGGTGTATTACTCTATTCACACCTATGTGCATTTTCCTACTTGAAAGGAAGTGATCGTTCACAAGATGCTTACTAGAAGTTGTGCACAGCCAGTGAGTGCCTGGACACACAAGACTGACACCCAAAAACGTACATTAAGTCACCCCTTCTGCAAGGATACCTGTCAAAGCATCATCTCGGTGCATAAGAGTGAGCAACCAAAACCCAAGGATTTGCGTTTGTTATGCAGCAGCCCACCAAGATCTGCTCTCTTCAATCCCAGCCCCAGACACAAATTGCTACGATCCAACTTCTCAGCTGGACTGACAAAATACTAATTCCCTCACAACAGCTAGGAGTATTTACAACCACATTTACAAATGGTTTCCTGTTTTGGTATTTTGTTGGGATATACAGAAAAGAAGTGAGGGACCTTAGAAAAGCCAGACACACACACAAAATGGCAGCGCTACACAAAAATAAACACGTAATTAGATATTGATACCTGCACATCTCCTTAAAAAACTCTCTCCATATAAGGGAGTTAGAAAAAAAATCTTGAGAAATTTAATTACACTTTCCTACCTTTAGAAAGTCGTACAGATGTTTAAGGACACCAATGCGCACTTCATCCAGATCCTTCAAGAATCCATTGAAAATTGGCACCAGATCAGCAGCTGTTAGCTGATCCCCCAGAATAACTGCTAGTTCATGTATGGAGAAAGCTAGCGTCCGACGTACCTTCCACTGCAAACAGTTTAAGTAGTGAAATACATTAGGCACCATAACTAAAATACAGACTCTTTTGACCTACACCTATCTGAGGATTGGGAGAGCAGAAGAAACGGGGCTAGTTACACAGCAGTAGAAAATGTTAATCATACTTATGAAGTCAGATTTAAATCTTGAATTTCATATTTTTAGTGCACATTTAATCCCTTATAAAAAAGTGTATGATGTTTTAACTTCAGTGCAAACTGAACAAAAAAGCTACTCAAAATTCTGATTTATCATTAAAAAACTTTTTTTTTTTTTTTTACCTGCACATCTGAGGCCAGCGTCTCGTACGTGTCTTTCAGGCAGTGCCAGTTCTGCCTGCCCAGTGTTAAGGCCACTCCGGGCAGACTATAGGCACAGTGCTTGGCTATTTCAGTATCCACAGTCTGGGCTCGAGCCGGGTCGGTCATTGACAAGTACTGGTCTAATAAAGGTTGAGGTATGATATCCTGCAGATAGAGATTGTACATTAACAACACACACTTTCCTTTATTTTAAGATCAGAAAGAAAATACACCTGTTGTGCTACAGTATTCTCTTCCTACCAACCACCTGGCAGCAAAACACAGAAAGTGGCAAGACGCACCTTCTGCAGACTAGCTTTACAAAGCATAAATGACCCCTACAGTCATTTGTCCTCTCATTAGGGTAGAGCAGTCAGCAATGAACAGTAATTATTACTCTATCAACACATTGTATCAAACCAAACTGACAATTTATGCTTTGCTGAAGGCAAACAGCAAATCCAGTGACAAAACAATATAGTCAGTGTCTACCTTGGTTGCACAGATTGTCTCTAAGGCACCAAAAAGGCAACAGAATTTTTTCTAGCTTTCCATTTTAAAATAGGGTTCTACTCAAACGCCCAGAGCATCACATTCTGCAACTGATCAATTGCAAAAGCTTTCCCTCTGTTAAGGATAAAACGAAAAGCATCCAGTAGTCAACTAAAGTGGTTAGATAGTATTTTTTTCACCTGCAATTTTGACTTGTCATCTTCAAATGGTGAATTGTTTTCTTGCTCTTTCTTTAAAAATACACTGGTTCCTCTGTGTTGTTCCTCTGAGTTCTGCAAAAGGACACATTAGCTAGTGAAATGCATTAGCCTTACTGCTGTTTGGGATATTCAAAGCATCACATACAGAACAATTCAATTCAGACACAGACAAAGCCCTGTACAGGCAAAGCCTTATTCAGTATGTTTCTGTAAGTACAAAAAGACAACAGAGTTGTACACCAAGACAAGCACTATTATGACCATAGCAATAACAAGGGGAACAGAAGTTCTACTTCTAAAAAAAGCAATCTAATGTAACACGATAAATCCAACATTCATACAGATTTTGGATGTTTACTTTTACTGTACTCTTAAGCAGTTTTTATTCTTGGCATGAATTTAAATTTTATTAGACAAGACAGCTTAGCATTTGCTCCACATCAGTCAGTACCATGATAAAAGCTTCACTTATCTTAGAACATACTGCTGGAAACTCCCGAGCCTACGAAATTATGAAGCATACACCTCTTCCCAATATCAAGAAAAAACTTCAAACTAATCAAAAGGTTTAAAAGACCAAAACCAGACGAAGCTCAACAGTTCACAGTATTTTACATTTTTGTTCATACAAGTTTTACATGCAATTATTGTTCACAGACAAGAAGTAGTTTTCTTTGTATTTCACAATTAGCGCCAGCAACATTAAATATCGTGCAAACAATTCTTTTTACTCCTATCTGTGCATCATAATCAAGAAATAGTAACCAGGATCTGTGTATGTGTCACCACCTGATTCAGCCTCCTGTCTGGAGATAAAAAGGCTAATTTCAGATTTGTTACAGGAAGAGGTGAGACTGTACTTGGTACACTTCATCTGGAAAAACCTACAAGACTATTGCAAAACTTTAACTCTTAGGTAATTTGTGTGCAAACAGAAATAATAGCCCTCAACAGTTTCTCTTTTTCTTTTTTAATTAAAATAAGTAATATGTGATAGTTATGGTATAGTAATGTTCAAAGACTTTAGATCAGAAGTGGGTCAGTTATGCCAGGGACTACATGAACACGCGCAATACTTCAGCGGGTAAGACTATTTCAGACACTGAGCACAAAGCATACTTACTGTGCTTTTCAGTATACTGGTGGTAGACTGGTCACTGATGTTATCCTGAGAGGCAGGGAATGAAAGAGCATCCTCCTCCACCTGGCTGCAGGTAGCATCTGAAACAGCCATTTCATCTGAAATAGTTTTGTTGTGAAGTTTGTCACTGCTTTCTTCCATTTTTTTGGTCTCATAGTCGCCAATGGAATCAAACTGAGCAGCTCTGAGAGCAGCAGACAACACTTGGACCTGAGCTGTATAAAGCAAAAAGAAGACTATTTAGCCTCCCTTCTGCACTTAAAAGCACTAAAAACTTGTAATTAGTCAAGCTGAAAAGATAAAAAGAAGCCCTGTTTGAGCTGCATAGAAACTGTATACCAGCAAACATTTGCTCTTAGAAAGAAAAGGCTCATTACTCTTCCACAAAACCATCACAAATTATGAGCAATGATTTGAATGTATTAACATTTTCAGCAGAACTAGTCTATCAATTTCTACTACTGAAAGATATTTCTAGTAATCCCCTCTAATGAGGTATCACAGCATACTGGCTCACATCCCATTCTTCATACTGTCAAATATTTTAATACAAATTCTTCTGTTATATTGTTTAATTGATTCTACTGCTTGGAAAAGGCATCAAAATGCATTTAAAACACTTCTAAGAAAAACTTTATCCAGAGGAGGGGATCAGTCAAACCACCTCTGAACCGTTTCACAGCAGTAGATAGAAAACAAAAGGTCAGGTTCACCAATAAAGTCAGGATAAACTGTATTTGCACGTTATGCTACATTGCTGCTAGGAACATGACATTACTGAGAGTTCAGAATGCAGAAACTTTGAGATAGCCACATCTGCACAAGCCTATGGCAAGTACAGTCTGAAGATGAAACATTAGAGCATACTTAAAAGGTGAAGAATACTAGAATACTTTGGAAATAAGGGGTATGGACAACACAGGCAGAAGAACGGATTAAAAGCATATTTCTGAGTGTTTTGGCAGTTAGAGCAGGAAGAAAACAGAAACCAACATCCACATCTTACTCTGAGAAAGGAAGCAAGACTGTTCTGCTAAAGTCAGAGGAGGGGGCGGCACAAAAGTCTTCTTCATTGCTTTCTCCTGTGCCTCTCCCAACCCCTCATTTCTCACTGTATAGCTCTCAAGCTAACATCTCTCCATTTATCTTAGTTCTACATAATGGCTTTTTTCTTCTCTTTTCTTTTTGCTTTTACTTTCTGCTTTTTCTTTCCAAAACCTATTTACATTTTTTTCCCCTCCTTTCATTCATTCAATTTCCACACTTTCCTTTACTATTTCAGATTTTAATTTTTTCACCTCTTCCTTTATTAAATCTTTCCCTTTCTTTCTGATCCTTTGCCTCTCACACGTGAAGGATCCATTACTTTCCTGGTACCTTTCCAAAAGGCCATGGGGAGCCAACTAAATACGCCACGCTGCCAGTCAGCTTACTACTCACTACTACTACAGTAAGGAGTCCGAATGCTGCTGCAGTTCCTGCAGATACAACTTTGCATGCAGAGAAGGGATGAATAAACAGGTGGATGAGAACTGTCAATTCACTACAGTACTCAAGAGACTTAGTGGAACAAGAAACCGAGTTGGCTATGGATGACAGGCTTGTCAAGAGGGATTCGGCCCAGGAAACACAAACGCAGCCCACTATGAGGCTACCATCACTTCATTATGTTCATCAACAGCTTTGTATGGACAAGCTACGGAAAGATGACTTGAAATTAGGGCCACTCTCACTCAATCAAATGTTAGACTAATTCAGCTGGTAATAGGTAGCTCTGTCCCTAAAACCAGAGTACTTAGTTTTAACAAATTTCAACAAGCTCTCTTCCCTTTTGTAGTTACATCCAATTTACTTCTCATGTGAAGCGGAGCTAGGAACTCTTCCCCAACTGTTCTAGAAATAACTCGGGTCTTGTGAAAAAGCCTGTTGCATAACCTTCTACTATACTATACTACTCAAGCAAGTCTCAATCTTATGAATACCAAGCCAATTAAAATGCAGTCAAGGGTTTTGTAAAGGCCAGGAGAAAACCCTGCTCAGAAAACATGATTTCACTGTTACAGAGTCTCACCTTGAACATCTGGATCATCAATGTGCTCTTGTAAGCTTTCTAGAACTTTTTTTATTTCACTACTAGCAACACAGCTATTACATGGCACAGAACAGCTATCTTTGTGCTTCTCAGTCTTGAACTGAAGCAACTCCAGATCCTGACTTATATCAGGCAGAGGAGGGCGCCAGTATAGAAAAGTATTAAATACGTCCTCAGCAGACTGTAGCCTTGAGTTCGTTCCAGGAAAACTGCTGTCCTTAGTGACTTCTATGACACCAGCAGCAACTCTGTCACCCTGAGACAACTGAGACACATCTTCTCCAGGACTGGTACAACAATCTGAACTTTCTTCCTGTGTATCTTTATTTAAGTTCTCAACTGCGAGCTTTGTATTAACTTCAGCTGGATTCTCCTCAGTCGATGACACTGGTTTGATTTCCACTGGTTGTTCTGAACTGGTGACAGACACACAGAGTTATCCAAAACGTAAAGTACTCTGTAACAATAGTTTTCAGTGAAATACTTCATAAAAGACAGTATCAACTACAGAAACTTATTTTCTCTGCAGAAAGACAGAACTCATGTTACCACTGTGCTTTACTTCACCAGTTTTCCCTTTACCCTCCTGTGAAGCCAAAGTGAATTTTTAAGTAAAGTTGTTACACTCAGACACAAGCACGATCTTTCTCTCCACACTTTTTCTGGAACTATATTCTCAAGTTGAGATTTTTAGCCCTGAAGAGCAACAAAAATAATTGTTTCCCTTTTCCCTTCCACTACACCACGTGATTTTACCTGGACAACGTGGCATTTATACTGGAGGACGTTAAAGTTATATTGTTGCTCGGCTGACAGGAATTCGAATTCACATCTTGCGTTGATGGTTGGATACTCAGCGTCCCATCTTCTCGAATGTAAAGACCAGCAGTTGAAGGGTTTGCAAAGGTAGAAATAAACGGGCCAAGAGACTGAAAAGCAGCCTGACGAACCTGTGATAGTATAAAGACAACAGTCAGGACCCACGCACCTCCCACAGAGTTAATGCTGAAAAACAAAAATTTGGTTCAATTTTTTAGTAAGATCCAATGGATTCTCAGTATAACATCTTCATTTAATCCTAAATATAACCAATTATCAATCACCAAATAAGTGACACCTAAGCAAAGGGTGAATATTAGTTAGAATATTAAGCATATATCTACAATCGTAGCAAGGAAATTTTTAAAAAGTTGTAGGTTTGAAGGACATCACTGTCTACTTCAACTAATACCTTTAACACAAGCAACCTATTCTCAGAAGATTGTTTACACTTACAAAAAGCCTGTGTCGATAGAAATTCGAAGTATCAGTATGAGAGGAAAAATAAGATACTACATTAGAGGAGATTAGATTTTAGTAGATTAGATTCTAATCTCAGCAAATTTAGTTTAGAGAACTCTTACAGCATACTTCTGACTTCCCCACTCTTTGTGTATGATCTGCCTGGGAACATGCACCAATTGTGGAGTGAGTTACTTACCCATCTGCAAGTGTCACTAATAAGACTGATAAACAGTGGGGATAGTTTACTTCTGCGAACTTCTGGGGATGTGGTGTAAGAGACTGCCATAAAGCATTCAGCACAAGCTTTTCTCATTCCCCAAACACTATCAGAACAGAGTTCAAAGAACTTGGGAATCTGCCAAAACCAAGCAAAACCAAGACTAATTAAAGACTAAACAAAGACTGCAGCAACTTACTATCAAGGTATTTGTTTGGAAACTGGAGACAACAACTCAAGAGAGAATAAAATAAGTGAAGAATAGAAGAAACAAGGACTGGTTAAAAACATATTAATTGACAAAATTGGAAAAACTATCCATCTCCCATTTACTTCATTATGATTATAAAGTATATAATATATAAAGTATATAAGTGTAACTATACACACCAGGAAAGAACTGAAAGAATTATTAATGGCCCATTTTTCCTGAAATTGTACCTTGACTGATCATCTAATTCAGGGAAAAAAGAAAGAATTGGTAACTCTAATGTGTGTTATTTGCAAAACAAGAACTTCGCATTTCTAGTCATTCCCAGTTCTGCTACATAGTTGCAACAAACACCTTAGGCCAAATCAATTAAAAAAAACGCATGAGCAGTGATTAATTTACAAAGAAAACAACAAGAGAACTCATTATGAAACCTTCTGAACTGAGAAATGCAAGTCTTGTAAAGTAAATTTTTACATACCAGCAGTCTTTCTGTGGCTTCTTGCCCAACTGCATTACAAATGTCACCAAAATTAGCTGCACAAATCTAAGAAATAAAAAAGGGTCAGGAATAACATTCTGGCTCTTTCAAGTGCATGGTGAAGCTGGTAGTAAAACTAACACATTATTTCCCCCACGTAACAACAGCACATTTGACTGTTCAAATTTCAGCCGTGTAACTACATCCTGTAATATTAACTCATCCTGAACTAACTCATCAGAGCAAGCTTCCATAAGCCACATGCCTTTGAAATCTATAGTAAGAAAGGTTTCTGCATGAAGAGCATCATCTACTTCAGTTATCACTAAAAGAGACAATAAGTCTACTTGAAAGTTTAAATTACTTTGAATAGCAGCTGTCAAAACCAAAGCAGACTAAAATACGATACGAGGATCAGGACTTAGGTGTACTGACAGAACTATATTTGCTATGGCTGAGACTGGCTTGAGTACTTTGCTGAAGCAAAGTTTAATCAAGGTCTCAAGTTAGTGCCATTCACAGTACATTACAAATGCTACAATTAAGGCAAAAGGGACATTCCCTCATATCAGAAAAAGACACTGCCACAATATGTGCTTAATTAGAAGGCTATAATGCAGCTCAAATTTCAACAAGCACAGCTTATGTTAGGGACCAAGCTGAAACTCTGCGTGACCCTTAAGTCTACTCAAATATTTTAAGACTTCTTATACTACAAGTTTCCTTTTGTACTTGACCATGAATTAAATAAATCTTACAGTTTTGGGATTTCTTCTTTCAATAATACCAAATTTATTTATTTTAAAAGGAAGGATCTCTCAAATCGCTATTATTTTGAATTTCTGGTCTTAAAATAAGATGGCAGAGATCAGGTAACTTGTTTGCACCCTATAACCAAGCACAGTGGCTTAAATAAAGGTTGTGCAAAACTATTAAATACGCAAGATCAGGTTAACTGCTACACCAAAGCTATTCACCAAGGACTGTTCTCTATTTCTTTACTGAACTACAGAAACTATAACCACGTCAATAAATTAAAACTGCTCTTCCAGACTTTTTCAAAGTTCATCAGCTCAAGTTATGACTAAATTATTCAGGAAGACATCTGAATAGCAACATACAAATTCATTTTTAAGTGGTTTAGGGTTGAAAACACACGAACCTTTCGGACTTGAAACAATTTCCCGTCACTGCACAGTTCACAGAAACGAGGAAGCAGCATGTGCTCAACTGTTGTTCTGCTCAACATAGAAGCCATTTTACAGATTATCTAAAAATGAAGATGCGGATAAGTGTAAGGAAAGGAAAATTATAAAGCTTGTAACCACAGCCAAATATTCATCCTAAAAACTACCCCTGAGAGCAAGAGACCAACTACTATCAAATAGATTTAAGTGCTATACATTATTCATATTTTCATACACCTGTTTTATGAGAAGCACAAATACAGTTTTTATTTAAAATAATTCTATGCCACTGTGCCTGAATATGACATTTCTGCACATAGTTCATCATCTTTTTTATCTGGTTAAATAGACTTTTACCAATACATGCATTTCCAAGGTGTTTTGCAACATGGCATACACAGTATGTACAGAGAAGACAAGAGTTCCATTGCACTAGGCAGCACACAAAATCACAATCTTTAAGCCCACCAGAAATATCTCAAGCTTAACCATGCAATAAGCCCCTCGGCTTTACCAGGACTGTGCAGATACTTAAAAACAAGCACAGCCCCAGGTCCTTAAAGGCTCAGACAACATGATAAAACAGAAATTTGCCATACAACTGTAGAGAAAAGAGGGAGGAAGACAAAAAGCTGTATACGAGCTAATGCACACTTTACAGGAATCATCCTCAGAAATTTTAGGAGTTCACATCACGCATAATTAAAGCTAACATGCTCATTAGTTCCTCGGAGAAAGCTAAATTGTCAATTTTAACTACCATTAAAAACCATGTTTCTGCTGTGAAAATTAGGTGCTTTGCATCGTACATTTCCTTTCAGCTCCCACTTTCTGGGATAACTTCCTGTAATTCTTATATTTGCAACAGTAAAAAGGAAGGGGCTCCCATGCACCTTTCTGCTCAACTGTTTCGCCTGCAGCACCAGGACTGCAACAAGTGTTGTCAGATTAACAGTACTCATCTATTTTTATTTTTCCAAAATTATTGAACCTTTGTACCTCCACAAAAATAAGTTTTACTCCTAGAAATGGTTGCCTTTGTAACAGAATGCTAAATAAGAACTAAGGAAGACACTCTTTAAGGACTTTCCTACAAATTTTCAAGCTCCTAAAAGGCATCTGGTGCTCAGATGTCACCCTGGAAAACTGCCCAAGCAATACCCAACTCCCAAATAAGGAAGAGGAAAATCTAGCTGGTAAAACTATTTTACAGGTCAAACGTCAGATATCCATGCTGAAATGTAATTACACACCAGCACTCTTCTGTGGAGTAAACCGATTACTTGAAAGTGAACAGGGAATGTTTTTTTTTTTTTTCAAAATGCTTAAGATCAGGTCATCATTCATACTTTTACAACATTAATGTGAAACCCGGTAGAGCAAATGTAAAGAAACTGTTCACAATGATCTTTAGAATTAAAGCAAGGCTGCCAAGAACCAACTGCATTTTAAAGTTATTTGGCTACCATTTTGACAATCATTTTAGCATTCTGAAGTATAAAGATTGTCTCTTTAAACCTGATCGTCTCAAAAATTCAGAATAAAAATTAAAGATTCACTGTGTTAAACTAAAAAATTCAAATACAATAATGAATAAACACAAAGGTTTGATTGCTTATTTTATTTAATGCCAGCACTATTCCTGGACCTCATCTCAATTACTGTTACAAATGCAAACGCACGGTAGTTCTTGTTAATACTCAAGTACTCAATATATCATCAATCATCTATAGGAAAAAGTCTGACATCATTTGGAGAAAATAACTTCTAAGTTTGAAGATATGACACTTTACATTTTTAAGCATACAATAACACTCTTGTTCCCGATTACCGTACTGTATAGCTCAATTCTCAAGAAGCACTATTTCAGAAAGATTCCCCAAGCACTTATTGATGCAGAAGCCCAGATTTCTGCATCACACAAAAGGTCTAGGACCTAGAGAAAGCTTACCTAAAGTGCCTGTACACTTAGCCAAAGGCATTAATAAACAGTACTCAGTACAACAGTACTCAGGACAACCTTGTTTTCTTCTTGAATTCAGTTAAGATAATTTTTAACTTCTTAGTACGGTGCATCAATTTCTGACCCTGGTCAAATTCTTTCAGAATTCATATTGTTTCAGTGATGCTCAACACTACACACGACTAAGCAACCTACAAGTTCAAGGCTTAGCAGCTTAGCACACTTGAGCTTCAACTGTATCACAACAGCAGTTTCAATTCACAACAGAGAAACTAACAAGTAGAGGAGGAATAAAACAAACTGAAATAGTAATGGTATAGAAAGTTTAAGCTCAATGATTAATGTAGATCTCTCCGGACACTGAGAATGCAAGTAACTCTGGGTTTTATGCTCATGAAAATATCACACAAAGTTGTTCTATTCTACAAAAGCTTTATAGTAGCACTACTGAAAGACAGAGAACAAAAGCAATCGAGAAAGAAAAAAAAGTAAAGATGCAATATTTCTTCCAAATTCACTTACATTCACGGCTTCCACCTTGTACTCATCATCACTGTCAGGAGCAGAGAGGTCCAACAGAATTGGACACACCTTATTTTCAATGTCACTCTGAGTAACAAGATCTTGTTCTAGCAGTATAAGCAGTGCTTCTTGACCTGCCTTTCTAACCTATTAATACGAACAAACAAAACAAAAAAAGCACATTGCTGTAAAGACAACATGTACTGATATGAGAGCCACAAAAGGTATGTTTTAAATGAACACACAGATACAAGTTAAAAAAAAAAGAATTATTCAGACCTCCCTAGCAAAGTGTGCTGAAAACAATAAACACAAAGCACTATATAAAAACTAGGTATCCATCAACATAGACTTTCCTATTATTTCTCACCAATGCCTCAAGTTCACTGAACCACACAGAATTTTCCAATGATTCAACTCATGTAGTCTGTTTTTCCTACCTGATTGTTAACATCTGTGAGGTATCTCACTACTATGGGCATAAGGTATTCAAAAAATGCTGCTGGGAACTTAGGTCGACTTTCTTGCAGAAAAATGGCAATAGGAGGTATTTGTTCCATCAGCTCTGTACGTACAGTTGGTTCTAGTAATAAAAAGAAAGTCAAAACTACATCAGTAAATACAAAATCAAGTACCTTATGAAAAAGGTAGCTTTTCCTGTTTAATATTTCACAATAGAGGAAAACAGAAAGTCTCAAAACATCAGAAATATCACCACTGAGATTGCCTGTTCTTAAAGGAAAGCTGGATAAAATAGAACAGTCTTACACACATTACAGTCCACAGACTTGGGATCAGTTCCCAAATAAATCTGATAAAATGAGAGCACTAGCTAGAAAACCCAATTGCCATGAATGTATGCACATGAAGTATTAAAGCATACAACTGTTCTGCACCACATACACCACACATTCAGATGTAATAAACTCCCTGGAAATACTACTTTGGGCCTTATACTAAGTAAGAGGCTTTCACTTATACACCTACTATATAAAAAACTTCAAAATCAAAGAAAAAAAACACAAAAAAACAAAACACACAAAGAAACATTCAAACCTGCATCTTCAGAGAGCCTGACCACTATTTCCATTACAGTCAGGAAGTCTTCTTCATTATTACTGAAATCTCGAAAGACATCCAAAAGACCTCTGGCAATAATTTGCCTGTGGAGAAAACATATTAATTGCCTTAATATCCTGCCAATGACATACAGATGGGCTGCAAGGAGAACTTATCAAATGTAAATGTGCACCTTAAAAAGATCAAATTCTTCCCTGAACATTCAGACATATAAGTTATATAGTTTCTTCCCATCCCAACAAAACAAAGGTGAGTTGAGAAATCTTATATAAAAATTATACAAACAGAAATGACATGAAGCATGCACATAGGAGAATGATAATACATGTTATGACACCTTAACACCCACAATGCTACCAGACTCAGGTTATCATCAAGTGCAGCTGCTGTACCTGTTAAATATGTTATCACTGAAGGCATATTTTTCTAGACGAGCCAGTGGACTTAAATTATCCTGTCCAGGAATATCCAAGAATGCTGTTATCCTCATGCTATCACAGTCTGGTCCATAATCTTCAAACCCAACTTGAAAGACAAGAAGAGTAACCCAAAAAAAAAAAAAAAAAAAAAAAAAAAAAAAAAAAAAAAAGAAAAAAAAAGAGGAGAGGGGAAAAAACAAACAAAACAAAAAACTTTTTTTTTTTAAAGTTTTTTTACAAAAAAAAAAGGCTATATATCTC
>Ga0181612_116276_pt1 | contig 14605 bp, 6 predicted proteins | sample HoacroProtozoa21_FD_119630 | JGI IMG/M metagenome (GOLD analysis project Ga0181612, IMG submission 119630) | Hoatzin crop microbial communities from Cojedes, Venezuel. Combined Assembly of Gp0051906, Gp0051904, Gp0051908 | reverse complement strand
CTTTTCATCCTAGCTTTCCCAGGTAACTCCCAGGAAGACACATAATGTCATGTCATGTCACATGTATGATCCAGAATGGGCTGGTTTGCTTTGAGTACGCACCATGTCTGTTGTGACATGACACAGGTGACATGTCAGGTGTCTAGAGATGAACTGATGACACTGGGTGCAAGAGTCGCTTCAGACTACGTGTTATCTTTGAGTCTGTTATGGATCAGTGGCTGATCTCATTCTCTGTGGCTTTGTACCCCCCTTCCTTTCCATACCCTTGAATCAGACCACTTTGTGTTTCTGCTGAGACTGCCAATTGTCCCTACAATTAATGGGAATATCTTGATGGAAATGGCCAGGATGAAGTAGATTCATTTGTCATGAAAAATTATTTCTAATATTTAAAATTACTATATAGACCTTGGAGATGCTATCTGTGAAATTAGCTTTTTCTATGTCTCTGCTTTGCCCAGTCGAAGCCATCAAGCTGAAAGGCAGGCACTGGCACAGGGCATTTTCTATCTCATTTCTTCTTGTCTATTCATCTCAGGGGGAGAGGAAAGACTTGGCATTCATGATGCTCCCTTAATTGACTCTCTCTCCATGTGGAGATAGGCAGTCGCCCCTTGGACACTTTGATTGATTGGATGAGGCTATTATGTGATATGGAAACGATATGCAAAGGTGCAGCCGTCACCACAAGTATGGAAAGGTCGTACTTGGTGGTGTATATTGGCTCACCCAGATCATCTTCGTTTGTCTGCCTCCTCTCATATGCAGTTAATCCACAGAATAGCTCACAGGGTGGTGCTGGTAAATCCAGCATCACTAGGTACCAGACTCCAAGGTAAGGCTCTCCAGAGGGAAACCATTCTCACTCACTCTGCTAAAGGGTCTGAGACTGCGAAATGGAAAGACAATTTTCATCACCATTATTTGCTCCCTTACCAGCATCCTCTTTTTTTTTTTTTTTTTCCCCCTGGGTAATTGAGAACAAGGAAGTTAAAACTGGGAGATAAGGTGCAGAAGAGGGAAACTGTATCTTGAATTGAAATTGAATCTTAAGACGAATTTCAGAGCTATTTCCTGATTTGTGATGGTTGTAGGTGGTGAGTAGGTGGATAGATAAAATGTGAAACTCAGGAGATATCCATCACATCAATGCAAAAATCATCCCACTAAAGAGAGACAGCAGCAGGGAAGATGTACAAGAAAAGCAGTCTCATAATAAGTGCTGTTGGTCTCATGATGCTTCCATTTTTTCATGGCCTGCAGTGGTTGACTTCTGAAGTTCTGCCTGTTAAGGCAAGGTCCTCTTGCGGTCAGCTGGGGTCCTTTGGGTAGGGGTTTCTTACCATCCTAGTCTTGTCTTCCTGTGAGCAACTTGGCTTTTTTCCACTTCTGAGCTAGGAAGAATTGTAATCCTTCATGTTGAGATACTGCTAAAGGGAGCAGAAGGACAGGGCAGGCTGGAGGGGATTACTGCTGGAAGCTGTATCAAAGCACCAGAGTTTAGGATTCAAACGGAGTCATGTGGAATCAGACTTTAAAAGTCTGACTAGCCACAGGCCTCTTTTTAAACTGCTGAGAAAAGAAAAATATGGTATTTTTAATAGTGAATTTTTGTCCACTACCTTTCATTAAATGAGTAAAAATGGAAAATGACAATTCCACCCTCAGCTGAAAAGCGTGTTAGATTGACAGCTCTGGGAGTCCTAGGCTTGTGCTCAGAATGAGAAATATATACAGAGTAGCTATCCTTTATATACCTTATTTGTCTCAGAGTAGTATCTGCATTAGAGATTAGAAGGTAGGTCAGTCTTCCTGACCTGCCTGGTCTTTGGTAGAGCTGCAGAGTAGAGCGGTGAAAGGAGGAACGCTGCTCCTATAGCTCCCACTTCCTCTCCATTACTTGTGTAGCTGCTGAAGACCGAAGGAGCCATGAGGCAGCCTAGTGCCCTTTGCCCAGGGGACAGAGCAAGGGCTTTTGAGCCCAGCAGAACAAAATGAAGTTTGCGTTGCATGTGTCATCTGCCATGTTAGGACAAGATTCCACACCTCCCCCCCCAAGAAGTGATTGGCCAAAGGCACGTGCTTGCTAAATAGTGAGAAAGAAACAAGAATACAGAAACCATCGCAAGTATTTTATAGTTTTTTATTGTTTATTTGTTTGTTTTTTAAATCTCTGTCATGAATGTTTGTGACTGAAGAGAAAAATGAGGTCAAAGGAAAGACTTTTGACATATTAAGAAATTTTAAAAGCTGTAGAGTCCTTACACTCATCTTGGTGTATAGGATCTGGTTCCTAGATGTGGAAGCCTAATAATTCAGTGCCTAGTTATGGAAACATCTGGGTTTTCACCATTTTGTTACCGTCTCCCCAGTGAAGTTGTCTTCTGTTGCAGTCTGGCTTTTTGATGTAGACTCCGAAAGTCACTGCTGCTCCATTTCATCTGGTCAGCTTTCGTGCCCAATTTGTGCAAATCTCCTTATTCTGCATTTGTGTTTGATTGTTCTGTCTTCTTGGAGGACTGATCAGTGCTGAATTTTAGCCTTTCCCTCCCTGTCAGGTGTGACTGGAGGATGATTTAGCACTGCAGCCAAGGTGCTTGCCTCAAAACTCTGTTTTTAATAATTCTGGCTTTTCTTCTTCTTGAACACTGTGTTGGTCAGCTGAGGATGTGGAGCACAGGTAACAGTTGGCAGTTCACTTTCCACCAGTCCCAGTCTGGTGCTGGGAGCACCGCTGTGGTGTGAAGGAGCTGCCATTAGCCACTTTGGTGGAGGGGGTGGAAAATGTCCAGAGTTCAGCAGGATGGAGACTTGCTCCTGTCCCAGTCTGTCACGCTCCTTTTTACTGAGGCAACACCACAGCTCTGTATCTTGTTCAAATGCTTGTGTGCCATCCCCTAAGCCTATCAGGCTCCTTCTGCCACCTCACCTTCCAGTCTGATCAAATTTCACTTTCCTGTCTGGTGCAGAAGAGCAAGGAACGTCCTGGAAGATTTCTTGGGATGTGGGAAAAGGCGACAAGGGAAGGAATGAATAGAGCTTTGTAAAACAAAAGGCTGGTGTCTTTTTTTGTGTGTCATTTTATAGCTTGCAACCTTTTGGGGTAAAGCAATTAGGCAAAACAAAAAGGATTAAGGAGAAACAGAAATGATTTATCATGCTATTTTTTAAATAGCTCACTTTGGTTTTGCTTTATCTTTTAATATTTTATTTAAAGTCAAAGGCACTTGGGCTGCTTTTAAAAAAATTGAAACATAAAGGAACACCACAAATAGCCATGTCGAAGAGTAATGAATCCAGCAGACAGAAGGACTTGTGTCCAAATAAAAAAGGCAGAAAAGTGTAGGCTGGAATTGGTATTGACTGTGCAATGTGCACAGTGCTAATGGACCTGCAGAAGAAACAAGAACATTGCAGCCATAAAGTGAAAACCTGGTCCGCTCTGAATACAGATGAGAGCAGGAAAAACAGTGCTTTTATGGGGCTGCTTTTGCACACGTGGCCTCTTGAGCTAACCTGCTTAGAAAGTCAGAGTGACAGGATGTAGATTAGCAATCAGCATCCTCATTTAGCCATTTCTCCCCAGGTTGATTTACACTGCTGTGAGTTCTCTTTTCTTTTGTCTTTTCCTGCTGGCTGGTGACTATTTGCTGAGCCCATCTATTCTCTTTTACACAGTGGTTTTTTTTTTTTCTGAAAGAAGCTATAAAAGTTAAAATGCTGTTCATTTAGCCTTCTTAGTGTGTATGTGTGTGTTGCCTACAGTTCATACCCTAGTCTGTGTCACCAGCCAAGCCTCAGTCAGTAAGTCTTCCAGGAGAAGCAGCTTTGAAACAACTGCCATATCCCTTCTGCTGAGAGTTGGTTTTTCCCAGACACCCCATCGCTCAGATTGGGGAGGGATACTGGCCCGTATCCACTGGATCAATGTGCTCTATCAAAGTGTTGATCAACAAAATCCTATTAAAACTGTATGACACCCCATAGCTTTCTTATCCCATGTGAATCCCTTGAAAGGGAGTGTCCTGTTAGGCGCAGAAGATATTGTGCATGCCAAGAGCTGTGACTTGGCCCACGAGCTGTGATTTGGCATCTGTTTGGGTTCTTGCAGATAGCTGTGTATTTTTTTTTCCTGCTTCAGCGTTGCTCCTGGGTTACATGCTTGAGCAACTGTTTGGTGAAGGATACCTAGGAAGGCTTCAGGTCAGGAAGGAGGACCACCCAGATACAACTAGGAGGGGAGATATGGGTGTCCTGGTGTTAGACTTGTTTGTGTTTGGGACTGACACGTGCTTAGTACTGAGGTGAGAAAGAAATGTTCAGGTAGTGAACTGTAACCCATCTGACACTGTTGATGAGACCATCTCTGCACGTTGGCAATGGGTTTTAGGCTATTCTCTGCCATAGCGATGCGGGGCCTGCCAAATCTTGCAGTATTACCCCTCTCTCTGTAGAAGCCAGAGATGGGGGCTCAGGTGAATTTTTATACCTTTACATATGGAAAACACGGGGGAGCCTTCAAACTTACAAGGAACAGGCAAGGTCATAGCTGGGAGAAAGTAAGTTGCTGACCTCTCTACCTGGCTTTGGGCTATCAGAATAAGCTAAATAAACCCACATTAAACTGTTTATAAGGGTGAAAAATGATAATCCTATGCAAGCAGGTGCCATTTTTGCAAATATGCAAAGTATTCTCAAAAAGAGATAGATATCATTATCATTTTATGTTTTGGGAAACTGTGATACAGAGCAATTAAGGTACCTACAGTAAGATTCAAGATTTCAAAAGTAATTAGCCATAGACCTGGGCTGAGGGGGTTGCATTTACTTTACTGGGATTTAAATGTCTGAATCTAAGATATCAGATAATTTAGTCATTAGACTCTTAGGTCACTAAGCTATTTTTTCCGCCTTGAAAAGCTATCTGATGTCTCTAAAATAATACTTGCAGATCTCTACAGACATGGTGATACAGTCCTGGGATATTTGATTAGCAGTTCCTAGAGATAAATACTTATATACTGTGATAGGATAGAGATAATTCGTATTGGAACCTGAGTTCCTTCATCTTCTGCTCCTCTTCTGTTTTCCCACTCAGAAGAGCACTGATAAATCACTTTGGCCTTTCAGCCATGCAGTAATGAAAAGCTGATTACCGTACAGCTCCCCACGGGTTAGTCGCTCTTATCCAGCATTGCCCTCGCTCAGCTATCACTCCATGTGTGCCTGGCCAGAACCCAGGGACTCCAAGTAACTAATACATGGAGAAAGTTAGTAAAGATGTGCTTAGAAGACAAAACTGAAGTTGTACAAGTGTTAACTTAAGGAACAAATGAACGTTAAGGCAATGTTATCTGGCAGTGATTTCCCCTGGACCAGGGGTAAAAGCACAGTGAATCCTGCTACTTGGGAATCTTTGCAAAGCTGCCTCACAGGTGCTGTTCAGAAGGTGCGTTGCAGTATACCGGGCACAGTGTGTGCAGTCCTGTTTGCTCTGCAAGGGTATCTGCTGACTGTTCCTGTGGCAGTACCTGCAGGTGAACAGTGTGAGCATGGGCAGCTGTGTCATGTAAACTCAGCATCACTGCTGGGCTAATGAGTAAATTTGATCAAGGCTTCTCAAGAAACAGGCTTTGACATATATGGGGCATCACTAATTCAGTGCTTCACAGAAGTATACAATATAGACATGCCTTGGTATTCTCTTGCTGGCTTATATCACTACAGACAAGTTCATTTTTCTGTGCCCTGTCTTCCCTAGCTGCAAAAATCCCACATACTTGAGACTTTCCTTAAGTCATAGAAGGCTTGCAAGGTGAAAAATTCATGAATCGTTCAGAGTTTAAGATTCTAGGATGAGAAAAGTTGAAGACCAGCAAAATGTTAATTTTTGTTAATCTTTGACCTATTGTGTCATAGTTTTTCTTGAGCTTAATGGCCCTGAGAACAGGTAGAAAACCTCATCTAGTGATTGGTGTTTATTTTTGTGTTATCTAACTAATTTTCCTATTATTGCTGGTTGACACATATTATTTTATTTTTCATCAGTACAGAAATGTGGGCAGCTTTTGTTTTTTTTGTATTAATAATTTGAGTTTATAGCCCCAAAAGAACAACATTGCCCAGACCCGCAAAAATCATTTATTAAAAATCCTTAAAGGTCAGAGATTTACTTTTAAAAGAGCGTTGATTTACTGTCTTGTGCTACTTTTCTATACCTGCAGTGCTAATGCAATCTTTGTGTGGTTGTTCAGACCCAGAGCTGGATATTTTTGAGGTATACAAGCAACCTTTTGTAGATCAAATGCCATAGTACTTGAGCCACTCAAGGGGAAAAAACTTTCTAGTTTCTTTGACATTGAAAAGGTAAAATTATTCATTGCCCTTTATGAAGTACTAAACAAACGATGAGATTTTGTGTGGTGTGTCAGCGATTGGCTGAATGTATTTAACTCGAGAGTGATACGAGATCTACAGAGCACACAAAAGGGAGCCTTAAATAGTTTTACCCATTGACCTTTGCCAAGATAATAAGCCTGAATATCAACTCCTCACCCCTTAAATTGTCTACTAATGAAGTGACATTGGATATTCAGCTACAGGCATGCTAGAGAGAAGTATTCCTAGTCACATGAGTAGAAATGGATACTGGAGAAATGTGAGCATAAAAAGTGTATTCCCTTAACAAGTTTCCATGGGTATTTCTTATTAAAAAAAAAAAAGTGTAAAAAGAGTGCTTGTTGAGCAGCTTAGACTGAAATCCCGAGTATGAAGGAAATTGTCAAAAAAAAGTTTAAATATCATCAGGAGGCTGAAGGGAAAAATTATGGAGAAAGATTAGAAGAGTTCAGTACATGTTGCTTCGTAAAATGAGAACCTGAGGGGAGGGTGATGAATCAGCTCTGATGGGAGTACTGCCTTCCCAAGGAAGGGGAATTGTTTAAGGGAGCTCACAGGACACTGACTGTCGAATATTGGGATAAACTAAGAAAGGAAAGTAGTGAATATCATAGACAGCATCCTTATGTATTTCTGAGCTGTATTTCTTTTTGCTTTGTTTTGCTGTAGCGGGAACCGTAGAGAAGGGATGGAAATCCCATCAGTTGGAGACTGGAAATTTGCATGGTTGAAACAGCAGAGTATGGCCAGGCTGCTGTACACTTTAATGAAATGTGCTTTGTAAGAGGGAAGGAAGGGAAGGGAACTGCATGATCTAGCCAGAGCTTCTATTTCTAGCTTGTATGGATCTGTGAAATGGGTGCTTAGGAATAGTGAAAACCTAGAAATGTCTTGCAACTTCAAAAGACCTCTTTTTTTTTTCCAAATCCTGCTAATGACTGGATATGTTTTCCCAATTAGTGAGAATGTGAATAAATTTATAAGATGTGCAAGACGCTGATTCCCAGAGTACATTTTGTTTGATTTTTACTATAATTACTTACTATAATAACTCATGCTAAAATAGGAAAGGTAGAATAGTTTATTGTGTGAAAATAACAACATTTTAATACCTTAGCTTCCTTGCTAGAGCTTAAAGAATTGTGGAACAAAATCCATGTTTAGGCAAATTAGAAACAGTACTATGTAGCATATGTTACAGTATCAGATGAGAAAAGAATGTCATTAAGGAAGGTATTGTTAAATACACTGTAGGAAAAAAGCTGCTGCCAGAAAACTTCAAATCCCAACCCCAAAAGGGGCCTGTCAGCTCTTAGAGTAAAATCCCAAAGTGTAAGTTCTGTGCCTACAGTGCAAAAAGACCTTTAAGTAAGGATGGTGTTCACAAGAGCCAGTACCCTCCCAGTGGCTGGGGGAAGCAGGGGTGGGGTTCAGGTAGCCAGTGGTGCATGCCAGGTAGAGGGAGTGCCAGTGCCCTCTCCTAGGTGCAGTCTTGATCTTGCTGCACCCTTGAGCTCGTTGCCCACATGAATGTGAAGTTCACATTCTAAAACCGCTTCAAGATTTAGATGCCAAAGACCATCATATGTGGTCAGACAGCTGCAGTGTGTTGATGAGGCACTTTGGTGCTCTGCCTAGTTGTTCTGCTTTTACATCCCCTTTTTTCTGTTAAAATCCTTTGTTGCCAGACTCCAAATTGCTTGCAGTTCTGTGCCTTGATCTCTCCACATGTCTAATTGCTCACAGGATGTCCTCTGCTCTGTCCAAGAGTTTTGCAAGGGACTGTGCACCTAGACTCCTGTATTCTTTGTGTTGGCAACCTTGTACCTTGTGGAGGAAGTCCTAGTGCCATGTACAAAAGCTGTGGAAGCTTGGGAGCTTCCCAGACTGGCCATCTATTATTTGTGGGGTTTTTAAATTAGACTGGTGGTGTTCTGTTGAGCTGTGTCAGGAGGGAGTGAGAAAAGCGCTGTGATTTCCTCTTCCAGATGCGGATGAAATTAGGGAAGTATGACAGTCCTGCAGCAATCCTGCTGGTTTCGGTGCCTTTGTTGGAACACAGCTGTGCCCAGCAGCTGGTCTGGAATCAGGGAACCAGGAAATTTGCACAGTTAGCAGATATAAATAGAGAATCTCTAACTATGAGAGATGCTTAACTCTGCAGTAAATAAATCCTAGTCCAAATAAAAGGCTAATTGAAATCTTAAAAAACTGTCTTGTGCCTCAATTCTTCCCCTTTTGAGTCTCTATCTGCAGAATTTGAAAGGGAAGCAGGTGTTATATCTATAGAGTCTTACCATCTATGTTTCAAGTGATGTCAAGAACCGTCCCCTTTGCCTTACAGATTTAGATTATTTTAGCCTTGTGGACTGTTTTCCACTTTCCAAAGGAATTCTTGTCCTCTTCATTATTTTGATTTTTTTTATATTCTATGAATTTTTCAGCTCCTGTCTGATGAAGAGCACAACGAAGAGGTGGCAGGTAGCTCTTGGATCATCCGTAAAGGGCAGAGCAGCAGCCCAGTGATGGTGTCTCGGTTTCTGCTGTGAAAGTAGGCCAGTTCGAAAGGCATTCCTGAGGGCATCTTAATGTTTTCAAATTGTGCTGAAGACTTCAAATAATGGGAACCGAGGACAGGAAAGCCATCTTGTTAGGAGACCTACCTTTTCCCCTGTTTGGCCAGAGTATGTCAGCTGCTTATTTTAGAAAACAGGATGTTCTTTGCGATGTGCTGTGGGACTGTGTCTAATCCTTTCCAGGTAAAAATTAGGAAAAGTTTCTTCTGAAATGGCACTTGCTGATCCAGAACTTGTGCAGACACAAGTGGGAACCTGAGACCTTGCACAGCAAGCGGCGGTGAGAGCTGGTGGCAGTGACACTGTACAGAAAAACGACTGGGGTTTGCTGCCTGTCTCTGCTTTCTCTTCCGCCCCAGCAGGAGACACACTGCTGTCCCTTGAAAAAACATAAAACAAGTAATTCTCACCACTAGTGGTGTGAGGAGTCAGTTGCCATCTAATGGCCTCAGGCAGCGCTGCCACCTGCCCCTCGCTGTGCCCCCCAAAGTGTCTGAGCAAATGCACGGGCCCCTGGGGCCCATGGCCTCTGCTCACCCAGCAGCTGCTGGCTCACTTGGCTTGCGAAATTCCTGCAGGCATCCCCTCTGGGAAAATTTTTATGCTTTTTTAATCTTCAAATAGACTTCAAATATGCACTGAAGTGTATTGTTTCCTTAATACACCTGAATACACACAGCTTCTCCACCCCTCGGGCTCCCCCTGTACCCTCTCAGCCCCTCCAGCAACCCTTAGGAGAAAGTGGAGCATGCTGTACCATGCAGATGTTGTATTGCAACTCTCGGGATCATGGCTGAGCCCAGCATATGAATCACTTGATACTGAAAACAGAGAAGTGGCCCGCTCCTTGTGCAAGAGAGGCTGTGTGTCCGCTTCTGCGGGTGAAGAGCTTAACATCCCTTTTCTCCAGAGATATGGGGATTGATGGCTCCCGTGTTAAGCTGAGTTTTTAAGCTCTTGAATGACTCTGTTAGCTTAAGATAATAACAAGTTGGAGAGAGAGTTGTATGAAGGAAGCATTCTTTTTATATGTATCCTAGGTACTTGTCTTCCATCACGTCGATCTGACAGCTTTCGTTGGCCCTCACTTTCATGTTAAAAATGGGAGTAAATTGAGCTGTCTTTCATGATAGTGTGGAGTTAGACTTGGATGACCTGTCAGAAGTGGATTCTAAATGTGTCTATGCCAGATGCATAATATCCTCAATACAAGAGTTGATTATGTTTTATTTTTCTGTTTGCAACCTCCTTTTACTATATGTGGTTTAGTTTTGTGGTGATTTCTTAAGCGAGGATCTAAAATATGTTGTTGAAGAGAGGTAAACGATGTTCTTTCCTACTTTCAAATCAAATAAAGGAAAATCACAAAGTGACTTGTTGAATAGATCTGGAGTCCTCATTTGTGTCCTTCTGCTTTAGATAATAAGCCAATGTTGTTAGGGGCTCAGTGCAAACATAATAAAGAGGTATTATTCAATGTTGTTTGAGCAAAGTGGAGACGGAGATATTGCCGCTTTTGGACTAGATTCCTCTCATTTTGTTACACAGAAAGGCCACAAATTCTGCTAATGCTTGTGTCACTAAGGAAAGTGATTTGGGAGCTTTACCACTGGATCATGAAGTAAAAGATAGATGACTGCAAGGAAAGCTCTTTGGTTCTGGAATAGCTGAAATGTCCAGTAGATCAGTAACAGTGGAGTAGTTTAGCTGGTTTAACTCGGTAACATTTCTACACTTCTCCAATGCTGGTAGTTTTCATCAGAAGTGAAGATGACATTATCAGTCCTCAAAAAATCCAAGACTGAACTTTGGCTTTATTATATTCTTTGTTGTGCAGTTTTTTATCTGTGGTATAAAACTAGGAATCAAATCTGGCGGTTTGAAAAAGTAATCACAACCCTGATGAAGATATATTTTGTCACTTAAAGCATACGCTTTTGCTTCACCAGCAGCCAGTGCTGTAGGAAGCAGCATATAATTAAATGTTGCTGAAGAGGGTGACTGTCAATCTGAATTCAAGACACACAGGTCAAAGCAGCGTTGTGTCCTCGAGTGCTGGCTGCTAAACCTGCTTCGAAGTTACAGTTTCACTTACTCTTATATTTATTCAATGTATGTTTTAAGTCTGAGAAGTTGCCTCTTCTTCCAAACCGAGGAAATCATAACTCTGCTTTCCTCACCATAGGCACCTCTGCGAAATTCAGTATCACAGCAGTTATACTCTGTGTATAGGTAAGATCAAGCTTTTTGCTTTTTCACGACCCAAGAAACAAAGAAATTAATATTTTTTCTTAATTAATCTACTAATTAAATTAATTGTGATGCTGTGGAGGGTCTGAACTGTGTGAATCCATCAATTTCATCATTTACTGGAAACTGTCTTCAGTATTTGAGTACTTACCTTTGCCCCTTTAATAACTTCCTATTTTTTCAGAGAAAATGTTCACACTCCCAGGTTCCAGACTGAGGGAGATCAGTTAGTAGTTCTCCTTTTTTGGTTTAAGTATGCTCTGCAACCACAAAGTCGATGGTCTTCTTGCAATCTTATTAAATGACTGAGTTTCCTTAAGAGCTGGGATGAGAACCTACAAACAAATTTAATTCTGAAGTGTTCTGCTAACACTGGGGGAAGTCAGACTTAACAATAAATACAGCCCTGAGGTGCTATTTCAAAGATCACATGATAAAGACCTTGGTTTTTTTTTTTAAAAAAAAAAAAAAGGGAAAGAGAGGCTAAAAGCAATGGCTACAATCCAAGGCTTCAAAATATAAAAATGTAACTGCATCCTGGGGGTGTTTAGACTGATCCTTTAAACTTTATCTCATGAAACTCTCAATGAACACTACATGCACTACATGCAGATATTTTTGTGAATTCAGGGTTTAGAAGTGAGAGAATGGTTTTTGCTCAGCATTAGTTTAAAAGTGCTCCCACCGCATATGGTAAGCTAAGGACTGACCAAGCTTCAAAGTTCTTCCTCTCAAAGTACAGTCCCTCCAAGCCAAAGCTGAGCCACAGCGACAGAGACATTAAGGACAAAGTTTGTGTTTTGTAGGATTTTTGTAGTAAAATGGCACCTGCCTGGTGTATAGCACACAGATTTCACTTTGCCTGTTATGGGTACTGTTGATCAAACCCCATAGCTGTCATGTTCTTAGTTGCTCAGTGCTTGGCTTTGTTTGGCAAAATGAGAGCTTTGCCTGTCTTCCTTTTGTTATGTTTTTCTGTTGTGTTCCTCCCTTTCTGGAGGTAGTATTCAGTCTAGCTGGCATAGGAGGAGTGTTTATACAATGTAAAGAGCAGCAATATGCTCTGACAGGCCAACTGGCTGTAGGTGTTACTGTGTGTTTCCTAGGAGAAAGGGTGCAATATGACTAGGTACAACCCTAGTTGCTTTAATGTCATGCAGAATGTTGTTCTGACATGACGAAATTGCTGTTAAGGCAAAGTCAGCCCCTTGAGTCCCATTGAAGATAATGATATTGTGTGTTTGGCAGTACCGTATGTATTCTGTTTTGTTGTTTTCCAAAGTTGGTTGGAAATTGGCAGGAGAACAGGTTTGAAAAATATCACAAAATTCAATTTCTCTTTTACAGGTAGGAATTACCTGATATGCTCTGTTTATTGCCTTGTGCAGGTAGCTGGCCTGTGTTGCTGTTCTTTCTATAAGCCTTTTGTGCAGTAACAGGATAAAGGAAAATATGAAAGACAGGGAAAAAAGAAATGCCATATTCTGATGCCACAAACAGTAGGAGGGGGAAATCTGAGAGGTGAAGTACGTATAGCTAGCTGGTTTTAGATTATTTTTTTTGTACTTAATTTCAAACTGAAGGTGTCCCAATAGGCAGCTGTTACATTCAGGCTCGAACAGTTCCTGTTGTTATGAAATAGTTTTTGTCTAAATCATTTCTGAAATTGTACAGGATCCTCAGGAATCTAGAAACCTCTGAACTAAAAGTTCAGAGGTTTCTTTATATAGATTGTGATTTAGCTTTGCATCTCTTGTGGGAAGGCTTCTGGATGGGGTCATGAATATTTTCCAAATCAGGGGCGCTCTGAGGCCATCGGGGACACGAAGGCTTGATACCAGTTTCACATGTGGTTCCACTGGTGTGCTTCAGTCCCAAATAACAGCTATGGGCTTCCCCCCCCCAGTTGCAGAGCTTACGCTGCGTGCTATCTCCTGTGCTCAGTTGTGTAACTCCTTTGAAATGCTGGCAGGTGTGAGGGGCATGTAAGTGGGGCTGCTTCTATCTGCCCCTGCTTGCCTGAGCAACACCTGAGCCCTGCTCCAGGCAGCTGAAGGCTACCCTTTCAGAGCTCCAGCCCGGCTTTCTCATCGCTTTCCTAGGGGTGCAGAAGCGGTAGGGGTGTAGACTGCAGAAAGCGCACAAGGAGGGGTTGGATATCACTGGAGCAGCAAGCTGTTGAAAAACTGAAACAATGCCTACATGTGTTGTAATGACTTCCACCTCCCCCCTCCAGTTTTCATTGGTAACGATTAATGGCTTTGATCACTGTAGAGAAATACCGCTTAAGAGAGTAGAAAATGTCGGACTCTCTCCCCCCTGCCCCTTTCAGGGGCTTGTATAATAAGGGAAGAGAAAAATTTTCATCTCTGAAGTAAACAGAATTTGATGTTAAGGGTCAGTTCTAGTCAGGCTGTCTCAGAGCCTGGAAAATCTCGTGATGGATTTGCCACAGCCTTTATACAAAGTTAATCTGATAGCCACGCTCCCATCTGCTTCTACCACGCTTTGTTAAATTGTGTTGAGCTCTGTTCTAATAATCTCACTTTCTCTGATACACTTTACAGGTTTGGCCAAATAATACATGTGAAAGTATTCTCTGGTCCTCCAAACATACGTTCAAACATCTGGCCATCCCCCAAACTTACCTCGGCTTTCATCTTCGAGTGTTCTCTTTGTTTTGATTCATTCCTTTCCTGTCATTGCAGAATTAACTCTTACTCGCTACCTATTTCATATTCATATTAGCAAGAGCTAATTGCTGTAAGAGAATTGTGCATCTAATTACCTTTATGGGTAATTTTCAGCAAATAGATAGTGATTAACTGTCCTGACATTACCTGTGATCCCACTCAGCTAAATGGGATGGCTTTTGCAATTTACTCTCCTAGTTCCATCTCGCATGCACTTAAGAGTCTGTGAGACATTTTAGGTGAAAGCAAACCATTCTTTCCACTGTGCAGAGCATTAAGGCTGTAACTGTTTACTCTTTTATCAAACACCTACATTTTTACTAGCATTCAGTAGCTATTCTTGGAGATTGAACTTCCTGTCTGCCACTCGGGTTAGCGGATGCATTGTACTTGTGATAGGTAGCTTTATTCCTCCCAGTCGCAGACTTCCTCAGAGCACAGGCAGCCCTGCAGGTCATTCTAAACAGTGAATTTAGGATGTGGAAAAACCTATCTTTAGGTTGAGACTAAGGAATTCCTGTTTTTCTCTGTCTAAGGTGTTTCTGAACTCTGGTCTTCAGGAATGAGTGGTTGATGTTTGAATTCTTCACCCCACCCTTGGGGTAGGGATATTGACTACATCGTCCTTACTGCTGTTTTGAGCAGTAAGAAGGCTAGCACTGATGTAGTGAGGGAACCAACTCT
>Ga0181612_108336_pt1 | contig 14605 bp, 10 predicted proteins | sample HoacroProtozoa21_FD_119630 | JGI IMG/M metagenome (GOLD analysis project Ga0181612, IMG submission 119630) | Hoatzin crop microbial communities from Cojedes, Venezuel. Combined Assembly of Gp0051906, Gp0051904, Gp0051908 | reverse complement strand
CACAGCAGCTGAGCAGTTTCTGGGGCACGAAGGGGAACATGGCAGGGGGTGGGTGGGAGGGTGGTTTCCTTAAGGAGACCTTATCATTGCACAGCTTCTTTTAGGTGAAATTCAGTCCTTTTGCTCGCAGCACCACAGGCACGTGCCTTTCTATTAGAGCAGGAGGGTTGCGCTGGGCACATGAGCCCATAAAGGGCTCAGGGAACCATGAATTAAAAAAAAAAAAGGCAAATTTCGTTCTTTCCTGTGGGGTGTTCCCTGAACAAATAGTTCTTGTGAAATGACTGCGATCCAAGAGCCAGGCAATGATCAAGGCCTTTTGCTCAGCTGTTGGATTCAGCTCTGATTTCGGTACCGAGGAGGCTCTGTGAAATTACCTCCCATTCTGCCACAGTGCAGTATCAGAAAGCCACGGCTTAAGTGCAGATTGAAACTGGGAAGAGATCTTGTTTTCCTAGTGTTTAGCCAAGCCTCTAGATGCAAGCTGACTTTAATACCAGTGCTTATCTGCATCCATTTCTTCCTTGTAATAAGATCTTCCAAGGAGGAGTAAGAACAAAGTACTGCTAAACAGACTGTGGAGCATAATCCAGCATCACCAAGGGAACTCTAAAAGAGAGCTTTCACCCCCTCCCAGCCTCCCCATCAGAACCTGGTCGGGATTTGTGAGATGTTTCTGGTCTAAAAGCAGAACCCAGGAGTTTTCCTGCTCTCACCCTGGCTCGGCTGGGCCATAGCCAGATCTACAGAGACCCAGTACATGGCTTTTGTGCCGTTCAAGAGAGCAGAAGAGTAGCTCTGGATTTGGAGGCTCTCTTCATAACTGGCACACAACCTGTGGGCATGGACCTTTGGAGTAAAGCGCTCATTTTTCCCCTTGTTTGAAATAACAGTCCCTGGGCAGTCAGCTCTCACGGGCAGCTTGGATAAACATGCCCAGAGCAGCGTCTTGGCCCGGAGCCCTCCACAGCATTACGTTATCTGGCCAACAGCTTAACCCCAAGTGCAAATGCAGTTGCCGTCTCGACCGGTGCACATGTGTGCATGTGATGGCAGGACGTCAGAGCAGCCCTGCCACAGCTTGTTCTGTATTTGCTGCTAAAACCAATGTAAGTCCTGTTAAGCTAGCTGCCTTGCTGGCCGCATCAGCTGCATTGCCCCACCAAACAAGGCGGCCGGCGGGGATTTGGAAATCGCTGCCTGTTGACTCAAAGGCAGGCAGCTAATAAACCACAAAGCTGTGAAAGACAGACAGGTACGGCAGCGCGAGTAGCTCCAAACCCTTGGCAGAGTGGACATGCGTGGCAGATCATCATCCGTACATTCATGATACCTCGTACAACCCCCATGCTCCCAAAGCCTATTGCCCGCCTAGTGACTGCAGATCTCTAGTTAAACTTGAGCACTTGGTTCACTGGGACACCTCCCAGCACCTCCCTTTCTGCTGCTGGGCTGAGCCAGGCTTTCTGCTCTCCCTGGCCCTTTCCTAATGCATCGAGACATGCTGGCTTGAACCAAACTCTTTAACTGGATGCTGTAGCCATTTCAGCCTTCCTGTGATTATTTAGGAATGTTATTCTGGTGGTGATGATTTTTGAAAGTACACACACACACACACACCTCCGTGCTTTTTTGGGGGGTTCATTTCCATAGGAACTGCAGAAATTTCACTCCTCCTTGGCTTGCAGGTCTCCAGTACATCAAGTGGCCATGGCAAACTCCTCATACCCCAGCGGTGAACCCGGGTATCGATCAGTCAACAATAAAATGCTGTGATAGTTATAAATAACGTTCATTTCCTTCCACCCTGCCTCTATTCTAAATTATTCCCCCAAAGTCTAGTGGGGAGCTCACAACACCTTGCAAGGTTGTCTTCTATGTGCACTATTTACAAAGCAAAGCTCAACACAATTTACAACTCTCTAGCTGTGTTACTTCTGCAGCTTCTCAGGGGAAAAGCCCGACGCTTACCAGCTGCCTGCACCCACCCCCAGATCACGAACGGCTGATGGCTCAGGGCGCAGGTTGTGGGACTAGCCGTAAAACATCTTACTGTGCTGTGCAAGAGAAATTTCAAACAAGGTGCGTTGGCACTGGAGCAGATGCACTCGAGCATCTGCGCAGCAGAGCGGCGGGCTTGTTCGGCAGCCGAGAAAAGGAGTGTTAGTGCTGGTTTGCATTTTCATCTAGAAAAACCAACAGATGCTGGGCAGAACCACTCCCTGGCTCAGGCTGTAATGAAAGGCAATAGCATTTCCGCAGCTGGCTGGTTTGGCGTGAGGCTAACACGTGTGCCACCGCAGCAGATGACATGTGAGCTCACCAAGTTGACATGAGCAATTAGCATGCATGAGGCTCCTTCCACCTCCTAATTCACTCAGAATAATTCATTAGCAAAAAGTCCTTAGCAGCGCTAGTCTGCCAACAGGTCCTGATTGTAGATGTGTTCTTTGATTCACTTTAGAAGATAAATTGACCTGTGAAACTCCAGTCTAGCTCATGCTAATGAGTCTCTGTAGGGCCATCATGAGAATTAATTTATTTATCTAAGGATTTCTCTGTAGTGCTCATCTGCACGGCAGTTAGACTGAAGAGACATAATAGGTCTACCACACTGGAAATACTAGAGCAAATCACCTAACCCTGGAGGTGTCTGTGCTATATTTGATGTCTTGGCCTAAAGTCGTTCTGGTGCAGATCCTCAGTTTCCCACCTGTACAGCCAAGAGAACAAAAACGTGTCCTCCTGCTCATAATGTTCATAATCAGCAGTGTGAGAAGCGTTACACCAGCAGTGGTATAAGCTACAATTCTTATCTGTCTAATCAAAGGCTTCCTCAGCCTTTATTTCAACTTTAAAAGCAGCAGAGTAGCTGCTTTATTCCAGGATTTTGCAGTGGCTGTGGAAAAGAAATCTGCATGAATTATGGTGTTTTAATATGTTTTCCTTGTTTCTGGCCATCTTCTATTAATAAACAGCCTTGAAATCTCTCTCTGCTCCCCAAATGCACAGAGACACTCCTGGCCTCTACAGAAGAGATGGTTAGGCCCTGTTGAACAGCCTACCTAAATACTCGTGTTCTTGCCCCCTTCGAGAGCAGCCAGGGAGCCCAAAGCGATGCCACCAAGCAGAGATGTCCCCCCACATTAATGTCCCTCTCCTTTTCTTCCCCCGCAGCTTGAAAGCTGTCCTGATGGGGAAGCCTCAGGACAACACAGTGGACTTGTCAGGCATCCCGCTGACACTGAAAGACTTGGACCGTGTCACGTCCTACCTCCAGCACAGCTCGGAGCACATCGACACGGTGGAGCTGTGCTTCACAGAGCTGACGGACGACATGCTGCTGCAACTGCTGCCGGCGCTCTGCGTGCTGCCCCACCTCACCACCCTCTCCCTCAATGGCAACCGGCTCACCAAAGCCATCCTACGGGACCTCACTGAAACCCTGAAGGACCCCAAAAAGTTCCCCAGTGTCACCTGGATTGACCTCGGCAACAATGTGGACATCTTCTCCTTGCCGCAACCCTTCTTGGTCAGCCTAAAGAGACGATGCCCAAAGCAAGGCAACTTGCCAACCATTCTGGAGTTTGGTGAGGGTCAGGTAAGCGATTTGGAGAGCCAAGATGGCCTGGCTGAGAGCCAGGAGGACCTGCGAGTTGGACCAGGCAAGACTGACAACAAAGGCTTGCAGCAGACAGACAGAACAGTCGAGGCTGCGGAGCTCCCCAACTCGGAGCAAGGTGCTGCGGCACTGCAGACATGATGTCAGGTTCCCTGGCTCTTGGGTGGGCGCGTTAAACAAGGTTGACTTAAAACCAAGACCTCGGCGCTGGAGGTCTTGGTGGAGGGTCGATTCACACAGTGGGATGCTTTGGGAGTCTGACTGCTGCCTTCCTCCCATACGATGAATGTCAACTTTTTTTCTTTTCGAAGAACACATAAAGGTGATCGCGTTGAATACTTGCATTTTATAAAAGCTGGCCAGGTATTTTGAAACATTAGTGACATGCTGTGCTTTTTAAACTCCCAAAAATGTGTCTCCAAGTTGGTGTAATACGAGGCCCTTATAAGAGCACAAAAAGGGAGAAGAAGGTGCCCAGACTTTGCAGGGAAGGGCTCCCTTTCCTTAGTGCTGGATCAAGCAAGATCCCAGCTGCTCTCCCACGCGTGATGGATGGACAGCGGTCACCCCAGAGAGGACTGCTGCTGAGATAAACCCTAAATCCCTTCCAGTCCTGACTTCAGGAGCTGCTGATGAATAGCATACCTGGTGAGATACAACAGAAGTCTGATCACACGCTAACAGGGGCTGTTTCTCTTAACAGCGGGAGCCAGCCCAAAAGGAGAGGTTTGCTTTCCTGGTGCTGAGCTAAATCCCAGCCCGCTGCGTGCCTGGACGCCACTCTCACCCTCCAGCCTTACTGAAATCAGCTGGCACATGTGCCTGCCCACTATTTATTCAGATGTCAAATCCAGTTTCCCACCAGCCGTGCTGCTGTAATAACTCCAGAGCTTTTAATGTGGTACGTGGAGCTTGCACCAGCAATGCTGGGAGTGCGTATTTGGTCCATTTTGGGGAGTAATCTGCAAAATCTGGAGCCAGGGCTCAGCTCAGGTTCATTGCTGTTGCTGACAAAAGAAACCACAATACTGAAGGTTTACAAAAGAAAAAAATAATCCTGGGGTTCATCCCTGTATCACTGCCACTGAGGGCTGGGTGGACACAGCCAGCTGGAGATTGAAAGCCTCCGAAGGGCTCTTGGGTCACTTGGCTGTGTCCATCCCCTCACGGACCAGAAGTGCTTTGTTTCTAAAATCTTGGTTTGGTTTTGATTTATTTTTGATGGAAAATGGATCATCCCAGAGCTGCAGCACTGGAACGTGCACTTTGGCTTTCGAATGAGAATTTAATTGATCGTAAACCTGGGGAAGGGCAGGAAAGTATGAAAAAACTTCCTCGCCCTTACGTTCAGAGGACCAAACACAACTCCCTTTGCGCAGAGGGAGCCCTTTTCTATCTGTTCAAAGCCCTTCCCCTGCCCAGCTTTACAGCATCGTTTCCCTGTCTCGCAGCAGCGACCCTCTGGCTTTGGTCCTTCTGGGTGCCAACACAGTCAGACCTTTTGGTCATCTCGTTGGCTCTGTTTGTTTGACATCACCACACCAGGAAGCTTTTTCCAGAGGGGCTTCATGCTGCTGGCTGTTGTTTCTCCTCTGTACGCAAGTAGATAACTTAGAAGAAACTCTGCTACTCATTTTAATACATTTGGCAACGTTCAGTATGATTTGCATGTATCCAAGCCTTTTTCCCTTTTTTTTAATGCTAACTCTTTCCAACAGGCATGAAAAAACTTTGCGGTGAATAAACTGTTCTGTTTGAAATAAAGGAGCTATCCGTACTCAAAATAAATGACAACTTTTAATAAAGACCCAGTGTTGAATTTTTCCTCTGTACAGGCTGAAATGCCCAGCTGGCAGCTCAGAGCACCCCAGAAAAAAAACAAACGTGCTAAGCACTGCAGCTCTGGGTTCTCCAGGGTGCTTAAAAAAAAAAAAAGGTCGCTGTAGCTGGCTGGAGAAATAAATAGCCCAGTTTATGGGCTGGATTCTGCAGGGTGGGCACAAGAGTGGACACAGAAGCATCATAAAAGCATCTGTTAAATATTAAATGTCACGAGTGTGCAAAACTAACGTGGGGGAAAGGCATACTGAGAATGGCACACTGCTCCACAGGGTATTTCTCTCCAGTGTTACAGTCTCAGTGCACGGAAGGAAATGGCTTTTTACTCGCAGCAAGGACTCGATATATGATCTTTGTTCCGGCACCCAAGCCGTGGCAGGGAATAGGACACGGGAGTCAGTGTGCTGGTGGGAGCAGGTTTGTCCTAACTCACAGGAGACCCATTTCCACTGTTACTACAACTTTAATAAGGTACCTTTAGTAGAGGTAAAAATAAAGCAAGATGTGATACACGAGGTCTCAGCTGGATCCCCAACCATCAGCCCATCCTTGGAGGGGTTTTCACTTCTCCCCCTCCCCAGGAGCCACACACAGGGGGTCTCCTTGCCTGGGGCAGGCTGCGGGACGGACCATATGGCACGTATGTTTTATTCGTATAGAAAGGCTGATATGCAGCCTGTAGAGCCTGTGCCTGCACCCAGGGCAGGCAATGAGACACAGGTGGCAAATCCACCACCACTACTTCATCGGCCCATGCACACATCACACTGCTGTGCCGTAGTACCTCCCTCACAGAGATTTGTTAACTCAGCCTATAGCAATTTCATCCAGAACAAGATTTCTGCTTGCAAGAAAGAAACTCCAGAAATTTCTTCTATAAGAGGTCAGGCACTGGTTTGCTCAGTACGTCAGTACTCAAAACTGGGCTCCCCTCCTTCCTATGCACAGCTAATGCCCCCCTGTCTAAATTATTTAAATCACAAGCTCCTTGCTGCAAGTTTTTATTTCCTGCTAAGTATTTGCACAGGAGCCAGCCGTCCTGGACCCCGGGATCTGTCTGGACCCCCCAGTTTGGCCGTGCAAATTCATAAACCAGAAGCAGTTTGCATTTGGAGCGCAACATCATTTATTGATGCTTTGCACACTCAATTCTTTCACTGACAGAAACCACCCAGGATGTTGTTCCTGCCACACTTCCCCTCCAGCCGAGCTTCTACCTGCTGTGAAACACATTAATCAGCCAGAAGATATTTTGCGTCTATCAGAGTCTTTCTGCAAGGGGCTACCAGCAGCCCAGCTTTCAGCTGCAGAGGGCTAAACGCAAGGCTCTGTGCCCGAAGCTGCTGCAGATTTGCTGCAAATCGGGAATATCTTGTCCAAGCTGTCCCGCTCTGCTGTGATATGTGGTTGGGTCCCTTGCACAATCCTCCAGGACCATGCTGCAAAGATCAAGCCTCTGGAGAAAGACCCCATGTCCCTCAGCCCTTTGCAGACGTTGCATCACCTGAGCTAGCTCTGCTCCACTGGTACAGGCAGGCTGTGCCAGTATCTCTGCATCCCACAAGGATTTAACTGCTCTGAGAAAGGGAAATAACTAGAAAGGAGCTTTTGTCGATATACTCAGGCATACTGAAGCCCACACCAAATTACTGACTTTCATAGGAAAAGGAAAAAACCACAGGTCTAGTAGAGACCATTACCCTGTTATAAAAACAAGAGGGATTTACCTAATCAGTCTCTTCCTCACAGTGTGGATTAGGTCAATTAGTCATTTATTGCACTTCAGGATGACAGTGATCCTGTGGGCTCAGGAAAGAGTGGGGGTTTTTAAAGAAAGCAGCGTGAGATTGCTTCCCTTCCCAGCCCATCAGCAGCAAAACAAGCTTGGAGCGCGCTCCATATATAATCAGTGTTACACTGTGCTGCTTGTTCTGGTCAGAAGCTTTTAAATGGCCCTAGAAGAAGGATCTGAGTACTGAAAGTCACTACTGTTGGAATACTGAAGTTGACTGAGGTCAGCTGTTGTCAAAGAGGGGAGGAAATGGCCACCACAAAATAAAAAAGTACACAAAACATCCAAGCCCGGTTTGGTTAGTTATCTCCACCAGCGCCACACAGCCCTGCTTGTACATGAAAGAAACTAGTCTGTGGGGGAAGATTTATGCCTTCAGCAACAAAAATATAATTGGAAATCATTCTGCACAGGCTGAAGAGCCCACACCGAGGGGAATCGAAGCAGTAGGCGAGGAATGAGAGAGGCATGAAACGGCTGATGCCATGCGCTCCGGAGGGCTCGTTACAGCTGGGTTATCTCAGAATTCTCATTGCATGAGCCCGGTTTGGCTTTTGAAGGTGATTATTCATTTAAAACGAGTGTTGTGTTCCTGGGGGTATTGGAAGCAGGCAAGAGGGCTGGTGATGGCCACCCTGGAGCACAGGACTGTGCCGGAGAGCAAGGCAGACACAGAAAGCACTCCTGAGGACATCAAGAAGCTCAAAACCACTTTGGCCAAAAGCATTGCTTGCTGCTCACCAGCCCTTCAGAGAGGAGCAGAGGACCACAAACGCCTACCCAAAACTGCCCAAGACAAGAGGCAAAATGGTGACCCAAAGGATTAAGCGGACATGAGGGAGGCAGCAGGGGCTGAGCAGGGCAGAGGGCTGCCCGAAGCGATGAAACCACATTGCGGTTCTCTCACTGCGACTGCCTTCGCATTCGTGCACAAACATTTCGGTGCTCTCCTGGGGTTCAGCACATCTCGCTTCAGCAGCAGGAGAGGCGGAAGCTCCTGAGCTCATGCAGGGACCTCTCATGTCCTCAGAAACGCAAAGGCTCCCATGTTCCATTTCCTGGGAGCGCATCGCCTGTAGCTGCTATTGCCAAGGAAACTGATTGACCTTCTTAGCAGTACTCACGTATTGATGCTTACAAGGAAGGGAAAAACCAACTAACCTAACCTCTGCAGTGTACCGCACCTAGGTGAGCAACAGATATAATTTCTTCCTGACCTCTCTGTTATGCAGATGTCATCCTGGAAACATCACACAGTGATCCCCGCGTTCCTTTGCTCCAGGGGCAGCTGAGTTTTTATCTGCCTGGGGGCCATATTCCACCAGCAGACTATACACAGTGAGGGGAGATGATCTTTCCAGCTGTATTAAATGTCTTCAGCATTAAATTCCAAAGGACAAATGGGAAACCAGATCCGTCACTCACAGTCCTGTGACAGCCTCCAGCGATGTCAGTCTCACTGCTTTGTACAAGCAGGCCCCATCTTCAGCTCAAATGCTCAACAGCCGTAAGCAAAAGAGCTGATGACCCTGCAATACCAGAACCTGCCGGGCTTTGGAGATTCAGCCTTCCCTGCCACGCTGTGGGGGAGTAGAGGTATCTAAGACGATGAAGTGGCATTAAAGGCTCAGTGGGGATTGCTTGCCTCCCCTGCAGCACCCCACAACCAGCAACTGCACACTTTCAAGACATGGGTTTGCACACACCCAGGCAGCACATCGTGACTGCTACCTATCACACAAAGCTAGCCAAAAAATAAGAAATACAACAGGTTTGGGTCCTATGGTGTGTTTACATGTGCGTAGTCAAGGACAGCTCATCCGGGAGGAAGGCAAAGCGAGGAGCAAACACCGTCTCCCTGCACTGATTACAGCCACGCTCTCTACTTTGAGCCCAGTGCAATAGCCTGGACAATGCCCTGCTGAGCTACAGACCCCCCAAACTTTATCATAAATGCCCTAGGAGGACTGCAGCCCCTCTCCCGGATGCGTACAGCCCAACGCATCCTTTGCTCTCACATTTTTCCCCTTTTTTACTTACACCCACCACACCCACCTTTAGGACAAATCTTTTTTTTGTCCCTCATCTTTCCTGTTCTTTATTCAGATGAAAAACTGAATACCAGCTAGAGAGGAGGGTGTCTGAGCAGGGCAGGCAGGCAGCTTTGTCTGTGCTTACTAGAGGACTGGGGTTTCCCTGGTGCAGCCTCCTCTCTGCCTTAGCAAAACCCAACTTGTGTTGTATTTATTTCCTTTTAAGCTTTTTTAAAAGAAATACGTATTTGCAGGGCTGCAGCGTGTGGAACATTTCCCGTGTGCTCGCCAGGAACACGCAGCTCTGCAGGGGAGAGCAGAAATAGTAATTAAGCTGGAAGGGGGTGTGGGTATGGGCTGGTTGTTTTCTTACAGCTGTATTTAGCAGCCTCTGGGCTGTAAAGAAGCAGGTTTGTAGGAAATGGCTGTTTACGTGGACTGGGTGAATGAAAAATAATAATAGAATCATAGACTGGTTTGCTGTGGAAGGGACCTTATAGATCATGTAGTTGCAACGCCCCTGCCACGGGCAGGGACCCCTTCACCAGCCCAGGGTGCTCAAAGCCCCGTCCAACCTGGCCTTGGACACTGCCGGGGAGGGGGCAGCCACAGCTGCTCTGGGCAGCCTGGGCCAGGGCCTCACCACCCGCAGAGTAAAGAATTTCTTCCATTTATCTAATCTAAATCTGCGCTCTTTTAGCTGAAAGCCATTACCCCTTGTCCTGATCCTGATCACAAATGCTGCAGAAGAGCAGCAGGTCGGCTGACTTCTATTGTCCTTACAAATATTTATTGGAAAATGCAGTGCTTGGGGAGCGTGAAGAGTGCTTTGCAGGGACTGAGCAGGATTTCTGTGCTTATAACGGCAGATATTTAGTGAGTGCCCTCCTGGGCAGATGCTGCTGTTCCCGGGTGCAGATGCAACCAAGCCCTTGAAGATAGGAGCACTCCAAGCTGCCTGGAGTACAGCTACAGCGAAATCCCAATATCGACAAATGCTGGGCTGCCATTTGACTGAGCAGACAGGTCCAGAGGAGAGCCACCAGCCCTGCATACACCCCAGGGTCTCTCCCTCCAAAATCAAGAGTCAAGCCACACACAAAATCGGGCCTTTTTCACTTAAACCATAACTCAACAGCTGGGGAGTGCTTTTGAAGGCTGTAAGCCAGGCCATAACAAAACCTACAGGAATGCTCTGGTTATTGGAGGAAAATCACCTCTTGCAAGAATGCTTCAGCTGCACCGGGTTAAACAGAGAACAAACCAGCAGGAACAAAGGAAGACGTGTGCAGTATGCGTTTTTCCTGGGGAGAAGGTGACTGATGGGATTGCAATGAAGGACACAAAACCAGAGAAGGTTGAGACCTGGGCAAATCTCTCCCACAAAACCAGGGATTAAAAAAACATCCGCATAAAAACCCAGGAGGCTAAAACTTTCAGCTGCTCCCATCCTACCTGAAGCCTGATATTTTTTCCCCTTACTAATAGAAGAAAAAGTCCTAGCTAGGGAAATCTTTTGCATTATTTATTGGCAGCTCCTGCTGGTGTGTTTAACGCTGGCCCTGGAGATAACGAATAGTCTGCTCCAGCTCAGCTGATAGGGGAAAATGTATATAGCAGCATCTGGAAAAGTATTATCCCTCAAGGACTACCTGCTTTACATACAAAACACTGAGCAAGCACAGTTAGAAACAAGAGGGGCTTTAGCTCTTGCTGATCAAGGAGCTCTGAACCAAAATTACATCGCAGTTCAGATGTGTGCAGTTTTTGTTGGAATTGTTTTCCTTGCTGGAGCGAGAAGACCGATGCCAAAATACTTCAGAGCCCAGGAAAAAAGTGCCGGCTGACAAGTACTTGAGCACTGGGGAGGACAGGGATGGACAGATCTGGCCCCCCTCCCCTTCCAGCCCAGCAATTGTCTCCCACATTTCAGTGAACAAATACTGCCCATGACCACGGGCAGTGCGGCATCCCTCCACCATGCACTCAAAGCTAACGCCCAGCTAAAGTAACTCCCAACTTATTTCTTTAAAGAAGATGGTTTTGAAGACCAGTTTCCCTAAACTGTCAGGATTAATATTGGCTTTGGAAATATCTTGCGGATTTTTGCTATGCAATCCATGTGCCCTACACTAGTGAGAGCATCAAGGGAAAGCCTGCAAGGCTAGCTTAGCAGCTCTCAGCCTCTGAGTACTAAGTTGGCAGCTCAGCCTTCAGAGGTCACAGCTAAATTGAGTAGATTTCATTGATAGCACCATTAATTGCCTGCCCAGCAGAAAGCTGCAGCATGATGGACGACCAGTTAATTTACAACAGATCGCTCATAGGAAGCTTATTACAGAGAAACACAGTAGCAATTAACCAGGCGGTAGCAACTACTGCTCTTCTGCTACCTTGTGAGATGGTCGAGCTTATAACCAAACTTACTGACCTCCTTTTTTAGACCTTGCAATAACCAATGTCTCCAAGGAACTTCATAAAAGAATGCCGAAAAAGAGCTGTACATCCAAAATATGTTCTTTATATTGAGCTGAAAGCTTGCTGGGAATAAAATGTGGATGTTACCGTATTTCTTTGAGCAGCCATAATCACTAAGCTGGCAGGGAAATGAAGTATTCAATCTATTTTGCTTGTGCATTACCATTAACAAATGTCAGCGCAGAATTTGTTTACGAGGACGTACTGCAAGAGCTTTGCTAACGGGAAAGGAGGGGAGGAACCCTGAATCCCAAGCTGGCCCTGCAGGACAGGTATTTAGGAATACAGTGCCAACCGTTTACATGAAAACTGCCTAAGCCCATGGCTCAATTACTCCTGGTCGATGGGGAATTGGAGACGCTTTGTTTATAGCTCCTTCTGGCAGCTTTGGGCTTGCATTTTTTATCTTCTCTTCTGTAAATATGCAGGGAACACAGCTGGTTTTACCTTTGGCTTAGTTTATGGTTTTGCATAACACTGAAGACCTGATTTTAATAGAGTTGGAAAAGATGCAACCCGTCCACCACCACCTTTAAATGTTTGTGCCGATTTCTAAATTCATTCCCCAGGTTTTCTGCCCCATAACAGCTTATTGATTCTGTGGCTTCTGTGCCATCCTTCATTCTTCTTTGCTATTTCATTAATTCAATTGGAGGAGAAAATGAACCTGCGAAGTCTATATAACACCCTCCAAGAAGGGTTCGGTTAGCTGCATCTGGCGGGTTGGGCTGAGCCATCAGTTGCCAGCACAGCTCTTTAGTGACCCTGTTGCACGCTACATCCCTCTGTGAATTGTTAGCAAAAGCAAAAATTAAGAGTTTGAGGTTTACAAGAGACGCATAGGGCTACTGCTTTGTGCTGTGCCAAGAAGAGGAGAAAAATCAATGTATCACTCACTGAAGATTTTTCTAGGTGAGGTTGCTCTGTTTCTGGCTCTCCCCATGGCTCACTGGGTTACCTGTCAGTTGTGTCCTTTCCCAGCGGGAACCAGAGCTCCCCTTGGTCTGTGCAAGCCTTTGCGGAGGTGCTCTGTGATCAGGATTTTGCATCGCAAACAGCAGCTGAAGGTCTCCGCCAGCAGCACGGCCATGAGCAATAGCGATGGACATGCTAAACACAATGTGAAAAATCACAGCTACATGATGCGCCTTATTAAAGGCATGCCTGTCCTACAGGTGTAAACTCCTGGAATAGATATGCAGAGACTCATATATATAAGGAAAACTACAAGAATTTATATGCAAAACTGTAAGATAAAGGAAGAGACATTGGCTATAACAAATACGGAAAATCCAGCTGCATCACCACAGGAATGAGCCTCCCTTTTTCTTTTTTGCAGCTGCCTCATGTCTTGCTACTACCTCCAGGTAAGACCTGCAGTTCCAGTTGTCTTATATAAATTAAATATAAGGCAGTAAAGAATCGATCTCTGAGCACCATGCGCATCACGCTCTGGTACCTGCTAACCTGCTCTTACCAAACTCCCACTGAATCCTGCACATGAAGATGCAGGCAGAGGATCTCAGAGGTAGACAGATTTTCAAACGCACAAAACAAAAGGCATCTGCTTCTGACTGCATGCCTTCACACATCGCTTTCTAATAGGAGAACTTCACCATTGCTTTTTTGTTTCATTTCATCTCCTTCACTGCACACTTCTGCTTGTTAAATTACGACTTTAAAGGCTGAGTGTTTTTCCAGCCACTCTGGGGGAAGCTGCGGTTTCTTGCAAGCTCAGAGCTCCCCTCCACCACGTGCACAGGAAACAGCTTTGCACAGAGCTGCAGGCTGAAACGCAAAACTTAGCCTTTATTTGTGCCCTTCACGTGCCTCCCTTTGCCACGAAAGCCTGCCAACTATGTTCAGGTTCTTTGTGAGAGACGGAAAGAAAAAGATAATCAGGCAAATTACAAGGGGGAGATTTTCAAAGGAACAAAGCATCTACTTCTCCCTTCCAAGCAGCTGGAGAGGCTTTGCAAGCGTGCGTAAAGCCAACTGGGTGATACGCATTTTCCCAACAACTGGCAAAAGTTACTGCAAAGATCACTCCATTGTTCAGCCAGGAAAAAAAAAAAAAAGAAACAAACAAACAAAAAAACAACCAAGCAGCAGAACAGCTTAAAGCATTGCAACACTCGGGAGATAGGAGCTGTACTTCACTACTGCTCATTTCTAACCTCAGCTCACATCAGCGGTACGTCAGGCCCGTTCGGTAAATTGGCAGCATGGGAAGACGTTTGCAATGCACTAAACTAAATGAATCAAGTCCCCAGCGTCACTGGGAGAAAACCTGGCTTTCTGTCCCAGAGGTAGTTAAATTCAGTCTTCTGCACATCTCTCGCTGCTTAAACTGTCCTCGTTCTAGCTCATCAACCTGAGTGGATATTGCTTCTTTAAGCGATAATACTAATTAGGAAGTGGTAGAAGGCGAGAACTATTTTCCCCACACCTACACAACACGCACAGTGGAACTGCAGCTCTAATTTAGGTAGTGCTTTTCATATAGACTACATCTCGCAGGCTGATCTTAGCAGCTCAGGTTTGTACATCAGCAAAATCACCCATCTGATGGGCAAATTCTGCTCCAACACCACCTGTGCCAAGAAAGCCTCATGTAAAAGTTAGTCCCACACAAATTCAGCACAGCTCACACGAAAGGGATTAAACCAGCATTCTCTGATGGTAACTGCCAAGCAAGAGGCAAGCCAGCGGTGATACCTGACGGGAAATCAGCTCCAGCCCAGGGCATTTCTGAAGCAATGCCATGTAGCCATAGCACAACATCGCCTGTCCTTTACTACCCTTGCATATGTCCAGTTAATTCGCCATAATCTGGTCGCT
>Ga0181612_101658_pt1 | contig 14606 bp, 7 predicted proteins | sample HoacroProtozoa21_FD_119630 | JGI IMG/M metagenome (GOLD analysis project Ga0181612, IMG submission 119630) | Hoatzin crop microbial communities from Cojedes, Venezuel. Combined Assembly of Gp0051906, Gp0051904, Gp0051908 | reverse complement strand
GAAGGCACTCCAACTCGCTATTGCTTAGGAAAGGTCTCAGAAGGGAGTGCTTTACTTCTTGCTGGACTCTGCCAGCAGACAGAAGTTAAGGGTCACTACTACTACAAGTCCCTCTTTACACATTGAATAAAGCAGCAAACAAAAATTGTTCCACAGACCTTCTGTCAGATTTTTAATGAGTTAACTATGGCTAGCCATATACCTTCCTAAGGACAAACTCTTTAATACAAGTATTTGCCGAACAAGAATCCAGCAAGTATTTGCCAAAGAGTATACTGTAGAAATAACTGAATCTTGTCAGTCACTTAATGTGTATGGAAACAATACATCTCAGTCTACCAGAAGATATTCCACAAGCAGATAAAATGATACGTGTGTCTGATACACTGTGAACGACTTACTGTTCTATAAATTCCTGGAGGACTCCTTGTTGATGAACAGAATTTTGAAGCCAAGTAATTTAATCTGTGGACCTATAAAATCCAATTTTTAACATTCTGCTTTCTCTTTGTACAAATCCAAAATTATGCATTTGGAAAACCTTCCACTTCATAAGATGTCTCTTAGTTCTAGGGATAGCCAGCCTGACTCTCTGCTAGAGGTGAATCTCTCTACAAACTGAACTGCCTTCATTTTATAAACTGTATTAATGATTTCCTACCAATCTCTCCGAAACGCAGGGGCATCTCCACACTCTACATGTGTGTTCTACCAGTCTTTGTACTGTTCTGTCAGCATCATGACCTTTGGGAAACAAACATAACGCTAAGTTCGCATGACTTCTCAGAAACTGCTATTCTGGTTTCAACTTTGGCTACTATCTTACTGCTGCACTAGGAGTTCTGTTTGATACTCTAAAGGCATGTCATTCAACAGATACGGGTTTAACTTCAGTTTTCAGGATGAAAATCACAAACTACTACTAAGGTGGACTACACAAGTAAATCTACACATTCTTGTGGAAGTGGACTTGTTACGTCAAGTGGAATGAATTCTGGATAATTAACCCGCATTCTTTTCCCCATCAATTAAAATCAGAAAAATTCAATGCACTGCTCATTTCTTAGCTAAATACAGAGTCTATATGGTAAAAAATACCCAAACGTAATGATTATTTACAACAATGGTCTTCAGAACCTTGAACTGTTTAGATTCTTTTGTGCAGTATGTAACCTTTAGGATTTACTTAAATTGCTGCCTAGAAATAAACTACCAGTTACTCATCATCTAGTCATAAAAATAACTTAATTGAACTGCTGTTAGATATTTAATTGCCTTCACAATGTTTGTACAGCATTTGTCTATAAAGCTTTAGATAATATTGCCTTAATTCATCTGAGTAAACTATCAATTCCCTTACAACAGACAAAAATCTGCATTCCTGTTTTAACTTTCCCCAGGGTACAAATGAAAACTTTCGGGTTTCAGATCTTTACTTGATTTTGCTATAAACTCTCTTTATGGCAATGCAAGTTGTCACAGATGATGGCTACTGAAACTCTTAAGTGTGTGTTCCAGCCATTATTCAGGGAACTGGAGCTGTGCAAGAATTCCCTGCACAAGCTCTGAAAATTTAGCCCTCAAACATCTAAAAATGCAGAATTCATTGGCTGTGATAATTCTTCATAGCAAATAATTTTCATCTTTAACTAGACTCAACTGGTGAAATACTCAGCTGTTATCAATCAGTGAAAGTAATTTCAACATGATTGGCTATTTTACACAAGATACATATCTAGCCCATATTTTCTAGTTCTGTTTGAAATAGCTCTATACAAACATGTAGAAGTGTAAATTAATAATTCGTGTGTTGCAGTGTAAGGAAAGGAACCAGCACGTGTAGAATTTGAGGTTTAACCTCTAAAACTGGGCAAGAAGATCTGAACAGGGATACCAGAAGCATGACTGTTCATCTGAAACAGAGAATTTGGGCCCCAAAGGTTAGGCTGAGATTAAGGAGAATTCCTAGTCTTAGTATGTGTTACTGTTTAAGTGGTATTTTGACAGAGAGCTATGTATTCACAAATATAAATAGCGAGCCTAAATCAGCAAATTCTATGTAAAGATATTGCTTGATGTCTAGAACTTTATGAAATAATTCCAAATACTTTAGAAGTACAAAAAGTTTCTCTTCATGATAATGCAACAATTTGAGTTCAGTGATTTTTCTATTATTAGTTTACAAAAGGTAAATTATGTATAGAACATAAGGACCATACAACACAACAACAGAAACCAAGAGTCCCAGTATCCAGAACTACTGCTCTAAATACAGGATACAGTTTCTGGACAGAAAGGACGACTTCTATGAAAAAAATTAATGGATGGAACTCTTATCTGCTCCAATTCCAGAGTTTCATGTAGGATGATGCTAATATCATCTAATAATATCAGGATCAAAGATGAGTGGAATAAAACTTCCAATTTTAGATGCTCTTTATCTGCAGGTGTGAATGTATAATGAATTCTCACCACTGGCTCCCTATTATAAATCCAATGATTTTGTACTCTATGACAGCAGTTTCTACAATTTTCTTTTGGCACAACCTGCTTGGAATACACGACAAAACAGCAGGGTGCCAAAACATTTTTCTAAATTATCTACTTTGCAAGACAGCTTCCAAGTGTGACCCTGATGAATCTTATCATTACTCTTGGAATAGAATAAACACGAAAGAAAGTACCCACATATCATTTACTCTAGCGAGCATTTCTTTGTTTCTTTTACATACTACTTCACATCCACACCAAGGTATTAATTCCAACATACAAAGCATTTTAAACCCAGGTTAAATAAAAAAAAAACATTATTGGTTAGGATAGAATTGCACTATGCTTATTTTTGAATCCTGCTGTCTCAGACAAGTGTAATGAATCATTTGATGTCATTTCAATTACCATGTTGCTCTGATCAACTGAATTACTCTTCCTATCCATTCCTTGTATGGAACTCTCTAAATTAGAGTTTGTCCATTTTCCAGTGGATAAACCCATCCTCTGGCAGACTATACAGGTCAGGATTTGACAAGACTCAAGCTACGGAATAAAGCTGGATGACACTAACTGAATATCAGATCATTTCAGTGGCATAGAGGGGCATGTCACTGCAATCTCTAGTGACGATTCAGTGTTTACTTGAACTGGGAAGAAGTGTTTAGGTGCAAAAACTACATCAAAAATGGGGAGCGGATCATTATACATCTTCCAAAAAAATAGCTCTGAGTTTAGGTAGTTGCAATACAGATTTCCAAAGACTTCCTCTATTTTTTTAATCTTAGCATGACATGCCTTGCTGCAAACATCAATACAGACAATGTGGATTAGCAGAAGCACTAAGAAAGGTTCCTGAGGCATACATGCAAGTGAAGGAAAAGTGAACATAAAGAGAGTTAACTGTGGTTTGTTCTCTCCTCCTTTCTCAGTCTAGGAACCCTTCCATATGCTGTGTTCTATTTATTATTTCTGCATTGCATCAGGAGGGAAATATTCACACTGAGCCACAGGGATTAAAGACTGAAGCTCTAGAGAAGTCAGATCACATCCGTCATATCCAGCTGTTTTCAATTCCAACACCTCACACCTGCTTTTATTTATTATTCCTGGGCCAGACAAGACCGGGCTCATTTTTCAATCTTTAAAAGCTTTTTAAAGAAAAGACACAGATCAGTCTATTCTCTTCCCTTTTGCCTTTGCAATAGCCCACCAAGACAATACTAAAACAAACTCCTGACACGGCGAGGATCCAACCTAGTTGGAAGCCACGCGAACACCGAGGTGGACAGCTCCCGCTCCTCTCCCAGCGTGGTGACAACACAGCAAGATGGATCAGAAACACCATCAACTACGAAAATCGGTTGTTGGCATAGACTCTTAACCCCATTTACTGCCACAGATTTCAACTGCCTTGTTTTCAATTTACACTGGAAATGGACTCAAGAGGTTTGGGTGGCTGTGAATTAACAAACTAATTCACATACTACTTTATGCAACAGGATCTCCACTTCTACTTACTTCAAGCAACGGTTCCACAGAGCCTGTTTGTTGGCACTCCAGCTGAATTGCTATCCTATTCTCTCTCAGGAGATCACACTGCCTCAGCATCTGATCGTCCTTTTTATCAAGTAATTTTTCCAGACACTCATAAGTCATTCTTTTTACAATCTTCTCTCGTGTCACAGAGTAGTCTTACATTAGGATCTTTCTAATTAACTGCTCAACAGTAATTATTTGGTCACATTTAAAATGCAAACCAAATGTACCAGACGACTTTGCACTTGCTGCACGAACACTTTCCCATTTGCAATTTGTCCCATATACCTAGCATACCAGACTATTATTCTATGGAGCGAACTTGCACCTTGTTTGCAATTCATTCAGTTGTTACAGGGGAAACATTCTGCTGCTTCCCTTCTTTGCAAGCTGATGATCAGGATATCCAGAGTAGCCAGACTATGCAACTCAAACACTATGCTGTAAATAAGCACAAGCACCAGAACCCCACAACAGAACACAGAGACACAGTGGCGACAGTGGAAGCCAATGAGAACACAGCTAGTTGCTTCTGAAAAATCTTACTCTTGAATACATCTTGCTTTCTTGCTAAGTGAGAGTATGGATGGAACACGATGCAGATGGAGTGGTAATACTGCTTAAACATAAGCACTAAATACAGATATTTCCGTTCTACACTCCTGCATATAAACAAAACCTACCAAAATTATTTTCTGCATGTTTCCTGTACCACTGAAGATTCTCCACTGCTCCCACCCTACCTTCCATACATTTACTCAAGCCATACAAACCAGTATTTTCAGTATCTAAGCTCCTTCGTCTACCTCCACATGATGCCATCCCTGAAAATCTCTCTTTAAAACTAACAGTTCCCAAGCAGTTTCCCTTACCGCTTTGGAGGCTGCCTTAGCACTCTGCATGACTCCATAGTGTTTGTCTATGTGAACTGTAACGGTCAGCGAGCAGTGAGCATGAATCCTGCAAAGGAACACTATGAAGAATCAACAGAAAGGAGGAACAAGGCAATTCCTTGTTGAGGACAAGAGCAGATCTATGAAGTTTATGCTGCAGACGTTAACTCTTACCTTCCTCGGACTAGTATTCCCAGATACGCAAATGCGTTCAGTACAAAGCGTGATGCACCTCGGGCCTTTTCAGTACACTCAATCCTTCTTTCTCGGGAAAAGTTGCACTGTGAATGGTATAAATAATGACTTGAAAATTAAAGAATAACAGTATTGCTGTTTCCAAACCCATCATAAATTTACCATTCCAGAATACCATAACAGCGACATTTTGCTTTAGAAACTTAGAATTACAATCCCTCCTCCTTTCTCAAGGATATCTTCATGTGTTATCCACTTATGCCCCAATTCTAGCAGTAAGTGCTTTCTTTTGGACTTCCAGACACAAACTTCGACTTCAGTTCATTGCTGAACTTAGTTTGGCAGGAGTGGCAAGAGTGCTGATTCAAGGCAACACTTCATTTAATAATTTGTATCATATTTTACTTTCAGATTTATCCACAATGTATCCTCAAGAAGAAAATATGGAGTTTTTGTGGGTTTTTTAAATAGGGCAGTAAGTTCTCAACAAATGCACACCACTAGCAACAGCCAATGTTGCTTTACGAGCCAACATGCAGCAGTCAATAAAAACACCATCGAAATCTGCTCAGTTTGTTAATTTTCTCTGTATTCAACTGCTCACAGAATAGAAATTAAAGTTGTTCTGTCTTTTTTAAGCAAGCTTTGATATTGTGCTATCTTTTAAAGAGAAGATATACCAGCCAACCACAACAACAATTCTAAAACACTAAAAAAACCCTGGAAAACTTCTGTCCTCTTCCTGTTCTGTAAAAGACCAATGACTTTGATCTACAGCCAGGGAGTCATTTCAAATATTCTTGATCTAGCATGGATGGTGATCACTCAACTCCTGTTATTATCTTTAGCAAGTTATTCCATAGCTATATACACCTCATTTTTTGAATTTGCCAAGTAGATACAAACTCTTCCCACATCAAATGAAACAGGCCCTTAAGTTCATAAAACATCTGAAATTGCTGCATGAAATTTAGCACTGAAACACACAGTCTTATCATCTCTAACAATAAAATACATCAGGAAGTGCTGAATACATTTGCTTTAGAACACAACTCTGCCCTACTACTCTATAAAAAATAAAGGATGCTCCATAACAAGGACAATCATCAGGCTGAATTCAAAACCGAACTGATTCATTAAAATCTGGATAGCATGCAATAAAACGTACCTATAGTTGCCATAACACTGATGTGCTGTAAATACTATCCAGTTTTTGGAAGAGTAATGTACAATTACTAGACAGACATCAAGGCAATTGCCCATGATACAATGTTAAAAAAATAGATTGTACGGTTTGCAGTAGCATCAAGTCTCTATTCAAGTGTAAAAAAATTAATTGACTCCATCTGTATTGGCCTAATGACTGATTAAATGACTAATCACGGAAGTCTTAATTAAAATCATTTTTCTGTACAGAAGAGGATGGAGGGAGGAAGGCAATCATTAATGTGTTATAATGTATGTCAGATTCCATTTGTGCCATTTACTAACAGCTATCAAATGAGTAATTATGCACAAGGTCATTCTGTAAACTTTCTGCATACATCAGACTGATTGGATTAGGGCTTGGTGCTTGGCTAGGTTCTGCCTGTGGCTGCTTTTTTCCAATCACAAACCAGGTAATTAATATTGCTCAGAATAAATAATAAAGGAAGCTGACATTTCCTCCTCCATCTTCGCACCAGCCAACCCAGTCAAAGATTCATACACAACTTTCATACGTTGGTGGGTAAAGTCCCACACCTCATACGTTAAATCAGCCCATCCTCCTCAGTTAGTCATTATTCTTCACAAATTGACAGGGATCTCCATCACACAGTGAAATGCTGTAATACGCAAGGAATTTTCCCTGCATGATTAAAATGACCAGGCAATTACAAGAATCCCTTCCAAGTAAAGCAAGCTGGCAGTATAATATTAAAAGATTATTTTAAGTTTTATTTTCCAGTCACCTGACTACCCTAATGCACAGTGACCTTTGCTATGGAAAAATAACAAGCTGCTTCCACCTCAACAGCTGAGACCAATCTATTTAAAACAATGCATTAAAATGAGTAATGGAATAAAAAAGTGCATCTGGAGACTAGACAAACCAACCTGTCACTTGCATACAACTCATACATAGGACCTACACTTTTATGAGACACTGCTTATAAAATGTTGAAGTCCGAAGTATAAATTGTAACACAGAAAATATTTTGTTTGCAGACTGCTGTCCTGAAGTTTCCAGAAAATTCTTATTTGCAACCTCAGCAAGTCTGCCATATCACTAGCTGCAACGATTTTGCATATCCCAGATGACAATACACTAACTCGTATATAAAACAATGCTTTTTATAAAACTAGCTACACCTTAACGGGGCAAAAAAGAAGTTGGTATAGCCTTTTCACTATTATCACTGTAAATATTGCTTTCCTTCGAAATCCTGAAATCAAATGTGTGGCACTGATGTGAGTTACAGCTGCAGAATTAGGTGCCAAAGAAGTTCTAGTTCTTCTAAAATAACTGAATCATCTTTTAGTGCGGAATAAGTTTCTTACATTACTGTTGCCTCTTTTACCTAAACAGAAGTATTCTGGCCAACAATCCTGACAGAAAAGACCTCTGTGGTGGCACTGAAAATGGACATCCCCCTGTGAACATCCAATGTGCTGCCTTAAAGCGTACCCAACTGATTACAAATAGTGCTTAGAATATGGATGAAGAAGCTAATGGGACAAAAAAAAAGGATGAAAAGAATCTTTAGTCATGACTGTGTAACATCCAATTACACTTCTGGCATGATCAAACAGTACCCTGTCTAAGCTATTCAAAGTCACCCAAGTCCCAGAAAAATACATGTAAAGCTGTATCAGCCAGATTCATCCAGATCTCAAGTAAATACATACATAAATTAGTTTGAATTAATTATAACAGTGTGGTCAAACTTGACCCTACTTACAACAAAACTGAAGAAAATCAAAATATGTGTCAACAAATCTCTGCCTGCAATAACTGTCAGTGTCACATATGAAAGAAGTTTGTTTTACTAATAAAGGAAATAGAAATGACTGATAAGATTTACAATTAAATTCAGCTATTCTATAAACCTCATTCAGAGTTTTAAGGTGTCTCTCAAGGCTTAAAACCAGCATTGAGACTCAAACGTGCCACCCAACTTCTAGGGAATTAGTTTTATCTTCATTTGAAGACTCATACATTTAAAACAACCACAAAATCCATCACCACCAAACCAGAACACTCCAAAATAAACAACATACATATGGCACAGTAAATCTTTCAAAACTCGAAGATATTTTTATGGAATAATTCAACACAATCTGCCCTATTCTGCTAATGCAAATGAAAACTTGCACAACTACCTAAATTACAGGGTGGTGTGCCATTCTTAATCTTCACAGAAATGTAGGAGTTCCTGTTTCAATCATTTCTATTGTTTGAAATACGCCAGATGATAATGGAGTGGCTGCTACTGCAGGCAGAGACTGACTTCGAGGTGAAGCTAGCTAATGACTCAATGTACGACTTACTGTAGGTTTGAAGGAATTACTACACAGTGGTGAAGATCGATGTGCGAGGCAGCTGCAAGTACATTAAATGACCTGTCTGACACTTCAACAATTTTTTCAACATACATTCATTATGTAAGTTATTCCTGACCTTTGGTTGCATAAAATATTTAAAAGAAAGTCACATATTTCAAGTAATTCTCAAGTAACTGAAAAGGTAGATCCCCTTCTCAGCACACAAGCACATACCCTTCATATGATAGTACAGAAGTCCAGCTAAGCTTGACTGAAAGGCAGTCTTCTCTCTCTTTTGCTTCTTAAAGTATTTAAAAAAAACTATTAAGGTATCTTATGCCCAAAGGCAGACCACAGAAGAGAGATGGCGTCCTATGCGAAGGCACCTCCACCTATTCTAGATCCAGCAATCTGTATTTGCAACTCTCTAGACCACTTAATGGGAGAAAGCAAAATAGCTTCACACTAAGAGGTTGGAATGCAGCCAAGCGAAGCCATTTATGGAAAAACACAACAAAACAAAAAACCCAACAGTCTACACTAAATTCCCCGGTCATACTGCAAAAATGAGGGAGACCTTTTGCTGTATGTGGTAAATGAAGCGGTTTTGAAAGTGCTTTAAATACTCAGGCACATCTGACTTCTTTTATTAGCCAGTGCACATTGCCCTGTCTGATTTGACATAAACATGACTTCTCATATTGGTTAAAGATGACAAAATACCTCGTCTGTTACAGGGAAGCTATTGCAAATCAGTGGGACCAACCCTAATTAGAATCACCATGCATGTTCAGGTCAGCAAGTCCCCCTGTAATTATTTTATGCTTTACCATTAGCTGAACTAGTGAAAAAGCTGGAGAATTCGTCATCATGGCAGATTTGCTCAAGTCAGTATTTTAAAAAGCCTGTAACCTACTGTACAGTAAATAAAAGTAGACACTGGAAAAGTTATCAATAATCAGGCCATAGTAAAAGTCACTTCCATCACAACTCAAATAACAGGACAGGTAAAAAATACCTTTCTCTTACTGTTCCAACTGTCCTCCATCTCAGGATATATCCATACTCATTTTGTCGGTTAAGAAATGCAAATTGGATACCCCTATTCCTCTATTTGTTTTGTACAGTGAGCGCAATTTCTGCATGAACGTCCAACTGTATTTCCATCCTCTTTGTGTCACAGAAACCTCATTTACCAGTCATTCTTTTCCATATGAAAAGATCTATAATGAGGAGTCTTTCTGTCATTGCCCTGCTCCTCTGAGTCAGGAATTTTTATTTCCCCCTAATACTTGCTGCTGTAGCTGCAGTTTCATTTACTGTCATCTCATACCACAGCCTTAATGCAAGCACATCTGTGGCTGGATCATGGAAAAGATTCAGTATTGCTTTCAGAGCTGCATACCGATTAAACGGTTACGGGAAACCAAGCTTTTTATTTACTACGTTCTCATATGGTATTTGTAAAAATGAAGGTTTATACACTGTACTTGAAATGACAGTTTATTCTTCCAGTTAGCCACCTAGCGAAAATATCTGTACAAGAATACTGAATATAAAAAGTAGGACTAGGAGGTCTGCTTGCACGTGCATTCACTCAGAAAACAAATAAAAAGGCATAAAGTTATTCAAAAGCTAAAAATACATTTTTAATTCACATCTAAGCAGTATCATGAAAGAAACTGATTATTTTTGAACAGCATTATTTGCTCAGAAAGTATTTCTACTATTCTCTTCTTTTTAACACACACACAAAGGAATTTACACATGCTGAGCCAAATTTAGATTTTCTGTGCTTAAATAAACTGTAATTTTTTATGTTGCCACAGTTGTTCAAGTCACCCTTGCAAAACTTGACTAACCTAGCAAGCAGAGAATTTTTTCTTCTCTGTGTAATTCTTTTCTTTTTATCTATCTATCTACAATATATGTAACAAAATTATGGAGGGTCATTTAAACACACCTAACAGTTTTAAACTAGCAAGGTTAGATGTAATTACTCAGTGTAACCACAGCAACACAGAAATCAGAGCAGACTGCAAAACTAAGCTGAAAAAACAGGTAGTAGATTCGATAGCACTTTTAAAGGTGTAGTGAAACCTCTCACACCTACTTTGCTTAAAAAAACCCCAAACACCCAAAAAATCCAACACCAAATAGTCTCCAAACTGATGGGCTGAGAAACACTGCTCTTGCAAGCACAAGCCCAGGTTATAAGGAAGTCAAAGATGTACTGGCATAAAATGTGAAAGGCAGTATTATGTCCAAGAGAATAAGACCAGTTAGAACTGGTATATTGCAAAGAGATAAAAACTGCTTTCAGCAGACAGCATTCTCCAGCTGAGCAGCAGCAATACCGATTCACACATACCTGCTGTCTTCCATTTTCTCCTGCGAGACTGTCATCTTCTCAGCTTTCTCAGCAGATATCCTGCCATTTGGCTTTTTTCCTCCTTTCTAGAGAAAAAAAAAAGAAAAAAGAAGTATTTCTGTAGTGCTTAAGGAAAGTGCCAAATATGGTGTAATTTACGATGTGCTAGTGTTTTCCCTTGCATTCATAAGTTAAGAACAAATGCAAAATCATCAGCACTTGAAGCTGGTGGATTTTGATTTACATATATTAAGATTCTCTCATGATTTCCTATTATTTACTTCTCTACACCAAATTGGATCCTGGTCACTAAACTATTAGCAACCCTACCGTAACTTGAGCCAAATCATAAAACTGACAAAAGCCAGAATGTGCAACTCAGTCAAAAGAATTCGTAGCCAGAAGTTGCATCAAATTGTCTGACCTGAAACTCCTCTGCTCTTCCTTTTTGGAATTAAAATCTTACTGGAAGTGAAGTAAATAGTTATCTATACCTGAACTTTCAGAATGGGCACATCTCACTTTCTCAGTTCAAACAATAGTGTCTAGGCTTTTCCCCAGAATTTTCCCAATAGAGTTTCAAGCCTACAGTTAGCAGAACAAATTATTTTCTGGACTATTTCCTGGAATTTTTAGATGCCTACACCACCGTTTTATTTATTTTAGTGTATCATATCCATGCAAATACAGTATTTTACAGTAAGGTTGGCATAGACAGAAGTTTAATCGCTTTTACTTTTCTTCCTTTTCTGGCATATTTTTCAGGATCCCACTGTAAGAAGTACTGCAAAGCCTGAAAAATTACGTGGACAGCATTACACAAAACAGTGTTGTTGGTTTTTTTTTTTTTCCTCTTTTCATTCAGGTGTAACAGAACTGACGCCATCTTGTATGGCTTTTGTCACCACCAACATAGCGAACAATTACATAATACTGCAATTACTCATGACAATTTTATATCAACCCACCCTGCAGGAACTCAAATTTCACAGTTAAATAATTTCCGTTCCCTGCAAAACCTGCAAGAAGGCTGTTTGGTCACGTTCTTTATGAGTGGAAACCTGAAGAAGCATTCATAATACAAAACAGAAGACAGGAGAACATTTTTGTACTTAATTTCCCATCCTGGCAGGAATATTTTGTGTTGGAAAGCTGTTGTTAAATAATTCAGGACAAAGCCTAAAAAGAGTAGTGTTTGTATCAAGTTCTGTGGGGTGAAGTGTGAAAGACAATCTTGTAATACTTTACCCTAGATAGAACACCTTAAAGTACGAAATCTCTAGTTGCGAATGCTGCAGTTATCTCCACAGTGCTGTAACTTTATGATTATATAGCAAGATAAAAGTTAAGTCTTTGCCTCTGCAAGGACATTAAATAACATCTCTCTCTCCATTAGCTTTTGCTGGAGTAGCAGCATTTATCCTCCAGGCAATGAATGAGAACCACACTGCTTAAAGAGTAACTCCAGGTTCTTAATGCACTAACAGTTTCAGAAAGGTTCCCGTGTCACTAAATTTAATCTTTTTTTTTTTAATTATTATTACTAATTGATAGCTCTTGTGCCACACAGATTCGAAGGAGATGTCTGACACCGAGAAGCTCCTTTCAGCAGTGCACTACAGCCACTAGGCTAGCATAATTGTCACCAGGGATGGGACATCAAGTTAAAAAAAAGGGGGGGGACCCCATTCAACTTATCTTCTTTAACAGTGCAGAGAAGGAATATCAGTGACCCTCTAGGGATTAAAGAAGAGATGAACATTTCTAGTGCAAATGTTTTCCTGATCAACACGAGCCTTCAAGAGGTTTGCCCATAAAGTACTTCTCCACACAGTGAATGTCAACATACTTACAGTACCAAGTAAAGATGACAATTGCTACAGTCGTGTGATCTGAGGAAGCACTAGAAACAAAGAGCTCTTGAATTCACACCCTGGTTCATTGTGTGACCTTGAGCAAGTGGCCCTACACTGATGTACAGGGAAGTACTAGTAAGTTGGGTACATACTGCCAGTGGCATAATTATTTCATTGCCATCAAGTCTACAGTTGTGAATAGTCTTTAAAAAGAGTGAGTGCCGTAGCTGTTAGGCCTACAGAAGACTTACTGCACCACCCAATCCTTTTCCAATACAGCTGTAAGTACACAACGCAAATAATTAAACACGCCTTTCATAGGAGATAGTAAACCCAACTCACACCTTTATTTATAGTCTTCCCATGTTTTTCAGGAGTGTCACTTGTAGAATTTTTCTCCCTTGTTTATTTAAGACCCTCTTAAAGATCAGCGGAAGTCCTACATTTCAATAATCCATTTATTTAAAAACCTTTTCATGCTAATCTTTAGCTGAAATAATCTCAAAATAAGCAGCTGTTCAAAGAAAGGTGTTCAAGAGCAATAGTTTCAAGGTGCCTGGCAGGCTTTCACATTAGCCATCTCAGAAACCTTACACATCTACAGTCGTATTTCAGTTGTCCCACATTACTGGTAATACGGCACAAAGAAGGCTAAGACAACAAATCAGATAGCATTGTGCCAGGCACTGAAAACATACTACCCAGACAACTGTCTAATAAGGTTGATAAATTCCAGTTTCACATGCTTTCAAAGTGAAGCTAAAGCATCCAAATCAGAGAATCACTCCTTAAATACCCCCTCCGTGTTCATCTTAATTACAACAATTATTACTATCAGCAAGACGAAGATCATGTGCCACCTTTGAGAGATAAGTGCCAGCAGGATGACTACTTCCATAACAATCATTCAAGATAGGGCAGCTTGACCTCTCTGGGAGTGAAATATCAATTATCTTTTTACAGCCAATTCAATTACAGCACACTAATCACTCGTGTAGGACATCAAGTCAGAAGTTGGGGGCAGGGGCAGGCAGCTGGGGAAAGGAAGGAAAAACATTGGCAGTGAACAACCCTCAGTGATCCTACAGTTGCAGCTGTAACGGTTATTAACATCACGCAAATAGTTATTAGCTGTTTGTAGCAGACTAAATGCTGTAATATACTACTCATTTAACCAAACTTTTTTAAAAATAAAGAGTTATTGGTCCTAGGGGTAATAGACTTTTCATTTAAAGGTGACCAGACACACTGCATTAGTCTTTAATGTTACAGTCAATTCACCAAAGAGCATTGTTCATTAAGGAAAAAAAAAAAAAAGAAAGATTATCTATTCAGCAGAAAGCAAAATATATTTAGCTTTCATTAAATAAACTAATATTAACCCAAGTTACTGAGGACTATTTCACTACTATACTGATCCTAAAGAAAATTATCAAGTGCAATGTTATCTACAACAATGCACCCAACAGAATATTATGCAACACATGTATGCAAAACAAAAAAAATTTAATCTATTTCATTTATAGCATTCATGAAATAAAATGGCAGAAAGGAGTATGTTATAGGATCTCCTCACATGAATTTCTGTTAAACGAGTCTTGCACCATTTAGTTCAGCACAGATAACAGACCCTGAAAAAAAACAGTTATCTGGTCCGTATCTGAAACAGCAAGGCAAGACTGCTCCTTTCAGCAGTCCTGATGGACAGAATTTAAAGTACCAAAAAAACCCAGTTTC
>Ga0181612_172427_pt1 | contig 14607 bp, 5 predicted proteins | sample HoacroProtozoa21_FD_119630 | JGI IMG/M metagenome (GOLD analysis project Ga0181612, IMG submission 119630) | Hoatzin crop microbial communities from Cojedes, Venezuel. Combined Assembly of Gp0051906, Gp0051904, Gp0051908 | reverse complement strand
GTAGTTAGATGTTGTATGAGAGCGTGTATTTGTTGTTGTTTTATTGTGTTATTTGGTTAGTTAGATGTTTTTATATTATTATGTTGTTTTTGTTTTTTGTTTTTTGTTGTGTTTTTTTTGTTTTTGTTTTTTGTTTGTTTTTTTTGTTTTGTTTTGTTTTTTTGTTTTTTTTTGTTTTTTTTTCTTTTTTTTTTTTTTTTGTATTTTTTTTTCTTTTTTTTTTTCCATATTCCTTGTATCTTTTTGGGTGTCAGCTAAGAGCAGATAATTGTGATATGATCAGGGTTTTCTCTTTCTTTCTGTCTTTAAGATCTTGTCTCCCATCCCATCTCTATCATCTTCATGAAGTCTTCATACCATGTATATCAGAATATATCTGCCTAGCTACCGTTGGACAGCAAGAAATCCCCATTTTTGCTCTGTTTTCTTGGACATGCTTCCTCAAATTACCCCTTTTGTGACTGACACATGTTTCTCTATCACTCTCTCTAAGACTTAAACAGAGCTTTTTCATTCATTCTTTAGAGCTGTGTTGTATCACTAGTCATAAAGTGTCTTGGTGAGCTGGGAAATGAAAATCAAGAGCCCAGTGAATGAAGTTAATAGTTATTTCTTAAATCTCTAGGTTTGGTTTATCACTCAAAAGCCATAAACAGAGCCTTTACTCTTTCTTTTTTTTCCTTAGAATATTTATGCTGAACTTTAGCCAGCTTTATATTATGTTGTCATCTGCAGGTGATTTGAAATACCTCTAACATTAAATATCTCTAAGGATTCAGTTTTATATTTTTTGGAAAATAATACTTCTTTGATTCATGGATACTAAAAGGAGACTGATGTCAGATACTCTTTTCATAAAGAACAGGAAAAAAGTCTTGTATGACAGCTATTGATATGCAACGCGTTTGCAATAAAATTATGTTTGTCTGTCTGCCCACATATCCTCATAGTGCTTGCCTCCATGCTCATCCTTACAAAATTGTCATCTGCCCTCTCTGGCATATGATGCACAGTAAGCAAAAGTTCAATACACTTCAGATTTGAAAGGGAGTATGAAGAAGTTAGGGGACAAATAGAAGTATCAGAATATAGAATAAATATTGCTGCATGTCACCAACCAGACAAGCGCATGTACAACAAGATATTTATGACAACAACCCTGGAAGAAAGACAATTTGTTGCACCAGCTGAAAATAAATCATTCAACAATATGAAGAAATCAGAAAAATAAGAATCAGGAAGCTGGAGATGACAGAACTGAACTTGTATCTACTGGGCATCCTGAAAAGCAGGGTTCCCGAAAGCTAATGACAGCAAGAGGCAATGACTATTTTGACTCTGCTTTACTAACGATATCCTTACCACAAATTGCTTGTTATGCATTCTTCCACACCAGCAAAAGAAAGGTAAGGTTATTATGTTTGAAAATTCCTGTGCGAATAGTGCAGATATAGCTAATTAATATGGTGACGGCATTAATATTTTACATTTGTTCTTGTTGCAGGGGAATTGGGAGGCACGAGAACAGAACCACACCACTCAGGGACACATTATCTCAAACACTCTCACTAAGCAGAATGGGCTCAACGGGGAATTGCAATTGCTATCCTAAGATTTCTAACCTGTGCCACACCCCCACACACTTTTGCAGGGAACAAGGTCCCTGTATCTCCACACCAGCTCAGACTGGCACTGTAAGCCAGGGGACTGGGACCCGGACCCTTGCTCCAGCCAGTCCCACAGCTCCAGACATCAGGTCCCACCTGGTGGCCTGGCCCCAGTGGATCCTGGATCCATTTTGGGCCCAATATTTTTGTATACTCTTGGAGGACTGCTTATGTGTTCTCCACCTTCTCTGGTTTAATAAGGAGGGCTAGTCTCTTATTCATTACTTTGGTTACAAAATTTGGACATTAACAGCAGCAGTATAACAAAATTAATCTATCGCTTCTTTGTTTTTTAGGTCGTTATCAACCCAGTCAGTTAGAGCTGGGCAGGTGTAGTCAATATCTCACTTGTCTGGATTGTGTTTTCAGGTAGGTTTCACCCTATGACAGTTCTGTATTACATAGTGAACTTCATTCAGAAATTTTTAGGGTTTTTTACATTAATGCCCATAAACCTGTGGGGACAATAAGGAGATTATTCAGCTGAATTTTTAGATGCTAATTATTTATTTTTTTGTTTTGAGGGTTTTTTTGGTATGTTTTATTTTCTTCAGTTATGTGATACAAAGGCTTGTTTATGGATTTCACTTCCAATGTAAAATTATAGCAGGATTGACCCTTTCACTTCTTTGATGTATACTCCTTTATATTAAAGTGTCTCTATAATTCCTAGTAAGTGTAGGCAAGCTGCTTAAAAGCTTTAGCAAATTGGCATCTGCATAATTCTAAGTCATTCAAACAAACATTACCTGGTAATTTACCAATACAAATGCACTCACTGCATATATTTGTAATTTACACAATGAACAAAATGCTTGTGTATCACAAAAACTTTCTGTGAATTCATCATAAAAGTAACAAATGGGTTGTCCTCTTCATGAGCCTATTAATTATTTCAGTGGAACTGCTCTCATGAGAAATGAGAGGTAGTTCATGACTTGCACAACATGACACCGTGGCGATAGGTATGTAACCATGTTACAGCTATGGGTCAGATCCTTGGTATAAATTGCTATAGCTTGACTGAAGTCACTGGAAGCACACCAATGTATATTTGCTGTTGATTTGGCCTTCTGCTCATATTGTGAGATTATCCTTAAGTATTTTGTCTTCCACTTTTTATGCAAGCTTATACAAGGTCAAGCTCAGAGTAAAGCCTGCCAAACTCTCCCTGAAGGTGCAGAACTGTTGCAGTCAGCAGCTCATAAACAGATACTTTTTAAAAGACTTTTATCTGGGCTATTAGTAAGCACAGGTAGATAAATTCATCTGATTTGATTTCAAATCCATACAAACATTGTAGGTTCAAAAGGTTAACTGAAGCACAGAAGTTATCAAATTCATATTGACTTATGAAATCCCAAGAAGAAAGCATAAAAAGAGTAGAGGAATGAAAAACAGAGGATATATAAAACATAGAACTAAGTAAAAATGACATCGAAGCAAAGAGGAAGAGATCAAAACCAAAATCATTTTCTGTATCTGAAATTTATTTTTATGTTTTTAAATGGGCTTCTCTTCAGAATCACGTGAGATCAAATTGTCATCCATGTTAGTATTTCTTCATGCTGCTGTGATGTTCAAGACATCCTGAATAGACTTTTGAAGGTTTTATTAGTGAAAGGTGTTTTCTGCAGTATGCTGGTAGATGTCAGGGTGATGGCATCCCAGCTTATCGCTTCTTGGGCCAAAAGTACAGTGGGAGAGGAAAGGAATTTGTGATTTATTATTCTGTTCATCCTTTTTCAATGCTCTTGTTAGAAGTCTGTATTGGGATCCTAAAATTCTCCAGGGAAATGGGTGTTCACTCTCCCTCTACTAACAATAAAGATTTTAAAGACTGAATAAAATGTAATATCAAATGTTCTTTATGTTACGATTGGTGTTTGCATTTCATTCAGCTCAGACAACTGCCGTTTCACACTCCCTTCACGCCTAGATTCAAATTGCATTCTCAGATGCAAATCCAACACTGCATTTTCAGTGTGGCATTTCCCTGTTTGAATTTTCTCCCCACAGTTTCATGGGGTTTGTCATTACCAAGTCTTCTGAAAGTCAAGCAGTTTACTTTCTTGCACTTCTCAGGCTCCCCAACACACTGGTCACTAGCATCCTTGTAAACACTCCCTGCTCTTCTGGTCTTCCTTCTGCCTATCTGACATAACCTGATGGCTTTGACTGCTTCATGAGTTCCTTTTCATCACCTTAGATATTTCAGATATTCTGCTATAAACCTTGAATACCCCATACACTCTTGGTTTAATTAGGTCATGTTTTGAAAAGAAAGATAAATCAGTTTGGTTTAGCTTGCAACCATGAATACTCTCACAGTTTGTGGTTACACATAAACATTGATCACAATACTATACTACCTTTTCTTAAATCACCTATCCTCATTTTAGTCACAAAACAACTGTTTCTGGTAACTATTAAAATCATGCGCTAATAATACTTTAATAAGTAATTCCCACAGATTCTCCCTTAACTAGAGATGAAACCTGTGTCCAGAAGTGCATGAGTTTAGAGGGAGGAAAGAACTAAGACATGTGTGTATTATAGCTTCATTTAAAGAAATTATGAGAGACCCTCCATTCCTTTCAAGGAAAAAAAAAGGGTGAAAAAAAAACCAGGAATAACCACTGAAACATATCTGTGGTAAGAAATCTAAAGCAAACAAGCAGGGATAGAAATCTGCCACACATGGTGCCATTATATTATTTGGCTTCTGAAGGATTATTCATGGAATGATCCTTGCAGGGATAGAGACAGAATGCTGAGCAGGATTCACTTAGCTTAGCTAGTATATTCAGGATCAAACCAATTGCCATATCTGAGGTAAAGAAAGAACCCAAGTCTTCCACATTCATAATAACTGAGATAATGTAATTTCCTACCTTGGCAGCTTGATGAGACTAGCCTTGAGGATTTTGTTTGTTGATTTCTTTGCCTTCACAGCTGAAGCTATTCAGCGGATTCAACATGAATTCATTACTGGGTTTGGAAGACCAGAACTGTATTTTTTAACAAATATGCCATTCATTTAAAAAAGAATTTTTATATCTGGCTGCAAGGCTTACATTATATTTGAACTATCAGAATCCTTGAATTTTATGTCTTTTGATTACCCATAAGTTATATTTTCTTGCCAAAGTATATAATAAGACATACCAGAAGAAGAAATTTGGGACATTTTGGAGCATGTTGCAATGGGTAACTATTAGAACCCAGGCACCACACCAAGGAGACTGACAAGCTGTGACAAGGGAATGAATATATTTTGTTGAAAACTAGAAGTAAAAATTTAAATACTTTATTCACACGTATGATATCTTTACAAAATAAAATGTTTGAAAATACTTTGTGCAAATTAACAGTCCAGATGAATGAGATTAGATGAACAGCAAACATACTTTTAGCTCAAATACAGGAAAAAAAATTTCAGAAGAAGAGACAACAAACCAAGAAGGTTTTCTTCAGCCATATATTTGCAAAATATCATTTCTTTCTTAAGGTTAAAGACAGCCTTGTTATTTCAGTGACAAGGTATAGCACTGGGCTTGCAGCAAATGATTGTCAAGCTGCTTCTACTGTTCACTGTCAAATTCTATAAAAATCAAGAACAGGGTGTCTTACAAGTCTTGAAAAGAAACAACTGTGAAACGCCCAGAAAAGAAAGAGAAGTCTTTCCTTCTAGACTTACTAAGCATCATCACTGTGTGAAATTTTGTACTGAAACAGACACATCATTTCTCCATCTTGCCATCCAGGCTAAAGGATTATAATGTTATGCTCTCTAAAATCCTTATTTACAGAATAGACTAGAATTTTCAAGAGAGATAAGTATCATGTATTTGCAGACTATACAGGTACCCAAAGATGAAAAACAGTTTGTCCATTATTTTTCCATATATATTTTAAAATTTTATTGGACAGTAAAAATTATTGTGAGTCCTTTTACAGAGAAATCTTTTGCATGTGCAAGCATAGCACAAGATGGGTATCAAACATGGGTTGCTAAAAATACAGAAACTTACGGCCACACTAAGTCTTTGAAGGTTTTCAGAGCAAGTAAAAGAAGCGTCTTTCCTTTTCCACTCTGGAAGAGGCAAGAAATGACATCGTTTCCTTATATTTCACAGGTTTCATACACTTGGATCCTATATTTGTCTCAGATAACTCAGTTATATAATTTGATAGTTATGGGATAAATATTGGTCAGAGAATGCTATTGTCATTAAAAAGTGGACAAAGTGACTTCACTGTATTATTGTTTGGGAAATAACAGCATCACATACTCATTTTGACAATATGATCAAAAATAAGGTTTATTACTTTGTTTTTCAGTAAGAGTAACTGCCCATATCTCTACTTCTGTCACGGTAAACCTAGATTTTGAGGCAGTGACAGAAATTTGGGCAGAGGTGCAATTTAGTTACAGGAGCGTCAAGGTGCCAGGTTCTCAAAGACAAAAATGTGGGAGCGACAGACATGTGTTTCTATTTATTGGGGAACCAGTACAGATCATAAGAAACTAAAATATACTCTAAAGTTCCGTTTGTAACAATTATCTTGGTATCAATGAAAATCTTGGAACCTGTCATTCGCTCTTCCTTTTCCTACTATTCTTTCTGTTACTTTCTGATGAACAAATGTTAGGAAAAACAAGTGCAAACATGCAGAAAATAATTATACTTCTTTTTAAAGATAATTTGTTGCACGGAAGATATTTATTTTCACTGGGTAGGTGGGGTTTTTTGTTTGTTTTAAGGAATGTTCAGTTAACACAGCTCACACAACAGAGCAACACTTTTTTACTACAGGTATTAATGGCTGCGGAGTATCACCAGGAGTGAGAGTCAATGGAAATATCACAGTGACAAGAAACAATTGAATCTCATCTTTACAGAATAAATCTAAATTATCCATAACTGTACATACAATTCCATAAGAAAAAAGGGATATTAGATAAGTTGTTAGAGAACAGATTAAACTTTATTCTATCCAAAAACATAACCTCTGTCACACACAATAACTGAAATAAATCAGTAAACTGAATAAAGACAAAGCCTTCACTACAAAGACAGTCTCAAGTCTTTAGCCAAAAAATAGCAGCAAGGCATTTCACATAGAATCTGAACAGAAAACCTCCCTTAAGTAGTCTGTTCCTAGCTGTGTATGTTTAACAGTCAAAGGCAGTGAAGAACAGGCTAATAGATATATCTGTGGAATCACTAGTAGTTTTGACCAAGTGGTAGTACTGCTTTGCTTTCTTATTGTTAAAGACAAAGACAATTTAAAAAACCAAGACTCTTGCAAATTAAACTGTATAGGAGAAGTCTGAAAACAGCTGGCCTGGATCCACAGCTAGTATTAGTTAATGTGCCTATTCTAATTTACAGAATACAGTTGATTCTGAGGGTGACCTCATGTCTTGGTTTCTAAATGCTCAAGACAAGTGTCTGGCTGGTTACTATGAAACTTCCTGTTCAGCCAAGAAAATTCCTGCTCAGTCCATGGACCTGAACCTGGAACCCCAGAGGCTGTTTTGAAATTCACTCTATTGTGAAATACAGAAATGTCAGAAGATTGCTCCTTTTTGGACAAGCACCATATATATATCATTTATGGCTGCCTTTTTAATATTTTACTTTTATGACCAACACTTCAGAGGAATCTGCTACCAATAAGTTTTCTCTAGTTTGTTACAGATGATGTCACTGTCTACCTTTAAATATTTTTTTAAATTTTATCCTCAATGTGTATTTTTGCAAGAGTCAAATACTTGATGTCAAGCTTGTTCATCCTTTAAGAAGTCATTATCCTCATGGTCTTTATCCAACTGAGAAATCTAACTCCAAAATCTACCTATAAATTTTTAAAATAGTGTATATGCTAGCAGCCTTATTTATTAAAATTTCTTCCCCACTTCAGTGGGGCTTTAGGTGGATTCATAAACTAATCCACTTAAAATCAATTGCACACTCAAAGCATAAGACAATACACAGTAAGAGTGAGAATGGAGGGAAATATTATAATATCCATATATTTTACACAAGCAATATTTTTGTAGCAGATATACTTACAAATTATGATTCACCTGAACATATTTTGGTTATTTGCTGTATTATTTACAGGAGACACAGAACAGATTAAAGGATGTATTTAAGGTATTTTATAAGAGACAGTTTCATGCTCATAGGTAAGAATGGAAAAAAATTTATTGTCTTTTGGGTTATCACTAATGAAAGAGAAGAGCTGCAGTGTACAATAATGACTGTCAGAAACAGAGAAGTCAGAGGAGCATATTTCTGAGGGATTAAAGCTTTTCATTTTCTATGTATAGAGAAAGTGATTTATTAAAAAGAGTTACTGAAGAACAAAAGGAAAAAATGCCCATTCTTTTGAAATGCATTTTCCCTAGCCTCCCTAGGAACATATTTATAAACCTGTACAATAAATAAGAAAGCTAAGCAAAGAATACCATTAGTGAGTGCACTTACAAAAAAGAAAAGAAGTGCAAAAAATCTGTCCAGCTGGTAAAAAAAGTAGAATTAATGTGCCTTTGTGTATCAGATTTGCAAGAATGCAAATATTGCAGCTTTTGGTCAGCTGGTTTAGAGATTAATTTCAAACAAGTAACTTTTTTTCCTTAAGGAAATGGACTAATAATAGACAGGTCATAAGTATGCAAACAGGGCTGACTCGGCCATAAAAGCAGAATAGGTTGCCAACTAGAGCAGCAAAATATTGAGGGCAGCAAAATTAACTGTGAACATTGTTTGTGGGTCTGCAGATCTTTTTCTGCATTATCTTAAGCTGCAGGTCTTTTGGACATGTATGCAATTGTATGGCCAATCTGTAGATCCAGTGAATTTTATTCAAGTGATATTTTAAAAGTACAGAGGTATATCTAAAAACACTTAGTACTATCATAAAATATGTTATTATGAAAAATGTCGCTTTGTTTTAAGATATATTGTTGCTTAACATACTACAGACTTTTCATTCACATTTTCCCATATTTTTGCCTAAAAAGAAGAATGTTAAATATGAGATTTTCTTTCTTCATCTTCAAAAGAAGACCTCAGAAGATTTGCGGATGAGATGAAAAGAAGAAAACAAAATAAAACAAAAAACTTCCCCACAACAAAACAGATTATTTGATAGTTGCATCTTCGGATGCCGGTCTTCAAGCATCCAAAAGGACTCAAGCAATTAGAGCTTTGATTGACAATACCTTGTGTTGAGCCAAATGCATTAGCTTATACCTGCCATTTACTTCTTAGTACTAAGAATTTATTCTGCAACTCTTTGTAATTGATTTTAGTCTTAACTATCCTGAACAATTTGGTATCCTCAATAAACTTTCTTACCCCCTGTCCAGAATGTATCTGTTGCACCTTAAACTGATATGTGCAGTGTGAGTCTGAGTAGTGTAAACCCTTATTTTTGATGCAGGACTTTTGTGCTTGTGTAGGAATCTCAGTGTAGGAAATACTGCACTAGTACAGTTCAGATAATCAGAAAAGAGCATAAAAAGCAAAGTGGTACAGAAAGATACATTATGGTATGAGTTAAGGTACCAGCATCCAGATTTCCATTGTCTAAACTGAGGATGGAACAGAAGGGCAAACTTAGACTAGAAGTGGATTCCAGACTTAAGCATAAACAGCAGTGTGCTTCAGCCATAGAAATATCACCCTTTCCTTGTAGTTAAAATATTTCATTTTAATTTGCTGCCATGAGTTGATCACAAAATGCTAGCACTAATTCAGAGTTTCCAAGCTTTATTATTTTCTTCTGACTTGCTCTTTTTATACATACTATCTTGAATTTTTCAGCATTCATAATCAGAAGACATCCTTTGATTTTTCAGTTGAGGTGCTACTCCCCCCTCCTGTTGGCGGATGGTGTTGGAATTCCGTGTGGACTACGCCCAGAGGCACAGATGGTACAAAAGAAAAAAAGCAAAGTAACAAATTCAGATAAACTAACTGCAGTTGAAATGAAAAACTACTGAATTACAAATTAATTACTAGGAACTTTAAGATCACTACCAGCTCACACCGCTATGTTTTGAAAAATTCTAGTGTTTCCAGTTGTTACTGGGAGGTTTAAGTTGGCAGTGACATATTATTTTGGCACATTGTCATTTTCATTTCATTGTAGCTAAGACAGCAGAGCTGTTATCTCAGTGCTGTAAGGGACTATGTTTATTAAAGGAACTTCAAGATCACGTCGTAGTGCTGCTGTATAACATCATTTATAAAACCATTTACATCCATCAGTGTCATCTGGGGTTGCTATAAAACACAAGTTCCGAGATTTGATCTGTTTGGCACTGTACAGTTGTAATACACCAGTCATGATATGACAATAGTGATTTGCTAATTAATTGAGCTAAAAAAATTTTAGTAATTTAAATAGCAACTTTATCTCCTCTAGGATATAATCACCTTTCCAGACTATGTATTTAGATGCACCCTGTATTCCCAATTTTATATGTAACTAAAAAAGCCAAACAAATGCTACATGTTCAAAGCCCGTTTCATCTTTACATACCCACATATAAATTTCAGTCTCACACAGCATGAGTATTCAGAATAAAAGAGACTCCTAAAATCCATGTGAATATACATTTACAGTGGCTGCACAATCAAAGTGTTTTTAATCGCTAACCTTCTTTTGAAAGATGTAAACCACAGTATTTGTAAAGCATATTTGGACTTCTCTTCCTGGCTTTGAGCAACTCATGGCACAGTTATTTTATCTGAGAAGAGCCACAATGGCACACATGCCAATACAACTAATGGTTATTAATTCTCACAGCTTAATATTTCACTGAGTGCCAATCTAAATATATATATGTTTCTATAAAAGAATACATATTTACCTATTGGTAAAAAAATCCTCATACTTGGTCCACTGTTTACTATGTAACAGACTACATCTTTCTAATAAAATAGGAATTATTTGGGTTCAAAAAAAAGAAAAATAAGTTAAATTATTTCCTGTTGTTTTTAATTTTCTTGTAAGCTTGCTTTTACATTTCTGATCCAAGACAGGAATAAAATTTCCAGCAAGCCGTAGGGAAGAATATACAGTTTTCTCCCTTTTATCCCACAGGAATAACAATTGACTTGACAGAAGAAGCACATGGCCAATACCAGTAAAAAAGTGTCAATATAGTGTTCAGACCCTTCAGGAATTGTTACTGACTAACCAACATGAGTGAAACACTTGTGTTAAATTATCAGCTTCTAAGAGGGACTAAAACTATGACACCTTTGGCAAGTTGTATTTACTGACCCTTCCCCATGCAAAGGAGAAGCTCTTCTAGTCTATCAAATTATGACTGATCATTATATCTCAATTTTCATACCGACAGCTTCTTGCCTTGCCCACAAACAGGTTATGTATCCTCTTTCCTCCCTTTGTACTATTCGGATAAAAATTATCAGAACTTGTTCACTGGCTGATCATTGGGACTGAGCTGTTACCGCAAGATCCTTGATGCCTATTTCAGATTTCTGTGTCCCATACAAGAACTCGTCTTCCAAATCAGCAGAGAAACTACTGCAATATTGTTGTTTTGATAGCTGCTGGGAGCAGTGTGTAGCTCAGTTTACAGCAATGCGAAACGGCCACACAAGTGCCAAAGGAGTTCATCACAACAGTGACTCAAGTGCTACTGTAGTGGGACAGCTCTGCAAGCCCATGCACCATTTAGAGAGACCTGGAAGGTTAAAGAACAAAGTTCACTGCTCTAGAAACAAAGATAACAATCAGTGTGGAAGCAGATATAATTGATTTGTATGACATGATGCATGTAGCAATTTGTTGCCCTGTATTGAGGCAGAATGGCAGCAGAAGTTCTGTAATTGAAAACCAAGTGGTGAGAAAATTGAAGAGTTTTCTCTAGTGCAGCAGTGGCTGATATCTGTTTGTGAACTGACTGTCCCAGGCTTTTATAGTTTGGTGTTCCAGATTAACTGACAGAGACAACTGGTGATATTCTTGTGATGATATTTACCTCAATATCTCAAATGCATCTGAACTTCTAGATGATTTTCATTGATTTGAGTTTCCAAATATTGTTAAGAACATTGATGTCTATAAGCTCACCTCCAGTCCTTGATCTGTTGCTGAAAAGCTTACAGAAAAATAACATGTACCAACAGGCAAGTGATATAAAAGCTAGGGGTTTTTTTAACTGCGTGTGAAATAACTAATGAAAACAGCTTTTTTTCATATAAGGTTGCTATGGCAAGGATGTGAATGACAGGATTATCAATCAGTGCCGATGTACATGATGATGTAACTGCAGGTAAGCAGATGTACAGTGCTCAATCAAGTGTCGATTTCATTGTGATCTTCTGTACCAAACATTTAAGGATAAAATGGAGCAACATTACTAGATCCCAGGAGCTTTGCACAAAATACTTTACAGGACACTACATAAAGCTTGTCCTTTGATCATTCAGATCAGACACAGGACTGGAATACATGTTCTTCTCCTTTCCACGAGGAGCACCTCTATTTTTTCTTAGTGATAAAAATGGAAAAATATTCAGGGCTGGAGGTGAGTCTCAGATATATAAGGAAACAAGTCACAGACCCAGGATTAGAAAGCATGTCTGTATCCCACAGGTTAGACATAGTTATAGAAAGTTTTCACCATTTTTACAGAACAATCCTTCTGAATATGAGTCAATACTCCTTTGTTGCAGCTGTACGGACTTCAGAATGAGGTTCAACCATTGAAGAACTTTATAAAACTTGCAAACATGAACAATGATTAACAAGAATGTAGCCAGATCTGCAGGCTGCATACAATAAATAAACAAGAGGTTTTCAACAGCAGAACAGTGTGCAAGCCAAACCAAGCCAAAAGCTCTTCATCAGACTAAAATTAGAATATACTTAAAAAAAAATCAAACATGTAAAGGTAGAATACAATTAGATCAGAGATAGCAACATCTGCTGATTAGCTCACTTTTCTTCTCTTTTCAGTACTATCACACATGGTGTTACGCAGTAGTAAACTCGAGTAAGACACCTGGCTGGCACCCACCTTTGTCTAAACTCCTTTGCTCTGAAAGGGCAACAGCATTTCAGCATTCTGTTGCCTGCTTTGCAGCTTACTGCAGAGTTCAGAGGAGCTGGAGGAGCTGAGACATTCTGCTGCCTTACTGAAACTATTCCCTTACTAAAGGAGGATTTACGTGTGCTGGACTTTAGCAATACACTACTGCACACTGCTTGCATTGGCATTATAAATATTTTTTGACTCTGCCTAAGGGCATAACTCTACCTAGTCCTTTCTACAAGCACTTGCACTTGCATCATTGCCTTCATGAACTCATAGAATTCTCTGATCTTGATCCTCCCAGGTACATGCTCTATGTAGAAAGGGTTGAGTACTGTATACCTAGGTGCTGTAAATTTTATTTTTGTGCCTTTCCACTGATTTGGGGCATACGTAGGAGGTTGAGGAGGAATTTGGTCTGTGATGGTGTTCTGCTTTGTACACTATGTAAGAGTCCCCCAGTTACTGACTGTAATCTTTCTTCAGTTGTGAGATGAAGGTATTGTGACTGGCTGTCTGACTGACCTCACAACAAAGTGTAAGCATGGACCTGCCTATTGCACAAATAAGAAAAAACATAAATGATAAGAAAGAGATAGAAGGTGCAGCTGGAAAGCTCCTGATGAACAGACTGATTAATCTGTTCACAAACTGGTACTGGTGAACCTCTGAAGTTTTCACAGGAACAAATAAGTACAGACAATTTAGGCTTTCAGTAACTTCCCATATTAGCATATGTTAGACAGCGGAATAACCCAAATACTTTGTAGATTAATTAATAATCTGATTTTATTGAAATACATTATTTACTTTTCTAATTCATAGTGATTACATGGAAGATAAAAATGTGCAAGGAAATAATATTTCAGTTTTGTGTAATTGAGGGAGTGGTATGATTATTTGATGCCAATCCAGATTGCAAAGCAAATATTACACAACATTTATTAATGAAAGTGAGATGCAAACAATATTTCCAAAATGCCTGTTATCTGAATAACACTAGTCCAGAATGTGTCACGAGCAAGGGATTAAGGAAGAGGAGGAAGGAAGAGATAGGTGTGAACATCTTCAGATGAAGTAATATCAAGAGAGAAACAAAAACCTGATATCATTCTCTATACCTGTCCCAATGGAGCAAGTCTGAGCTGCCCTCTTTTTAAGGCACTTCACACATAACAATCATTTTAAATGCACCATCTCTGAACTCTGTCCTCAAGTTCCTCCACTTCTCTATATGTCAAATAGTGGCAACGACACTCACTTCAGTAAAGAAGTTTGAATTCCCCCATTGAAAACTCACATGCATCACGAATGTCTGTGGTGGAATCCAGTTGTGTCACATTCAGTGTTAATGTTCCCTCTGTCTGTTCATACCAGTAGAATGGAAAGATAAGGGAAGAGAACTATGTACAATTTCTCCTTAATCCTATCTTCCTACATAATATGTTATGTTTGTTTTGAATTTTACTATTCTGTTACATCATTTTTTCAAACCTTATGTTCCTCTTTTTCCTCTCTACTTCCTTTTAGTCATTATCTACAGCACCTCAAGAACAACATTTTCATACATGCATAACTTGGAACCACCATCTACAAAAGACGGTGGTTCGAATAGAGCAGAAATTTGCACATTAACTTTCTTATTTCACTTCTCACTGGAAAATAGATATAGGAACCAATGGCAAATTCACATTATGTTTACTATTTCCAAAATGTCTCCCTCTGATTTAACAATCTGTAAAAAGAATAGTGTCCCTCTAGGAAGACCCAATAGGTTTTAAAGTTTCTTTCAAATCTTCTTGCTGTAGAAAAAAATGATGACACTATAGAGAGAAGTTTCACACAGGAGAG
>Ga0181612_106726_pt1 | contig 14607 bp, 6 predicted proteins | sample HoacroProtozoa21_FD_119630 | JGI IMG/M metagenome (GOLD analysis project Ga0181612, IMG submission 119630) | Hoatzin crop microbial communities from Cojedes, Venezuel. Combined Assembly of Gp0051906, Gp0051904, Gp0051908 | reverse complement strand
TAGATGACCCACAGAGGTCCCTTCCAACCCCTACCATTCTGTGATTCTGTGAAATATTAAATATTTTTATTTCATATTTTAAAATATTGTAATAAATAATAACATTATACAGCAGAACTGCAAGTTAAAAACATTAATTGCACAATAAAAAGAATTCTTACCTGTGGGTTTTTTATGTGATTGAAGATGTGAGAGTCAACGTGAGTAACAGTTTAAGTGGGTACGTTAAGATGATATATCTTTGATTAATAAACAGAAGTACAGGTTTAACTGTCAGAATATTTATTTGCAAATCAAATTATTTCATGATTAACAACTGTGAGGATCAATCTTCTAGGTACAAATGCAAATTGAAATTAAAATGACTTATTTAACTGATGAAACTTTGTTATGCTTCTCATGCCCAGTTTGTGCTTTTATTTTATTAGCCCACTGCATTCTGTCTTTTGTCAATTCAGTGGAGAGTCATTCTTTTTTGTTTGTTTTTCTGTGTGGCTGCTTTCTGACACAGTCTCTCTTTAACCTTCAGCCTCAACAGCCCTCTTTCGTAAAGTCCTCCTGCTTTAGACTTCCTTTCTTTCTACATGGTTGAAATACCTGAAAAATTCATGCAGAAATTCAGCTTTGATTTCAAAACAAACAAAGAAACCCCACAATTCATCTAAATGGCTGAAGGTAATCTTGGGTAGCTGACATGATTTTATCCAAGGAAGGAAGAGCTAAGGGAGATAATTTTAATGTGTGCCTGCCCTTTAATGTGCAGGTTACAATCTAGGGGTTTGGATGCTTGTGGGCAATTTGTAGTTTTCAATTTCTTTTTCATAGGAACATTTGGTCTGGGTTGGATCCAAGTATCCTGTTTTTTGAATCCTTCAGCAGTTGCTGCTTTGACTGTATAAAGAAGTGAGGCAGAGAGCTCCTTCCTCAATTTATGCATCATTTTCTTTCAAAGTCTGTCTTACACAGTTGCGCTTTTCATGTGTTCAGTTTGGTACCACGTTATCTCTGTGGAGATGGTACTTGAAGACCACTTGAAAATAACAGTTGTTGCAGAATATGGCTGAGTACTTACCTATGTTACAGACTTTTTCTAATTTTCATTTGCACTGGCAGTTAGCATCTTCTTTAAAAATTTCTCTCTCCCCTCCAAAACTGAAATGAGCTTTAACTTTTCTAGAGACACTTTCTCCTTTTACTCTGCTATATGTCTTACTGTTTACCTTCTGCGCTCAAGTTAAGCAGCAGGCCACCCAGAGCAGGAAGCAGGTAAAGCTGCTGACAGAATTGTGGAAAGATCACTTACAGGGAATGGCTTTCAGGGTTTTTGTGTGTGTGTGGTTGGTTTTTACTGCCCCCAATATTTAGCTAATGTTATATTTTTTGTTAGTGTGTTTAATGTTTTAAAAACGAGCAAAAATTCTGTCCGTTGTCCTCCCTTCACACTTGGATGTGTCTATTGTCTTCCACTAGTACTCTTTCCTAAGTTACATTTCTGTAAGCAAGAAACACCCATCACCTCTCTCTTTTATTTAGACCTTACTAAAATGTAGTTAAACAACCTTTACCTGTATAAATGCCATAAACCTGTGTATTCCTTTCATTAGGCAACAGATATACAAACTGGAAGACCTGGTACAAATGAGCTCATCTGATTTTGGTAAGTTTAACACGTTTGATTTGACACTCGCATAGGTATCTGACTACCTTTTCATTATAGAAGTGTATTACCACAGATCACATGTGTGCTTTAACCCCTGATGAAGGGCTCATGGAGTGTGCCGCAGAACAGCATATAACCAGCATAAACCTGCAGTAAGTGTACAAATATAGGCAACCAAGTGATGTAAGGTAGTGTGAAAATAGAAAGTGGAAAACATTGTGAGTCAGTTTGGAACCAGATCTGCTTGCACAGTAGGTGCACAGAGCAATCCTGACCTTACTGACCTTAGTGGGGAATTTCACATTAATTTGACATGAGCTAAGATGTCACCCCTAAGATAGAATTTGGCAAAACTATTAACCCGTTTGATAAAAAATGGAAAGTTGTGTCAAAACTCCCAATAACTACTTTAGTTACAAAGGTAGGAGGTTAGGACTTTTTTTCAGTGTTCTCTTGACTTACATATAAAGAAATTAGTTGTATTTGCTTTGTTTAGAGTTATTTACAAACTGAATTTAGCTTTGCAGCAGGATCGATAAAATGGGAACGTTACAAAATGCTTTGTTTCAATTAAATACTGAGGCATGAGAAGCAGTATGTTTCTGAAGGATTATTGCAGCCTTGGGCTTATTGTAAGTTTGAAGGCTGAATTACTTAGCAAGTTGAGAAGTTCCGTAATTACTCAGAAATAAACTGTCTGTAGTATCTTCTCGTTACAGATAAATTGCTAGTGTTCTAAGTGTACAAGTGACTGTTTTTACACATGGTTGTTATTATTTAGGTTTGATATTGTCATGGTCTGCAATTTAAGTCGTTGGTACGAATTTATCATCAAGCTTCTTGTTGTTGATTGTATCTTAAAAGTTTGATTTTGCTGACCTATAATACATAAGTGGAAACAGCCTTACTTTAAATTACATTTGAACTTTTATGTGGTAGCTGGACACCAAGAAACTGTTCTGTAGTTCTTTTTCACTATAAGCATTTGCTTTGTTCTCTGTATCCTGTTCTTCCTCATGTCAAATAAGGTAGTAAAATAAGTAACTGTTGAATTTTATGTTTGCATCAGGCTTTCTTTGTGACTGAGAGCAAGTCACTGATACATCTGTGACTCGGTTCCCCCTTTATACAAGTGGGCTAGTAGTAGATGGGGGTTGTGAGGATTAAAATATTTAAAAAGATCAAGCAGTGTGATGTTAGGTATTATGGATGTCTTGGATAAATGTGCTATTGTTACTGTTTAAAACTCCAGTTTAGAGTTTTAGCTCAGTGAGTCATTGCTGTGCGTATATATTTATAGTTATCAATACTATACATTTAATTTAATTTCCTGTCAGTCTAGTGAGCTTTGGAGACTTGGTACTGGGAACTGTGTAATGTGGAAGCCATATACAATCTTTTCTTATGCTCCGTGTTGCTTTGTCTTTTTTTGAAAGTGCCTGATCTGTTCTTAATACTCTGCTGTTCCTGTTTTATTCCACTTATTTCATTACGCAGTGACTTATGACAGTATGCAAAAGATTTTATGGTGAAATACTGTAATATAAAATTTTGCTTAAACAGAACTTCTGAGAATTTAGGGTAAAATACTTGTTATTGCTACAAAACAGCAGTAATATCTATAAATAATTCCTTTAGAAGAGAGTGATTTGTGCCTCTAAACCTATGGTTCATTACCATGGCAGATCCTGTGGCTTCGTATGTGGTGGGAGTAGGCTGTGCACTGGAATATTACAGTACTTACACTAGCTGATTTGCTTCACTCAGTGAGTGTTGTTGCTCAGAAGATGTTGAGATAGGCTTATATGCACAAAAAACTTTATTCGTGGGGTCTGTAACAAGCGTCATATGTGAACTTCAAGGTTACCTGGAGGGGATGGGAGGAAACGGAGGGGAGAAGGCGAGCAAGAAAAGAAAAGGGAAGACTCCCCAGTGGCTGGTGCCTTTCTCTGGGCGTGCAGCCCAGTGCAGCAAGTGCCAGAGAGTTTTTGCCACGCATCTCCTCCAGTGTGACGCACTTTCATGGGGGCCTGCTCAAACTCCTCGTTTGCTGTTCCTGTTTATGATACTCTTAATGATTGACATGTGCGTAATCAGATACGAGTGTTGCAGGCTGACTGGTTGCTAAGCGTTTGTGTATATATATTATTGGGAAGTAGTTACTGAGTAGTTAAATGACTGTATCTGCTTTGTTATGCACAAAGTTTCGCCTTTCTCTAATGCAAGGTGTGGGAATAAATAAGGAGTGATTCTCACACCAATGGCAATAGTTTCCAATGAATCTCTGCCATAATGATAGTGTTTGAGCTTGCAGGTGCAAGATAAGGAGGGTCGCACCAGGAGATCAGCAGCTTCAGAGAGCAAAAGAAAGGAGACACATAGCTGCCATAGGTGGCTGAAAGAATACAGAGCTGCAAGTGAAAGGCAGGCGACAGGATTGTGAGTGGACAGCTCTTGGCAATGCACTTCTTAAGGCACTGTGCAACAATGTGATGCTTCCTGGGAAGAGAGGTTACAAAGCATGTCTCCAAAGAAGTCCGTCTGCTTAAGTCCCCCAAGAGAAAAGGATGCTGAGAAATTTTCGCACGTGTCTTTTCTGAAGGTGTCTTCGAAGTAGACAGGGAGCAGGGCAGCAGGGCTGAATGATTTCTTCTAGCACTGATTGCTTGCTTCTGCGACCTTTCCTGAGGGACTGGATGCCTTCTTTTCCCTCTGTATCTGGATATGTGCTTGAGATGATAAAGAATGGATCCCTCTGGCAAGATGACATTTAGAAGTGGGTGTTTGCCACCAGCCACCTCCCAAGTTGTCCTCAGGAAAGAGGGTGGCTTTCCAGTGGTCTGGTTTAGTTTCTGTGTAGAATGCATATGTTACATGGGTCACAGCGTGGGCACATCTGCTTTGAGCTATTGATCTCTTTCACTTCAGGTCAAGCTGCAAACTTGCACTGTGAAGCAGAGAGCATCAGGCGTCAATGTATTGAGTTTTTGCATTATGTGAAAGTCTTCATCTTCAGGTGAGATTTGCACACAATTTACCAACTTACATACTGAGCTTTGTGTAGCTGCTTCTTACCCATTTTCTGACTATGTGTATGTGTGCGCAGGTATCTGGAACCCCCGAAAGTGGAAAATGATGGAATGCTCCATCCGTATGAAGAACTAGAAGCACAGTTACCATCAATGTTGGTGGAAGAGCTTCATGCTTTGACCATGCACATTGGTCACCTTTGTGAACTTCCTAGTAGTGTCCTGGCAGCATTTACTGTTCAGCATCAGGCAAAGGTTGATGTCTTTTATAATTTTAAATTAATTTCTGTAACTGTACTTATGCAACTTGATAAATTGCAGCTGGATAAGAATTAATCTTTCTTCAGGCTGAAAATGAAGTTATGCTTTATATTTTGGAGTGTTTTTCCCTTTAAGTGCCATCCCATACTTGACAAACACAACGAATGAGGTCTGGATGTTCTATCATTGTTTTTATTCATTTATTTATTTTTATGTTTTATAACTTAGAATTCTTCCTACACTGTACAAATGAGAATTACAGGTAGAAAAGTAGGCTGGAACTAGCATAGCATGTTTAAAAAATTGCTTACTAATGGCTAGAATTTCTGAGCTTCCCAGTAGTAGGGGCACTTTAAAAATACATTCTGAAATCTGACTCAAAATAGGAAAAGGTCATGTATATGAAGAAGAAATCTGCAGACATGGAGGTAGGCACTGCAACTTTAAACGCTAGTGAAGTATATACACCATTAAGATTTGTGCTTACATGTAATAACTAATGCTTTCAAATCTTCTAGAAAGAAAAAAGGAATTTTAGTCTTCGGTTGTATAAACTAGTATCTGGAGGAGTGATCTGTTGAGAAAGCAGCATTTTGAATCTTTCTGTTCATTTAGCTTGTCAGTGGGGCCACTGTCAAGATGATGAAGGAAACACTAATTTCAAGTAAACTTTAAGGAACAGAATATTGAAATTTTGGTATTGCTTTAAGACCACACTTTAGTAGTTTGTGTGCTACCTAATACTTTTCTGGAAAGGAAAGGATAACTAAGGGTGTTGTAATCTGTCAAGCTTGAATTAATACTTTGTGTTTAAATTGTAGTTCAGATCAGATTAAAGACTTCATGAACATCGTCTACAGACGGAATTAATTGTCATGAAGGTTTTTTGTTTGTTTTCTTTTTTTTTTTTCTTTAACTGGATGGCATTTTTGTATGTTACAGTGTATTTGATCATAGATATCCATAATGTTTGCTGCAGGCGAAATGTATGCCCAGCTTCACAGGTATTAGTACAGTATCTAGAATTCTCCAAATAAATGTTAAATAAATGTATGTATTTCTAATCACAGGTCTTTCCCCCATCATGGCATTTATTACACCTCCACTTGGATATTAATTGGTTAGTATTGGAAGTTCTTCATGTACTAGGTGAAAAAATGATGAGTAAGTATGCAGGTTTTTTTCTTGAACTGGTACATGTGATTCACCCTAGATTTCTTATCTTAATTTGTTCAGAATCATTTACTGTATTTGGTAGTTTTTAAGCATAGCTATAGTTAATTGGGTACGCTCAAATATGGTGAAGGCAGGTTCTTTGTAAATCTTCACGTAGCTCAAATTAAATGAAATAGTATTAGGAATTTGTTCTATCAAAACTTGACCAAGATTACGAAGCTTACAATATACTAAATACTTAATGACAATACACTTTTTGACATTGCAAATAAAAATGCATTTGCAGAAATCCAGAATGCATAACAGTGAACAGCAATTTGATTAAAACAGTGTAGGAAAAGTATCAAGGATGGACCAGAAAAAAGAATCTCGGAACAGAGAATTTGTAACTGGCACTGAAGCTGAACTCTTGGATTAGCTTTCACCTGCTCTGAGTGCTGTCACAACACAGCCTTGTTTGGATTAATGCATCTTCACTGTTTCTGCATGTCTGTGTTAGTGGATAACGTGTGGGTTGGCTGTTTGTTCTATAATTCTAGGTTTGTTTTATGGTCTGTTGTGGGATACCCTGTTTTCCTCTTTTGGGGTCTTCTGGAGAAAAGATGGAAAAAACGTTAGAGGCAATTTAGTGTCCAGAATTTTATATTTCTAGATAAAGTTCTGAGTAATAGTGCAGTAATCCATTTTCGTAAGAGAAAGCTTGTGCTTTTTAACAACAAAACTTATTAGTCAAGAGAGTAGTATCTCTGCATGTGTTGTCTTCTTATGCGCATTGTAGAATTTCTTAGATTCTCATCTCATCCTGTAAAGTATGCTGAGTGGAAACTTCACACTGCTGAGACCAATGGCAGTATAGTGGGTTCAGAGCTTCACCCTGTATTTCCATGAGTAAAGTACGGGCTCATTCTATGTATCTTCTGTTCCACTGATGTCAAAGGAGTTGTGCTGTTGGAAAGCTTGTGGGATAAGATCTTACAGCCTCTTAACTTTACCATTTTATCTGTGTTAATGTCTGCAAATGCTCGAGTTGGAAATATGATCCTACCAGCTTTTTACATCAACACATCCAAAGGAAAGTGTTAGACCTCTCCAGAATTGTTTGTCATCAACTTGCATATCTGCAAAACATGTCATGATTTCAGAACATGCGCACTGGCATGTGACAAAGAGGAACTTGCAGATAAATAAATCTTTATTCCACTGCAAAAACTGCGCCAATAAAAGGCTGTGAAGTGCCAAACTATTTTACTGTCAACCAGAATAATACCAGACTTCAGTGTAATAATGAAAGGACTAGCATCAACTTAGAAGGGATGAACTTTCCCAGCGGAGTTTGTAAATTAAAATTACATACAGCTCAACAAACCAATTCTAAAATACATAGAATAGAAAAAAAAACCCAAACTGTCTGTCTTGTATTCCTACAGCCAAACCCAGGACTCAGTAGGTCTAACTTTCTTTTGGTTTTTTTTTTTTAGGACAAGTTGTATATGCTAACCATTTCATAAATCTAACTGGAGAGAATTTAACCAGTATCAGTTTATTTGAAAAACACTGTGGAAATCTCATGTGTGATTTAATAAGCTTGTCCATCAACAAGTATACAAAGGTAACTTTTTTCTATATATAGGACACGGGCACTTAGATGCTTGTATTGGGAACTGTATGAATTAGATATCGCACCAATGCATAGATGATTTCTCACTGCAAAGTTTTAAATGTTATGTATGACACTATATCTCCATGTTTTAAAGAGTGTTATTTGTTAGGAGCTCAAATTTTGTTATATTTATTCATGACCATCTGGCAGTTGAATGAGAGAGTAATATTGAAATGCACTGTGTACAGAGCAGAAGCGAGTGCCACATTTCCTAAGTTCAGTGTTCCAGGTTTAATGCCAAATGTGGCACAGTCTAAAAGGTTTAGAGCTATAGATGCAAAAAAAAAAAAAAAAGTCTCGTCAAACTCTTTCAACAGGAACAAAAAGAGAATAACTGTAATCCTGGCAGTAAGCTAACTGGACACTTACAGAATGTCATATTACTGTTTATTGTTGCACTGCTCCTGCTTCCTGAACCTCATCTTTCTCTTACAGTGCTTTTACGTTTGTCAAGGGAAAACTTGTCGTCCTTTTTTCTTTTCTTTTTTTTTCCTTCTATAGCTACAGTGTTTTTCTCAAGTCGTGAGCACTCCAAAGCCTAGAAAGTCATAATAGCTCCGTATAGCAGCTAGTAAAAGAGCTGCGTAATCTTCCTTGACTGTGTCATTGTGAAACCTGCTTTAGATGGGCTTATGTGATCCATGAATGCAGGACTGAACTCTGAGAATAAGTAGCAGTGGCCGATGTGTCATTTATGTTTTCCTAGTACAAAGACATGAAAAATGTAATCCCCCTTCTTTCATATTACTGTTTGGGGGGGGTGGGAAATGGCTGTAGTAGCATTTGATAACTATTCTTTTAAACTCTCTTTCTGTAGAGAACTCTGTTACCTTTTAAAATCAATTTTGATCTATTAAATTATCAGATAATACTGCAACCTCCTTCCCCGTCAAAAGACAAATAGATGAGAGTAGTTTTTTTTTAAAGGAAGATTCAAATAGTATCTGTTGACCATTGTGCTTGATGGTGGGCTTTGAAATGTCAGATGTCAAAATGACAGATTCATCCTACTTCCATGGAGCCACATTGCAAATATAAGGTTGTCTTCCCACCGCTTTTTCTTCAGTTCTCCCTAGTCTTGGGCTGCATAGCTTGAACTAGTTCTATTTGAGATTCATTTCTGAAGTGGAGCTTGGAGTTGGGCTAGATCTTCAACTGGTGCCTCCTAGTACGCATTCATTACTATAATCCAGTAATGGAAATAATGTCCCTCAAAACTGTTGAAAACACAGCTGATACCTGTAATAGATGACACTGTCAGCTCATCACAAAAACGTCATTAAGCTTTTGGCTGAGAATATTCAGAAGGGCAGTTGTTAACATTTGTGGGTATCCTTGGCAGGAGGGACACAAACTCTAATCCTCCACGCTTCTATTTTCAGATCTGTTTCTTGTGCAGCTCTGGTATCAAGATACTTGAGTTGGGTCATGTACTGAGCCCACTGTGCTCTGAGGTACATTTGGCAGAGAGATATATATCCTTGGATGTCTTCTTTCTGTTTGCAGCAGCACATCTCGGGTACCAGAGCTCTATTGCCCCAACAGTACTGCAGTTTGAGGTTATAACCCTGCTTGCCAAGATACTGAACTCAGGATGTTGCAAGAGGAAATCCAGACTATCTCTGAATCAAACAATGTCTCAGTTACCCTTAGTCTAACCAGTATCTCTGTGGTGTCTTGCTTTGATACTACTAGCCAAGTTGTATCCTGGACGGATACTGCACATCTGCAAAATTGATCCTGCTGTCTTGTAGAAAAGCACAGTACTACATGCAAGTAGTAGATGAAGAAACCTAGTTGCTGCAACAACTGGTACTCCAAGTAAAAGGCGTGAAACTTTCACTTGTAAGATAGTTTATCTAATACATCCATAAGATCATCTAGTGTTAGAGTGCATCTGTAAGAAATAGATTGCCCTTTTCTGAGGGATCTGTTTTGCTCTCTGGTGATGAGTTATGACCTGAGTATTTTCGAGGCGCTTCAGTTTTGGGAAGTTAGTAGTTAAATTGTGAATTTTTCAGTAGACTTCAGTGGTCATGCTGATATTTACTCTCAAGATAATATTTACATGAGGTTAATTGAGGTTGTTGAGAGATTCCCATAACAGATCTTAAACGAAAAGCGTGATGAGGTATAGACACATGAAAAACTCTAAACAGCGCATGTGGAATGTGAATAATAGACTTATTTAAAATATTTCAGTCTTGACCTCATGATGTTCTTAAATCGATTGTCAGGGTCCACCCTGGCAATTTCGTAGGGGAAGCAGGGCTCTCTATATAGAGAGAAAACCAAATTGTGTCACGCTTATAAATACATATAAATTCTTATTTATAATTAAGTGTTCAGTATTTAAACCTGATTTGGAGCTGTATGAAAACATTAGTTGTAAATGTTTATTTTAAAGGTGAAAGATAAATAAATTCTGTATCCTTATAGAATATTACACAGATTTGAAACTATTGGTGATATACTTATTCTTCCAATTGTGAGAGTGTGGTTTTTGGTCATTCAGTCCCACTTCTGTAATGCCTCTTTCACACAGCTACTGCTGTCACTGGCATTGCATATTTTGATTTAGTTTTTAATTTATACTGTTGGTTTCCAAATTCAGAAATTATTTTAAATACCAGTGTGATTTGAAAATAGTTGTGCATGAATGGATGAGGAAAAGCATGAGGAGACAGAAATTCAGGATTCATCTCATCAGATCCAGGTGTCTAGGAGTTAGTTGGCTAAACTAGTTGCCCTAGGTTCTTTTTATTGTCAAGGAAGGATAGCAACAGTTCTTTTTCTGGCAGTGAGTTAGATGAATTGATTTCTCTAGGTGCCTGTTCCCCTCTATTTACTTTAGAGGAGTGTAGGTTGATTATTCAGACTTGGACTACTCATTGTTTAGGGATGAATTGGGTATGAGCTGCTTTGTCTTGGCTCTTTTCTTTCTACATTTCTGTCATTGTTTCCTTGCTGAAGGTAAAATGTGCTGAATTATGCTGTTTAAGCAAAGCTTTCCTCACTATTTTTACCACCTCTGAATACAGCTTGGTGGATTCCGAGGTCCTAACACAGAATAAGTAGAGTTTTGTCTATACTATGGTTATTTCAGATACAGTGCTAGTAGGTCTTAAAAACATTGAAGTGTACAGAGAATTTTTATGTATTTAGCACTTCCTTTTGCTGTTTTGCTGATTTTGTTTCACAATTCAGGGAATGTAAAACTGAAAGATGAATGACAAGAAGACTACTTTGCATTTGAAATACATCAGTCTGAGTGAATTTTGTTAAATATGGAGTAGTAATCAAATAACGTACATGACTTGAAATATGCTGTTTTCTACATATTAAAAGAATGCCTTGCAGTAAATTTACCGAAAAGCAGATTTTGTGAAACGTTGTGGGAACATTAACATCCTCATGCCAACAAAAACATATTCTGCTAGCATTATGCCTAGTCATTAAGGATTTTTCAGTTAAAAATAACAACAATAATAGCTATTAAATCATTTGAAATCTTTTTCTTATCTTCCCAAGAACATCAAGAACATCTGATCGATCATTTTCTCTTTTCCCTGCTGTCAGACAGTGAATCAGTATTTATTGCAATTCCTTTTCATGTAGGCCTCAGAAAACCATTTTCATTTTGATTAAATAATGTTTGAAAGTGGCTCAGAAGAAATCAAGAAATAGTACAACCTGTAACTTATGTAGAATTAGGAAACATTCTTTTTGTTGTATGAGAGATGTATTTTGAATGTTAATGGAATAAAGCATGTTCCAATATGTAATTGTAGCTATATTGTTTAATTGCAAAAAAACCTCCAGACAACCAAAACCAGAGGAAATACTGGTACATAAAATACAATTTCAAAAATAACACTTCTCTAAATAATTGTATTGCATATTCTCTTCCAGGTGAGACCTTCTGAGGCTCTTACTAGTCACCATTATCCCTGTAACTGCATTAAAGAATTATGGGTTTTACTTGTTCAGCTGCTGGACCACAGAAATAAAGGGTCTCACACAGAGGTAATGGAAGAATGCTGTTACATATGTATGTGTGTTAGATATGCAGTACAGTCACCAAATGTTCCCAGATTGCCATGAATGCACTAGTTCACATATCTGAGGACAGAACTGAACTTCATGTTTGCTTCAGGAGGACTGCGTGCTAACTGTGGTGCTTTAGGCCGCTGTCTTGAGCGTGCATGAAGTCCTGGCTCTAGGTTTGCAGTGTGTTGTTTCGTCATGACCTAGGGCACTGATAAGGAGTGCTCCTTGTGCTAAGGAAAGCAGAGGAACAGACTGTGAAAGTTGTATGGTAGAACAAAAGAAAAGAAACCATCTTTACCCATTTTTCAAAAATTTTATTATTTGTGACTGATGTGGTAGGTCACCTCTAGGTGTTAGGAACATGAGTACAATCAGACCAATGATCCATCTAGCCCATGTTCTTCCTGTCTTTGATACCCATACGTTAACTACCTATATAAGAACAACCTGGCTTTTGTTTTTGATACTTGTAGCTTCTGACTTCTTTAGATGCCCCCCTATACTTTTATTTGAATTATTATCACTATAATCATTACCTGTTCTCCTTCGTTATGCCGATATGACTTTATATGCCTCTTCAGGGTTTTTTTTCTGATATCTTCTACCTTCTGCCTTTTCTAGACTGAAGAGTCTTACTATATTCAGTCATTCTTTTTACAGGTGCCATTCTTTACCTGTCATCATCTGTGTCACCCTTCCCTGAAACTTTTCCATACTACTACATCCTATTTCGAGTGGCAGAGTACCAGGATTGCATGCAGTACTCAAAAGTATGGGTTAGGTGGCTCGATTTTATACACTGCATAATAATATTTTCTATTTTGTTCTTCTTTGCTAATATTTTCTAGTGTTTTGGGTTTGATTTCTTGACTGCTGGTTAGAAATGAGCTGATGTTCATTCTCTGAATGAATATTTAGAAGTTTGAAAGTTTTCTGAAATCATCTTCATAAAAAACAAAGCTGCCATCTGCGCAATGAGTACTATTCATTTAGTATAGAATGAAATACTTCGTAGTAGAGTGATTGTACTCATAGCAGTTTACTTGTTAATGACAACAGATGTAAAGATGGACAACACAAATGGAACTTTGTTAGGGTTAAGTGTTTGCACTAGCACTTTGAAGCGTAAGTCAGGATCAGGACCCAGTCAAGGTGGGTGAAATCTAGGTGGAAAGAAGTCCCAGAGAGTTTCTATGTAATTAGGGAAGATGGGCACAGGCTGTAAGAAGTAATGTTGTGGTATAGACAGAGATCTGAGCCAAAGAGAATTAATCAGTTTATCAGTGCCGGAACACACTTGGAACAAAATAGGGAATTTGAACCTCAGTTTGCTGTCTTTCAGACTGATTCTCTGCAATCTACTACTGTCTTCCCCCAGTTAGGCTAATCTGACGCTAAAAGTTTTTTAAAAATCTGTTATGTCTTTATTAGGTAACTGTAATCTCTCTCTTGTGAGTGTTGGTGCACCATCCCATCTCTACGTGGTATTTCCATCAGCTTGTGATTTTGTATCACACCATGTTCTTAATTGTGACTAAAGCCTGTCATTTCGCATTGCTTTCTACTGGCATTGGAGAGAGAACATTCTAAGTAGCTTCAGGTTTTCTCTGGTAATATTGAACACTGGTTTTTGCCATTTTCTTTAAATGGCTGTCACCTTGCTTGTTCTCTGTGAAAGCAAATTAATCAATAGGACAGTATTATAGAGAATGTTGTTAATATAGGCTTTGTTATTCAACACAATCCCAATTTACTTTTGCATTTTCTGCAGTGTTTCTGGAGCTTGGTGAACAAAACTCTAAAGAACATCTTTGAAAGGCCAAGTAATTCTGAAAAGATGTCTGGTTTTGAAACAATTCAGTGTAAGGACCCATTGAGTTTTAGCTGGTGGATTATTACTCATCTGGCATCACTCTACCAGTTTGACCGTAATGGAAATCTAGATGAAAAGGTGGGTATGTGGTTTTTCTAAATACCTACAAGTTGTTATAATTTATTTAGATCTCTAACTTTGCTTGGTTATTTTTGTTGACAGAAAACAATCCATGTTGTAATATAGAAATTTTCACACTCCTTAAAAAAAAGGTCCTATAAGGTTGATGTTGTTAATATGTGCTTTGTACAAGTCGGTAAACATTTTAAGAGCCCCTGACATATTTGCCTTATACACCAGATATTCAATAGATTACTGTATTAAGGAAACTTGAAATATCCCAACTAGTTAGTAGCACATATATTTAATGATGTCGCATGTTTCAAGACTGTCTGCCTGCAGCGTAAATACTTCACCAGGTTTGTGGTTAAGGAATTGAACACATCAGATTGTACGGTATGAACTATAAACATCAAACGTTGACTGTGTAATTGTTAATAGTGGTACGTCTGCTCTGGGTAAATTCCAGTCTGTCAAACTGCATTCCCTTTGCATCACAGCAGTGGCATGATGAGGTGCATAGGTATTTGTGTATACAGCTGAATTTTTGGTGTTGATGTGGTACTAATAACCATTGAACACTAATAACTATTGAATTCAAGCTTCAGTTTAGGAAGTTCTGGCAATAAGTTGTAAGACATTTGCTTTTAGAAGGTCGCCTAAGATTTTCCTACTGGCTGGAGCAGACTAGTCCTCGATTAATTGGGTTCTTGTGTGGGACCCTCATTGTGAGGGACTTGATATTACCATGCATTCTGTACAGGCCCTAGATGAGACCCGCATATGCCATGCCTTCGCCTGTAAGATGTATGTAGGGCCACACTTTGGTACTGATGTA
>Ga0181612_166611_pt1 | contig 14608 bp, 13 predicted proteins | sample HoacroProtozoa21_FD_119630 | JGI IMG/M metagenome (GOLD analysis project Ga0181612, IMG submission 119630) | Hoatzin crop microbial communities from Cojedes, Venezuel. Combined Assembly of Gp0051906, Gp0051904, Gp0051908 | reverse complement strand
TTTTCAGCTATGTATATGAGTTTAGATTGAATTCACATCTGGGGAAAAATACATCACTTGGTATATTCTTAATAGCAGGGCTCTGCAACGGACAATTCAATCTGGTCACAAAAGTGTTTTTAACATTTCAGAAATACATTTACACATTACCAGATACTTAGTCCTGTGAGCTGCTACTGCATCCATGAGACACAGCAGAGTAGTGTAAGAGAGCAAACTGCGGAGGTTTCCAGAACAGGTATCCGGCCCTGACTCAGAAGGTCAGACATCCCCAGCATGGAGGCTTGGCGAAAGCACCACGGAGCAAACTCTAAAAGCAGACTACATGTCTGTTGACCTGATAAAGAAAAAATATCAAACTGTCTCACCTCATGTACAATTTGGATTACTGCTGGGGGTGAGATACGAAGGAAAGTACTAATAGTACTGTTGTATTACAATACATAAAATTGAAATAAAAAATAATAATGATATAATAATAGCCTATTCCCAGCTATTGATTTGTGGATGGTCCTCACACTACTAGATGACATTTTCTCTAAATACACTAAAATACTGTTTCCAAGATCTTGCTCCAAAACTATTTCAAAAGCTACAAAAAGGGAACTTAGGTATTGGAAATATAAGAAATGAAAAGGAAGTGTTTTTAAGTTTGTTGTATATGCCAAAAATACAGGCCAAGGCAAATGAAAGCACTCGTACTGGCACCACAGGAATTGTTGGACCCCTGGAGCAAGGAAGACATAGGTTTGTTTATGCTGGCTGAAGAAGACTAACATTTGCCCTAGCTTGCTATTTTCACTTTCTTGGGATAGCTAGAAAATATTGCAACTAAGTAGGCAATTAGGCATAACAAATTATATCCTGGTGTAGAAAGAACAAAAAGCAAGCCACAAAAATTAGTAGATAACTTAAAGAATTTTGTGGGGAGTGGAGTCATGTAACTGCCAATCCTCGTTATCTCAAATCTAAAGTGTTGTTAGAAAACAATATCAAAATAACAAAGCACTGTAAGATAACCTGCAGAACCAGACTGATCTATATTTAGATTAAATTACAGAAGGGCAGTGATTCAATTTAGTTTGTTTTACTTGACAGGATGCTGAAAACTACTAAAATCCGATGTCTGCTGTATAAAGGAAGGAGTGCGGCTGGATAAAAAGCCTGATACGATCTCATGACCCAAGAGCTGCCATCACTTCATAAGCTGATGCTATGCATCAGGGAATAATGGTCTCAGAAGACAATGTCACGCTTGTATGAGAGGATCGCTCTTCATATATGCTGTGAAAGGACGGGTGACCCCTTTTCACAAATGGTTGTAAGAGATACAGATTAGCAATCTTGCTAGAAAATGCCATCGTGCTGAGTTCGTCTTTCCTGAGAAGGTCTCTGACATAAACCAAACCAGATGTTAATTGCTGAGCCTTATGAGGCTGCTGTTGAGGCCCCAAAGGGCCTTACTGGCCTCGACCAGCCTCGCCTGGGGCCTCCCCCCAGACCCTGCCCATGGCCCAGGGGCCCCATTTCAGCTCAGCCCCAGGCACGCAGCCCTGCCCTGCGAACTGCTGGAGTTGTCCCTCTGCCCAGGTGGTTCCTTGGGCATCCTGGGTTGACCTTGCACCTGGCCTGTGGCTTTGCATATGCCTGGTGGTCACTGGACTGTCATCGCACCCTGACACTGCTGACTAACACAAAGAAAGCCTTCGGTCGGGCTCATTGCTCCACTGGAGACTTGATGAACATGACAAATAGGTCTGAACTTCTTATGTTTCAAGGCCTCGCTCTCATTTCGATTTCTTTGAGTGGTCTAACTTCAAAAGTTGCTATGAATTGATCCATTTCAGCATCCAGCTGAGATGCTCTAAGTGCTTCTGTAAGAAGTGTCTGAGTTCCAATATAACAGCCTGCTTATAAGGCTTTTCCCTTTTGCAGTTGAAAGACCCATGTCCTTCTCACCATAGTTAGCTACCTCAAACATGGAAATCATCAGCTGTCATAAAGGATGGAAGCCTTTTCCTCAAGACCCCAAAACTGATGGAACTTCAGTCCTGTCACTTTTAATTCTGACCATATCTCTGCCACTCCAGTGGAACAGAAAACCTTGCCTTTTTGAAATCAGTGAAAACAGCCCTTTTGAGCCTTCAGAATATGTCACACCTTTATTTGTGAGATCAAAGAGCCCATTATTGCTGAATTCCTGCTCTCCAGGTAGGTACTTAAGTAATTTTTCACCTGTCTTCAATGCCTTACGTAGTTTATTGTATAAGTTCCATGAGGAAGAGTTTCCATTTTAATTATCCTTGAGGACCTTGTCTGAAATGTCTTTGATTTTTCAAAAACTGTATCACATTGTAGATACCAGAGCTGGGCTTAGTATTCCAGCAGGATGAAATACAGCAGTATGTAGCCTTCCTACACTTTCTTAGCACAAAATGCCAGGGTTACATGTAAGCATCGCCCTCCCATGGGAGAGCCTGTTCACCTGATTTATTTCTCACAAGCTTCAGATTCATTTCTTCCCCCATTACCTGTAGATGGATGAGTTTTCCTGTCACCATGTTGAAACACAAGTAGTTTTACTAAACTATTTACCAAACTGTACAAAGTTCTTCATAATACAGATTGGTCACTCACCTAATCTTTTAGTCGTCTATAGACTTTAGGGGCAATATTTCTGTCTTTTCTTTAGGGGTCTGTGATAACAACTTCAACAGCATAGGGGCCAAAACCTTCTAGGAATATGTCTACTCAATGAAGAATGCTCTCCTAGAGTTACCCATTTGGTTCCATGAAATATCCATGTTTCATATTGATTTTGACTTGGTTTTGGTCCTTAGTCAATGTTCTGTCTTCCAGTTAATTAGAATCTTAAATTGTCTTCAACTGTATTACTATACCAAAAAGTCTGCCTCAAAATGCAACAATTAATGCTTCAGTCAGCAAAGGTGAATTTATATGAGTACAAATGATCCCACCTTTACCTGCGACAATTTTTTTTTAATGGTAATATTTTGCAGAGTCATGCAAGATTCCTGGGGTTGATTTTCAGTTCTTGTCTCTTGCTCACTCAGACAGAAGAAAAAAAAAAGGTGCATCGTACTTATTTCCCAAGGTAGAAATATTTCCCATCATTCAGGGAATATTTATTACAAACAGCTAAATGTAGCACTCTTGGTCATCTGCCACCATGCTGATGCAATGCAGTCCATCTTGGACATGATGGAAGGAGAGGAGGGAGGAAAAGAGAAGAACTGAAAGGCACAGAATAATGTAGAATAGCTTCCAGGCTCTATCTCACTTCAGCTCCTTAACATCTTTTAATTAAAATGCATTGTGCAGCATCAGGAAAACAAAATCAAATTTTGGTGAAAGAAAATGAGGTTTATTTTTTTGTGCCTGTTTAGTATCAGCTATGAACATTGGCCATTCCAGAACAGCCAGCCACTGATCCAGAAGGAAAATCTTCACATAAGAGAATGGTTAATCTCAACATGAGGCATCCCACAATGACAGGGTTTTGATTAGAGACTCTATATTGTAAGGCGCATATGAGAAATATTTAGTGGCTTAACGGCCCCTGAGGACACTGAGAAATAAGTCACTGAAACAAGAACACCTGTTATTTACACATTCTGCTTGTAGCCCAGCTGCAGGTAGGATAAAAAGGTTCAATTCCAGTTGCAAATGCAGAGTATTAAAACATTTACTTACATGCGCATGAAGTAGATCATATGCAGTAATCAAATCTATTTCTTTTTCAAAATATTTGGATACATTTAAAATTATAATCAATTATTCTCCTACAGTACTGACACACTGTACTACTTACAAACAAGTCTGAACCAAAAGTATTGACACTATAATGTTAATGTTAATAAGCAGATCCCTGGAAAAGGATGATAGATTTTTAAAAGTAAAGTGAGGGAATCTATGGATAACATTTTATAAGCCTATAGAATTTATTAAAAAACACGTGTGCATACAGTTTGAAACTACTTTGTAGAATATAATAGAAAATTTTCTCTTTGGCAATGCTTGCTGTTTGGAGGAGAGACCGTATACCCCTCTTTGTGTTGGCACTGCATCTATTACGCGTGGAATGTTAAAAGAAAGTTAAAAAATGGTGCAATTGCACTCTTGAGTAGCCAAAAGAGCTGTTTTCACTGATTTCACAAGGGCAAAGTTTTCTATTCTATGTTTCTAGTCCTATAGAAGTGTTATACTGAAATGCTAAACGAGTTTTCCAGAAGGCCTATTTTGATGTCATAAAAAGCATATCCAGAATTATACTGGCACATTTATTACAGAAATAAGTATGGGTAGGAAGCAGTTAAAAAAATGGCCAAGCCAACTCAGAAAAGCTTAAGCCATTGTGAATAATCTAAGTTTCAGATACTTTTAGTTGTATACCCCTTTTGCTTTAACGAAAGAATAAATTTAAACTATAGAGCAGGACTCTATTCCATTTCCCCTCTACTGTTGTAAATAAGATACCCAAATTCTTTCCATTTGTCATGGAGCGTTAAGGGCATATTTTCATCGTGGATTATATGGTATCAATTGGTAATATGCCATGTTGTGCTGGACCACAAAGCATCACATAACCTGGAGCAAATTTCAGATGTATGGAAGAAATTCTAGTTGAACAACAAACCATGAAAATCTAGGGGAAGCTAGGCCTCTTTGACTACAATTAAAGCATGCAGAAAATTTGTTCCACCAACAGGTTTTCCTGTGTTCTGTGATTGACAAGGTTTGTTCAACGTCTGCAGCACTGTGCATACTGAAGTTTGTGCATGAAATTATTACCATGGATGGATTATACAGATGCTCTACAAACTGAGAATACAAAAGCGATTAAGCAAACAAGGCAAAACCCAAGGACATTGTTTACATCCCTTCATGTTTATATTTCTCTCCTCAGCAGAAGACAGTACTTTTTTTGATCTCCAAATCAGTATTTTACTGAATGATTGTAGTGTTAGTCCCTTTGGTAAGTCTCAGAGAAAAGCCTTCCAGCGACAGGAGATGCGCCTTCTTACGCTGCCCTGCCGCTGGCAGCACCACACAATGTCCCTAGCTTTTCCCTAGCCTGACGCCAACAACCAGTTTCTTCTTCTAGGTATTCGGGTCCTTCGCCTTCTCTGAGGATCCAGAGGAGTCCTAGGGATGGCTGCGGTTTTGTAGTGAAGACTTTCGTCCTTAGGGTTTTCACTAAAACTACTGACTTATTTCAAATCAGCAAAAGAGATTAGAACAATTTTCTTGGTCACATTGACTCAGGCCAGACATTGAATCAGTAATCTCCATATGAAAGGTGAAATGTTATTACCAGCTCACTAGTAGTAGGGTTTCAAAACATCCCAGGTGTTGCTAAATCACTTACTCATGGTATTGTCTGCAATGACACAGGAGATGTAAGAGATGCACTTTAAGTAGTTGGTTTCTGAGTATTTTGTAGCTACCGTCTGTTTCTCTCTGCAAGCTTTGTGTACATCTAATACCCTCACAAAGTCATTCTCTGATGGCTTGTATACATCAACGTTGCAGTAGTTGTGGGGGAAAAAATAACCACAGGCCAGTCTCACGGCCAGATTAATTTTTACAGCAGCCTTGAATTTTTACTGCACTTTGATGATGGAGGAGCATAATAATCTGTCACAAGTGTCGTCAGATGTCAGTATCGCTGCATGTAGAGTGCTGGATGGAATCCGGTACAGTGGCTATTGTTGTTACCATGAAACAAGCTTACCACTTCGTTATTACGAAGCAAGGGAAGAGCAGCATGTGCCCGACCTTTGAATAGCATAGGTGCTTTCAAAAGACACATTCATTTTCAGATTTTCTTTAATCTGGTCCCTTCATCCAGAATTCCTATTGCTAGTAATGGCTATTTTTAGACAATTTTTTGCTATAAGGATAAATACAGCATAGGGTACATGTGTAAATTAGTGATCAACTGAAGCAAAAAATCACTTTCCTGTGCTACACTTACTATTCCTTCACTGAATTTGGGCACAAAGGCTGGTGTCTATCAGAAATACAGTGATTTGAGGACATTTGATCTAGAGAAACGCTGAAGAATGACACAATCAAAGCCAATGTGTAGCAGTGCTGCTGAAAATTCGGCCAATATTTCTGTAGCTGACACATTCAGTATGTGATTACCCCCAAATATTTTACCTCTTTCTTCCTGCTTTTTATTATAGTCACAGGCTGCCCTTTTATCTTAGGAGCGGTACAACAGATAGCTGGCTCTGAGAGGAAATATAATCATAATAATCATGTCTATCAGCCTTTTTCCCACTGATTCTTGCTGTCATTTTAGTCAGTGGAAGTAGTTCTGGGTCCTGTGTTTCCCTAACTCAGAAAAACAGTAACAGAAACCAACTCTGTCCATTTCTATACCTTGAAAGTTTTATCGGTAGCGTGCAGCCACCAGCATTGCTGCAAACCCTGGGCATGCTGCCTATGCTCGCGCCCATGCATCTTCACAAGAAGTCCAACACATTGTGGAGAAGTATCACCGTTCACTTCCTCGCAGTGCCCTTCCTGAGGTGTTCTTGTAATGACCTGTGAAATACCAGTGGTGTGCTAAGAGAATTATGAGCACTCAGAGCCAAGTTTGCACAGGTCTATTTTATCTGATAAAATGCATTTTTTCTTGGGTTTTTTAGACATCTTAGATATTTCCCTGCACCTCCTCGCCCCTTCTAGCATCTCACATGCAGCTCTTCTGCAGACCAGCAGAATTTTTTTGAGACACAGCAGCTAAGTGGGAAATACCCGGAGAAATTCAGTAACTGCAGCAGCTATTTGAATAGTGATCAGCATAGGGCAATCTAAGAAAAGCAGATGACAGAGATAATCCATGAAAATCACCAGATTGTGTAGCTATTTATTGTCCAGAACGACTACCCTGCTAGGTGTGACTGAGCAATGAATAAGTACATTTGTGGAACGAACATTGCAAAAAGGGTGTTGTTTATGATCGGGCTATGCCCTGACTTCTATTTTTGAGACTAGAAGTACTTTTTGAGTACTGTTACGGAGTTTTATGAGCATGAATGGATCACTGAGGTTGTGTTAGTAACGTGAACACTGACTGCTCAGAGGAAGTAAGTAAAGCCCATATCTTTAAAGAGACAGAACTTAAGAAAAAAATGCTGTTTGGGTGGGTTTTTTTCTTTTTTTTTTTTTTTTCCCAGATTAACACACTAGCATTATTCCTGAGGAGCAAGACTATAGCCTAATAAATCCTTATTCCGGATCTCAGGGCTACTGATAGGAAAGATCTGTGTGCTATACAAGCAAGTACAGGATGCTTTTCTTATGATAAAAGACAAGAAGAATGATGAGGTGCATCACGACCAAGTTGGCTCTCAGTAAAGAAAATAATACCTTTTTTTTTCTTTTGCGTGTTAAATATGGCCTAATATATGTGTGAAACAAAGAGGGAAATCTAATTATCAAGGTAAAGAGTGAAGTTAAACACTTGATTTTGAACAGCCTGTCAAGATGCTATATGGCTGAAAGCTTCTTTATGGTTTGTCACAATATAGCAATATGTCTTGTATATACTTATCCCTGTATTTGACTTGCATAGGGTTTTGAAATCACTTCTCAAATGCATGTTCTGAATTCAGTAGCAGTTTGCTGGCTTGCTGTCTGATATTTCTGATTTTTGAACATGGATGTATAAATCATTACCCTTTACAGCCTCTTCTAAAATTTACTGGATTATAATTAACAAGGATCAATTTAATAAAAGTGGGAACACTTTTTAAAACACATTAAATCTAACCAAAATGATTATGATCTTTAAGAGCAAAGTGCAAGGTGCTTACTGTTCCAGCATTAATCATGTGCCAGTATGGACGGCATTCATTTCACCTCAATGCAGCCATCTAACAATAAGTCATCTCACCTCATCTGCTCACCTAAATTCCTTTTAAATCAATGGATAGAGACAGGAATCCCCAGGGGGCACACACTCCTTGTAGTTCCTAAAAATGAACGAAATATGTGACTGTTGCCCCTGAATCACCTCCAGTGACTATAAAGGGAGCTCAGGCACATCTAAGTACCAACACCTCTCTGACAGCATGTACCACTGCCACGCTGGCTAAAACCGGTCGGTTTACAGAAGAAAGGAACACTCGAAAGTGACTGGAAGTTTCCTCACAAAGGTACTCAGAAAAGTAAGCAGGCTGGCATCAAGAGAGGATGGAGCACAGCCTCTCTTCATCCCCTCTGCCTGCTCTGGGACATGTAATGTTGAGCTGAGAATCTACAACCACCAGCTGGAATTATTCCTAAGGAGTAAGTGCAAGAATGGTGCAGGGAAGATTGAAAAAACGTGTTTTAAAGCAGCAATTATCTCCATTGGTGTAGGCTGATTAGCAAAGTAGCTTGAAATTACCCTGGCTTGCAAGCTGCCAGCAATAGCATTGAAAGAGAGTGCCACAAAGTAGCTTTGGAAGAACAGCGTCCTGCTGCTTCCATTCCTAGTCCAGCAAGGGGTCAAAGATGGTCTTCCTAAACACAAAAATGGGATTGTTAAGAGGACAAAAGGGACATTCATGCTTAGAGCAACAAAAAGTCTACAAGCAAAGAACGGTTGTGGCTTCCGAGCTTCCCAGGCCAAAGCAAAGTGAACTGTGTGAACCACCCACACTGCCTGTCCTGCGTCCCTCTGACTCAGTCCAAGTACCACAGGAGAGCAAATCATTCTTGACTTGAGCAACGGGGCTTGGAAACCGAACCTCTGCTTTCTGCAATCTTTAATTTACATGCTTAGCTTACAAGCTTACCCTTAAAGTAGGCTGACTTGCCACTGGATTGTTTGCAATGATAACTTTAATTTTTTTTATGTTCTTTTTTATTTATTCTCAGGTGTGAGTTGCACCAAAGGTTCTCTTTATACTTATGCCCCCTGCCTCGCACCACCCTTGCCCTACTCCCCAAGCATATTTTTTTCCAGCCATGGCTGAGATTCCTTCCTCCTGATAGCTCCCCATGACGTCTGGGACCACTGCATTGATACAGAAAATGGCGATCAGTCTGCAAAACAGCACCCGGCACAGGCGTGCTCTTGGACTTTCTCCTGTCTTCCCTTGTGTTCTGGTGGAACAGGCCATATTTGTGTCATTCAGTGTTGCTAGCAGGCTCTGTGGTAAACCAGCTTTACAAGTCCTCCAGGTACCCACATGAACATCTCTTATTTACTTGCTTATTCTGAAGCTTAGCTCTCATGGTCCCTGCCAGGAGGCCGAGGACTGCTACCTGAGCCTGGCCTCAAGTACACCCTTGAATGTTCTCTCTCCAAGCTGTGTGTGTTTGTTTGCAGAGGTGGTAACTGTGCTGACAAGGGTGTGTGAGAAGGAAGGAAAGCCCAGTTCTAGATCATGCCAGCCATTTCAAAGCTGTTCCAGGAGTTCCAGGGACAATGGGCAGCAGGACTTAAACTTGTGACAAGGGTGATCGCTGTAGTATGTACCCAGCAGACTGTGGATTGTTGCTGAAGAGCCATGTTGGGCAACAGGCACAAGGCAATGCTTAACAAAGGGTTGACCCATCTTACAAGTGAACTTCCTTGTCCCATTGAGAACCCAGTAAGACAACCTCTCTAGCACCCCTAGAACATGAGCAGGAAGAATAGGAAGCTCCCACAACCTCCGTGATTTCATGCTACACATCAAGAATAAAATACTCTTTAGGAATTATTTTTTTTTCCCACAGGCAGTGCTACTGAGGATTTTGCAGTCTTCCCTTTGAGATATTCCCAAAGGTTGTACTCCAGCGCAGCATCCACCCCAGCAACGGGCACAAGTAACTCTGCGGGTTCCACTTTTCAGATAAGGGTAAAGCCACGCTTCCAAACAACCAGATTATAACCTCACAGGCTTTTTTTTTTTCCCAAGAAAAAATAATATTCACTTAGTTGCCCTCTTATCTTCCAGCTCAAATTCCATTTTTACCCTCTAGAATATATTCTTCATACTTAGGTTCTCCAAGTCTGCCTTCCTTTTAGTTTCAATATCTTAATAGGCACATACACATTAAATGTGCTTTTATTTTTTGCTTTATCCTTACTAGAGCTGTAAGTGGGAAAAAATGATCCCTGTCCATGTTCAAATCTCAGATACTGTTTATTAAACACATGCTGTGTCCCAGCCTGGAGACAGCTGCACTTGCCTGAGAGGTCAAGTGATTTAATCATGCTTGGGATGGGAAGTCCTGTATACACTGTAGTGTTATAAAACGTTAGTTTATACTTGCCTTTTTTTTTTTTTTATTGTATTGTAGACTCATATATCGGTATTAGAAATTGTAAAACAGTTCAGCATACATAAGAAGAAAAATACATTGCCAGTATTAGCTCCTTCTCTGGTATTTGATTGTTGAAACAAAGAGGTCTGGTGGAATGTTAAAATTATGCAGCTATGTCCTGTAGAAGCTTAGTGGTTATGGCAGAGCAGTAATTGTATTTTGCCGGGGAGTTTTTTAAATTATCCGAGCACCGAACAAAAAATAATGAATTTTTTTAAGTGGTGGATTCAGTTGGGGCTACACAGGTATGAGCAGTCCCTCTTCGTTAGTGTTTATATCATGGCAGTGCCGAGGGACATCAGCGGCGAGCGTGGCCTGATTGTGCTTGGCACTGAACAAACAAGGTAGAGTTTGCCCCGGAGAGGCTATAACCTAAATACACGAGTGCCGAGGGGCGAGGAGAGCGGCCCCGCGTCAGGCGGGAGGTGGGGAGCTGAGGCGAGACCCCCCTTCTCCCCAAGCTGAACCCCTCTAAACCCGATTGCTTCTCCGTCTTCATGTCGCAGGCGCCTTTCTAGCCAGTGAGGGGATTTTTTTTTTTTGCTGCGAAACCTTTAATGTTCTGCCTGCGAGGTAGACAATATCGATTTAAAAATAACAAAACCAGAAAAAGAGCAAGAAGGGTCTGCTCAAAGCTGTCAAGGTTAAACTTTGAAATGATTAGTCACCTTCCGTTGCAGTCAGTGCAAACTACCGGCATTTCTTCAACATTTCTTTTAGCAGTCACTGACTTGAATAATTAACTCCTGTGACCCTGCCTTGTCATTTACTGGTTAACATGGTCAAATGCTATCATTAACTTTCAGCGTTAGATGTGCTTTCTCATACTTTCCACCCGCTGATGCAAATGCCCGGGCTCGAAGCTCACGTTTCTAAATGTAGAAGGGCGCGAACTCCTCAGAGGCCTCCCCCTGTGCCGGCAGCCGGCTCTGGGGCCGCGGTCTCCATGTTTTCCCTGTCTTCTCGCATCCCTCGTTTCTGGGCCGCAGAGGAAACCCGCTGGGGGAGAGCAGAGGTTTACCTCGCCGTGGCCCTTCTTTATCAGCAAAGCCAGGAAGCTGCACAAATCCCTGGCACGCATCCACCTTCGGCTTTCTGAGAAGCAGATAGCGCGTTCCAGCCTGTGCTTCGTTTAAAGAGGCAGACGGTGTGGGGTGAATAGTGAAGAGTGCGGAGCACTGGGGCGTCGTATTTGCGCAGATATTTTTTTCCCATCCAGGGAAAAATGCAACCAGAGCTACGGTGGGGACTTTGCAGCTGACTGGGGCTAACAACATGGTAAGGGCTCCTCGGGATGTTACTGAGGACTCCTGAGTTCTTCCCTGTGGGACCAAATTTTGCAGGTCTTAACCCGATAGGAAATTCTGTCCTGGAGACAAACACAGGGTTTGGTCCAAGTGCAAAGTTTCCATTTTGCACTCTTGCAAGGAGTAGGGCGGGAAACTGCAACGCAGCAAGCTCCCTCCGTCCTCTTGATGCACAGGCAACGAGCAAAACGTCATCAATCTCAAAAAAAGATTCATGTTCTCGTCCTTTTAAACCCCTACCTTGCATTACGCCGTTATCACAATGCATAAGGTAATGGCAGAAGTCGAACGAGCTATGGGAGACTTTCACTTAGATTTAATCCAAACTTTAAAAGCTGCCTACCCGGCATTGCCACAGCGTGGCATGTGTTTAAGCTACAGGAAATACGCTGCATTCAGCAATGTCACGTAACGTTAATTGCTGAATAACCTACCCCATGGTCCTCGATGTCAGCGCTGTAGCTGAGAGGCAGGGTTAAAAACCGAAACTCTGATTATTCATTTTCTCTGTCACTAGCAAAGATAATTCTTTGATTGTGGAGGTTATTATGAAGCTTGATTCAGCGACAAAAAAATATACTTTTAAACTCATCGTAGTGGAAAATCTTTAAACTGCTTATTGGTACATTTAAGAATTCCTGTGCTCCCTTCTGGGAGCAAAATCTAAAACAAAATCTAACATGAAGGGAACAGGTTTGCTCCAACGCCAGAAGTGCTCTAATTAATGTATCTGGTTTTCATGGTGATAAATGGGGTCTGTCAGAGGGTAATAATTAATTCTTAATAACGCAAACTTCTCAAGGTCATTTTGCCCTTAGGTTTTTGAAGAGTTCTCCATAACCAAAACTGATACCGTAAATAAACAAAGCTTCCATTCGCTACGCGTGTGGTACAGGTATGTGTTTGCGTTTGCGAGCGCAGCTCCCCTCAGAAGCAGTCGTTTCATTTTGGATGCGCTGGCTCCTGCCCTCCCACCCTTTGTTTGCACTGACTTATCTGTCGTGCAAACGGCCGTGTTGACTCCGATGGTCACTGCCAAGCTCCCCGGCCTCTGAGCCACAGTCTGGGTCGGATGCCGGCAGCCGTCGGGTGGGTGAAACGCGCCCGTTCCTCCGCTTTAGTATTCTCACCTCTAAAATTAGGGCCTGCTTTGCTGCTGGAAGGCCCGTGCCAACCGAAAGGATGTGAAATGTTAAAACGAGGGGGCGTTTTTTAAAAGCGATCTTAACACCAGGGAGGAAAAATGAAGAAAAAGAATTTTTTTTTCCCCCTAAAACGCTAATCTCTGTTCTGCATCTGTCTAACTCATTTACCCTCTGGTAACGCGGTCGGCTCCCCCTTTCCCAACAGTTCTCTCTCTCTCTCTCATGGAAAAACTGGGCAGGAAGAGGTCATTGAAAACATTCTTGGGGATTGAGGCTACCAAGACTTGCTGCTGCACAATTACGCAAGCAGATCCTTTTGAAAACAACTTTTAAGAAGGAAATAGGGAGCTTATAGTGAGCAAGTGAGAACAGTGCTTATTGTAACTGCGTGCCTAGTACTGACTTTCCAGCCTTCTACTGTAAACCGGGCTGCGCTAAGGCGTAGCGGAAGGACATGAAGCTGAAGAGAGAGAAAAAAGCAGATAGCTGTCTTTATGTTCATCATTTTAGCTTTTATTCTGCAATTTAAACTCTTAGTAGCAAAAGCTTAGAATTCTATAAAAAACACATTTAACACTAAAGAAAACGTAGCTGTGTGAGCATAGGTGGCAGCCCGCCAACTTCCACTTGTCATTACACAAGCCATTTTCCCGGGAACACTTTGGGCTTTTTTGGTTTTAGCTTTAGTTTTTAACATGGGTTTCTTCCGAGGGTTTTGGAACATTGAACTTAAAGCTGAGCTAGGTAAACACAGTTATGGATCTTGAGTAATCTTTCATTGCCAATCAAAGTAATGACTTTCTTTCACTTGCCCTTTTTCTTTCTCTCTCTCACTTTGATTTATACCCTGAGGTTTTGCTCAGTGATTTTTCAGAAGCTTCAGAGAAGTTAAAATAAACATGTTTAGTGCTGAATAGATTCATCTTCTCTTCATACTTTCCCTCCAGTTGTTCACCACGTTCACAGAGTTGCCATGCAGAATCTCTGCCTCCGGATGACAGCCCCTTCCACCCTCTGAAACCATGGCCATCCCACACAGAGATGTCCTCTGGGGGCAAGTTTCTGCTGCGGAGGGGAGGCAGTAATCTGCCCTTAAATTTGTCTGCCCTCTGGGTTAGGAAATGTGTCTTATCTAGGTCACTGGTCGAGTTATCACATCTGTATGCGCAACCATCCCCGCTTGGCTGACAGTCTGCTGGGGACAGCAGGAGGCTGGGCAGGGACCGGGTCCAGCTGCAAGGTCAGGGGCCGAGTTTGGGAGATACCTCTGCTACTCCGTCTGCATGTCATGGATGCACTTCGGAGGAAAATGATATGAAATTGATAGCTTCTGGCTCTGGCATATATTTACTAAATTCTCCTGTCCTTTTTCACACTCTTTGGTTTGGTTTCCTGTTTTACCTGCTAAACACAAATTCACCCAGCTGGCTGAATTACACGTGCTGGATCTTTCACACTCTTCAAACATATGTATATGAACACTGAAATTTTTATTTTAATAAACACTGATTTTAATAAACATGATTAGGGGACTGGAGCATCTATCCTACGAGGAATGACTGAGGGAGCTGGGCTTGTTTAGCCTGAAGAAGAGAAGGCTGAGAGGGGACCTTATAAATGCTTATAAATATCTCAAGTGTGGGTGTCAAGAGGATGGGGCCAGCCTCTTTTCAGTGGTGCCCAGTGACAGGACAAGGGGCAACGGGAACAAACTGAAGCATAGGAGGTTCCATCTGAACATGAGGAAGAACTTCTTTACTCTGGGGGTGACGGAGCACTGGAACAGGTTGCGCAGAGAGGTCGTGGATTCTCCTTCTCTGG
>Ga0181612_128848_pt1 | contig 14608 bp, 10 predicted proteins | sample HoacroProtozoa21_FD_119630 | JGI IMG/M metagenome (GOLD analysis project Ga0181612, IMG submission 119630) | Hoatzin crop microbial communities from Cojedes, Venezuel. Combined Assembly of Gp0051906, Gp0051904, Gp0051908 | reverse complement strand
CTGGAACGCCGCTCTCCCAGTGCTAACTGCGGCGCAGGGTCGTCCGCTGCCCTGACTGCTCCATGTTTTATTTAATGGTAGCGCGTAAGTTTGGCAGACTTCATCTCTAATAGCAGGAGGCTACGTGAGCCTCTCTCCCCGCAAGGATCCGCAGCCAAGCGGCCGGCATCTGGCAGGCAGAGCGCGTCTCGGTGGCCCTGGGGTCAGAGCCAATTCCGCAGTGAATTGCAGAGAAATACGCGAGGGGGTAAAGCGAACCCGAGCCAAGAGGCAGCGGGAGGACTAACTTACACCCGCTGATAACGACCAGACGTGTTTAACACAAAGCACGACTGCGAAATGTCTCTTACCTGTCCCGAAGACCTGTCATTTTAGGAGTGAGCTTTATGGGAGTGCGTCTTGCCAACCTCACACGCTTTTCCCCTGCTCACGAGTGCACTAATGACACGAATCTTTTGCGAATTGCTTTCTCGAGTTGTGTGTGTGGATAGGAGATGTGCCGAGAAGTGTGCTTTGGTACCTTGAACAACTGTATAGGAAGCCTCCACAGAGGAGAGATTTGTGATGACCGTGACATCGTCATCCCGATTAGAATTCTCAATGTCGATGGTAATAGACTTTTCCATTTCTCGATGAAGGCTAGTTACCACTCCAGTGGGACGTGTTACATTGGTCAGACGCCCTTCATGATCATAGCTAATAGAAAAGTTAGTGAGAGCAGAAAAGCATGAGGATATATGTTCATTTCAATACCCGAGGCATTAATAATGCACCACATTTGTGCAAAAAAACCCCAGAATGAAACAGATTTTCAAGAACATCCTGGCCATACCTATTTCTCTGTTCTTGAAAGAGTCTATAATGATGAAATAATAATTTTTAGAGATACTGATCTCAGCTACATGAGTGTAAATCCAGGCTAGCATCTTTTAAAGTACTAATTAATTAAATTATTACAGATCTACAGAGTAGTATTTGGCTCAAACAACCATAATTAGTAAAATCATCTGTATTTTAACAGATGCATTTCACTCTAAGGAAGCAGACATGATGGATACTACAACCTGCAATTGCATACACTGCACATTTGCAACTGAATACTTAGTGGAAACTACTAAGCATGGTCTTAAGTGACATATCGAGGAATAAACTTGCCATAAGAGATTATAAAAGACATCAGCTTGAGAACATAATAATTTCATTTAGACCTTATCTGTGGTATTGAACTGCATTTTGGGGTCAGTATTTTGGCTCATAAAGATGAACGATGAGAAGTTAAAGCACAGAATAGGCTGGAGTTGCACAAAGGGCAGCAGTCAGCACTCAGAATATACCTTAGAAGATTAATTAAGTGCTCCAGAGGCATAAAGATTATAAAAAAAAAAAAAAAGAATAAAAGAAGAAGGGCTCTCCATGAATTTATTGAGTTAAATTTATTTAGAGGTATAAAGCCTGAGGAGGGGGAAAAGAAGGAATGCTGCCTGAAATCAAATCACACTGTTTCTCCCTTTGCTTTAGTATGCCGTATTTGTGTGCATACATATTCTAGAGAAGCAATCCCTTGGATCTTACGGGCAAGAAATGGGGACCTGAAACAAAACCAGTATTCCAGTCTGACACTCTGCTTGCTGCGATTCTCTACTTGCGCAAGAGCCTCTCACCCAGCCACTACCACAGCGCACATACTTCAAAGCAGCAGAAAGGCAAGAAAAAAAACGTCCTGTGTAGATAAAGGGAAAAGTTTAGGTAGAGATTGAAACCAACTGGTCATCCTTCGAACGCAGAAATCCAGGGAGCGGGAAGCCTGGAAGAGAACTGGTAAATCCATTGCACTGCCTGAGAGTAACAGAAGAGAAGAGGAGCACATTTAGTACCATGGAGCTAGCTGAGTTCTTTGGACGTCATGGTTAGCTGCAAAGATGAAAAAAAATCAGTGCTTTCAACATGACTTTTTACAAATAAATCATTCAGAAACCTCAAAGTAGGCCACCTGAACTGTACAGCATTACTGCCACAATTAATACACAAGTTGGCTCCTCAGTTAATGCAAAGATAAAATCTGCCTTTCAAATCCATTGCAAACGGTTGCACCCATTCAACTGAATATTGAGGAGGAAGGGAAAAAAAAAAAAATCACCTGTGGAGCAACAAGCCTTACCAGAACCAATGGAAGCATTAGGCAAAGAAGAAAATCAATAAAACAAAGCATCGCGTGACCTAAAAGGGATCAATAATACACGGTGTTCATTTAAGCAGTTTAGGATCAAATCAAGATTAAGCAGCATGATTTTTCTTAACAGAAGTCACAAGTTTTTACCCATGTGTACGTATATTTATACATACATATTTTATTACCATATCAGCAAGATACTGGATGAAAGATAATATATTGAGATAAACTACGAAAGGGGGTTTGGGTAAGTCTATATAAAGGTCTTCACAAAAAAAATACTGAAAAGTACTTGTACTGAAAAGTAGAGATGAGGGAAGAACTTGATCCAGTCAAGCATCCATTGAGCAAGGAAAACCAAAAAGTACAAAAAATGGACAGCTTCAAAAATCTCAAAGGTTAATCATGAGACACGCCCTGAGCGTCTGCATGTGGACTGCTTCAGCGGGCTTAGTGATTAGCAGAGCGATGAAGAGAATGCTTAGGTGGCAAATATTCCAGCAGAGACCATGTTATCTAGGACAAACTGGAAAAGTCTGTGCGTGGCTTCAGCGTGACTAGGCAGAGCTTGGGGAACATCCAGAAAAAGGGCGGGCGAAAGTCCCTATCAGCAACTATATTTTAGGCAATGCAAATGAGACATTAATTTAAACTCTTCATTCACATTGCTGGGTTTTTAATTAACCCAGGAAAAATTCCTGGGGATTGCTGTGGGCTACTCGCTGAAAATCTCTGTTCAAAGTGCAAGGGCAGTCTAAAAAAGTAAATATGGATGAGGATGTACAGAGACTGCAGCAGAAAAATGAAAATATTCTAAAGCTATTTCTAGCAACCAGTGTTTTGCCCACCTCCCCCCGCCCCCCGCCACGGGGCATGTTTCCCAGTGCTGGTCACAATTTTTGAAATCAGCAATGTCGGACACTAAAAAGGTTTATAAGCAAGTGATGGACACACTTCAAGCGATACGTACAAAAGTGTTGTCCATGAAGATCTGCAGACTGTTGAATTCACGAGCTAGACATGTAGAGAAGTCACTACTTCAGCGGTCTATACACACTGCAATACCAATGTGTAAAGAGGGCACTTCTATTTTATCCACTGAATCAATAAAATCCTCTTTTCAAAAAAACACCTTAAAGGTAAAATCTTTAAAACTAATAAAACATAAACCTTTTATGCATGACATCATTTAGAAGTGACATATCACTGAGGGTTTTTTTTAAATTTATGTGTTACGTGAGAGCAGGTGCTTAGCAGAATACAACACCCAGACATTTATCCGAATAATAAGAATAAAGCTATACAGGAGTTAAATGGTTATACACTTGTCTTCTTCATGACATGAACCCGGGTCTAATGAAGTGAATAAAAAGAGAAAATTTCGCAATGGAAAATACTCTAATTGACCTGGGACGACTTCGCGTCTTCTTCAGCAGCAGCAGCTCCCTATCACAGCCTGTGACACAGCATCGGGCCAGCTGAATCGGATCTGATAAGGCAATCTGTCTATCTTCAAATGAGGTGGGTTCTGGAGACAGTGAAATTACTGCGCTTTTGTTACTGACTTTACTTAGAGTAAGGTCTCATCCCAAGTTTTTGTACTATTAGAATCACAAGGGGAGAGATCCTTTCTTAGTCCCAGTATCTTAAAACCCACCATCTCCTTGCACCCACTGCTAACTTGCCAACATACTGCTTAAGTGCGACCAAGCCTGCCCGACCAGCGCATTTTCATATATTCCTATTTTCTCTCCCTTATAAAAACCAAGCTGATTCAAGGAGAAAACTGCAGCATTCTCTTAGGATGCTCCCAAGACCAACGGGAATATCACTGAGGACGGCTTCAAAGCTCTGTGCTTCATGCCCAAAACCAAGCTTAAATTACCCCATGTGAGCCTGCCGGTAGCTGTCAGATTACTGACGAGCCTTGGCTGTTCCTGCTGAAACGCACTGTGTGCACACACACATGCACTGTGTATGTAGTATACGTACGGCGTGTGTACACACACACACGCACACTCAGAGTTTCTGTATGCATTTCTCTCCATGTACGCATGCATGAAGAGACGTACTGCACAAACTCAATCCCGAGAGCATTGTCAGGGCACAGTTTCAGATAAAACAAAGGAAAATACCCAATAATATAGCATGGCACTTCAATGTCTGGTTGATATAAACGCACTGAAATGATTTCTTTATAAGAAATATAGTTCATGTAGTATTTTACTACTTAAGAGACATTTGTTCTTTCCCAGTTCTGCTGCCGTATTAACAAATTGGGGTATTGATTATCTCTGTATGAATGCATGCATTAATCGGCATGGAAAACTATTTTGTTGTCCTTACAAACTCTCTCTGGCTAAGTAGTATTTCTTTCAACTTTGACTGATATTAACTTGTAGCTACCAAAATAAATTGCATAGCAATGAATGCAGAATTTCCCCCTTGGAGCTGCTACGAAGAACAAATAGAAACCAGAAACCAGTACTGAGTGACTGCGTACGGCGATGGTTTGGGTTTGTATATTTGATTTAAATAATTCTCATAATCTTATTAATAAAACCCTCAGCTGTGGGGGTACGTAAGATGACAGAGCACATTAAGGTGTTGCCCTAAGTCAGCTGCTTAGGATCAGCCCAAAGGAGATGCCTCGATTTTTCTGGTATTTTGCAACGAGTCTCTCCAGTGCGTGTAGCGAAGCTTTAGTCCTCACTCAGGGTTTTCCATGCACATACAGAGATACAGAACTTCTTTTCATGTCTTTGTGAATGGCATTTTATGGCTTTTTTCCTAACCTAGATAACAGTCACCATGTATAGTTCATTTTATACACGCATTACAAAGTAAATGCATTTTTAATGCAAAAAATGTCTACACTGTCCTCTCATCTGTCGGCTCTATGCTTACGAGAATGTATGTACAAACCTGGGAGAAAGTAAGCTACTTCCACTGCCTCATCAAAGTCACCAGTCACCTAAGAGAGTACCTCAGGCTGTACTATTCAGACCCAAATATGGTACCTCACTTCTACTGCCCTGAGGCAAGGGGTGCACGTCTTTCCTTATTTGAGCTTGGAAAAAAAAAAATCTAGTTGACACGTCATCACTGTATACACTTTAAATTATACTTTCAGATGTATCTCAGTAGGACATCAAAGCACCTACCTTCTATATTTACTTAGGATTCATAATACAATTTTTCTACTAAGTCATGCTAACGTAGTGCTTTCTGTGTCTCTCCACCACTGGTTATACCAGTTTCGTAACCTGTAACTTTCTGATGACCTTTTTTAATGTTCCATTGATTTTCATGTAGAGCTTTAAATTACCTTGCTATTTAATTCTCTACAATTAATAACTGGTGTTTTGAGAAATAACTACTTTATACGATTTCCGATCTGACTCTTCAGCGAGCTATTGAGGGAACAAAAAAAAAAAACAACAAAAAAAACCTATGCAGAAGGACATCCACATCTCGTGAGCAATAATGTGATATTTTACCACTGCCTGGCACCGTGAGCTTTTACATCATCTTGTAATCAGCAAGCAAGACTTTCATGCGTTCACACAACTGGATTATTTTTGTAACTAATGTGTGGTAAAGAAATACTCCTTGTAAAATATGAAGGAGAAAAAACCCCACACCTCTGCGCACAGTCTAGACAAAAAAAATCTTGGTGGTTCCATTTCCAGGGCCACCTGGGAAGGGGACCACGAGAGGGCACTGCTTTCCTTTTTATGGAACCGAAACACGTCGTGGACCAAACCCTGACGTGCAATGCTCATTTTGATGTATTTCGAGCAGCTTGCACACAGTTCCTTTTATTCCTGCGTTACTTATGTTTTTCCTAAAAAGAAAGGATGTGGTGGCCAAGATGAACGCATTAATAAACTAAAAGACGTGAGCGTCATTGCTAGTCTGTAGCCTTAAAAAAAAGTCTACAATTTAAAATTACATAGAAAGCCCCATTCATACTTTCTACCCACTAATTTGAGAAAGGTTATTTAGTAATCATTAATTATTTCAAACAAAATATACAGGCATCAGACTTGCCGTACTTCAAAGTCGTATATTCTCAATGTATCGTTCAGCTTCTATTTTAAAAACTGTTTTGTTCAGTAAATGGCAATAAGACTATTAAGAATAGGATAACTATCAATAAAAATCTGACTCTTTTTTCCTAGATTTTTTAATATATTTTTGAGCTTTGCCTCTGACGAATTTCATTTCAAGCGGAAGTTGTGTCTTTCTAATCTCTGTGCTCCTGAACACCAGCGTGCTTTCGGGTTATCTACAAATTATGGAAGTTACACCAGGGGTCTGACAGATAGCTGGGGATCTAATTTCCTCACTTGTCTCAAGAATGAACAATCAGTGAAGTTAATCAGCATTTTACCAACCAAGAGTAATATTCGAGTCTGAACAGAAAGAGACCTCATTTTGCGTTCCAAAAGGAACTGCAGGGTTGGGGTTCCTCGAGAGAGGCAGCTCAGGAGGAGCCAGGGATTGCGGGGGGCTGGGCTGGACGTGGGTCACCGGCAGCCTTGCTGACAGCTCAGCGGGGCGGGGGGCCCGATCCGGTGCGTCAAACGCGGGTGTGTGAGTGCGGCACGCGGTCCTGCGTGCCCGAGGTGGGTGAGCTTCCCCACCGGCCTCAAACTGCCGGCAGGAATTTAGGTGGTTCGGTACCCGCCCGAAGGACACGGCAAAAATGCTGACATCTAGAAGCCACTCCACCACTCCCCGTGTCATGCTAGACTGAGATGCAACGGCCTGATTCAGTACCAGTGAAAAGCCTGCGACAAATTTCAGCAGGACCAGTTCAGGGCCTACTCACTACCATTTGAAAAATAAATGTACGCTTAATATAGCCAAAAACATTCTTACTCATAAAATGTTGTCCATCCTGTTTCATCACTCTTCGTTGCTAAGAGACCACTGTTTCCGTTATATGTCATTAATCCGAGCTCCAGGGTCTGTGTTGAGACTAGCTTGAGTCCACCATTAGTGCCGACAGCCAGCGTGACAATCTGATTATCCGGCATCAGTAAATGGCGGGGCATCCCACTGGCGTCCCGACGGACCTTCAAGGAGTTGCCGTTGTTGTCCATCACCTCCGTGACATCGTTATCGCTGCTATAGGTGAAATTGTACAAGTACTCCCCGGTAACAAGGCTGAGAGTGTACTGGTGAATCCCGTCAGCATTGAAGACATACAGCTCCTGTTCTCCTGGAGATGCAGCTTCATATTGGTTAAAAGAATTAAGAACGGGCCTGTTTTTACTGACAGCCCTAATGCGGATATTTCCAAGATCAGCTATGTAGATGGTACCATCTGGGGCCACAGCTAAGGAAGATGGTGAATTTAAGATGGCATCAGTGGCATACCCATCATCCCCAGCATAGCAATTACAGTTGACATCATTTTTGCAATCACAGTCTGAAGCTGCCCCTGCAAGAAGGCATATTTCTCCATTGGTAGTTACCTGGCGTAGCCGATTAATTTTTTTTTCATCTGTCTCACTGATGTAAAGAACTCCTGTGTGTGAGATGGCAATGGCACTGGCTGACTCAAGTGCAGAATGAATAGCCAGTTTGCTAAGAGAGTAGTCTATACCAGGAACCTGGCAGTGCATGGGGCGTCCAGCAATAATGCTAACTTGATGATTTTCTGTGATCCGTAAAATAACATTGTTCTCTAGGACATAAAGTGAGTTGTCCATGGGATTGACAGCGAGATCAGTAGGCCACTCCAGCCGTACCTATGAGTTGCACAAATTATTACTGTAAAACTCGTAACTGAAAAGTACACTTCTAGTGTTTAAAATTCCATGTGTAACAACAGCAAATTAGTGAGGGGTTTATCAGCGTAAATCATGAAACCAAGTCATGAACGGCAACTATTTCAAACAATGATTTTGTCTTTCGGAAATATTAAAGCTACGTGCAGTGGTAACTTTGGCTAATTGTGTTTCTGTGCAAAGAATGAATGCTACATTGTGGAAGCTCTACAATAATTACAGAAAAACAGGCAATTAAGACAATAACTCCCATTATCTCAACCTTATTTCTCTACAGTTGCATAAATAACCTGTGTTAGCCACAGTAAAAGCATGGTTCACTCATTTCAGTAACGAATCAAATATGCTATCATCTTGTGCTGCATAATGTATTTCTTAAGTGGCCAGGCAGTCATCCAAAAGAGATGCCCATCTCTTCTAAGAGAGAGCTGAGAAGGGAATAAACGCAGTGAGCGCCTACCTGGGAGACATCCATGCTGGAATCGCAGCTGAGAGGTCGAACAGCAGTTAGGTCATTGGAGCCCAGCAGGGTTGATATAATTCCATTCTGATCCACTTTTCTAATCATAGTGGCATCAACAAAATACATGAGGCCGTACTTATCCACTGCAATTCCTGCAAACATGAAAAACAGGCATCAGCACGGCAGTGTGGCTCACAGCTTCAAGGCAGGCTTCATCTGCAGGGTGGGTGTCAGCAGGACGGGGCCAGACTCTTTTCAGTGGTGCCCAGCGACAAGACAAGGGGCAATGGGCACAAACTGAGGCACAGGAAGTTCCGTCTGAACATGACGAGGAACTTCTTCCCTCTGAGGGTGACGGAGCCCTGGAACAGGCTGCCCAGGGAGGTTGTGGATTCTCCTTCTCTGGAGATATTCAAAGCCCGCCTTGACAAGGTCCTGTGCAGCCTGCTGTAGGTGACTCTGCTTTGGCAGGGGGGTTGGACTAGATGATCCCCAGAGGTCCCTTCCAACCCCTACTATTCTGTGATTCTGTGATTCTGTGAAACACTGACAATGGTAGCACTTATGATCCAAAAGCTGTATGAAACTTGTCCAGTTAAGGTTTTAGTTGCAAACTTCTAAGTCATCTAGTTTGAAATGTACTTGAGATTTTAAAGCAACACTGGGATCATTCATAAGTGAGTCCAGTAACCTACAATGTTGCATGGAAAAACCTGACACTCTTCATTTTAGTTCAAAATACGGCAAAGCCCACTGTTGTCCAACAGATTTCAGCTGTTGGACAGGAGACATGTTGGGTAGGAAGGTGAGCCACAACACACCATTCTGAGCTGACGGCATCCATACAAAGGCCTACTATGGACTGAGAATAGAACAGTGCAAGAGGGGCAACCACGGAGATCGCAGTTTGCCTCAGGATTCCCACTGCCTCCAGCCTCAGTCCCACCCCTCATGAGGACGCAGAGGGTCCACAGCTGCACAGGGCTATGTGCAGGGTCAGAAGGTGTTTGTCTGATTGAGCTGTATCAGCTGCTTGAACACCCACTCGCCTCCACTCCAGGGACTGGTGACTGGACCAGATGGAAGCAATTTCTGTGCTAGATCTCACCCATGGGCAGTGTTTTGAACTATGTTGGTTTAGTTTTACAATGCTTAGAGCCCAGCTCTCTACTCGGTAAAGGCTAATGAAGATTTGACCAATAAGCTTAAACTCAGTGCTTCTTTTGGTTATTTATAACACGTCTGTCAATAGGAGTGCTTGGAAAAGAGGAATTTTGCCTTTATTTTTGTTATAATCCATACTGGAAATTTTCTAAATTTCAAACTTATGGAGACTCTCCACATTCTGTAACTAATTCTGGTAGCTTTAGGGAGTTCCCCAGCTGGGACAAATCCAGGCTCATCTCTGTTAGGAACACATCCAGGCTCATTTCTACTGGGGGGCCCTGAAGTTTTCCAGCATCCCTAGCCATGACGCAGACTCATTTGGGACTCCTGCCTTCAGGCTGGCCATACTGTAGCTTACAGAGTTCCTAGGACTGGGGTAGACCTGCCAGAAACATAGTTTCTCTTGGAATCTTGCCTTGGATTCAGCAAAACTTTACCAGACCCAAGCTGTTTTGAATGAAATATTTCATGCTCAACCAACTGGCATTTTTCAGAAAACTTTGCTTCAGCAAAAAATTTATGACCAACTCTATCTATTAACAAAGCATCAGGTCTTTAGGGAATGCTAAATAGTGCCATCTGAGTTACAGAAGTGTTAATTCCTGTGAAACATCTATTGTAAAAACATAAGCATCCATTTGGCATATGGATTTATCTAATGAACACTGTATATGTTGTTGCAGTCTCCAGAAGTAATTAATATTCAGATCCAATGAGTTGTTGCTTCTCCAGTTTTTGCAGAATGAAATTTTTTTGTCTGGTGGATGGCAGCTGCATTTAGAGCCAACGGAGCCTCCAATTCAAAGGAATCCACCTGTGTGACAGTGAGAAATGTGCATGGTGCATAGTATGGGGACGACAGATCAAAGGTGAATCGGAAGAGCGATAGGCAAGATAAGAACTCCCTCAGCCACTGCCTCTAGGCACGGTGCTCTTAGGGAGTTTGAAAACTCATCTGCCTGAACTTCCACCATCCAGGAGCAGTTTTCTGCACTTCTGATAAAATGGACCAAACCCATGTTCTCAATATCTGTAAGCTTCTGATGACTGAAGCCAACCATCAGAATGCAGGTAACAGAATTATAGGAAGAAAGAAGCTGTAGGGAACATATTATCCCCAGTTTCACACAATTTCAGTCTCTGTTTCATCAGTATTAGGGGTGAGTTTGCAGTGTAAATAATGGGAGAACATGGCCTGTACCTAATACTTACACATATGATTCTTGCGAACATGACTTTTAAAGAAAATGAAAACACCATGAAAAGCTACAGACTATGTTCTGCCTGCACTAAAATCAAGCACTTTTGTATGCTAAATAAATATTTTAAACAGGATGCTTCTTTTAGGGATGATGCAATGTCTCTTGATATTTACATCATTTATAGAAGGCTAAACAATATACATTAACCAGATCATTTGCCTCATCTTTCACCATTCCATTTGTTTTATTGCTCCTATAAAACATGATTCTCTGGGCAGTTTAGATGAGCAAAGAGTGTGAAATACTGATGGCCACATATCACTTCCTTCCATATCTGAGATATTTCTCGCTGGAGTAGTAGGTCTCAATGCTCCTATGCAGTACATGAACATTAATTTTTTTTTACCTGTTTATCAATGAGCTTTTGTAGCAATCCTCAGAACAAAGCAAAAGGAAGCAAAATAGATGAGGAAACTGTGAACACTGGTTTGCAGAATCAGTTAACTGAATTTGAACTGAGATCTAATACATGCAATTTATATTTAGGTTTATAGTAGAAAGGTAGAAATGTAGTCAAAATTAAATTTTCTACCTGAAGGGTGAGAGAGGATGTAGCTACCCCCATTCTATTATAGGAAAGAAGGATAAATTGTGTGAAAGCATTGGGGAAGAGAATTAATTCTAAAATTCCTGGGTTGGTTGACAGAGGTGGTTGTGTGAAGTGGCGCAACTGCTGGAGGTGTTACTAACCTGCTTTCCCAAGAAAAACAAGCAGCAGGTCCCCAGTATTTTGCAGTCGGTTGTCCTGCATAACTGCCGCATTTTCTGATGCCTGAAATCAGCTAACAAAACCACCAATATTTAAATGAATGATGACAAACAAAACACACCAAATGGCAGTGAACAAGAACACTAACTTTTAAAACAGCTGTGGTTGTTTCCTTAGTAGAGTAAGGAGTACTGTTACATTGCAATAAACAAATACAAAAAATACTAAGTGCTGTACACTTCTTTGTGCCATGCATTGTTGTTTCCAGAGAGAATCCTTGTCCAATTTATCTTTTTAGGCTGGTGAGCCCTAAGTAGAGAGAAGGAGTGATGGAATGGTTTGTAACATCTGTTTTCTAAACCAGATCATCGTTTACAAGGCCATGTAAAATGAGTGGGTCTTCCATGGCAGAACAGTGCCTCCCACTGAAACACTCATATTAGGCGAGAGACTGGGGAATGCTGTGGTGAGTACTAGTGCTGAGGGACCATCACGAGAGTGGCATTGCTGGCGCTGCCTGTTGTGAGGAGCTCCTACAGGGAAGTGTCAGCTCAGCAAACGACCTGAGCCCTGAACTGGCAATCCCCACTTGCATTTACGAGTTTAACAGGGCAAAATTCTGTGTTACTGCACATGACCAGCTGAAGGACATGGGGCTTTGTGGCTTCACCTACTCAGACTGGGGCCCAGCCACTGATCTGTCCATACCATTAAACTGCTACTGTCACGCACAGCACAACTTTCATGTGAGCCAATCTGTGTGCTGCTGACCATGCAACTGGCAGGGGCCAGGCAACAGGAAGATTGTAAGGGGCTGTTTTGTTTTCGATCAGTAACAGAGATTAGCTGTAGGACACAGGCTATGGGTCTCAGTGCTGGGACTCTGTCCCTGACCCAAACTTTTTAGCTGTATAGACAAAACATGTGAACACAACTGCATCTGAGAATTGATCCAAAGAATTTATCTTGGTGACCCACACCAAAGCTCTTTCTTCATGATGAAAATTACATGGAGAAAAGCAATGACAGAATTTGAATTTCTAAGGGCAGAGCAGTTTGTTATGAGTGCTTTTGCATCTTTGCATGGCAACCATCAAAAGGCAAAGATTTAAGACAAATGTTTCAGAAAACGATGTGCATATTTTAGGGAGAAGCAGGGTTTGTTGCAGATACATGAGTATGTATCTAATGTCACTGTTTTATGCACATAGCTAAGATTGCAGCTGAATGAAGGGTTTTTTGAAGTGGATGTGCAAAAAATACCTTACAGATAGCATACTTCAAAAATGCAACACAGTTCAATGCCTCTTCAGAAGTGATACTGTTCAGAAAGTCTGATGAAATACAACCTTATAAAAGTACAGGCTGTTGTTACAAATTATGCCCGTGGCTTTTGTTAAGTCTGGCTTGATTTCAAGCCAACTGATTCTGACTGTGCCTAACCAGGCTTTCCGAGAATTCTATTGCATGTTTCTAGGTTTGCTTTTTTTTCTGATATGTTTCTTCCAGTGATGAGACAGTGACATACCACAGTCCCGGTAATTGAAATAGCAGAAGATCTTCTGCTTTTTTCAAAACTACGTCTCTTCATCGAGGCTTACCCCCCCTTTCTGCCCAACATTTGTAGACATTTCTTCACTGGCCAAAATTCTCCTGCAAGTTCATCCTCGAGCCATGCCGGGTAGATATCCAGGTATAAAAGAAAACCCTAAACAGCTTTAAATGGTACTTCTACCTTTACACAGGATACCTAGATGATGGAATTATATATCCATAGTTACAACTTGTCTATCCATTATGGGTTCCCATATAGAAGAACTTATCTTCTGTGGGAATGGGTAAACAGTTAAGAATCAAACATTTGTTGACCCTTGCTGAAAGCCTAGGTGGCTCTTGGTCTTTCAAAGAGTTGTCAGGCTCTTATTCCAGAAAAAATACAGTTGCCTGGAATACTGCCTAATGGATCCCCCTTGTGTTTAAATTAGTGCAATATTCCAACAGAGGTACACAGCAATGTTCACAATTTGGTATGCTCTTAGCCCACTGCAGAAATTAGTCTGGATAAGGAATTCAGTCAGACTGTTCCCTGGCCACGCTGTGGTGTATCAGGTCTAGACATGGACGTAGAGGCCAGATCTGCACAAGAAATTCTGGCTTGCCATAGTTCATTAGGTGTTGTGACAAAGTGTGATTGTCAGAACTATGGCAACACAAACTGCTAGCATAGACACGTTTTTGTAGGAAAACTTTGCATGTGCCCAGATAGTGTCTTTAATGTAGGGAAGAGGGCACAAACTGATCCAGCAAAATCATAGTTTTGCTAGTCTAAAATATACGGCTTCACATCCATTCTGAGACCATGTATAAGGTGGGATACTAGGAAACTTTCCAAAGGCAGACCTTTCCTTAATTTGTAAACATTTTCATTAGAAAATGAGCATGTCTCCAAGATTTGGTTTGTGTAGTTTTTCCAAAGTCAGGAAAATTCATTAGGTCAACATTTCTTTGAAAAGTTGACTTTCCACCTCCTTCTACCTTCATATATTATCTGTGAAATGTGAATTATAGTATTTTCCTACTTGACAGGAGTGTTGTATATATGTGTTTATTGAAAAAGTTGAGCTTCTCAGGTACCTTAATCTCATAGAACTTTTCCTGGAAACAGAAACACTTTTTTTCATTCATGTTCTATGGGAAAATATGCTTTTTGACAAGTTTTTTTTTGATTCAGAGGTTTTCAAAGTTCCAAGCATTTTCAGACATGGGGAGGAAGGTGGGTTCAGGAATCTAATATGTCAGGATGACATATCATTTTTCACTTGCTATTATATACAATGTAGAAAAGAAAAATCTGTCCCAAAATTGCATAAATTCTCAAAGTATTAAATGAGAACATAACATTAGCTTGATTTAGCTACCATTTCTGTGAAAATCTGAAATTCTATTCCTCCTAACTACAGGCTGGTTAAATACTAACAGAAGAAAGTACACATAGAAGAGTTAGAAAAGTTCCTGTAGTTTATGAGAAAAACTTCT
>Ga0181612_127787_pt1 | contig 14608 bp, 11 predicted proteins | sample HoacroProtozoa21_FD_119630 | JGI IMG/M metagenome (GOLD analysis project Ga0181612, IMG submission 119630) | Hoatzin crop microbial communities from Cojedes, Venezuel. Combined Assembly of Gp0051906, Gp0051904, Gp0051908 | reverse complement strand
TGTGGTACAACGTCAGAGCTGTAATGTTGGCAATTTATTATGTGGACTTTATATGTTACGTGGGGTTACACCTGATCTGGGGATGCCCATGTCCCCATATGTGCCCTGGCCGCATCCCGGCTCCCTCCAAGAAAGCTGGGAACATCTCTCAGGGTCCCTCATGGTGCAGATGTAGCCAAGAAACCAGTCTTCTGCTATGCTGGGTGCTGCACAAGCCTCTGTTCAAAGGAATTCATCATCGAGGCACAGCGTAGGCGTGTTGGTGCATCTTTTCTTCTGCTTGTAGCCATTTGCTGACAGAGGCAGCTCAGTGATGGTACCTGCTCCCTCCAGGCTGGGAATGGTCTTGGGACACTTGGCTGCAGCTCCTGAAAAACTTGATGAAAAACAACACAGTCCATGAAAATGAGATATCATTTATCTCTCCTGTTCCCCCCTTTCTCTCAGCCTGCTTCTTCCCTCTCCGGGAGTCAGACCTAGGAGGCAGTTCCAGCTTCCACCAGGCGTTCAAGGAGCAGTTTAACTGTTGGTCCATGCTTATGATCACTTTAAGCCACAGAGGATGAAGCAAATACTTATAGTTAAGCATGAAAAAAACACCCCAACTTGAGTGTCCATCCTTGGAGATACTCAAAACCCAACTGGACATGGTCCTGAACTGCTGTAACTGCCCCTGCTTTGAGCAGGGGGTTGGACTAGACCATCTCCAGAAGTGCTTTCCAACCCAAATATTCTGTGATTCTGTGATATCTATGAACTTACACTGCAGGGAAATACCAGGTTTCAGAGTATGGCAAGGAGCTGAGATACCTCCGCAATCCCAGCAGCTAAAACTGGAGTTGTTTCCTGTTAGCATTACCAGGAAGGTGGGAGGGCAGAGCATGAGATGAGACATTGCCTCGTCTGAGTCCATACCCTAGCATATTGCCTGATACCCGTTGGCTCCCGGTAAGCCCAGATTCATGTTTTCTTACCCTTTTTGCTCTGTGTGATGTCCCTCATAGTCCTCCAACTGCTCCATGGCGGGTGGTGAAGCTCTGGCACATCTCGGCCCTTGCTGGGAGTTCAGCTTCCTTTCATGCTTACTGGGTCGTTGTCACATGCCAAGGAATGTGTCTGACTCGTTTGCACCTTTGATTGATTGCCACCCTTTATATCTGTTTATTAGGATGGAAAATAACATTTCACCTCAAAAATTTCATCATGTATTCTTTCAGCTCCACATGACCAAATCCCATCCTGGCCAACACAGCTGCTCCTTTCCAATTTTTGGTGTGATTGCTTCCCATCATTTTGCTGCCAAATATATAAACTGCCCGTGGTCTTGTATGCCATTGCTTTTGAAAGTAAGCTGGAGTTGAGTGAGTCGTTGCATTTGCTATTTTTTTTTCATAACTGACAACGAATCCTCGTTTTGAAGTGCTGGGCAGGCGTCTGGGCACTCGTAAATACTTCATCACATGTAAAAGTGTAGTGAATGGCTATTGCACTGCCCGTGGCTCCATCCTCACGTTTATTTCACAGCAGATCACCTGCCCTGTCAAGCACCACCTTGTTTGACATTGCTATCTGTGTAAACCATTCCCTCGAGCCTGCATATACTTTGCACAGGCTCAACCTTGATATAAAGCCTTTATGATGTCAATTATCTTTGCTGGCTTGCCATAACAGTTCACATTGCTCTCCAATGAGTCATGATGAAGTCTTTCAAATACCCACTTGAAATTCATAAATTCTGTGATAAGTCTTTTTGCTAGTTGATGGTTGCTCTGATGATTATTGTTAGGGTCAAAACCTGGTCAACACATGATCTTCCAGGTGAAAATGCTGCCTTCCTCTCTAGAGATTTGTCTGAAAAAAATTCCTGGTAGAGCAGAAGACTTTGTCTTTCCTGGAGAGCACTGTCGTGTCTTTTCAGTCATTACTTTTTTCTTATTTTTAGGGATCTCAGTCCCAGTTTCTTGACTCCTGTGGCTTTTCCTCATCCCCAAACTTCATTCCATGAGTCTAAGAAAAGGGACAGACCTGTGATTTTCATTTGAAGCTCATTCAGGCTTTTACAGCTTTATTACAGGTTTTAAATATCATTATATCGGTTCTATGGCATCAGTGTAACTCCTTCTGAGCATCAGAGATCCTGCTGGCTTTTCTGTGATGCTCCAGAAACTCACTTCCACCGTTTCTGCTACCTTTGAGAAGAACTTGGAGTACAGACTTGCAAATGCTTTGAATTTCTTTGGCACGGAAGGACCACCCTGTCCTCTGCCTGCCACTAATATTTTTATGCAGATCAGTCCATGATGTCCTAGCCCCGGACAAACAGTGCTTCTTTCAGTAAAAGTATCCACTGACTTATCTCGGTAATGAGAACACATGCTACGGTCTGTGTCTCCTGGTGCATTTTGAAGGGAAGACCAACCCTGTGTTCACAGACACAGAGTGGTTTGTTTTACAGATAAAGTGGCTTAGAGAACTAATACTGCCATGAGTTCAAGAATGCCTTCAGTTGTATTAGATAAGTTAAAATATTTGCTTTAATAAGATTTATAAATGATGAAGTGAGGCACAAATCAGTTTTCCCTGCGGGTGCGTTGCTGCATGACTGATCCCTGTGAAGTTCTCAGCTGTCTCCAAAGCATTTGGAGATGCAAAGCTGGAGCAGGCTGGCTTCTGGTCCGGTCTGGTCCTGGTAATTCCTGCATTCCTGTGGTTGTAGCCAAAATCCATTATATCATGGCTTATTTGTCCCAGCATATGTGGAGAGAAACGGCTCCAATGCACTGAGTATTTGTTACAAATCACTTTTCATTCCTTGGGTGAAGGACTCTGTGACAGTGATGGGAGGGGCACCAAGTGTTGGATCTCATCCAGATCTGTTTCAGCAGCCAAATACGTCAAGTTTGGACATGGGTCATCTAGGTAATTAAAAAAAAAAAAAAAAATAAATCCCATTCCTGTGAGGAAGGAAGAGCTCTCAGAAGTGGCACGTATGGATTCTGAGCAAGCTGATGCTGGGGAACGCTGCCCTTGCAGCGAGTGGAGCGGGCGACGAGCCCATCACAAACTCCTCTTCAGAGGTGGTAAAAATTCAGCATGTTCATTTTCGCTGTCACTGCCATTCATTTTCATCCACTTTCAGCGTCGATTTTGATTCACACCTTTTCGTTCTGAATTTGAATGAATTTCAGAAAAAATCAAGAGTTTAGCTCAGAATTGCGCTTCTGCATCTAAAAAGCACATGGTGATGATCTTCAGTCAAAGCAGGGCACTCCGCCCCCAAAAACCGATCCACTCTGATGAGAACGAATTGAAACACTTTGACCTTCTCCTCTTTTACTTAAAATTCACTTTTATCCTCTAAAGGTTTCTTGTAATTTCTGGCTGCAAGCAATACCTTGGCAAGCTCCTATTTTGATTAAATGGCGTTTTCCAGCTGGAGGATGTCAGAACATTTTCAGTTGGCCCTAAGCCAAGCATGAAGCACGGGCGATGCACCGGGCAAGAAGATGCGGATTTTGGTCTGGGTGCTGGTACCATCTGTGGTGTATGCAAGGATGGGCGCAGCTGAAAAGGTGATAACGTAATCTGGCTCTTCTGGGTTTTAAGGATGGGCTCACCACACTTTGTAAGCTGTGTTGGAGTGAGGAAGAGGAGGGTGAGGAGCTGCTGAATAAACCTATAGGATAGTTCCCAACCCGTGAGAGAGCATCAGGGGGGACAGGGATTGCTCCGGTCCTCAGATGCCGGAGCATGTTTTATCCCTGAGTCAGGCGATGAGGAATGCCAAAATCCAAAAATACCACCCGCAAGGAGATTGTGATAAATCTGCCTTGCCCGAGTCTCTTGAGGACCAAGCTCTACATTGTGCTCCGTTGCCCCACTAAACCCAGATCTGCTGCTGCTGTGCATTAGAAACAACCACAAAACCAGCCCATGCTTTAGTGTACAAGGTTCAAACAGCAGCATCCATGCTGGGAGCTTGCCCCACTGCTCAGTGCCGAAATATCCAGTGGGGAGAGATTTGCTTGTCCGCGGCCAGATGTGACAGGGAGAGGGAGTGTGTCAAGGTGGAAACGGTCATGCACAGAGATAAGAAATGAGAGACCATAACGTGGAGCTGAACTGACGGCAACCAAAATCCAGCAGGATGTTAAACCCAGCAGACTTCAGGACTCCAGCCAACCCTGTATCTCCTTTAACAACCTTCAGCTCTTCCTCAGGATGGTCCTGCGGGGGTACAAGCCATGGTGGATGAGGGACATGGGGACATGGGACGGGGCTGGTGCTGACTTTAACCCAAAAGCGCTTGCCGGAGAAGCTGCCAGCCCCGCGTTTCTGAGCCCGAATACCACGCTAATGTTTTGCTGTGCTGCTTTCAACCCACGCCAGTTCTTTGCTTTGGCACAAGCCATGCTCCCCAGGCCCTGCCAAACCAGTACAGATGTTTTAACACCCACCGGAGCCCAGATAATTACAAACAGAACCGAGAGACTGGTCGGGGCTGTTTTCTTTTCATTGCCTGAACTCTCTGCCGTTCTTAAGCGAGACATCTCCCACTTTCTGACATTACTTTCAAAGACATTTTTGTGGGCCATGCTGCTAATACTCATTTTATTAGGGGAATGCCGAGAAGCCCCAACCAGGATGAGGATCACAACATGCCTGCTGACGTAACGGTGACCGCAGAGCGAAACAAGTGCAGGGAAGATGAGTGGAGCAGCTGGGAAAACATTTTCATAGGAAATTAGAGCTGGTTTCTAACCAGTAGCTTTCCAGCCATGGCATTGCAAAGCTCAGCTCATTTTCAAATGGGTCTGGGGAGTGTTTTCAGTAGGACTAAACCATGTAATCAACTGGTGGAATCACTGGCCAGACAGAGGATGCTGCAGGTCCTTTGCATCCTAGATCCTCATGTGAGACAGAGCCCATCACAGCGAGCTTGTGAGCAGAGTAGATGAGGTGAAGAAAGGAGCAGCATCTCCTGTTTTAACAGAGGAAAACCAGCAGCAGACACCTTCTTCCTAGTCTGCGCTTGTACAACCTTAAGATACAGGAGTCTGGCATAGGATGAGGAGCTATGTTCCCCCAGGCCACTTGCAAATAGCCATGTTTGAGCTTAACAGATGAGAACCGATTTAGCATGAACGAAACCAGTTGTCATATGCATATCCCCTGGGGCCACTTAGAAAGCATCTGTGGGGAGGAGGACCAAGAAAGCCTCCTCAGGCTTCATGTCTACAAGAACCTCATGTCTACGCGAACTTCATGTCTACGCACATCTTTTCCATCAGGATGCTTTTAGGTCCTCCTGGACATGCAGGTACATTTTTCCTTGCGTTCATTATCACAGCTCATAACTGGTTGGGTGGAAGATGGCTGGCACAAGCCCACCAGCCTTCGTGCCTTGAGCTGAGTTCGTGGTTCTCCCCTCAATCCCCACTGTGGAATTCGTTGTTCGCCATGCCCAGCCATGAAGATTTTCATCTGACATTATTCCAGTTCGTTTCCGGTTGCTGTGGAGACCAATTTAAATGAAACTCTAGTATTTTGAAGAGAATATGATTCTAAGTCATTTGCAATGCAAGGTCCCATGCTAATAGCATTAGCATATTATTTGATTATGGCGATGTGTAGGGAATAAATTCCAAGTCCTTTTTGTCATCATTGCATCTTAAAAGAAGAGGAAGAGAAAAACCTCCAGGTTTTAGCCGATACTGAAGACCTTTACTGCAGGTGATCTCACAGTTTCTGAATGCATAAAGCTTTGGGGGGGGTCACAGGCATTTTTAACCTCATGGCAACAAGAATAGCTCCCTGGAATGGAGTTTTCTTTCTCTGCTTCTACTGATCACTGTTAATAGACTGCCTAATGGGCAGGACTCAGGTTTTTAATGATGGGTAGAGAGATCTAGGATGGCTTTTTGAGCTGTTCACATTGTTGCTGGAGCGCTGGTGTGGCAGAACCCAGCTAGAGAGCAGCTGTGGAAGGCACGATACTCCTATCGCTTGCAGAGATTTTTCTTCTTGCGTTTCACCCTCAACATCTTAGGAATGGTTTTGCCTTTGGGACTTCTCTAGACGATTGCAGTATGTGGACAGGGTATGCCCATACACTTAAATGAAAAAAAATTGCATGGGAAACCTTTGCAGAGAGACTTGTTTTGAGGGTAAAGGCTGCAGAGATGGAAAAGGGAGAGCTGAACTTCCAGCAAGAATAAGCCAAGCCAAAGTATTTTATTTTTCTGAGTCTTCATCCCTATGGGCATGTTTTCTGGGGACGAACTGACCCTTGCTCGCACTGACCCCCGGGCCACTTTGCTCACCAGTTCAGGGACGCAGTATTGCCGCCACGAGGGTTAATGACTTCTTTTGTCTCCTGTTTCAGCTTTTGCAGTCGATGTGGCTGATATTGCCCCATCTGAGCATGCTGAGCTCACCTGCAAAATTCAGGGCTGTACCACAAACCCCTGTTCCCAACTTCCCACCTACTCTCTATGCAGCATCCACCTCCCTTTCCTTTTAACCCATCGGCTAATATACCACCTGGAGAGCAAAAAATAACATTAATCCCAGATAGAGGAGAGAAAAATGGGACCAAACTGGATGAGTTTGGTCCCACATGTGAGTGCAAATGTACCCATGAAGAAGGGGGCTCTGAGAGGAGAAATCTGGGGAACCTCTTTCTTTCCCCATCGCTGCCTTACCGAGCGATGCTAAAGCAGAACCTTAACAGTGCTATTGTTTTATTGACTCCCCAGCAAACTGGGAGTTATAATGTTTCTCCCCCAAGGTAAGGAGAGATCGAAATAAATTACTTCTGTAAAGAGCTGGGAATGGCAGTTCTTCTATAATACAAAGTGCAAATATTTGGGCCTCTCGTGCACTCCCTTGAATAGAAATGGTACTAAATCATGCATAAGCAAAATGGGTTCACATTTCCTCGTAGCGAAAGTTTTCCGTTGCTCTCCTGGAGCATTAAAAACCTACACTCCCGTTGCCATAAAAAGGGCTATAAAATTTAAAGCAAGCCGTTAAGCAGTCAGAGGAAGCCCTGGCTGGGATTAGGCTGGGATTCACCCTTTCCCCTTCCCCATCCCCACTAAGTGTGGCATGCACCCATGTTTGCTCAGACAAGGACAGATGCTTGCATCCAGCTCATGGTGAACAATAAGGAGGATAAGAACAAATTTTTTCAAGACTTAAAATCAAGCTTTTGCTGGGCTAGGGGATTAAAAGTTGAGGGTACATCAGCTTCTGGACGTTCATCCCGCCCGTTGGCGGCGTGTTGGACCACAGCACTGGGTGGGACTGCACTGGCGTGATGTCCAAGGGCAAGCTCAGTTAGGAAAAGCTAAAATCACTAATGATCATCATCATCATCGATAGTAATATGCAATAATAATAACCAATAATAATAACCAGTATGATTCCCCAAAACAGGATGCTGGAGCTCCATTTCACACAGTGGGAAAGCCGGGCCATCATAAGACTGCCTCTGGAGAGGGAAAAAAGCTTTTCTCATCTATAAATGTGTCATCTCTTTCGATAGCTCTTAGCTTTCAACAGCTTCAGCCCTGTCCTGCAGCACTGGGCTCCACAGGCTGCTCATACCTCCAGGCAGATTTCCTAAAGATGCCCCTGGCATCTGCAGGAATCACGTGTGCTGCCCACAGACAGAAAGTAGCTAAATCTCCATGTCCCCATTGCCTCGTCTTTGCCACCTTATCCCTACCCTGAAAAATGCAAAAAATACCCCCTTTCAGACCGCTTTGTGTTTTGTGCAGTCACAGCCCAACATCTTTGCTCTTTCCCTCTGTTCCAGCTTTTTTTTATTTTTTTTTTTCTGTTTAATCCCTCATCAAATTGTTTTTGCAATGTCGGAGATGATGATTCATGAAGCAGAGGGTTGGAGACATGGTTGGTTCTGCAGAGCAAATGAAGCCTGTCCCAGCCCACGCTGCTGCCCTGGGATTGTCCTTCATCCCTGGCTGTAGGTCATTGTCCCATTCCAGGGCTCTCAGATAAGAATGTCCTAGGTGGGATGCTCAAGGTCACGCGTAAGCCAGGGCTGCGAGTATCCATGTTCATCTGCTTTTACCTCCAGCATTGAAGCCCTCATAACAAAAATAAATAGGTGCACACTAGGCAGCCCTGTCTGGCCAAATGTTAGGCCTCCAAATATTGACACACAAGGTTGAGCTGCGCAACTGAGCGGCAGATTTTAAAATGTAGCCGCCATGTGCGGGGCGTGCTGTTACGATAGAGCTGGGTCACTGCCACCAAGAGAAGTTTCCCAGGGCAGGGATGGGATTTTGGGCACAGCCTCGTCTCACGGAAGCAAACCCGTGTTCTCCAGGGAGAAGCACCGCGTCGTTTCTGTTGCAGTCGCTCTCCGTTCTGTCCTTTCGCCCTTCAAAGAATTGATTGCTGTTAAAATAACTGAGATATATAATGCTTTGAGGTCAGGATGATCTGACTTGGCTCCTTTCCCTCTCTTCTTGCTTACTAGCTCTCCGGTGCTGTGATTTTTTCCTCTGGTTCTCATGCTTCTCCGAGGCAAATGCTCCTGCATTACCACTATTTTTCAGTTTCATACAAATGCAAGCAGCCCGCTGACACTAAAAGGCAGAGATGATGCTACTTATTGCCACTCTTTTTTGTCTCACTGTCTTTCCCGTCAACTCTTTCTTGGGCAATTCTCCCCATCCTGTGTTGGATGCTTAAATAGTTGGGGAGTTTCACTGTTGTTGGTAGAGGAAACCTAAAGGGACCAGCTTAGGCTAAGTTTCATTTAGATTGCCGAAACTGCGTAAGAGAAACCATGCGCTTAGCCCCTCCGTGCAGCAGATCCATGTCCATAAAGTGGTGATGCTCCTCCTTTCCCTTGGCCAGTCTGTCGTGACCGGTTTCTCAAAGCAAATGGAAACAAGCAGCAGAAGCTGGGAAGGAAAAGCTCAAAAGCCCAATGTCACTTTTGTCCCTACCCTTCAGCTCCTCTGCAATGGAGGATGCAGCTATGACGAGTCCTATCTTGCCCCATCCTCACTTTTAAGGAGCTCCACTCCCCCTGCTTGGCACCCAGAATTCAGGCAATGACAAATATTAGGGTGCCTGTGTCCTTGCATGTAGCTCCCCACGCTGATTGAAACCAGAGAGGGGAAATTATCCAAATCAGATGCCCTTTGCAACTGACCTGCCGGAGGAAACCTTTAGCGGCGACCTGTCAAGGCGTCCTCAGAATGACAACAGCTTTTCCAAATGCCATCCAACTCAGTGGCAATAGGGAAAGCTCAGTAAATAAACCTTCCTCAGGTGCCATGCTCATCCTCATGGCATGCCAGGGCCTTCTGGCAGAGTGGTGACGCAGTGACTCATCCATCGGACATGTTGTTTGTTCTCTCCCTGCCAGGAGAAGCACGAGAAAAGCTTGTTTTGGTAGGGTTGTTTGTCTTTTTTTGACTATTTTTTTGTATTTGTGCTCGAGGAGTGAGCTGGCAGTGAAAGTGGAGGTGCAGGCAGATTCCCATGAGAGAAGGTTCCCGCTTTTTTTGCTAAGAAATGATGGAGCTGCTCCAAGGAGTGGGGAAGATGATAGTGCATGAATACGCTGTGCCCCACGCCTCCTAGGGATTATCTCTAGCAGATTTCTGCTATTCCCTCCTGAAAAATATACCATTGGCCAGAAGTTTTAACTGGCACGAAGTCGGTGGCGCAGTCTGGGGCATTTCATGGCCTTATTTGCCAGGGCAGATTGGACAAGCCCCTGTTTGCGAGGCCTCTTGGACCAGCTCACCCATGCGAGCTCAGTGTGGGCATCACAGGGAATTTCATGCCGCTCAGGGATGCCAGGCAAGCCTGATGCCTTTGCCGCGGCCGTCAACGGGAGCACGGGAATTTAGCTACACCCAAAAATCGCCGCTTTCCCAGGGACATAATTTAAAGTCCGTGGGATACAGGGAGTTGTAGTCCAGCCTCTGCAGGCAGGGAAAGCTGACATCATGGCTCCAGTGAAAAAGGCCATTCTGAGCAACAGTTTCCGAAGGAGGCTGAGTAATTATTTCGCTCAGATAAGCCCAGAAACGTTGTGTGAAGCTATGAGCACCAAGCAATAGTCGAGCGCTCTGAGCAAGGGAATTCAGAGCTGTCAGCAAGGAGGGAAATACCACTTAGGGGATTGAAAACATTCATAAAAAATTCCTGGCTCCCAGCCTAGCCCATCCCGTTGCCGGCCGTGCTCACAGTTGCGTATTTTTGCTTCAGGGATGGAGTCATAAGGAGGTTTTATTCCCCTTTGCTGCAACACATGACCAAAAAGGTGCATCTTAACCTGGACTAGTGAAAGCCAAGCCTTCGGCAGCCTGAAGCCCACTTGGCACTGTGGGGTTTTGCAGTGCGGTGCTGGCTCGTCCCCACCAAGCCTCTGGCTCGCTTTCTCACAAGGACCAGCACAACAGCTGTAGCACGAGCCCAGCGAGATGTATGCATGCAAGTCATGCTGCTGACATAGAATTTTAAGTTGTGGGCGTCCAACACTGCCTTTTCCAGACCGTGAGAGTTCAATTCCCCATACTCAGAGGAGAACCGGCCAGGAAACGTGGGGTTAAGATGACACTTCCCACATGGCCCCACTACATAACCTTAACTCTGCCCCCCTGGGAAAGGCAATAGGAACTGGAACAGGATCTTATCCCTCCTTGGCTGTATTTGATACATTCCCTTAACATAAACTCAAGATCTCAACATAAAGCCAAGGGATTTGAAGACTACGTCTACACTGTCAAATAAAGGAGAGACATGGGTTTATACATGGCCCGAGGCAGATGGCCATGAGGGATGGAGAAGCACCATTCTTTTTGTCTCGTGGCCAGATTGATCTGAGCATCTTGGTCATGATGGAGGTGGGACCAGTGCCTGGAGGCATCCAGATGGGACCCCCTGGAGGTTATTCACTAAGTGCCCTGCATGGGCATGTGGAGTGTTGGTCCTCATCGCTTGGGAGGTGGGTACTGCAGCATGGCAAGCTGACATGGCTTAGGGACCTCTGGCTTGTGATTCACCCTGTAGACCTTACCCTCATGAGGAGATCTGTCTGTTGCAGGCCAACACAAGAGCACGAATGTCTTGACTTTTCCCTTTAGCATGTACTAGCCATCAAATACTATTTTTCTGCCTCAATTTCCTTTTAGCCCAGCAGGGCTCATTGTCACCGTGTGACCTGGGCGCACGAGCTGCCCTTTTTGATAGCGCAAAAAGCCTCCCCAAACATAAAAAATACAGAGTAATCTCGGCAGTCCTCTTCTGCAGCCAAGGATTTATCTTCCCAGCCCTTGCAATACCCTCCCAGCCCTGTGAAGCAATCCATCTCTCACCTGCTATTACGGAGTTCATCTCACAGACCTAATGGAGTACGTGAGTCCTGAATTGGCTCCCGCTAATGCTCTCGGTGGCCGGGTCGCTGTGGGAAGCGAGCTGGGAATTCATTTTGAAAATCAATGTGGATGTCAATAGAGTGGCTTCCCCTGGGGAAGCAGCATGCTTTTTACCAAGTGTTGCCGCCTGCTTCCCTTGGTCCCCCTTTTTATTTTACGCAGTCAGAGTAACCATGGACTAATTCATTCTGCTTTCAATGAGCTTGTCTTTTGCACTGTGCTCTCCGTTTTGCCCAAATCGGACTCATTTTTGGGAAAAGATTAGGGTCTCCTGGAAATGGAGGATTCACTGGACTCCTCAAAATGTTATGATTTTAATTTGCTGTGCCCCGGTGTGATGCTGTGCACCATCTCCTCCATGCAGCCCCAGTTCTCCCCTTAGGCTGTGTCAGTACAAATAAATTGGTGTAATTTCTAACTCCTGGATATATTTTGGCCTGCCATGACTTTTCTGTGCAATGGCAAGTGCAGAGCCTGCAGGGATAGTGCTGGAGGACTGCTCAGGGCAGAGGCACCCCAACCCAGTGCTGTTCGCAGTTGTCCCCAGGGGCAATCTTCAGGCTGGGATGGGGACACAACACCAACCTGCCATCCTCACGTCATCCTTAGAAGAGCCTTGGCCAAAGCCCAATGTCATGGGCAATTCTTGGCAGTGATTTGGGAGAGAGCAAGACCGGGGGGGCTGTTCCTGAGAGACACTTTGAGTGCAGCCCCCCTGTTTTTGATAGCAGTGTGTTCTACCACACTAGCTGACCTCAAATCACTTGATTTGGGACTAAGATTTGGGACTCGCAGAGCTCTCAAGACTCATTTTCAGTCCTGAGATCAGTCTGCACTGCTATGAGATAAATATTTAATAAGGGTCAAGGCACTGTTTTGTCCAAGGACACCAAAACGGCCATTTACTCCCATGAAAAGCACCAGGGGATCTTTAATGCCCATGCAAAGAAGGCAGGAGTCAGAGTTTTAAGCTCTCATCCCCCACCATTAATGTCAACGTTAAATATTGATCCTTTCTGTGTTTAGCACAAACCAAACAACACAGTCGAGCCACGCTCTTTGGCTTTTATTAATGTACTTTTTCTGCATCAGGTGAAGTTTGCAGTAACAGCAGGAAAAAAAATGTAGCAGCAGTGAACGAGTGGCAGACAGATCGATTTTGTATCTTGACACAATTCAGAAGGCGGTGAAAAATCACCCCATGTGCATCTCCTTGTCTGAGCCACGACAGCCAATTCGCAGAGAACTCAGTTCTCTGCAGCATAAGACAGTCAGGCCCAGTATTTCTGGTAGGATCTGGGATATGAGGGAAGGAATGGAAAAAAGAGGTTGGAAATCTGTAAAATCCCCCTCACCCCAGGTTCCCTTATGGGTGTCTGAAGTCAAATTTGAGGAGCAGCTAGATATCATGTTGGGGAAACTGGGAGCAATCCATAAATCATTGGTGGCCAGAAAATGGGTGGATTAACCCAGGGAAAGACATCCTTTTTGTTAGGGTTTGGGGGTTTTCTGCGTTTTGCATCTGCACCAAATAAGTGTAAATCACAGCCATTATAAAGAGTGACTTCAGTGAACCATGATGAGTGGTTTTCATGTGCCAGGAGGGCATGCATGGCAAGGACACCACGCATGGTCTTCTGCACGGTCTTCTGCAGCTAGGGAGGATCAGCTTTCCCAAAATATTCTGTGGTTTGTGGGTTTTCTGGGATTTGGGTTTGGTGGTTTTTTTTATAATGAGAGTTTACAGCTTGGCTGTAAAAATTCATCCCTGGTTCAAGTTCTTGGAGCACGCTTATTAGAAGGCTGGCATAGCTGGGTGATTACTCCCCACCTCAGGGATGTTCTCCATTGAAATGAATTTAGTATTTTAACATGCTCCTTGAGGAAGGGGAGCAGGCACTAGGAGTCATGCCTTGGGTCTGCAGAAAGCTAGCAGGAAACAGTAGGAGCTGTCACAAAATTAATAGAGAATTGGGGAACATGGGAATATTTTGAATCTCTGCTGTCATTATGTCCATCCACATTCCTAACCCGTACCCCAGTTTACCCAACTGTAAAAGGATAGCAGTGATGCTCTTGCACAGAGGGATGGGGATGACTTAAATCTCATATCTAAAGCCACCTACAAAAGGTCCCTAAGAAAAGACAGAAGCAGAAATTGCGATGTGAAAGCTCTTCTCTTCCTTTTCCTTTTTAATCAGGTTTTAACAACGCACTGAGCTACCCGTGAATTGGGCTGATGTCCCCAGACATCCCTGCAAGCCACTAAGCATGTGATGGAATATGATAAAATGATAAAATGTGATAAAATATTTATTTCCCTAAATGGTACCTATAGTTGCATGTGCTCCTAGTAGAGGAGCATGCTGCTGAGTGCATCACTCAGAGCCATAAGCAAACCCCACCGAACTCCATAAATGCCAGAGCATTTAAGTAAGGAAAATCCTGGGAGCACAGGCTGTGGGGTCACTGTGTCTGGCCGCTCACCAGTGTGTTTTTTCCCTGCACAGACACACTGAGGAGCATTGCCTCCATGAACCATGCGCCGCGGTCCTCCCCGGCAGAACTCAGCGGTGCCAGCCACCACCTGCTGCGAGAGCGCAAGTCCTCAGCACCATCCCACTCCAGCCAGCCCACCTTGTTCACCTTCGACTCGCCCGCCAGCCACTTCCAGAGCACCCTGTCCGCCAGTGCCCCCCAGGACTACCTTTTCCTCCACCAGTGTATGAGCAGAAAGTCAGAAAACGCAAGGTATTGTAAGCTGGCTGGGAACAAACCTTGGGAACAGCTGAGGGAGGGTTGAGGGTGAGCAGCTCAACCCACCTCCATCCTTGGAGGTCTGCAAAACCCAGCTGGAGAAAGCCCTGAGCAATGGTCCTATCTCACCTCGGTTAAGAGGAGGAGGAGGTTGGAACAGCAAGTTTCCGAGTGCCTGGCTTCCCTGGCTTTCTGGGTTGCATTAGAAACTGGCTGAATTGCCAGACCCAGAGGGTGGTGATGAGCAGCACATAGTGTAGTTGGAAGCCAGTCACTAGCAGTGTATCCTGGGGGCCAATACTGGGTCCAGCCCTGCTTAACATCTTCATTAGTGATCTGGATGATTGGGCAAAGTGTAACCTCAGCCAGTTTGCTGATGACACCAAACTGGGAGGAGTGGTTGGTATACCAGAGGATCTTGC
>Ga0181612_121027_pt1 | contig 14608 bp, 9 predicted proteins | sample HoacroProtozoa21_FD_119630 | JGI IMG/M metagenome (GOLD analysis project Ga0181612, IMG submission 119630) | Hoatzin crop microbial communities from Cojedes, Venezuel. Combined Assembly of Gp0051906, Gp0051904, Gp0051908 | reverse complement strand
GGAAGCACACGGGGTGGTGTTTTTTTTTAAAAAAAAAACAAAAAACAAACTGCGGACCCCCTTGCTCCCCCCCCCCCCCCCCCCCCCCGAGGGTTTCTCTCCCTTTTTTTAGGGTTAGAATCCCCAAGGACCAGGAAGATACCAAGGTGTTAGTGTTTATAAATGGAAAATAAAACTTCATTCGCAAATGGGTAATGAATTCCATGTTAAATGAGTGATAAATATGCCAGTTTTGCATTGTTAGTTTTAGATCTGTTCACTGGGGCCACAAGAGCTTTTTCCTGCCAGTGGAATTGCACAAGATGGCTGAGCTGATCTGCCAGCCTGCCACAGCTGAGAGGAATCTTGTTCTCCACAGCTGCACAATTCCTCCCTTTCCTTTGTGCTAGTGCTGCTGGTGGCTTGACCTTTCCTTGAGCTAGGTGAATTCCCTACCTGGCAAAACCCATCTGCTTGGGAGGGGCGTTTTTCCTCCAGGTGAATGCCTTGAATCAGGCCATGTGAGTGTGATATTGCGAGAGGTGATGCAGGGTCAGTGGCAAGAATGTTTTGGGGAAGAATGGTTCTGGAGCTCGAGACCCTTCCTTCTTCAGGTGGGAGATTCAGAGTGACTCAGCTGTGCACACGTGCCCTGGGTGGCAATGTTCAGCTTGGAGCCCACCACTCTGTGTGTCGAGTTGGGATTCCTGGGGGTAACTCTTACCTGTACTGCATTCCCTCTGCCAGCTTTGTGGTCTGTAGCCTAGGTTCCTGCTTCCATTCTTCGCAGCTGGTCCTGTCTGCCTTACCATGAATAACTTGGTGTCATCAGCAGATTATCAGCAGTCATCTCCTTTTCCAGATGTAAGAATGTCTCAAATTTGGCTCCAGCTTATATTCCTGTGGGACTTCACTGGTGGCCTTACTCTGTTGTCAGAAATGACCATTTGTTTTGCTCTTTGTTTCCTCTCTTTTAACCAGATAACCTATCCACGCAAGGCCTTTTATTGCTGTGGCAGCTTAATTTCTTGAAGAGCCTTTTGTGAAGAATCTTGTTAAATGTCTCTTGGAAATTAAAGCAGGCTTTCTCAAGTAGAGTCCATTGGTGTGTGGGTAGGGGAGATCTTCTAGGGAACTCCTTCAGGTTTGTGGAACTTGGTTTTCCTGTACAGAAGTGGGGTTGATTTCACCGTCTAAATGCCGTGGCCTATTTAACTGTCTACTGATCTGTGTTCTAGAGTAGTTTCTACCAAGTTAGGTTCACTAGACTGTAGCATCACAAAGTCTTAGGTGAGAGACTAAACACAATTATAAATTGTGCTCAAGAGTAAACACTGCTTCAAGCAGTAGAATTTTTTGAAGGCTGTTTTGCAATTCACTCTTAGATGACTTCTTTGGCATCTCATAATTTTGTTTTTCCTGTAGCCTTACTTTAATAGGACGCTGCTTGGGGGAGAGGAATTAAGAATGTCTCTTCTGAGAAGTGAATATTTTTAAAACTGTAGAGGAAGATACGTATTTTGTGATCTATGTTTTCCTGAGTTCAGTGGAAATTGGTCCAGGGACTGACAATTATTGGTAGTGGGAATTGGAGAAAAGGTCAGAGAGAGAAGGATAAGCCCTTGAAATACAGCCATGTAGGCCTGTTTCTGTTGGATACAGAGCTTAACAAAAATGAAACAAAACAATGCGGTTGCAGGAATAGTGTAAAACCAAGAATGTAGTAGAGGGAGTGCAAGTCACTGCTGTGGAGATCATCCTTGCTTACGAAGCTGAAGTTTAAGGGTCTGCCTGCTTTTGACTACTTCCAAAGGGTGCTCAGCTGTCTGTAACATTTGTGTGCTGCCGTACATAATGTTCTGAGAACGAAAGTGTGGGTGAAGATAGAGAATTAAAATGGTGAGGATAGCTACCCAACCCTGTGAAGGACTCCTCTGAAAGATTGCGACATTTTGGGTACTCTGCCCTTTTAGTTACAGATCAGGGTTTGTTTATTCTTCATCTCCTTTCTGTGCCAGAGTTCCAGTGTTTTTCTTCAGTTCTCTGAGGCTTTTTCTGTTTTGGTACTAGCTGATTGTTCTGCTTGTATTTGCATAAATCAAATAAAATTTGCCTATAATACGTCCTTTCTCATCCCTCTGAAAAGGGTTGGTATGGTGGATCAGACAAAATGGCGTGATTTCTGTGGGTTTGTGTGTATCTTACCTTCCCCAGTCACATGGATGATTTTTTTGTCTGTAATATGCGTTGTTTCTTGAAGCTCCATTTGGAACAGTTTTCTCTGCCAAAGCAATAAGATGGAGCTGAAATTTAATTAGTTTCAAAATGTTTCAGGGAATTTTTGAATTCTAATTATTATGCTATTGTACAAGATGCTGGACGTGTTCAGAACCTGAAGAGACACGTGGAGTATTGTACGATTTCATTAAAAATGGCCAGTCTGAATTGTGGCAGTGCTGTCCATTTGCTGAGGTGGGAGAGAGGACGGTAGGTTGGATGCCAGTGAGAACTTGCAGTTGGGTCCTATGAAAACTCCCCAAGTTGGAGTATGAGAAGTGGAACCATCAGAGTGGAATGAAGACTTCCTCGATCTTGGTTGTCGTAAATGGGTGGGAGAACACAAGCAATACAGTCAGTCCAGTTTCAGGCGCAGCCTATGCTACTGGCACTGTCAGAAGAGGAATGGAAGTGAAATGCCCCACTTGTGGCGTTTTTCTTCAACGTGCGTTTCAGTATTGTACTGTTACACTTGGTTTTCTCCTCAAAAGAAACCAGAGCAGCTGCTTGTCCTTGGCTTTGCAAAGGGAAGCTGTTACACACTTCTGTTTCGGTTGGTGCGCATAACTATAGAGCACTGGTGTTGGGGACTGAAAGCACTGGTGCGTGGTTGTCCTATGTAAATTCTTACTGCCTGAGGTGGCTGTTGAACTGCTAATTGCTTGTCTTTGAGTTGAAATGTCTGTTAATGTCATAGCCATTAAAGCTGGTAAACCAAACTTTTTCCATTGGTATGCCCGACTTTTCTGATTTCTCATTACTGTTTGTTGATTTAGAGCATGCTGGTATCTGGGTAGAAGGCTCAGAGGGAAGAGAGGAAGGTGTTAGGAGTAAGAATCCAGGGAAGAAAAGTGTCACTTTTGGAGGGCAGGGGGAGGAACTGTCAGTTGTAGCTGCTATTATTTCCTAGACACTTTGTGTTTTTTTTTCCCTAGGCAAATGCATTTTTATGAAACTGCTAAAACTTGTAAGTGTATATTTTTCAAAACTTTCAGAATATTTTCTGAGAGACTCCTGCCAGGACTTTCTCTGTGAGGAGCCTTTTGCAAGAATGTTGTCATTCACCAGTGTCATCCATAGCATTTGCGTGGATCTTGGGGTCTCTCTCCATGTAATGCCAGAATATCCCACCAGTATTTTCTGTAGCAAATTCTGAGGTATTGCTAGGGTATGTCACTCGTGTAGTTCATTTTATTGTGAAATACACAGCTAAGAATAACCCTTTCACATCTTACTTGCCCATAAATTTGTGGCAGTCGGCTCCTTTGTTGTCTCTCCCTCAACTTTCCTGACCTAGAGTCATGCTTGGATAACGCCCACGTCTAGAGTTTAACTGTTGGATCTGCCTCTGTGCTGAAGGCAACGTGGTACTCCTTTGTAAGTCATATTTGCATTCAAGTTTATGTCAAAAGATAATGACTCTGTGACAGCAGTCACAAAAAGTGTTCAGCATGTGGGACAGTCAGAACTGATTCGTAGTTCCCCAGTTCTGATCTCTTCACCTGCAAGACTGGTAAATGGCAAGTAGCACCACTGCAAAATGTTACAAGTGCCATTAGACTTATTTATAATGTTTGAATCCTGAGCACACGTCCAGGTTCGCTGTTGCTGGCAGAGGCGAGCACGACACAGGGAAAAGCTGATGGAACTGAGCTATGATGATGGAACAAATACATAACTGAAGAACGTGGGAATGTACAAAAACGTTGGCTTGCTGCTTCCTAGAAGAAATAATTGCACGGTGGGCTCCCCTTGGACCAAATTAGGTGACAGAGTGAAGGAACCAGACTGCTCCCATCGCACGCTGGTGGCAGCTAGCAGAGGAAGTATCATGCAAGTAACTACAGCTCCTGCGGCTCCCTGCTTTTCTTTGGAGTAGCGTGTGCTATAAAAAAAAATGCTAGACTTTTTAATCTCTGGTAAAGCTATTGCTAATACGCTTTGCATGTCAGAGTCTTTCAGAGATGATTCAAAAGAAGAATGGGTCTCTCAGGTTGGTTTAAGAACTGTTCTGTTCTTCCTGCGAGCTCCTGCATCCGACGTTACTGGCAGTTCCCTGAAATGCAAGCTTGACTTGAGAAGACAAAAAGCGGTGGTGAAGAAAGGGAAGAACATGTTGGTAGAAGGTTAGAAATAAATTTTGAGTGCCTTCTTACGTTTGCCACGCTTTTCAACAGCAACAAAGACCAAAACTTTAACACACGAACAGCCTTATTTGTATTTTTAACTTAGCTGTAAGTTCAGGCAGTTAGTGACTTCGTTGCTGGGGATTTTTTTTAATCCTAAAGGGGAGCTTTGGTTATTACATTGTTAGGGATGGCTCAGCTGAGCATGCCTGTGGTTGAGATCTGTACTGTTAGGCAGTTACTCAAATCTTGTTTCAAATTATATATGCCTCTGACACACAAACCATTCAGACTGGAAATGCCTGTGTTAGATTTTTAGCTGCAGATTGATTATTTTTGTTGCGTTCCAACAAAAATTATTCAGATTGATTCTTCAATATGACATTAAGGATTTTTTTTCAGCTGTGGTAAATACACATTTTTTTCTAAGGATTTCAGTGGGAAACTCCTGCTGAGTTTTCCTGCTTTAGGCTAAAGACCTGTAGTTGACCTGTTCTGTGGCTTTAGTGTGATAGCTGCAAGTTCTTACTTAAAAAAATTCCATGTAGCTTGACCAGTTTGGAAGTGTCTGCAAAGTAGTAAATGGTATCTTGTTAGGGACTACAAGCTGTGTTTTTCAGCGTCGATCTGCACGTAGCAAATTTCATTATTGTGCAGATTTTGCATAAGGAACAGATTGCATGTGGCACTGTGAGAGTAACCTATGCTGTATCCTTCCATCTTTGTCAAGAAGGACAGGAGTTTGACAGACATCAGTCTGTTACTATGTAAACACAAGCCATTCCACATATCTTAAGTGTAACTTCCAGGGTTTGAAAACGGGGCTTCAAATTCTTGGTCTGTTGTCATTAAGTTGCCGAAAGGCAGATCTTGCTAGTCGGGTATCTGTTGTGCTATAGTCACGTTTCCTCCAAAGCATGCAAGTTACTGAGAACTCAAATTATGAACAAAGGTTTTTCCTAACTTTGTTTAAGAGACATCATTTGTTTTGGCTGAAATTTTCCAGAGCAATTTAAACAGACACCAGCATGGGAAAATTAGTAAAACTAGCAGGATATGCCAACATTTTTGTGCTTGGGCAGTTCAAAATGTCCTGGTGGAATATGAAGTAAAAGAACAGTGCAAACTGCTTTTAACCTTGCCGAAAGCTGAGAATGTCGAGATCAGAATTGTTAGTGCTTCAAAGCGCATGATAGACGTGAGCAGAAGTGTCCATCTACAGAACTGCTCAATTTTGCTGTGATACCCAAGTGGGAGGTTCCTGTGTTGGGGAGCCATGTGGTGACTTCGTTTGTTGTGTGGGTATCGGTGCTCTCAGTAGCGGAACCCAGTGACTAATACATTTTTCATCCCTAATTCTAAATATCCTGATCATTGTATGAGGAAAATTGAGACCCCCCCCCCTGCCCCTTCCATATTCTATTCCTTACAATCTTTTAACCTTACTTTCCAGCTGAAAAGACTTTTGCAGTATTACCAACACAGATTTTACCTTGCACTATGTTTTCTTGAAGACCACTGCCCAAAATGTTGAAGTGGTTAATACTTTCATGCAGTATCTGCTTTGCAGTCTTCCAGCACCCGGCTTTTGAGCAGAAATACACTATTATTTTGTCCCATAATTCTTTTCCTTTAGAAACAGCAGTTTATTTCTGAAAAATTGTGAAGTCTTTATCATTTTGACGTCTTCATTATCTAACTGGGACATGCTGTGTTGTGAGAATATACATTATAAAGAGTTTTACCAGTGAAGTTTTATTTAATGAAATAACTGGTATTGGGGAGACTACTAAAGTGTGTTTAGATGTAATTATTTTTTTTCACTGATTTTTTGGGTTTTGTGCATTGCTGGAATCCCTAGCGATGTAACTCAATCTAAATTCATGTTGCTTTTACAGCCACCGAGGGATATTAAAGCTGTAGCGTTCCGAGATCTCTATCCAATCTTGTGTTTTACTGTAACAATGGACTTGTACTAGAATGGTTATTTATTTACTTTTACTTTTGTCATCCTGCCTGGGCTTTCTTTGTTCCTGGAAGAATACTGAACAAAAAAAGGATGAAGAGAGACCTTGAGTTAATCCCTTTCTCTGTCTTGAGGGAAGATCGTTTACAATATTCTTGACAGATGCTTGTCTAATCTCTTAATTGCTGGAAATTTCACTGCATTTCTTAAGCAGCTTATTCCAGTGCTTTATATTATTACTGCTTGCTTTATTTCTAATGTTCAACTGACACAATTTGCAGTAAACTTCTGTTTTTATTTGGTCATATCCAGCTATTTTTGATAGTATTTGATGTGTCATTTTTTCCCTTGGTATCTGCTCTGACACAAGCTGCGTGTCTTTCTATTCCCGTTCTTCCTCATAGATCTCTACTTGCCTTCTGATCCAGCTCAGTGCTTTGTAGTCTTTCTCTTGTCAATTCATGTCTTGAAGCCTGGAACCCCAAACTGGGCACCCTGCTTTAATGCTGAAGATTTACTAGTGCTAGGTGGATTGCTCTTTATTTATTTTGAAGAGCTCTTCACAAGACTCCATTCCTCTGCTGTTACCCTTTTGTTTGTAGTTCACATAAAGCTTTGCAAGCAATCTCAGTCTTTGAGGTTCTGTGTTGGCCTGTACTTGGTTGCGTATCTGAATTTGCTGCTGGTTTCTGTCACTTGGAGAGGCATGTTCATCCTTCTCGCAAATGGAGGAATGAAAAGTGGGATGGTAACCAGCGTGGAAAACAGTTGTCACCGGTGAAACAAATTGGTATTTGCCCCTTGGTAAAAGCAGCTTCCCCTATGTGCTTAGCAAGACGTACAATATAAACATTTTATTAGTTTCCTGGCTGATGATCTTTCATCAAACAGGAGCTGTGGCTTTCTTACTTGCTCTTGTCTAGGAGAGTCAGGACTTTCCTTTTTGATGTTGTTGCCTGATGCAGTTGTCTGTGTTGTCATTTGATTAGCTGCAGTCTTCAATATTCATGAAGAGTATTGAAGAAAGAGGCTGCCTTGTTTGTTCAGCGTCAAGCTGTTGAAAGCATATGTGGAACATCAGTTTCTCTACATCCTTTGATTTCGAATGCTGGTTTTTTGTTACTATGAAAATGGTACAAATCTTCATGACTACTTCTGACAGTATAGAAGGAGGATTTGCCTTTTCATGGTATAATAGCAGCTTTAAGAGAAAATAAAAACACTGGAAAGAAAATTTAAAAATGTATGCTAAAAAAGTGAAAAAGGGATACATTTAATGTGAAGAACTGTTTTTTACAGTCTTCCTCTAAAATCTGTCTAAGAAACAGCTCTCTTCCAGCACAGACTGTGTTTTCAGCTTCTGTTTCTTTCAGACTGTGTAGGTATACTTTTGTACCAAGTAGGGATGTTTTGAGCCTTGAAACCAATCTTCTAGTTACGACTTAATTAGCAGCATTTATTTATTAGCTATTTGGATCCTGGCTTCTTCAAGTAACAGTATTTGTTTGCTATCAATGTACAATCTTCAGTGAATAACTTCAGACATAGGTTTGAATTGGTACTATACTATTTTAAGTGCATGATGATTTGAAACTTGGATTTCATTCCTTGTTTGCTTAATTTGAAACTGTCTCTTACTGTGTTTTACAAGCTAATTTCTCTTAGGACTATTGATAGAGGTAGGATGAAGATTTAACATTTCTATGGAACTAGCTTGTGTTTTGTAGGCTTCACTGAATTTTGTTCATTTAGTAGCTTCGTATTGATAAACATGCCTAATCTTTTTAGTGCATTTTAGTTCTCAATTAGTATTTTCCTACCCCTTTTTTTTTATGTGACAATCACTACTCTCACCTTTGCTGCCCTCCTGTCACCCCCAAGTGTCTGCTTTTGACTGATTAGCCTCTGTTCCCTCCACCCTTGTTGCTGCTTCCTCTACGAGCAGTTTGGCTTCTGCTTGGAGCGCGAGGTCATCTGCCTGGCAGGGCTTAGGGGGTTGTTCCAGGCCGTGCTGCCGGTAGGGAACAAGTGCTCTATACAGCACTCAGAATAAAATAGGGGATATTGTATGTTTGTTTCATTTAGCACTTACAATGCTGTCTGCATTTGCCAAATCATCAGTAGCCACTAAGTTTGTACTGTTTTTTTGGAAACCCATTGAATGAGTTTGAAATTTGTTAGTGGTTGGTTTCTCAGCAGATGAACAAGTCTTTCAGTAGTGAAAAAACTTGAGAGGACAGTGATTGAACAACCTTCCTTTCCTCCTGCATGTGCTCTCTTTAAGGCACAGCTCCCCAGCAGTGTTAGCTGTAGTTTGCTGTGCTGTTTGGTGGTGCTTGTTAGTAAAGGCATGCTGGAAGACAGGTATCTCTGCGGCTTAGACAGTATTTTGTGGTCTAATGTATAATAATTGTGATACTGAGGTTTGTTTGGGGGTGGAGAAGTAGTTGGTGTTTTGATTCTATACTTCTGTGGCAACCGCATTTCTTACTGTGGCTCTCAACCTAATGGAACATGCTTTGTTCTGCAGTTGAGCGTTCTACTAGGTGTAGCAGCGTATAGTACAGGAGTACATGATTTTTCAAGTAACCTGGCTAGTTCTCTGAGAGTATGGGTTTCTTCCCTAACATTGTAATTGGGAGGCCATTAGTACTTTATTCTTCAAATATACCACCGAGGGAAACTCATATCCTCTGTGATTATATCACTTATTTTACCAATATATTGTCCTTTTTAATAGGCTAGGAAGAACCTAATTATCAATATCTTACTTTCCCTTCTAAGAGCTCTCAAATATTCAAGGAAAAAAAAAGTCAACTGTTTTCTGATTTCTTGAGAGTTAGGCACTGTATGTGTATAAGGTGCTTGAGCTTTAGGTGTTTACATCAAAATCCGTTCAGTCTTACGGCCTCTTCCACTCTGGTTTCATGAACGTAGTGCACAATTCCACTGCCAGTTTCTCTTCTGCTCTGTTCTGTTCAGACTTTGCAGTATTTTGAAGAATCCTTTGCTTGTTCAAGCTTCAAAACTGTTTTCCTACCCCTCTGTAGTAGTCTAGAGAGGTTTTCCATAGTGGCTCTATATGAGTTCTCAGTTAACAGCCCTGGCAAGATTCATTTTACTTTAAAAGAAAAAAAAAAAAAAAAAAAAGTTTGTGCTTTTGCATCACAAACCTGTAGCTCTTTCTTATCTGAAATTAAAGCAAGAAATTTAAGAAAAAGAAACACTGTAATAGAGCAGACCAACAACCAGTTGGAAGGGGAAGCTAAAAGACTAGGGTATAACAACTCAAATCAGAATTTCTTGCTTCTGACAGCAAAGAACTAGATGGTTTGGTGTTAGGAGCAAGAATCTCTGCAGCTAGCTGACAAAGTGATACACCCTGAAATTTGTCCACTGTGGTTAGGAATCATCTTTTGGACGTTAAGGATTCATTTTCCCCTGTAACTTGGGGGCTTTGCTGAAAAAAGGGATCACAGGCTTTAAATGTTCATTTCAGTCTTACCTTGGGCTCGTAATGACAGTCGTTTGTTGTTTTCAGGAAACAATTTTATATTTGCAAGTCAAATTTAACTACCATACTCATTGTTTTCTCTTCCATTTCTCTGTAACACAGCTTTAATTTTATCCAAGTCTTCATCGGTTTGGGAGTTTGCAAGCAGATTAGAAATTAAATTGTATGTTAGAGAACAGGCAATAATAAACATCTTTTTGAATGTTCACATTTAAATAAAAAATTGTCAAAACCCCTCCCGTTAAAAATGATACTGTAAAATGCATTCAGGTTCCCATTTTTCTAGTGAATTAAAATCTGATTCTGTTTTCTTTTTTCCTCCTTCGGCAACTGATCTGCTATCTTGTTCTCCCAGATCATTCTCCCGGTGTTTGAATAAGGTCAACAGCTACTCAAAACGACAACCTTTTTTCAAGTGCGGCTGCCAAATTGCGTTTTCATGTTTGAGAAATATCTTCTGTCTTCAAAGAAAACATGGACACTCCTGCTACAGAAGCATTAACCACTCCATTTCTGCTCACTGGTGTTAATGAATCGATGCTTCCTCTTTTGAGGAATAATTGAAAACTCGTGGAAGGAAGAGGCTTTTGTACCCGCTGGTAAGGAACTCATGAAACTTTATTTAGCTGAAGATGCAGGATTTTCTCAGCATTGCTCTCTGAATGCTGGTGGTTTAGCTCAGTGTGGGAAATTTTGATGAAGCTAGTAACTGGCTCGTTTTGCATTCTCTTAATCTGTCTAGTAGATCTGAAACTGGAAGATGGCTGTGTTGACTGCAGTTAATATCTGAATAAAACATGGGCTCGCGAGCGTTGAGGAGTTTCCTGAATTCTGACTGCAAAGGAAAGTTCAGGTTTTGCGAGTGCTCAGTGTTGGGCTTTGCTAGGATTGTTCATTCAGTGGGTTGGCTTTAAAACAGGCTTTTCTTTAAAAGCTGCGGTAACCACAGGCTCTATCAGACAGAAACAAGCCTTTGAAAACAGTAATCTTTGATCAGTTGGTACTTCTGTCGTGTCTGCCTGTATCTTCTGCAGGCAAATAAATGATTTCAGTCTTACTGCAGTAGAGTGGCAACTTAATTGCCTCGATTTAATGTGAACTAGTGAATGTGATAGAAGAGCATATGGAGCTTGTACTGTTAGGAGTCTTCTTGACTGAGTATCTGGTGGTTAGATTTACAGCATGAGTTGTGTTACTGTGAGGGGCTTGCGTGTTTCTGTGATCAGGTACAGGTAGAGGGCTTCAGCTGCAGCACTGGAGGAGAGAGAAAACTGAATCTGTTTTGTATCAGTACTATGTCCTAGATATGTGATCACCTCGTAGCATAAAGTCTATAAGAAAACTGTAGTTATGTGTATTAATGATTAACGAATGCAGCCACATGTAAATTTTTAGTTATGCCACTGAAGAAGGCGGATGTTGTATTACAGTTGCATATCATGTCAGATCTGCTCATGATACTCCTGAATACAAGGTGAAGTCCTTATTACAGTGCTGTTTATGAACGGTACCTGCAATAATACAAAGTTTTAGACAGAAATCAGCTTCATGCTTTTTTAACTGATAAGGTATAAAGAAAAAAACCAAACAAACCTAGGCATAGAAAACTCAAATGCAGCAAAACCTAGCAGGCAGGGGTGGGGTTTTTACTAAATGTATCAAATGGGGAGTTAACAATAAATTCTCTGGGAGCTCTGTATTCAGGAGGTTTTGTTCTTATGAAGGATATGTGATTTTCAACATGTATATGTTAAAACATTGAACACCTGCTTTACACATACAGCAAAGTCAAGTTTCATCTAGTGGTCAGACAGGTGCCTTCCTTAAGAAACACACAAGTAATTTCCAGGGGTCCTGGAAAAGGGCAGTAAGCCCAATGCGGTTAGTCTAAAAAGGTAGTCTGTTCCATTTTCTCTCCTTGGCAGTATTAAGGCCAGATTTATGAACACTTTTGATAAAGAAATGTAAAAATCAGTGATGGAAATTGCTCTAGAATTGCTTTTGACACACACACTTTCTCTTTTGTTGCCTCTTCCAACCAGGTATGGGAAGACCAGTTGGCAAGTGTAGCATGTATGTTGTTCTTTGGAAGTGTCCAGAGGCTTTGGTTAGATTGATAACATGTTTTGCTAGAGATTTTACAAATGCAATTAAAGCAGTATATCCTTATTGGAAAACATTATTTAGAAGGCAAAGTGTGACAGAAACAGAATATGGTAATAACAGCAGAACAGGCCAGGCTGAGTTAAAGAATAAGATGCGAGATTGCGCTTCTTCCCTGCTGGTCATGGGCTGAGAATCGATTAGAGTACTGCAGGACTTGAAATGTGTAATTAATGATGAAGTGAGCCACTAGCAATTTGGACTGTATTGAACATGAACTGTATAATGAAGTAGAGGGGCGAACTCAGCCACATAAAATAGGAGAACTTGTCACATCTACAATATTAAAAAGCTGTCTTGCTATTAGAAAACTGCAGTGGTAGAGTAGCCAGTAATTTAGACTATTTAGCATAAAAAAAAACCTGAATGAGCTAATTAAGGGTATTAAAATGGTTGCAATAAAATTTGAATATTGAAAGTTTATAAAAGGTCTAAGCAGTAATTAAGGATGCTATTTTAATATGTAAAATTCATTAAAGTTGAGCAAAGAAAAACCCTGCTGCAGCTCACAAGGGAAAATGTGAAAGGAAAATCTGCTTTTAAATTCTTACTATCATCTCCCTATTGGATTTAATTAAATAACTAAGAAACGTGAAACCAGCCTATCCTCTTCTCACGCATGGTATAATTTGGGACATTCCCATGCCCTTGCTAAAATTGGAGAAGATAGTCCTTTGTGTGTTTATCTAATTTTATTCTTCAGTTGATAGGGGGTAAGAAACTACATTCTGTATTTTTTTGTCTGCTCTGCATTTTCTAAGATTTTTCCATTTTACAGCTTCTGAGATCATGGTTGAAATAAAAGCTACACTTTTCTGCCTAATCAAGGAACTTCCTCATTTTTAGCTGGTGAAAGTTTTTTGGCACCCTGTTCTGGAGCTGTCCTTGTTATAGCTCTCAGGCTACTACTGCTTAGATAATGGCAGCACCCTGAAGAAAATGAAGAGAAGCTCTGTGTTTTTAGAGCTGGCTCTGGGTGAGCCTTTTGGTGCTAGAACTGCCAAGTCGAGCAGTAGAAGGTCCAAGCTAGCTCCCCCTCAACCTGCAGACGTTTGGGTAAGCTCAAACAGTAACTGCTGGGAAACAGAAGCAAGCTCTTTGGCAAGTTCTCTTGTTTAACAGATGTCTTCAATAGCTCACCAGAACCTCTAGTGGGATATTCTGGGTGTTGAGTTACCTCTTGTTGCCTGCAAAGGTCCTTCTCCAAAGCATTTACGTACCTGTGGTTTTGAGCCACCCACCCTGTCTCCTTGCAGTAAGGTAATTGTCTTCTGTGTGGCGTGTGGCACTGAGTTGGATGAAGTAAATGGAACCTTTCAGTTTGCTGTCAGCTGCTGTTCTTAACCGCTTTCCACTGGTGATAATCAGCACTTCTCCACTTCTTACCAGGATCTGCCCCTTTCTGTGAAAGTATCGGTGTTCTTTCTGTAGCGCGTGCTTTTGCCTTTCCTAGTTTGGGCCACTGCAGTAGAGACTTACATGGGTGAATCTGTGAGCAGGTGTGAAGGTTAAGGCTAAGGCCCGTTGAGGTAGGAGAACACGCAGAGGCTCGCTTGTGAACTGTCCTTATTGGCAAGTAATCTGTGTAGTATCATCACGGGACTACTAATGACCATCGTTACCTTTTTCCAAGAATGACAAATAGTTGAAGATTTGTATCAAAGCCAAAGCTGTTCTAACTCACTGTTAAAGTGTCTGCCCTAAATGGAATTTGAGCAAGTACAGTCACTTTTTTTCGTAACCGATGAGCTAATAACATCATGTAACTTTTCTTGAGATTATAACATAGTATGCTTAGAAGCAAAAAATGCTAGTCAACTGGAAACAATTGTTTGTACCACCTCCTCTCCCTAAATTTGGAGCCCTTCCTCACCCCACTAAAAAGAAATAAATAAAAAGGCCAACAACTTGGAAGAGCAAAATGACAAGCGTTGAATCCTGTACTACTAAAGCTCTGGCATATTTGAAATAGGGATTTTTGGGTTTTTTTTAAGAATGACCTTGATTTCTGGGAGATTTTTGAAGCAAGCCTTTGAAGTAAGGAACTTGTGTTTAGCTTGGAAATGGAGAAATCAGTCCTTACAAAATAGTTCTTTAGTGCACGTTTAATTGTGTGTAGTCCAAATGCTGTTAAGGTAGCAAAGGAGCCTAAAGATTTTTGGCAAATGTATGCTACTTGGATAGAAATCCAGGAATTTTAAGAGCTGTTTTCTGGGGAATTTCTTGGCTTTTCTTGGTCTGTGTGATTTATGTCAGTACAGGCAGTTTGATGTCACCTTTTGAAGATTCATGATTTTCAGTTTAGTTTTCTAAGGCAGGGCAGCTTTGCAAGTGTGGCAGTCGTTCCTGTCGCTGCCAGGACAGTGGGGTGTGCAGCGAGGGGCAGAGCAGGGTTTGGGACTCCTGACACTGGACGGGGACGAGGAACAGCAGTTTGGAAAGCTTTTGTATTGTTAATTTTTGGTCTTGTTTTTACATAGGGCGGAGTTCAGATTTTTTGTGGTACGACATCACATTAGAAGTGTTGTGTTGCTGCATGTCTTTTGAAAGCAGTGACCAATTTCAATCAAATTTGGAGGGGGC
>Ga0181612_178597_pt1 | contig 14609 bp, 12 predicted proteins | sample HoacroProtozoa21_FD_119630 | JGI IMG/M metagenome (GOLD analysis project Ga0181612, IMG submission 119630) | Hoatzin crop microbial communities from Cojedes, Venezuel. Combined Assembly of Gp0051906, Gp0051904, Gp0051908 | reverse complement strand
CCGCCGACCTCCCGGCCAGGCACGGCAGTGCCGCCACCCCCCCCCCCACCCCCCCCCCCCGGGGGCCCCCCCGCGCCGGGGGGGGGAGGGGGCCGGGGGCCCGCCCCCCCCCCCCCCCCCCCGACCCCCTGCTCGGCCAGCCCCGGGCAGCCGCAGCACCCGCAGCACAGCAGCAAGCATGGCAGGGCAGTGCGGCTGGGGAGCGGGTCGCAGCCGGGCACAAGCTACCTAGGCAAGCTAGGATACAGACCTAGCATCCTCCAGCGATGAAGTGCAAAACCAACATCAACACCTGTGCTGTGAAGGGCTTGGCGAAGGGGTGGTTATTTTCTCTAAAGCATGACGCAACGTATCCATACAAAGCACACTTTCTGTAACCAAATATAAACGGGCTAATTGGGAAGACTCCTTTCCAACCCTTCCTCACTACTTCGTATTTATGTGGCTAGAATTTCCTTCCTAGGCTTGTAGATTTGAAATTATCATAACATTTAAGACAATCGTATTCCTAAATCAAGCATACAAAAACTAAACCTCCCTACAGGTAACTGGACCATTTTTAAAATGTCAGTTATCTGGAATTCAGAGTATCATTTAGCCAAATACACAGACACATGTACACACACACACACACTTACAGTAGCATCAGAAGTTTGATACAGTCTTTCTCAAAGAGAGAACCCAGAGAAAATTTCTTTGTTTCTAACTTTCTTTTTACTAGAAAAAGAAAGCTCAACCTGTATAGTTGCACGGACCACTGCAGTCTTCATACAACTTCTCTCTCTTCTACTTGTAAGAGCTGCACACAGTTGTTATTTTTCAAGTACTAATTTTCCTATCCATTATTTCCTTGCCCATTCTAAAGTGAAAAAGATGCATCGATTATTTAATGAAATCTAACATACTACGATTGCATCTCCTGTAGAGCATGATGTGGAGTAGACCCTTCAAGTTCCCAGTGAACCCTTAAGAGTGAAGTTTGGCATCCGCCCGGAGTTCTGCTCAAGAAACCCCTCTCCTTCACTGCCCCAGTTCTCCACTCCCCAGCTGTGCCAGTACAGCTGTTGATGCAAAGATGTCACAGAGGACCCACAGCACAGCCCCACTGACAACTGAACCAGTACAACCAAGCAGTGGGAGCCATGATCTGTAGCTGGTAATTTCTTCAGCCCAGGTCTCCTCCAACTATAGACCAAGTTTCCAGAGAACTGACCTTCTCTATAGCATAATCCAGCACCGCCTTGTCCTCAGACTGGAGACAGACAGTTCTGGCTGACCTTCCTAATGCCCTTTCAATGATCACAAAGTCCAGTTCAAATGCTTTCTTGCCTCTGTCCTCCAGCAGGGATGGCCACTGCAGATGTAACCTAAAAAGTCTGCCAACAAAGTTAGGCATCCTTTCACTCTCTTAGTCACGGAGTGAGGGGGCCCTTTCACACGGTAGTTTTACTGCAAACACCCAAAATGACATAGGAATGTTTGGAGGTAACAAAACAAAGAAATCAAAACAAAAACCCAAAGCCATCATTGTTTTGCATATGCCCAGAAAAAAACCCAAATCAGGTTACTGATCAGACATAGGTTACAGTCAATGCAGTCATTGACCCAGTGCTTCACAACTGATCAAGACCATCAAACAATGGACCACCACTGTGCTGTCACTATGCAAACTCCTCAGCTGCATGGCAATTATAATGTACAAAATTAACATAAAGAGGGAATGGAACATAGCATCAGCAGACTAAGTCAAAAAAGACATGATAGGCCTGTAATTTTTGTATAAAGGATTCTATCTGTGTATTTTTACTGAAGATAAAAGAAAAAATGGGAAACATAACACAAACTTTGTTCAAGAAACATGACAGTGATGTTAAGTTGCCAGTACTGTTCCAACAAAGCTTTCTTCTGGACATCTACACAAACTCTATCAGTTTCATAGGAACTCTTCTTGAGGAAAAAAAAACAGAAAGTCCATCCTTTTTTAGACAGATGCCCAGAACATCCCAGTAATAAGGTAAATGCACAGGAGAAACAGATTTAAACCCCAATCTAAAATCTGGCAAACTGTAAACCTATGTGAAATCCTAATGGTGGCATCAGAGAGTTGATCTCTGTGTCCGCCCACAGACAGACAGATAGAACACCCTGCAGGCAACAGAACAAGCAGCTCAAGCCCAGATTACTTTCACCTAAGGTCCTACGGATGCAAGCTGCTATAATGCTAGTGCTTTTGAATTAAACTGCCAGATTTAAAAGTGGGGGAAAAAAATTACTGTTTTAGTATATATATTCTGTTCCGGCAAAACACTGAACACACCATGTTTCCAGCTCCCAAGCAGACATGCCCAAGCGCAGCTGCACCCCAGGGACATGGCTGCAGTGAACTGTGCAGCGATGGTGACACCTCCCGGTGCCAAACCACCGAAACACAGACCTCGTCCCAAATACAACCTACCTTAAACCCACCCGTGGTGTTGAGAGGAAGCAGCTTTACAAACAAAATAGCCCAACAACGCCTACATCATTCTCCTCGCAAACTAGCATCTCCTGTAGAGACAGGGGTCAGAAACTTGAAATCAAACCACTGCCTCTGTTTTAGTACCTCCTGTCTGCCACTGACCTGTCTTCAGAAGTGTTATCCCGTTCTGTTTTGTGGTATTGACGCCTACAGGTGGGGAACAGTAGAACTGACTACATACGATGTGTAATGCAAACTTGCTAAATGACTAGACGAAGAAAAAGAAGCCAGCCCAGCTTTAACATCTTTTGGTCAAAATGACTGCAATGAAATTACTGTAAACAAAAAGCTTCAGAGAAGCAAGGCAACAGTGTCAGTTACATAAAAATTAACATTGCTTTTAATTAATTCAATCATATAAAAGTTTACTCTCCTTCATCCTGGTATTTCCCATCCCCAACAGATGCTCAAACGCATTACTTTCTGCAGCTTCACAAACAGAAATCTCCTACTACGTGTCTCATCACACTGCATGGATGTGAGAATCCATTCTGCATGGATTTGAGAATCCAAGATCGTGTGAGGTGTTTCCCTAGGATACAAACTTAAAAAAGCTGAGATACGTATTTCTTTCAATAAGTGCTCAAAATAAAAAAAAAAAAACAACACAACTTTAAATGCTGTTAGAAAAACAAAGGGAGAAAGCAAGGAATGAGAAACACATTTCATTGCTCTGCTTGGCTTTCAGGGGTTATGGGAGTGAATTCCAGGTTTGGGTGAGAAGTGATTTGGGTTTATGACAAAGCAGGGATAATTTCATTCAGTAGGGGAGACGACATTTCAAATTATTTTTGGGGGAAGAGTTATTTTCTATGGGAAATCTCCCTCCAATATCCCACCTGTATTTCTTCCTCACATTCATACACCCATAGTAACTAATTTTTCAAGTGACACCTGATATTAATTATTTCAAACAACTAAAATGGCACCTATCTACCATTTAGCAGATGAAAGACTAGTACCATCCCAGGACATTCAGTTTCTCATGATGTGCATAAAAATTGCATTAGCTACATAGATCAACACTAAGGAACCACCATATAATAAGTAAAAAAAAAAAAAAAAAAGTGGAATTTTTGAAGGTAAATCGTAACAACTGCCTTCTTTCAGAAATTACATACCTCGTCTGTAATCTGAAAATCCATTAGGAATTTCTGAAATGGTTACCATAGTATCCACAGCGCGACCACTCTATGGCCACGCAGACTCACCCAGGAGCGCTTTTCCATGAGTTTATTCTGCGTCCAAGGTTATTTTCACATCCCTACAAGAGCAGGAACCTCAGCTACAGAACACAGGGAATGGGCATGCTTCATTTGCTGCAGAAGCTAAAGTGGCTGAAGGCCAAAGAAAACACGAGGGTGCTTGTGCACCAACTGGAGGGCGCAGAGAAACAGGAATGCTCAAGAGTGGGGGGTTTTAAGAGTCAGAGGAGAACTGGTTTTACATAAGAAAGTGAAATAGTAGAGGATGTGGAGCAGGACTACAGAGTTCAAGGGCAGAATCCCTTGGAAGTGAGGCAGCTTCGCAAGCTGCAATTTTTGGAGCTTGGAGGAAAGAGACATGAAAGAGGGACAGGGTGTTCTAGAGTAGGAACACTAACGGGAAAAATCTCAAATTAGTAGAGGTGAGATTATCTTCAGGCCTGCTCTAGAGGTAAGGGAACACACATGAGACCATTGCTTCTCTTCTCCTTCACCCCCCACCCCTTGCTGTCAAAAGCAATAGGGCTAGTTTGTGACCATAAGAGAGACTGGGCATTTGGTAGAGCCGCTGATACCAAAACCTCTCAGAAACATTCCTCTTCTGTGAAATTGCACGTGAATACAAACTAACTAACAGTGCTTAACAGCAGGTATTTTTGGCCCACCACTTACTTCTTGGCAGCACAGTTTAAGAAAAGCTAGATGTTTTTGTAACATCATGATTCAAATATATTCATAAAGCAAGCAACATTTTCAAATTGTTGTTGGCTAAGGTCATGTTTTGCAAACTTACAATTGGTACCAAGTGAAGCTTACCTATTTTTTTTGGAATTTTCATCTTTCCCTCTTTTAACCCCAAAAATTCTCGTAATCAGAGCACTAAAAAGAAGTGTAGATGAATTTCTTACCTAAAGAAAAAAGAAAAGAACATGAACTACGTTTTAAAAATCCCTTTGAAAATGTACTAGTATTTCTATAAATACGGCCATTAATGTACATTCAAGAAGAACAGCTGAGTGAAGGACAGGGCACACCTACTGTTCAGAGGTCAGCACACGGAAACTGTTAATTCAGAGCACCTTTCCTCTTAATTAAGACAGCACTAATAGAAACTTCAGATCTTTTTTTAAATGTCCATCTTTAACACGAGGGATAGCATTCACCTTTACGTACGGCAGATCATTAAACATTCTACCCTAATATGCTATAAGGAATACTATCTTGTACTGAAAAACAAAGTAAGGGTTAGAATGAATGTAAACACACTCCTTAGTAGTAAGGTTCATTGACTCAATATTCAATAGCCAGATACATTTTTATCTATGAGGTAATCTTTGTCCCTACTTTTTGTCAGTATCAGTGTTCACATTGCAGAAAAATGAAACAAAACCAAAAAATGTGACCAGAACTATAACTTTTTTGCAGGTCTACATTATTCTTTACTATACCTTAAAATATTATGCCCTGTAACGTTCCAGAAATTGTGGTACTGCCATTTACAAACATGACCACAGCTTCAGTGAACAGCACCGCTCTACATTCTGTTTAATCAGAGAGGCGAAGGTAAGAATTAACTTACTGCCCAGACAGGTGACATAAAACCTAGAACTGCTGCTTGTATTCCATCTGCAACATAAGGCATGATGTTTTCACCTAAACGTGTATCCCTAAACAGTGCCCGAAGGATATTTAAAGCATGAACCTGTGGGGGTAGAAGGAATACAAGAAAAATATATATTAATTGGAAAATAGCTTCAATTTAATGTATGCTAATTACAGCAGTGAACATGCGAAACAAAAATAATTCATATGCACATTTACATCACTTTATTTCCATATTAAATACAAGAATAGTGCTATTAAAACATATATTAAAACAGTGCAGCAGTAAACACTATTAAAAACAATTACAGCTCAGAAATATATTCCTCCAATAAGTACAGTCCAAGCATTGCAAGTGAAGACCAGCATACTTTTTTCCTTAGCTTATCATGGCTGTAAAAATAACTTTCAAAGTTTCAAATCATCTTTTCCAACATTCTTGACATGTTAAAGATACTGTGAGAAAAAATAAACTACAACTCACAGGAGGACAATATTAAGCTAAAACTGACAGCCAGGCTTGCTTCACCATATGGAGCATTTTCTGATATTTCTCTACTCTCTGCAGGGGAAGGTGGTTATCTGTGTAGCTTCACAGACTTTGACAAGGCTATATAAATTTATACCAGCAGAAGATCTGGCACAGCCATTAGAACATACTTCTTTGTATTGTCAACAGATTATGGCTTGCACTTACAAACGGAAAGATTAAGTATTTGTTAAGAGTATTCTGAAGATAAAGATCTTGACTTTAAAATAGAATTTTTATACATTCCAAATGTATATATTTAAGTTTTAGAAGTTACTAAGTATGCATAAAATCACTTTTCATATAGTATTTTACTGCATAGAATATGATTTATGCAACTCATTTCTTTAATGTAAACAATTGCTTGCTTGTTAATTTCCTTGTAAAAAGGAAATTACTTATCTATTTGTTTAGAAATATACGACAGGCAGTAAACTGATCATGTAGTCATATTAATTTGAAATTTATATTTGCTGTACTAGAAAAAAAACAACCCTATGTAATTATGCCAAATCCATTTTTAGCATCTTATGCACTTGCAAATTCCAGCGACTTCATAACCTCTGCACACACAAACATGTTTTAAAATCTAGCTACAGATAATAAAAACAAAATATCCTTATTAAAAATGCACACATTTCCTTAACTGCTTGAAGTAACACAAACAGTTTTTTGACATTTGTCTTCTGATGAGAGGCTGTATTTTACCTGTGGAACTACACTTGGTGATTCGTTCAAAGGTGCAGCCAAAGATATCAATTCCTTCATTGTCATTTTCAGCAAATCTGTTTTGCTCTTCTTTGGTTCTGAAGCTAACAAAGCCTACAGAAAGTTTAAAAAAAAAAAAAAAAAAAAAAAATCAATCAGGTGTTTCTAGCCACTTTTGTTTACTACCAGTTCTGTTCCACGTTCATGTATTTCCCATGTTCTGACCATACACAAGGACTAAAGAAAAAATTGCAAAAAAGTAAGTTTCAGTTTTAACTCTTAGTTTTGTTCAAAGCCTCTTAGCATTTCAGGAAGAAAACTTTCTTCATGCACTATCCATTAGCCTAAGAAAATCTGCTTGTATATAACAGATGATAATTTATCGCACACCAAAAAAATCACAGTGTTTATTACAGCTGAAGAATCTACATATTATACATACTTGCATTTCCTAGCATGGACTTTTATTTTTAGTGTAATAATATATGCATTTAAGATGACACAGGCCGGCCAAAAAGAAAATCCTGGTTTGCAAAACAGGATAAAACAAGCAGCACAAAGTACTCAAATTTAGTCCTCTAAAATTCAGGACTGGAGTTAAAACAGTCTTTCTCTCTCCGTCTAGTAGCTCTTGTTGAATTTGTCCAACTTAGTACAAATGGATAACCGTAAATCACTTATTTCTAATAAAAAATGACTATCCATTTGTGTTTTGGGACCCAGAGTCTGTTCAGCATCAGTCCGAACAAGATATTTAACAGTACTTTACATCACATAAGAACAACTAAATGGATCAACTGCAAGCCAAATGAAGTATAAAGGTTAGGCAGAAACCCAGAAATAGTCACTGTCAGTTTAGCAGTACCTTTAATGACGGGAGAAACAGCAAGGGAGGGGAAAATAAAAGGAAGTATTCACAAAGCATAAAATAGAGGAGAATGAACTGAAGACTAAAATTTCATACCCTAAAAAACATTAAAGCTGTAACTAGTATTCTCCCACGATTTCCCCATCCACTAATTGGAGTTGCACCTTTGTACTATTAGGTAATAATATTTCAGTTTTAAATAGGTCATTTAAAACGCTCATAACCTTAAAAATTACACATTATCGTTAAAACAGATGTGTTTTAGTAAAACAAGGATACATGTCACAGGAAGCAGATGGCAAAGAGACCACACTGAATCTCGATTTTATACATTAATAAAATAACCTTATTATAGTACTGTTAGGATAGGCATTACCACTTGTATTTTTATTATCTAAATGCAACATGCTGTTTAAGGCTTAATTCATTTTCCTGAGTGCTACAGGCACATTCAGAACTACTGCCAAAGAACACTATCGCCTCTCTTTAAAACAAAACTACAATTTGAAAATAGATTATTTCAGAGTAATCCCAACGTTCATTTCAAACCCTCTCATTAATTGACTAGACTAACTTCCAGAGCTGTCAAAATAGAAGCATCTGACCTGTTTATCCAAACAGATATGGCACAGCACAAGCCCTGCCATATGGACTCCGCATGTAGGCCAACTGCAGACTACACACATTTGCTGCAATGGGATACCACTGGGTCCACCCAGTCCTCACATTAGACTGGGTAAACTTTTACATGAAAAATGTATTCAAACCTGTTTGGTTTTTCACATTCTCAGGACTAACGCTAGGTAATGCCCACTAGATTCAAACTCTGTGGTGTGAATGGGAAAAACAGAAGACATGAAATCACCAAATTAATTTTGCAGACAACTTACAGATATAAAAAGGAAAGATCTTTAACTGCTGAAACTGAAAAGGAAAAACGTTCCAGAAACCAATGCCCTACTTCTGAGCTCTGCTGCCTAGCATACACATCTAGCAAAGCCAGGAGCGGGCTGTGACTGACACCAGAGAGGTCAGACAGAAGCAGGCTGCCTCAACTTTCTCAGGACGAAATCGGAGTGGAAAACAAGCAAGATGAAATATTCTGGCAAGGAGAGCTTGCTCCCAGCAGTCCCTCAGATTCTTGGAACATGCTTGAGACTATACTTCAGCAAGCGGAGAAAGTTACAAATCGTGTAGTTAATCTTAGACTCCTTAGACAACCGGTTGAAAATGATGGAGATTAATTTAAGGAAAAGCAGTCACAGCTGCTTTAAGTAACAAAGGAATGGAAATGGGTCATTGCAATCTGTCGGACCAACCCTGCAGCAACTGACCCCACAAGGATGCAGACGAGCTGCTGCAGACTACTGCGAGGCACTCAGTAGGAGGTGGCACCTCGAGCAGAGACAAAACACGGCCAGCCAGCCGATCAGCCACCAGTTCTGAACTTGGCAGAAGCCGGAGGCTGGGGTGCGTGGAGCTGATGGTAACATGGTTAGTGGGAAGACTGCAGGAGCGCTGCCCCATGCTCACGGGTCTAAGTCTTCATTAACCTATGCATTCACGGCACTCGAGACTGTCAGTCAACACCAGTTAGTGTGACTCCATTACTTGATCCTGCTTTATTACTGTTGAGTGGGCTTCCCAAATTCTTTGTAATATTTTCTAGGCCACCATTTTACAATTTTATGATGGTCCGTCTGTATTTTACCACCTTCCCACTTTGCATGGAAGAAGCACAGAGTTACATGGTTAACAGAGCCTGACTTAATCTGTGAATTAATTTATGAATTTGCCAGGATTATTACAGTGGCTACACAGAGCCTAAACTCAGTCTTCTGAAATCCTATTCAAATCTACCTCAAGCCAAGAATCTCAAGAGTCAGTAGAACTGCAGCGCTAAACAGCACCAAACATAGTGTGGCTACTTGGTTGCACAAAGCCAATCAAAGTCTGTATAAAGAAAAAGTTTGACCAAAAGGGTTGAAGTAAGAAAAAACTACTAAACACATAAGTGTATTCACCAGAAAGCACATTTAAAAAAAAAAAAAAATCAAGTCAGAGGTAGTAACATTAGCTGGTACCTGTATGTAGAATGGAATTCCTGCACTACGTCTGGTTGCACATAGTGTAGATGAAGGATCACAAGATTTGATTTCTTCTAACACACACCTTAGCCACTGCTCTGGCATCCTGCGCAGACTCTCACTGTTACATCTACATGTAACAAATACATCAGAAACGTGAAACAAATACATAAGAAACTAGCACACAGTCAAAGAAAGCAATTAGTGACCTTCAGAAATATTTCTTACTCTATGTGTACATCTCCAAGCATATACACAGATTTTTTTTTTTTTTTAAGAAAGAAGACAAATTAAAAAAGGAATGGTACATTTTTCTGACATTGGTATAAATTATATTAACCCTACTTATTAAGTGCTACTAGGAAAAGATATTTCACCAAACAGAAAACAGGATTCTGTGCTTCAGCAGTGCAACTGTTCTCTTCTGCCATAAACTATTTCTCTGTTCTAGAGAAGAAAATAAAGACCTATGCACATCAGTCACTGTGTAGGAAGTCACACTTCACAAATTCATATCTTTGTTGTCACACAGTAGCTGATGCATGACCCTTACATTAACTAACATATACAATTATGTTTATAACCATACAAAACAAAACTGAAGGCCCTCGCAGAAAGTACAGATTATGTAAATATCCCTGCAAGCCTCGGAGCCATAGAAGGAATGAAAAACAAGACACACTGCTCTTTTTAAAATACTACACCAGTCAAAATTCTGGTAAAATACCTAAATTGCTCTAGTATCATCAAATACTCCTTCTCTGCAGTTATAAAACTCAGCGTTGCCTGAAAGTAAGGACTTCCAAGGACAAGGAGAACTCCAGTCTACTTCATTTGCTGGTCCTGATCAGTTCAATGAAATGTGCCTATTCAGCATGCAAGACCTGCTCAATAATCTTATGTCAGTGTTCTGAAAGGATCATTCATTGTTACAAAAATTTCTATTAACGGGACATTGTTATTAAAACCTCTCACACTGGTTTGACATGTGGTTCAGAGTAGAAGAAAGAATTCATTGATGTGGGCAAAACAATTGCAATTATCTCAACCATGCAGAACTTGTCTGTCCTAAAAATATAAACTATAATTATATTACTGTAAGGTCTCACTAATTTATTATGAAGACTACCATAAAGTTTTCTACCTAGGTGACTGAAATCAACAATTTGAAAGAAAAACTAAAAGATAGCAGGTACTGATGTGAAAACCAAAATCTAATGTTAGGTCTACATCTGCTCTCTCCTTCTTTACCTTCCTCTTATTAAAGCAAGAATTTAGGTAGGCTAAAAACCTGATACTGAACAATAAAAGAGGCTTTAATCTGTAGCGAAACCCTCCTTTTCTTCTTTTACAAATAAACAGAAAATGAGTAATGCAGGAAGCAGAGGTCACAGGAAGTGCCAGACAGGTCAGCAGAAGACACAGTAGACTTCTTACTCTTCAGCAATTCCCTTAGGATTTCCACCACAGGTTTCCTACGCTGCTGCCAGGCTTTCTGGGGGGAAGGGCAGCACATCTTCAAAACAGCAGCCAGTGTGCAAACCACCAGTTCAGAACGCAAGAGAAACATGGCTTCACAAGGAGTGTGTCACCTCACACCACAGCACAGAAGAAAGGCACTCCCTGCTCCAACCCTGTGGCAGAAGCAATCAAATTAATCTGGAAACTAACAGCAAGCTCTCTTTTCTTGGACTTCTCTCTTTCTGTTGCTGGTAATTATCTTCCCCTGCTTACTTGCAGGACACGTTCCTTTGCTCGCATTTGGGTACACAAGGCAGATGCAACTCTAGGGTTGAGACCACACAAAACTTCCCATGGACCTCCTCCATAGGTCTCTGCATCTAGACTCTACTTAGCAGTTCTTTTCATCCACATCAACACATACTGCAAAGCTGCTGCTGCTGATCATATCTGCAGCTAGTCTTACCTCCCTAGCTAAGCAGAATTTAAATGTCTCAGTTTAGTCATGCAAAGAACAATGCTCATCTCCCTTCAGTATGTTATCTTAGCATTAAAACAAACATCGCACAAGACATTCACATCTGCTGTGGTGCAGAGGAACACAAAGTAAAGCATAAAGGAAGTATTCAAAAGTTGCTACTTAGCATACTGAATGTTTTATTCTCAAGTGAACTGAGGGGTTTTTCCCCTTTCAGTAGCAGAAGCAAGAGGAGAAATATACTGAATTCCAATAAACTTCAGACTCCCTTAAAACTGTTGCTTTGATCTTGCCACAAGTAATTCTACCTTGTTCAGTCACCCACCAAGGCACTTTTTTTTTTTTTTGAAAGGTGAAAGAGTTACTGCTTTAAAGTTAGAAACATTAGAGACTATTGACTTTGCAATGGAGATGACTACTCCCTTAAATTTGGCAGCTCCATCTCCTTATGGTCTGGCAAGAAGAATATTGTCTTAAAAAGCAGGTGGTCCTAAATTTTAAGAATAACGAAGCTTTACAATGTAAAAATGGTGGTCTCAAGCTCAAATATCATTTTCCAGAATGAAATAGTAATTATTTCCACCAGATCAAAGAAATAGCATTGATAATTAAAATATAGCACAGTAACTTGATACACAAATTACTTAAGATGCAGTACAGTAAGTGTTTTTCCACAAATGTCTGTCTGTCCGTCTGCCGGTTATAACGGTAGCACACATTCCCCAAACCCTTTCTGTGGTCAGTATCAATGACTACAAAAAGCCTGGCAATCCAAAATTAAAGCCAAACCCCTCTCCCTAACTCATATGGCTCTATTTTCTCCTATCCAAAATTAATGGTGTGTTAAGAACAAAGGGTCAATCTTGGATTTCGCCTTTCTGGATGTCAGTGGTTTGTGGCATAAACTTCACAGGACCAGAAGCATTTTCTACATGGGTATATCCAGAAATCAGTGTTCCAAATAGCTGTAATCAGTCCCTATCTGGAGAAAAAGAGGGTTTTTTTTTGCCATTTTTCCTCTCTCAATAGACCTATAGAGGGTTTTGGGGGTTTTTTCACATAAGTAACGTGATTCCTATTCCTTATGCAGCTAGTCTCTATACTGCCCCTGGCACTTCTCAGACAAACATGGAGCGAAGAACCTAGCATCAGAAACACATTTCAGAGTATAAGTCACCCTAGAAAATGTCTACTTTTAAGAACAACTCCTCTGCAACTACAAAGTCCTTCCACTTCCATCCTTGTTTTCATAGCAACTGCTCTAAATGAAGCAAAATTCTCTAAATTATACAGATGCATTGAGAAAGGTAATGTTTTGAGGTTTTTCTAGCAGTAAGGCAGAGCAGAAAGAACCTTGGGTGGCCTCAAAATTTCAGAGAGACAATATCATTACCCCTACCTCTCTTCTTCACCAAGCAGGAAAAGAAATGGAGGGGAAAATATGAACAGAGTTAAAAACCAACATTCCAAATAAGCAGTGCCCTAACACTGTATCTTGTATTTCCCATCCCTACAAGCATCACAATACATAAGAACATTTTTTTCCCTACAGTTCATTTCTCTCCATTTTAGACTTTTTCCTCCACTTCTGTGATTACACTTTTGCTGAGAAGTTAGTGACAGGTCTAGTACATTTTTCTAGAAAGCCCATCAACGATTTTTAAATTTTACAAGTCTTCCTAGCAGACCATAGGGGCCTCAGAAGACAAAGAGTTACCGTCACTTTAGAGCAACAAAATGAGTCAGAAGCAGAGTTTACTGCAAAGGATTAGGAGGGTCTACTCCCACGTTCCCCAACAGAAATATTACAGAAGATCAGACACTGACTAGGTACCGATGAATTATTTCCACTGATACTGGATTAAACATTTGTAAAATCAAAGCAGAGCTTTTCTTTATCATTACAGTTTTCCAGAAAACTACATGATATGGTCCTAACTTGCTGCACATACATAAAATTGTGTTCACCACATTTAAGCACCAGTTTGAACATTTAAAAATGTTCAAGATACACTATTCCTAAATAAACACGCTGCACTGTATGACATAGCTCTTCCCAAACCTTCCCCTTGCATTCTGCAACTTTAGTGAAGCAAAGCACTGCAACCATAGCCATGTCACACCATGATTTTGAGATTTCCAGAAATCTTTATATTCTACCTGATCTCTCATAAAGCTTCGCTAAAAAAAAAAAGTGAAACAGACAAAATACCATTAGGAACAGAGAAATTGTTTCGATATTTATAAGGATTACAGGAGATTCAAGTTTAAAACAGGCGCCCAGAGGCTTCCAAGTAGATCCCCACTCCCCTAACCACCACGTTATTGGATCAAATGATCATCAAATAAGCATTTGTAATTTCTCAGGGTCTATGACAGCAAAACTTTTTTTAAACAAAACTTGCTTATTTCATTGATATGAACGTTGTTTGTTTTGTAACTGTGGGGTTTTCTGAAGGTGCAGTCGCAGACAATATTAAGCAGGCACGGCAAATGGAGCATTACACCCCTGGAAGCACTAGGAACAGGCAAAAGGAAGAACGGTAACTGGCATACTTAGAGCAAACTCAGCAATTTACATCCAAATGTCAAGACAGAGATCAAATTTCATCAGGTTCATAAAAAAATCTCTGTGGAGGAAAGATTTTTCTTTCACCACTAACTCAGGCCTGCATATCATCGCTCTGTCTAGAAAGAAGTCTACTCTTGGTTCTTACAAAGACTAGTATTCAAGGGTTACACAGCTAAAAGCAATCTCAGATAGTAAATATCTACAGCATGTAGTCTTAAGAAAATGTCTGGCTATAAAAGTGAAGGACCATGTTCAACTGGAGTCTTTCATAAAAGCATAGGAAAGGGATTTGGCACAGTCTTAGAGAAAGAATGAGTGAAAGTGTCAAGGATGCTTCTGTAGGTCTTGAGTTCAATTCTGTTCAACAAGGTATTATGTTCAAGCTGTACATTACTGTAAGTTGCCCCAGGCAAAGGCCTTCTCCTCTGGTATTTGTGGATGCAGCACTAAACTAATATAGAAACACAGAATCACAGAATGGTAGGGGTTGGAAGGGACCTCTGTGGGTCATCTAGTCCAACCCTCCTGCCGAAGCAGGGTCACCTACAGCAGGCTGCACAGGACCTTGTCCAGGCGGGTCT
>Ga0181612_119364_pt1 | contig 14609 bp, 11 predicted proteins | sample HoacroProtozoa21_FD_119630 | JGI IMG/M metagenome (GOLD analysis project Ga0181612, IMG submission 119630) | Hoatzin crop microbial communities from Cojedes, Venezuel. Combined Assembly of Gp0051906, Gp0051904, Gp0051908 | reverse complement strand
TGTTTGTTTTTTTTTTTCCCAAGGTTTCATTGCTGTTGACAGTCATCCTCCAGAGTCCCTCTGGAAGCTGAAGATAGCATGTGCTGACTAAAGTTGCTGTGTGGGTAACCTTTGGGAAAAGGCGTTTTGCTTTTGATCTGGTTCCATTTCCACATCACAGGAGAGAAAAAATCACCCTTGAAACTGATGCTTTGCTGAGAGCATGAGCAGAGAAGCCCAGGACAGCAGTGGCTGCACAGAAGGTTACACGTAGAAGGTGGCCTGGGAACTGCGGGAAGGGTCCCTGTGGGCTGCAGTGGCACCAGCCTGGGTGCACTGTGTGCAAAGAACAGTTTGAGTTGTCCCATGCCCTGTTCCTTAATTGCCCATGGTAAATCTGGGATGTTTGTGTGCTTGTTATGTAAAATTTTGCTGCTCCTGGTTAAACAATTAATTGCTTCTGACCTGTTAATAATGAGTTTTCATTCACTGCTCACATTCACGCTGCATGACGGACCTCTTCATGCTAGTGCCTCTACTGACTGGTTGGGTGGTTGGAACTGTGTGGCTTGGGATGGGCAATAGACTTTCTCCAGAAGTTCATGTTGGCAGTTTTGCTTGTCTGTGCATGTCTGCGTTTGGTGGGTTTATGTTTGCCATTACTGTTTCAGAGCATTGCAGACGTCTAAGGTCTGGTTGAGGAAGAACTGTGGTATCGTGGCTGTGTTGTAAGGCTTGGGCAATGAGGAGAGATGTTTATGCTGTTGAATTTTTGCGTCTTTCAACTTTAAAGTACGTTTAAAACTTTTTCTTTAATTTAATGCTATAAATACTACTTGAATATAGAGAAATAACAAAAGAACTTGCTCCAGCAGGGAAGCTTCCTGTACACAAACAGTTATCAGAAAAGATGCTGAACTTAAACCACATTAGATTTGCTTTTTTTGCCATTTCTCTGGGGCTGGTAATGAGAAACCTGCCAAGTGTCACAGCTGGTCCATCACCAGTGATGGTCCATTAAAATGTTGTTTTCTGCTTGGCTTATGTGCCTCGTGGGAAAGAGGGGCAGAGGAGTGGGCAGCTCTCGAGCACTGTGGTCCCAGTTCTATGCCTCTGGTGCTGGTTCCCTCTCCCATCTCATCTGGGGTCTGACCCACTGCTGGTCAGGGATGGCAGTCTGAGGTCCTCTAAGGACTTGGGGTCCGACCCATCTGTGACATCCCTAGCTCTTGCTGGCCATGTGTAGATGTCAGCATTCATACAGCATTACTGTTCCTCCTCCACACCTCGCATGATGTCGGAGCTCTCTGTCTCCATGGTGTCTCTTCATATTACTCTTTGCTTATTTAAAAAGGGTGAAGAAAGCCAGGTGGTGTCAGGCTTCATTGTGCGTTCTGCCAATTCACCCTCTTATAGCCCTGCTCTGTAATTTTTCATATGTGACTAAAGGACAATCATTCCACTTACTGCTCCACATTTTTTTTAAGAAATTTCTAACAAGGTTTTGCGAGAATGTAGACAATAACTGAAGAACCCCCACATTTTTTTCTTTTGAAGATGAAACCTCCACATTTTATTCTTTTGACTAAAAAATATGAACACCTGACTTACTACGTTAAAAACAGATGGCAGAGGCTTGAGGGATAGTGTGCACACACAAAACATCTGCTATGCTGATAGTATTTAGAAAATTATGATGTCGGAGCCTGTTGCATTCCAAGGGCTATAAATTGTGGAATTGTGAGCCTCTAACAAACAGGTCCCAGAATGGGACCTAACCCCAGATTTGACTGCCCTGAAATGCTAGACCTGAACCTAGTTGTGATGGCTTGATAATGCTCTGCTACTTAACCAAAGGTTAATTGTTTGGGATTAGTGGGAGATGATGTGGCTGAAGACCTGCAGACTTGAAGACCTTGGCCAAGCTATACGTTAGGGGCACCTGCAAGGACAGTGTGTGAGTAGCAGTATGGGTCCGTCAAACAGGAATTTTAATTGTTCAGTTTTGGACAAATTAGTAGTGTAATCACTTAGTTGGGTTTTTGTGGTCCATTCAATCTTGGTGACTCTGTAGGGACTCTGGTGTGATGGAGCTGTGATGGTGTAACTGCCGTGTGTATAAAGGCCATCAGGTGTCATTTTACTGGTAGCATCTGAACAAGTGACTTTTGGGGGGAAAGGCGACACATCTTTCCTACTATCCTGATCTGTCAATATCTGTCTTTACTATGGGAATCTTGGAAAATATTTTCGTTGTTTTGAAGCTTGTCTTCCTCCTCCTGGCTGGGGGATCGGTCGTCCATGCTATCAGCAGAGAGCAGTCAGCAGCTGCCTCCCTCCTGCAGATGCCCAGAAGAGGAGCCCCAGGGCAGACCCCATGCTACTGGCTGAGAGTGGAGTTTCATTTACCGATGTTCATTGCTGATGGTAATATGCTGAGTTTGTGCTGGGCACAGGATGATTTCTTCACATCTCAGCAGCGCGGCCTTTTGCCATGAGGTTACCACTACATGGTCATTTTTGGGTTGGCCTCCATGCTAAGCGCAAGTGGTGCCTGTCTAGCCTCTAGCTTCAGCTAAACTCCCTGGTAGGTGAAATGTCAGCAAAGATGTAGCAGATAATTTTTAAGGATGTCAATCAATGTATAGCCTTGCAGTTCTCAATTTGAAATGCTTCCAAATCAAACTATGAATACTAACAAAATAGGTGTGTTTAATGACTAGTGCACTGCTGAGTATCTTCTCAGCTCAGTCTCTGGGGACTGCTAAAATACCTGATGGTGAGAGAGATGAGGATTTCTACAGGTGCTTTCCTTCTGCAGTTATTAGGTGTTTCCAATGCATCTGCAAAACTGCAGCCCTTGGAGTGATATATCTGGCACTTTCCATGTCCTGGAGCTTGGTCTGTGCATGTGCCAGACAGACCACCACTGCTGCCAGCCATGACATGTGAAAGGCTGGAAAAACCCACATGAGGTACAGACTAGCTCACACTCAGGTTGTTTTCAAATAAAAATGCACAAAGCTTTGCTCAGTAGGAATCTGTATGTTTAAAATGCATTGAGCAAAATCTTTGCTTTTTAAAGTGGTGGGAGTGGGACACAGGGGGCCACATTTCCACGCATCTGCTGTGCTTTCAGGGGTTTAATATTTGCAAGTCTGGTTGGGAAAAAGATTGGTGCCCCTCTTGCTGAGCTCTTTATAAAATATGACCTTCTTTTTTGCCAACTAGATGGGAGCTGAGAGCTTTCTGATAGGTGTCATCCCTCCCACCTCCTTTATTTCTTCTTTTACTTCTCATTCTCCTTCTTGCTTTTGGGCAGCCTGCGTAGATTGCTCTCCCAGTTCCTTACGCCATTCTTTTGCTGTCTCCCAGTGTGGGTCTGCTGCCTGCACGACTAATCCACTGAGTATCCGTGGGTTTCACTGTGATTGTCCAAGTCCTATTTTTCTGTTCTGCCTTATCTTCATTATGTGTTCTGTGTCTAGAGAGATTAATTTTTAAATACCATGCTTTCGTAGTGACTGCTCAGTGGCCATCTCATTATGATCTTAAAGATACAAGACCAGATGCTTTCATTTATACTGGATAAGGAGTTGGCCTCGGAGGCTTATATGATCAGTTCCCAAACATCAAGAATTTACAGAAATATTTTGCCTTTTACATTCCAAGAACTGAAGTTTGAGGGCTACTTCAACAATAAATTATTTACAACAAATTTTATCCAAATTCTTTCAATTCTTGAGCATGCATCTTAATCTCTATGTTGTATTTTTATCTTTTTTACCTCTCACACGTTCTTTTGTTTGGTGTCTTTATAGATTTAGCATGACTATCCAAATGGAAAATCTGTTTCTAAATATGACTCAGCATAAGCAGCCTTTACCAGCTTCAAAACTCTCCAGATCGTGACACCCTCATACTGTGAATATGAAAGTTTAAAATCATCCACTGCCTGTTGTGTATTATTTATTCATCTCATAGGCTGTTAACTACAGCAATTTGTATGAGTCGAACATAGCAAATGTCAGATGTTGTTTCCATTTCTGCTTTTGTTTTGCTTCACTGGCAAAATTCTTATTGATTTCAGTGGTGGCAGATTAAGCCCTGCATATGTTTTGTTTTCATGAGCCAGCAAAAATGTCTTTCCTCTTTATTGTGCCCACCTCCTTCAAATATTTTTGTGCGTCTTTACACAACTCTTCCACTCAGATTTCAATGTCTTCCGAGTCTCCTTCCTCAAGTTGTTTAAATCCCGACAAGTATTGGCTCGGACTGTGGTCTTACCCAGAGAAGTGTCCATCCCAGCTGTGTGGTACAGATACTGCTTCTGTTTGCTAGAAGGTGAAATAAGGTATTGAGTGAAGATGCTTCTCTGTGTCACCTGAGTTTTGAGGTCAGACTGTTAAATGTTTCACAGACTTGCAAAGCAGCAGATAGCTAAACGGCATCAACAATATGCAGCAGGGTTGCGGGGAAAGAAGTACACACTACTGGTCTTTACGTTTGCCTGAACAATACCCAGAAGAAATGACCAGCAAGGAAACTCTGGTGTCTAAGCATCCAGGGACAGACTGTTTGCTGCCCTTCACAACAAGAGCAGCTGATTCATAGGGGAGTTGCTGGGGTCATTGTGGTATGGGTTGCCCACGTCTCATACATATTCTCTTAAATAAACCTCCGCCTTGACAGGTGGTACTGGTGTTTGTCATGAAGCAGAAACTTACATCTGGGAAGACCACAAACTCCTAAGACATGGATCTTGAATAGAGTTATAACTGTTAAAAGCACCATCATCTCGAAATGACATCACATCCATGTAATGTGCAGACTTCTGCTAACACTGAACATGCAGAGATATTCATCTTTTCATGCCCATGTCTAATGTTCCTATCTTAATCTAGATGGATGGAAAAAGATTTATACTTCTAAGCTACTCTGTATTAATGAAAAACATTCTTCTGTCCTCCAAACACACTCTGCAGCTGCAGGGGAAACAATCACTGAAGTGGGAGCAAGACCACAGTCAGACCTTGAGTGAGGTCTTCGAAATGTCAGTGGACTGAGTACACTGTATATGAATTAGAAGTGAGTCCCAGTGCAATTTGGTGAAGATCTGGTTGAAGTTGGGGAGTACTGAGTGTCAGCTGTCTGTGTTTTCTCCTTGGAGGTGAAGGCTGAATGAGAGTCAAATGGGGATTCAGGTGTTGGAACTGGCTGCCCATGGAGGTGGTTGAGTCCCCAGTCCTGGAGGTGTTTAAAAAAAAGTGTAGATGTGGCACTTCAGGATATGGTTTAGTAGGAATGGTGGTGTTGGGTGTATAGTTGGACTTCATGATCTTAGAGGTCTTTTCCAACCAATGATTCTATGGTTCCTCTGGGAAGAGCAACAGTCTCCTATGGGCAAGGGCATGCAGCTGCCACTAAAGCGTTTGTATTGGCTCCTGAAGTTACAAGGCAGGAGGAGATATGAAAATGTCCCATTCTGCCCATACAGGTCAGAAACATGGCAAAGAGTGTGTTGGCTCATTCAATTCCCAAAAGACATGTGAGAATTTGCTTTCAAGAGCAGTCTAGCTGCTTGATACTTGGTGTAGGGCTGGTTAAAGACCGTATCTGCCTTATGAAGCATTATTGCTGTAACTGTGTTGATAAAGCTGTTGAAGATGGACAGTATGTCTGCGTGGCTACAGAAAGCTAAGTGACAAAAGTCATTGTAGTTGACATGTAGCTGCACAGGTTAAAATGCTTTTGTGCAGATGAAACATCTCCAGGGCATAAGAACAGCTGAGTTAAGATGACTTGATAGGGAGGGAGAGATGCTCTGGGCTGATGTTGTAAATGATGTCATTGCTGATTTTTACCAGCCTGGGGTATGGCTCACAGGTCACCTTAAGAAAGCAAATAACTGCACAGAATAGCTTAGAGTTTTTGAGTCATCCTGTGGAACTTATACTTGGTCCTACTAAGCAATGTTTATACCTCATTGAAACGCAGCTTTTTTGGTTCTATTTTTAGACACTCATACTGAACAGAGTTCAGATGCATTTTATCTGCTCAGTGACCAGTCATGCTGAGGTCAGATTCTGCCTATTATTAGGAATATGTGAATTTAATAAAATCTCTTGTTTATATCTAAGTTAACAATTTTATGTTTCTCAGATAGCTGTGATTTAACCTGTAATCTTCCTGTATTAAAGACATTTTCCTGTGTTCCACCAAAGACAAAAACAGTTTGGGAGTCCAAGAGGAAGAAGGATGGGAAGAAGCAGACATCTAAGTAAAACATATGTTGAATGGGAAAAAAAATCAGTCACCCTGGGTTCTGGGCCTGTGATTATTTCCACATGCCTGGACCGTATCACTGTGCTGTGTGCCATTAATGTCATTAGATGCTTTATGCCAGAGTGGATTTTCTGCATATGCTGGTGAGATTGCAGGGTTGGGACCTGGATGGGTAGATGCTGTGAGTGCCGTGTCGGCTCCGTGAGGTTGCGTGCTGCGCGTGGAGGTCTGCGCCCTTCTGAACCCCCTTCTTGTGCTGCGTGTGTGGGCGCACACCCAGCCATCCCAGCAGTCCCTGAAGTGCCGATAACCACCTGGCTGGGTAACCAGCCTCCAGGCAGCAGAGTTTGTCCTCAGCCCTTTTTGAGAAAAGCAGACAAGAAAACTGGTTAATGAAACCCCACCTTGTGAAAATGGATGTTTTTAACTGGTGCTTGGTGCTGGAAGGAGGCATGGTTAAAAATAAGCTTAATGTTCCTGTTCATAGGTGCCTGTGTGTCGGAAAGAAATGCCAGCCTTTCCTCCTTGTTTTTGTCGGGGCTGATTTGTGAGAGTGTGAGACCTTGGGAGCCATCACTGTTCCCCTTGGTTCCTGGTAAAAGGAAAAGAGATTTGATCACTCCCTGCAGATAAAAATACAGAGAAGTCTTCTAGGCCAGAAAACAACTTCTTTTTTCTTTTTCTTTCCTTTTTTTTGTTGCTATTTGAGGCTGCCAGATTGGTCTGCTCTCCAAGTGTGTGGGCGGCACAGAAGAGGATGCTGAGACAAAGAATGGGGGAGGGAGGAAAGAGAAGTGAAAAAGACCTTTGGATTGAAGGCATGGTGTATGGGAGAAAGAGAACGCAATGGCAGAGGCAGCGTTGTTTTGGTTTGCGAAAGTTTGCAGCAGATCAGAAGAAGCTGTGGTAGGTCAGAGACACTCAGTCTAGATGTTGTAGTGATGAATATATTAGCATGTTTTAGATCCTGGGCATACAGACATTCTTCTGCATTTGGTAATTTTATGACGTTTGCGTCCTTCTGAACTCTGGTCCCTCCTACTGGAAATGCGGGTGTCGTATGGAAGGGCAGCTGGAGGGGAACATGACAATTGTTCTACTCAGTACAGTATTGGCATTTTATGTTCATCTGCTTTGTGGTTTGATAAAGTAGGTCCAAAACAAGTGGCATTTTGTGAAGGTAAAACCTTGATTTTTGTCCTGATTAAATCCTGTTGTCCTGAGCTGAATAACCAAAACTTATTTCTCATTCCAATAACAGCTGCCCTCAGTCTACTGCATCTGGCTCCTGATCTTTCATGATACTTTTGTGAGACTGAGTTACGTGCAAAATGTCTTCTAATTTGAGTAATAGAAGAAAGATATAATAAGGCAGGAGAAGTAGATTTCAGACAAAACTTGAAAAGCCACGAACAGTCTAGGATGGGGAGGTACGAGACAGCAGTATCTGGTGAGGGTGAGTGGGAGACTGGAGGAGGGTGAGCAACAGATGAACAGAGGGTGTGGGGAAGGGCAATGTGTGTAAGAGTGTAACTGGCGTTACATGATTTGTTTTGTATTTACATGTGCAAGATTAGTCTTGCCTGGGCTGGAAAATTCACCCTTGCCATATGTTTTGCCCTTGGAGTATTTGACCTCCATCTCGTTTGGTTGCTTGAAGTCTAACATAAAAGAGCTTGTGAAAGCAGCTCCGTAAGGGCAAGCTTTGTAAATAAATCCCATTTCCTATAGGAAGGCCCTGTAGCAGGAGGCTGGGAGGTTTTGGGGTGAGAAGGGGTGCACAGGTAGCCAGTCCTGGGAGAGGATCAGGGACTTCCCTCTACGACTGCAGAAGCCTTTCCAAGCCCAGGCTGAAACTTGGTGCTGGGCACACGTGGTGGGGGCCATTGTCTCATGGACCTGTGGCGTGGTCCTGCCTGCCCATCTCGCCAGCCCAGAAGATTTCTTTGGGACCCTGCTGCCTTTTGCCGCCCTCTCTGAAGGACTTTCAACAGGGTAATAAAAAGGTGTTTCTCTGCTGGGCTAATATTTACATCACAAACATATGGTGCCTTTGCTTGGTTACAAACATCAGTGCGTGCAAGTGAGAGGCTTTTCTCAGAAAGGGTGGGACAGGAAAACACAGAGGTTATTCTCTCCTGTCATTGTATTTGCTGAGAAAAATCCTTAGAAATTACCCCTCTGAGCCGAGGGAACGTTATTAAGATTACAAAGTCAAGCTCTCAAAAGCTTGCGCACGCTGGAGTGGAAGTTGCCTATCTAACCTTCATTTGTGCCCTGGTGCTGGTGCTCTCCAATTACCTTATTTACCTCTTTGGTTTCACAGAGCTCCTGCCTGTGCTTTCTCCAGAGGGCCTTGAATGAAGATGGTTAGAGAAAATTAACCTGTTGCTTGTAAGATCCTCATTTAACTTTTTGCAAAAACTCAAAATCTGCTTCTCTAGCTCAGGCGGAGAGGCATCGCCTCTTTCTACAGGAATATTGTGAAAACAAAAGTGAAGTTTGCTCAACAGTCACATGTTAAAGGGGAAATGCCATAAAAATGTTGATGATTCCAGCTGGTAATTTCATTTTTCAGTGCAGAGTTTGGACATTGCCTATGATAAAGTGTGAACAAGCTGCTTTATGTAAAATAAGGGATATATATTGTACCAGTATTCCCTGTAGCTCTGTGTGGAAAAATACTATGCTTTTGTCGCTAAAGGCTGTCATAGTGCCTTATCATGTGGAATGATGCTGTTTGAAGCTTCCAGACGTTGAATAGCCACAGAACTGGGCTTGATATACAGATTTCTCAGTCCTGCCATGCTGTTGTCGTGCTGTGCCTCCAGTCAGAGTGAAAGTAGAGGTACTCACATGAGATGAAAGAAAATCTTTGCTTGAAGATAGAAACTTTAGTTTTCTTTCTGGTTCCTATGCTTGTTCTGAAAGCAAAAGTCAGCTCTGTGAAATGAGCGTTATAAATCAGCATTTCTTTGTTTTTTTTTAAATTACAATGTTTCTTCTAGTGAGATGCTTTTATCTTCATTTTCCATTACATTTGGATAGACCTGAAATTCTTTTGAAATGTGTTGTGCTTGAAGACTTGGTCTGAAATGGCAGCAAGAGGCTAAACTATTAATGTGAATTTAGCATGTAAAGAAAGGTGAGGACTGGAGGCATTCGAAGGCACAGTCAGTGTCATGCACAGCATTTTACTTTCCCTCAGGAATGGGCTTTTGGCAGATTCAAGGGGATGTTGCCTCAAAGCAGGCAGAGATTTTCTGTATCTTCTAAAAGTTACTTTTCAGAAACACAGTTTAGCCCTATGTAATGCTTTATTGCAAGGCGCAGCTTACGTTGATATCTGTCGTCTCCAGTCTATGCTACCTTGTGCTGTTCCACAGGGCTTTCCTGATATATTATCCCAAAAATATTCAAGGAAGAGAGGGAACTCTTGTCTTTTGGGACATTAATTTCTTTCCTGATACTTTCATACACTAAGTCACTGTCTTTGAAGATAAACCCTGTATCCAGTGGGGGCTTGCGAGAGTCTTTGCATGCTGATGGAGAAACGTTGTGCGACTTGGCCTGAGGTTGGTTTGGTTCCTTGCCTTGGAAATCCTTCTCACTGCTCAGCCTCCTGCCCCTTTCCAGCACTGCTCTTCCCTGCCTTCACTCCTGCAGGTAGTTGCACAGGGAGGTTATGACAAAACACCGAGCTCTGGCAGGGTCGGAGTTAAACCTGGGATGTCCGTGGCAGCTTTGGCTTCAGGTGTCGCAGCCCCGAGCAGCGACATGAGACCTTGGGCTCTCCTGTCGCTGCCGCATCTCCTTCACTGAATCAGTCTGCATCTGGGCATCCATTACAACACCTCGCTGATGTCTTCGTTGCCCTGCCAAGAGGCAGCCTTCACCGCTGTGCCGCTGCGGCTCCTGTCACTGGAGCAAACACAACTGATGTCTCATTTACGCTGAGTGGAAATGTGAGGTGGATATTCAGCCGAAAGATTTTCCCTGTCCTTAAATTCCCCATTCTGCTGTGCCCGCAGACAATTGTACCGGGATAACTGAGCACTTGGGTTAGTGATTGTGGTGCCGTAGTTTGTAGGTTTGAATGGTGATTTTTAGAATTTCAGCCAGGATTTTGAATTTACTTTGACTCACATGTTGAGATTTGACTTTCATCCAGAGTTGCAGCTTTATAATAATGCTTATAATGACATAACTCATTGTATTCTCAAATGGATGCATAAATATCAACTAATCAGCATACCTTTTGCTAGGGCAGTACCTGTATTCTTTGCATTACAGATAAAGAATTGAAAGCAGAGACACGCCTTTGGTCTAAGCCCCCTCCATTAACTGCAAAAAGTTAATGCTAAAAGGATGCATAGAAAGTAAGACTTCCTAGCACTGGTCCCCGTTTCTTGTGCACTAGTGCATGCTGGTGAAATGTTTTCTTTTGGATGCTTTCCTGTTGAGAACATTGTTTTTCCTCTGGAGTTACGGTGGCAGAAGTTCCTGGAGGAAATCTGTTTTCTGTACAGGTGAAGTTTCCCCTCTAATAGCAGTCAGAAAGTTGCACTGAAAAAAGACTTGAGAATGTGTTCCCCTAAATTCTCCTGTCTTTCTAGATGGTCTCCAGCTTTTTGCTTAGAGCTACTGTATCGAGTGGAAAAGGACATTTTCTAGTCAATCTGTGTGTTACCATAAAGTCAAGTGCAAGTAGTAATAGAGAAATTGATGGCATCTTTATAAACATAAAAATCATTAAGAGATGATTCTCTGTCCCTGGCAAACATCAGACTGATTTCCACAGTTCCTTCCTTTCCCCCATACTGATACTCAAGGAAGCTTTTTGGACTGTTTCTTGGTGGGATGTCTCTACCTGCAGCACAGTTGAAGTGGGTGAAACCCACATCAAGAGAGGTTTTATTGCTTGTTTTGTCTTGCTTATGAAAAGTAAACTCCATTTCTCCATAGAGCTAGATCCAGCCCCAAAACAGTTTTAGCTGCATGAGACTCGCATGAACTGGAATTTCATTTTGCTGTCCCAGCCTGTGTGTATGTATAATCTTATCCTTGATCTCCATGAGATGGATGTTTCATCCTCTCCTTCTTCCCTGTCTCTTTGTACCGTTTTCTATGTGTCGTCCTGCGCAAGGCAAGGCAGGTCTCTGCAGAGATGGCTTTTCCTGCAGGTGTCTCTGCTGCTTTCCATCATTTGGGGTGGAATTGGCCATGTTGAGATGTCTTTTCCCAGACCATGGTGGATCTTGGGCATCCTCCTTGTTTACTGCTAGCCTTTTGACCAGGACACCAGGGAAGCGGTGCAGCTGCTTACCACCCCTCAACTTCATACCCAAACCCACTGCCCAGTGCCCAGGGCTGGGGGTTTTATCGCAGGAGGGGTGGGAGAGGTGCCCCGTTGTCTGCTCAAGGGTGGCTTGGAAAGATGCAAGGTTTTAGGCTAATACACAGCCTGATGACCGTGAATCTATCTGCGTTAAGTCCTCTGCAGCCTCAGCATCCTACTCTTGTGGTTAATAAGTCTATTTAGGAAGATCGGACATTGCCTCAAAATATTCCTGCAGCAGATTCCTCCCGGCTTGGATGCAGTGCTGCTGCTTGGCCGGAGCTTGCTGGACACTGTTCTTGAGTGGGAATGGATTTAGAGGCTGGGTTTCTGTTAGGTCCAGCCTTTGTCAGTGATTTAGAAGAGAGCACAAATGGGACATTATTGATTTTTGTACTTGATGCCAAAATGGGAGGCCTTGCCCATATTGGGAAAAGCAGAGAAGATGCCCAAGGGGACCTAGAGGGTATCGGCATAGAGAACTGTAAAATAGGAACAAGGTTGCAGGTGAGTTTTCTTTGTCTAGAGAAAAATCATAAACATGAAAGACTGAAGAGGAACTTCAAAAAGGGCAAGGTCTGAAGTGGACATGGAGGTGATAAGAACAAACGAGAAACAAGTTCTGGCACGACATGGCTGTGAAGGAAAGATTTGCCTTCTGGCAAATAATCCTCGAGGAATTATCACGGAACAGGGCGGACAGGCCGTTTGAGTACCGTGGATGGCTCTGTGGGGCTGTGAGCCCAGGACCACTGAGTGAAGTTTGGGAGAGGGGGGTTGATGGATATTTTTTTCCAAAAAAATTTGCAATTTTTAAATCAATTGAAATTGTTTATCATTTTCTGCCAAATGGATGACTCATTCTGGCAGCCTGCCCTCTCCACCCCCAACCCAGACAAACAAAGTCAATAAGTTGCAAAAAAAAAAAAAAAATCTGAAAAGATAACAATTTAAAATTTTCCTTTTGGTATATTCAAAACAAAGGGCTTAATGGTTTTTTAAGACATCATTTCAGAGCTGGATTCAATGATCATAACTTGAAAAAATGAAGTAAAAATAACTCTGAAAATAAAATGCTTCATTCTGGGTTAAAGAAACATTTTGTTCAGCGAGACGCACAAAGCATTCGGTTTTGGGCCAACATGAAATCGTATTTTTTTTCCTAGCAATCTCTTGGTTGAGGCACTGAACCAAGAAGTCAATTATTCACAGAGCTGTAGCAAGATTAAGGTGAGGATGGAAAGCAGAGCTGAAATGAGAAACTGAGAGAGAAAATTTGGGGTTGAATGTCCAAGTCCATCTCCATTCCTCCCAGTGGAAGGTGGTGGTTGATGGCGTGAGCGCCTGGACCCTTTGCTGCCAGCCCGAGTGGGTGTGTTGCCTGCCAGGAGGTGAAACCGGCAATGTCCCTGTGGGAGCAAAGCTGGGGTGTTGTGATGGGCTGGCGTGACCTGAGAGATGTCCCGCACCCGTTGGGATGCGGGGGCCAGGCTGCGGTGCTTCTGGGGACGCGTCCTCAACCCGCGCTGGTGCTGCTGTAAATGCAGCATCGTCTGAGAGGGGAAGGGGAAAAAAAAATAGAAGGGAAAAGAAAAAAGAGGAAGAGTCTTCTGCCAAGAAGCTGCCATAAGCTCTGCAGAGTGTGACTTTGGGCAGGGAGGAGCGGAGCGCTGCCTGCGCGCTGCTCAGCTAGGGAAGAGCTGCTGCTTGGCTCTGGGGTCCGGGTGTGAGTCTCCCTGGCCGGGCAGGCGGGAGCTGGTGGGTGAGACGGCGGTGGTGCCTGGCTGCTGCTGTGGGGTTGGGAGAGGCTCCTTTCGCAGGTTGGAAGTGCTGGGCACAGCTTTCCTCACGCGCTCAGTGTTAGTGCAAACACCCTGACTGTGCGTTTTGGCTTGGGCTTCTTTTTGCATGCTATTTTTTTTTTTTTTTCTCCCAGAACTGCTGAGACCTCAGCACCCAGCCACCCTAGGCAATAATCCTTACAATACAGGCGAGAGAAAACCTTATTTCCCATTTTTCCGGTGGCAGAGTCAAGGCAGTGGGATGGCAGGATCTGCCCAGCGCCATGGTAAGAGTTGGGAGGCAGAGCTGCACTCGCCGCTGTGGGAGTTTGACTCCCGCTCCTTCGCAGAGTGAAGAGGAGCTGCGGCGCAGCGTAAAGGTGCATGAACTAGTTTTAAAAGAGCCAGCTGGGCTACGCCAAGGCCGGCTGTGGCGGCTCGGTGCCTGCTGTGTTAATTTACCCTTGGAGCAGCGGACAGGAGAGCTGGAGGGAGACGTGCCTGTGGGCAGGGGTGTGCGATGCCAGAGGTGGAGAGGAGGGAACGAGCAAGCTCCTGCACGAACCGCGGGGTGCAGAGAGCAACTGAGGGACCAGCCCTGTGTGCGGTACCCCGCACACGTCCCTGCACCAGCCTCGGCATCCTCCCTGCTTTCCATAACGCTGGTCGTTATCCGTCAGCAGAGGTAATGAGCTGGCGAGCAGGGCAGCATTGTATCTGGGCTGAGCACGCGAGCCTCGCACAAAAGAGCTTACGGAGGGTAATGTTTTTATTATTACAGGCCGTGGCGAACCCTTATGCATTTCAAGCACTTCATCTTTGCTATTAAATAATTAATAATTAACCAGCAGAGGCCGTTTGAAGACTCCAGTGCGGTGATGTCTGGTAATAATTTTTTTTTTAAAAAAACTTTTATTTTTTAACCCCCCCTTGGCCTTTCTAATTTATCCCGGGGCTTTGTGCGAAGATACCGAACCGCTGCCTAGGGAAAGTTTCGGATGGCCGAAGCCGCTTGGTTTTCATAAACGAGTCCTCGAGGTGTTTCCAGAGGAGCTGGCAGTGCCTCCGGCCTCGCCCTTGGGGTGGCCGGGGAGCCGGGTACCGCGTGTGGGTGCGGTGGGACTGCGCGCGGTGTGCGGGGCGGCGGGGGGCACGCGGGCACGCCGCACCGATGACCCGCCGCACCGCTGCACCGCCGGCGGCTACTTCAGGCGGGCGAGGCGTGC
>Ga0181612_150462_pt1 | contig 14610 bp, 7 predicted proteins | sample HoacroProtozoa21_FD_119630 | JGI IMG/M metagenome (GOLD analysis project Ga0181612, IMG submission 119630) | Hoatzin crop microbial communities from Cojedes, Venezuel. Combined Assembly of Gp0051906, Gp0051904, Gp0051908 | reverse complement strand
TGACAGGACAAGGGGCAATGGGCACAAACTGAGGCACAGGAAGTTCCGTCTGAACATGAGGAAGAACTTCTTCCCTCTGAGGGTGACGGAGCACTGGAACAGGCTGCCCAGGGAGGTTGTGGATTCTCCTACTCTGGAGATATTCAAACTCTGCCTGGGCAGGGTCCTGTGCAGCCTGCTGTAGGTGACCCTGCTTCGTCAGGAGGGTTGGACTGGATGACCCACAGAGGTCCCTTCCAACCCCTACCATTCTGTGATTCTGTGATAACACCCAAGCAAGAAAGGCAGCCAGGTGACAATCCAACACTACAGGAGGAACCAGAGAGACATAGAAAGGAATGAACTGCTGAAGGCTACAAAACTAGTCATAGACATAGGTGAAGGAAGAATGTTACCAATACAAGCTGAAGACTTAGCCGAGTGATCTCTACCTGTCAGCAAGACACAATTCTGAGAAAAAAAAATATTTGGAGGGTTTCTCGTTCAGCCTAGACTGTGGCTCCAGGCACTTTCCTCACAATTCTCGTTTCCCATACAGACCCCCCACCCTGCTCCCACCCAGCCCCACAGATATCCACGCATTCTCGCAGACAAAATACATGTCCAACATTTAAGCAAATGTATGTTTCTATGAAAGTCAGAGTTGCACAGAATGAGCTCAAATAATTTCTCATTCTCACCCACCAAGTAACACCTAATACACGCAAGCTATTACCAATATTTGCAAATCATTTTGGACTAAGAAGCTTAGATACGCCATTAATTTTCCAGTTGCAGGGTGTGTGCAACAACCCCAATCCCTTTCAAAGAAAAGGTAGTTGCAAAGGCTAAGATGGTAGACCACGGTCAGTTAAGAACCTGCTATCCTTTAGAAGCAGGTTATTTAAATGTGTTTTTCTACAGAACATATCCTCTTTTCCCATGCACAAAAGCTTCAGTGGACTTGAAAACATTTGCAAGAAGGGCAGCAGGAATGATCCAAAAGGTAAGGAATGTCTTCTGTCTGGGGAACAACCGACTACAGCAGGCTCTTCTGTCTGGAAAAAGAGATGACTGCAGGAGGATGTGGTAAGAGGGCTACAAAATCCTGAGAAGTGGGGAGAGGGTAGGTAGGTCAGATGGCTCACTGCTTCTTCCAGAACAAAGGCTAGGCAGGGGGAGGACCATATGAAGTAGCAGGAGCCAAATTTAAAAACAGATGCTATTTCTTCTCACTGTAAGTCTGTCAGCTATGAACTGCTGGACGAAGGATGCTTTAGCTGCTAAAAGTTTGCATGAGCTCAAGGGAGACTGGGAAAGTTTCAGGAAAAGGATTCCACTGATGGTTATTAAACACACAGAAACCACACTCAGCTCAAGGAGTCCCTAGGCTGAAAACAGATTCAGAAGCAGCACCGGGACAGGGAAATACACACTTGTTCCACCTTAACGTTTCCTCACAGCCAGTGTTGGAGATGGGATACTGAGCTAGGTGGAGACTCAGTCTGGCCCAATATAGCTATTATGTTTTTTCTCTTTGCTTAACGAGTCAGCTTTTTACAATGGTAGTCTCTGCTATGGTGACAAGCAAGTAATAATGGCATCGATAGCACGCCCTTGATCAGAAAGCGTGGGAGATGGTGGGTCAGGAGCAGTCTTTATCCTTCCACCACCACGTTGGTAGCCTCCTCTGGCTTGGAGCCTGGGAACTAGACACCAGTTTCTCAGTGTCAGGATGAATTAATAAGGAATGTGAATGTTTACATATTTCCAAATACCACAGTATGCAAAAAAAACCTATTTAAAGAATACATCCTTCTGTGCCTCACAACACAGAATGTCAAGGGTCTTGGAAAAATTGACCTGCTAGTTTCATGAGAAAGGCACTGTGGCTCAGATCCAGGCCAGAAGTTCCCCAATTGTTGAGAATAATTGCTACTTTGTGTAACAGCTGAATTCGGTCCTCCATTCCAAGACTTGCTTTAATAAAACGAGCTTGGTGAAGAGAAGATTGCCATAGCAACAAAATCTTCTCAAAAAGGAAACAGGAGACAGGCTTGTCTCTCATCCCACTTCAGCTTTTTTTGCTCTGCTGATATTTTCAGCCTGATCTGATCTCGTTGCTGCCAGCTCTCCTGGGGACTGCCCTGGTTAGCTACACCCAGCGCAACACTGTGCAGCTCAGGCTGGACCTTGAAGTGTCTTAGCCTGCAAGTGTCACAGCTGCCGGTGGGATACCCTCAGAAAACAAAATCCAGCGTTAGCAAGAGGTAATGATATTTCTGTGGCTGCTCTACAGTCTTTAGTAACCCGGTGAGCAAGCTGCATCACGTCTCTCAGATGGTGGTGGGAAATAAGAGCAACGTGGGCCTGTGAGGCCCCACTGAAGAGATGAGGGCACGTAAGACTGGAAGGGACTTTCAGCCACTCAGTCCCTGGCTATTTCAGATTAGCACATTATACAATTTCTTCTCTTAAGTGGAAAGCTCCCCCTTTACTCTTCTTAAGGCTTTTCCCTCTCCCAGCCCTTACATTTGGAGCTATTCCAGACATTTGTCCCTCTTGTCTTTAGGAACCGTCTTCCAGCTTCCAGACAACATTTACTCATGAACAGTTTACATCTACTCATTCTGCTGATCTTGTCTTGGCTCTTATCCCTCCCTGCTGTTTCTCTTCTTGATGTACTCACAGACGGCTAACAGGCTTGCTCTTACCCTTCATCTGTCAAAGTGGATGCACCAGGATATTCCAGTCTCCCCCGTGAGACAAGCCTGATCACCTAACCAGCAACTTGGACAAAGGCATTTATCCTCCTCTTTCTGGTGCAAGTATTTAATCTCATACCTTCCAGGACTGAATCTGCACCTTCTGCAGTCTTGTTAACTAAAAGCTATTGTCCTGTGGTTGACAAACACAAGGAGAATATTCTCCTCCCCACTTCCAACCAACTAGCACCAAGCTAATCCCAAAACAGTTATTTTTGATTCTTAGGCTAATTACCATCTGCAAGAAACCCTTCAATAGCCTCCTGAATTTTCCCAAGCAGTCCAAGAAGCACAACTTTCTTTTATTTCCATTTCACCTTATATTTGCAGTCTGGATTTACTGGAGAAAATCTTGTCCTTCAGCTTTCCTTGCTTCCTACTCTGTGTATCTTTTACTCCCTCCATGGCTGTCACCCAGTGCGTAGGACCAACACAACTTTCTCCTCAGAGGGTAGTTGGGTGTCCCTTCCTGCAGCATCGCACTGCTACACCTGGGCTCCATTTCAACCACAGGGGCTGGACCACGAGGATCCTGCTTTAAATGCCCATTGCATCATGATTACATCATAACCGGAGCTGCTTGCAGTGACTTCTGCAGTTAGCATGACAATGTTCTTATTTTGGATTTCCGAAATAAAATCAAACTGAACATTTCCAGAGAGTTGTTCATAAATTGCTCTGCCTAAAAGCACTGAATTTTTGGTCACTTGCTTCATTGCCTTTTATTTTGTTTCTCTCTTCTCTCCCTCTTTTTTTTTTTTTTAATGGGACAGGGAAGAGGAGAAAGGTATCAAAGCAAGAGTTAGTCAGTCTTGTTCATCTCTATCCCCTACGTGGTTCACCCTACAGAGCAAGTAAAGACTTAAGGGATCTTATTTCCTGTTATCACATATATAAAGCCTCTAGAGGGAAAACAATCAAATTTAAAACACGATTTCACTGAAGATGAACATTTTAGCCAACTGTATTTTCAAGATGATTGAAAATTTAGCTTAACACCTAGAAGCAATTTTGCCAGTAACATTAAGATGCAGTATTGTTTTGGGGAGGCAAAAGAAATACTTGATGGGGTGAGGCACAATGCATCTAGCAGTGCAAAGAACTGTACTTACATTAGCATGCATGAATTTTAGTTTTATCTAGGTCACTTCTCCACAAGGAGTTTAACCACAACCTCCTGATAGGCTTCCATCCAAAGCTCAAGAGACAACCAACTGCTATTGTATATAAGACCATTAGACAGACTTGCTTCTGGTTCCTTACACTGGACAGCTGCTGGCTTTCGGTATCAGCGAAGAGTCTCAGTACCAGCAAAAGCAGGCTAACACACTGCCGATTTCAGTAATGGCTACCTCACGGCCCGGAATGCTACACTGCAAGTAACTGTGCTGACGAAAACAGAGAAACCGCATACTGCTCAGCAACGCCTTCCGAAATCCATGTGCTGCACTCTGGAGCGGTTGCTTGCCAACTGGATGCAGACGAACCCAGAGCAGAGACAGAAAAGCAAAACTATCCTGAAACAGATATATTGTCACTGCAACAAGGCTGTAAAGCAAAAAAAAAAAAAAAAGGAGTGCTTTGATGTATCAAAATTTAAGACTGCCACTACAATTTAAGAAAGTGGGAGACAGACAGACCTTGTAGCTCCCAAACCACATTAAAAAAACCAGTATATTCTTTTTACGGAAGAGAAATTTCAATCTCCGAGATTTTACTTGAGATGATTGGATATGTTTATCTGGAACACGCTGAAACAATCAGAGCCAGAAGATGAAAAATCTGTGGTAATTCTGACAAGTGTTGGCAAACAGAACTGTCAAGTAAGGATAATGACTTTATATTCACAAAGCACTTTTCATCCAGATAGAACCCAGAGTGCTTTACAATTGTTACTAATGGATTATACACACACATGAATCACTTTGCCCATGACTGAAATGGAACAGCTTAAGAAGTGAACTGTTTAACAGCACATAGCAACACTACACCACAGTTTAGCACAGGATCCAGTTGCAAATCCAAGAGAAATTTAGGAAGGCAGAATGTAATAATCCACACTGCAATCTGCACAGGATGCTGGGTTTACATTACCCCTCCTCCAACAACCGCCGCTGGAAATACAGCAACTGTCAGCCTCTAGTGCAGCACCCTGCCACGACCGGAAGACGACCTGGTACCTGTTGGCCCTCTTTCAATTAAGCTCCAGGAGAGCTGAACAAAACCTAGCTGAGCCTGCAGAGGACGAGTCTCATAGTTGCATGCACCCCTGAAGTAAGTCGGTGTTAAATCCCACCGGGAAGACGGCACCTCGGCCTGAAAAGTACTCTTTGATAACACAGCAGAGCACTTGGTTGATACTGCACGGGAAGAAAGCAGCTTGCACTTGATCAGCAGTGATCAGCAGCCTCGCTTCCTCCAGCACCTGTTTCTCATCTGCAGGTTCCCCAGAGGGAAAACAAGGGACTCTGTTTAGCCGTGATTGAAATTGTGAATGAAGGAGTAGAAAGAATTTAAATCATCTAAGAAATATAACTACAGGTTGAAGAAAATAGCACAGAAGTGACAGGGAAGGGTTTTTTTTTTTTAGCATTTCAGGTAATTATATGCTTATTACTATAGTGAAAGTAATACTAGAACAAAGGGCAAAAATATAGTAAGGAAATCAGTTTTGGACCAACTTTTCTAACAGCTGTTCCACATTTCAGTAATTTCAACTCACAGCAAAATCAAAATCTGAACTAAAAGATACTTTCAAAATGTTAGAAACATAGGTACAAGCAATTTTTTAACCCCTCCGAAGTCCTACTCTCAAGTCCATGTTTAACACCTATGTGAAATTTCAAGGCTGTATCCAGCAGCTTTCACTGATCTCAGTAAGAACTCGGAAGAGTTCAGTACTTCTGGTAATCAAGTCATACGTTAAGCTGCCTAAAACTGCAGACTTTTCTCCTCCCCCCCCTTTTTTTTTCTTTTTTACATTTGGCTGCAGATTTTACGCAATTGAAAAAATAGTCTTGAATACATTCTTTATATGAAAGAAAGAAAAAGCTAATCACATATATTAATTCTCTATGTTATATTACTAACGCTACGAAATGCAATAATCTGAGACCAATGTTACCCCTTCCCACAGATGAAAATTCTATCAAAATCTTACAGTGTGTTCTTACTTTACTTCTCCTCTAACCTTTGCCCAAACTGCCCTGGATTTAGAGCATGTGGAACACCATCATCTTTGCCAAAAAGATGTTCAAACAATTATCTAACAGCAAACACAGTATTATGCTATTTAGATTGAAAACCACAACTCATATAAAAACATAAATTTGCCTACAATAGATCAGGAAACAGGAAATCTTGTAAGAGAACAAGGGCTACAATACAGCCTTCTGAAACAAAAGGAAGAACATTACAATTAATTCTTCTTTTAACAAACACATAGCATACAACAGCGGGATAAAGTAAACACGAGGATGCTGGACATCTCTTTGAAAGGCTGGAAGCCAAGAGGAAAGGGTGACTGCAAATGGAAAGCCTGGAGTCAAAACAAACTCCGAGATTCCTCACCAAGTCAGTCAGTGACCATAAGATAAAAAATCTAAGTCTGGAAAATTCATTGTCTAGAACAAGAGATATCACTGCACAAGTATTTAATCTAGGCTGAATTAAGTGAAAAACTTTCTTTCTGTAGTTGTCAAAGATTAAGCTTAATTCACGCACCTACTTCAGAGGAGAAGTCAGACCCTTTATCACAATTGTCGTTTACTTCACTGCTGCCCTCCGCAATGAGAGCAAAGAATGAAACAGTCAGAGAGTTAGGAATCAGCATGAACGTCTGATTCCCTTTCACATTAAGAATACCACAGTCACCACAGATAACAAAAGGGGCCTGACAGAGAAAAATTTACTATTTACAATGACGTATATAGACCTGCAAAACATTTGGAGAAAAGGATCAGGACAGAAAAAGTAGGACTCAGGTATCTGAAAAACTGCTATATGTCAGAAATCATCCATTTCCAAGAAAAACACTTTTCAAACAACGCTGCTAACAAAGCAAAGATGTCTTTCAAAGAAAAAGAATATTATATCATCTGGATTTTTCGTCATGGGTCATATTCCCAGATATATTCATAATGGAAATCAGCCAGGAGTTTGAGTTTCTTTATTCAGGACTTTCAGGTGGCAAATACCGTATCTAGTTTAATGACACATCTCCAGGTGGGTTTCTTACTTCTTCGCTGCTTCCTTCCACCCAGGGCCCTCTGTATTTCAGTAGTCTGTCTGGCACAGCTTAACAAAATGTTAAGTCTTCTTACCTTGAGAAATAGCACGTGGCCCTCTGAAAGGGCTATCTCAAGCTGTATTAACAAGTTTTCTAAAACCTTGCACCTTGCATGTTTGTCAGTTCCCTGTTTCTTTGCAACAAGTTCCATCTAGACTTGAAGATTTTTTTGTTTGTTTAGGTGGCCAGCAGGAAACTTTGGCTTGCATGCACTGGATGTTGCGTTGGTCACACTCAACGGAGCTAGCATACACACACAGTTTCTAGACTAGGCACGCAGATGGTTGAGAGACAGAGATATGATGGACTGTACCTGGTTAAAGTATCTTAAGCCACTTTCCTGGCACCAAAACCAGCAGAAACAGCACTTGAACAGGCATTTTGCACAGCCACTCTCCTGCAATAAAATGAAATGTTTGGTTACTGGACACAGAATTAGACTCAAACAAAACCTGCCATTTTAGAAAAACTTGCTTTACAGGTGACTGACTCTTCTACTACAGCATTCACCTAGGCAGCAGATATTTCCTTTTGGATTAGAGGTACTGTTTTTAATTTAGACCCTTCAGTATTAATGACTGATGAGTTGAGCACATTTTTTTTCTTCCTGTAGATGAAAGATTCTTGTCTGGGAAAAGAAAGTAAGTGCTGCAAGCAGCTTTATGAGCTAACAGCTGCTTGGACAACAAAACAGGCAGGCAAGTCAGTAACCCTTACAGTACTTTGTAGTGATCAGAGAGTACGCTGACAGATTTTTAACTTTTTTGTTTATCAAAAAACCTTCACAGTTCTGAAACGACTGGTACCCTAACGAACAAAAATAAAAGAATGGGCAGAAGGGCTTGTATGCACGTGTGTGTATTGACTCAGGGCATACATTCATTTTTCAGGACAGGAGAAAAAAGCATGTATTAGAACAGACCAGTCATAGCCCATCAATCTATATTAATTTCATAATAAATACAGAGCAGAAAAGCTCAGTGTTTGCTGAATCCCCTTCACATCATGACCTCAGAACTGTTCATCATGTATTTTACCAAGCAAGACAGCAAAAGACATCTTGGTAGCCATAGTAGTCTTCCAAATTTAACTGGCTGTTTTTCTCTGCAAAAGGAAATTCAGTTCAGTGGCACTTGAGTCTTTTTAACCTTCTTTTTCCAGAGGTCAGAATGATTTTGTTTTGTTTTGGAAAGCAGAGATCTTCCACTCACTATTTGAAAACCTCAGGTCCCCACAACTACCATGGTCTGTGCAGAAACCATGAACCTCCCAACTTTTTTCCAGAGTTCTTGGAAATTGTCCAGGAATAATTCCTTTAAAATGGTGACTGTACATGGAAACTCCTGACAGCAGAGAAATACTTTAATCTTGCTGTGTATTGCTGAAGAGATGATTTTACTAAAATGGTATTAATCTCAGTAAGTACTGTTTATCAAAAACCTAGAGCAAGGGACTTCAGCTGCAATCTCCTCTCTGAATCTGCTTGAAGACTGCTGTGTAGAAAACATGTGTGAATTTACTTGCAAGCTTACTTTTCCTCCTGTTCACAGAAAACAGCAGCATTTTTTGCAAGGGGAGCAAAGCCTGGGTGAGCTCCACAAGAATGCAGCATCACTTCTCCATCCTTTCGTACCACTACTCTGCTCTCTATGGAAAGAGCCTCAATGCAAAGGGGCTACAGCCTGCCCTTTCTCCCACAGGAAGGAGCAAGTTCGGTTGCATCCTTCCATGAACTGGGGACAGGAGCTGGCCTGAGCACTTTATAGCCTCTTTAGGAGCAGTTGCAGCTATGGGTCATGTCACAACCTCAGCTCAATGCCCAGCAACTGGACCAAAAGGAGCTTGTAGCACACTGCTATAGACACAAATAATATTTCTTAGCTAATTAAATCCTCTACAGCTATTCAGATCACAAAACTGCATACCCAATAAGTCCACTTATTCTGCTTCCTCTAGAGGCAGAAAATACTGTCTTCTTTTTAGCACAACTCATCCCACCTATCATCTTTAAACAGAGACCCATTTCACCAAGTTCTGTAACCAAGGCTTTCATATGAAAGTGACATAACCCCAGACACCTGCACATCTTTGAAGTATCTTATTACAAGGGGCTTTTCTTTAAGCATTCATGAACTACACCCCACACACACGCCTCATAGGTACCAGGGACGGTCAATGTAAATACCCTGTCATAACGATACACAACATGCTTCAAGGCCAAGTTAAACTCTAGAGAAAAACACCTACATTTAAAAACTTTGCCTAAATCTTCCTCTAAAATCAGAGCTGTGCAGTCACGACAGCCTTCTCTCCTTGCTAAAGTGCCAGAACTAAGTGCAGTGCTATGTTTCCAGCAGAAGGTAAGAAATGCAGAAATGCATGAAAGACAGAAAGAAGACAAGCAACAACCAAAATGGCCCAGCTATATTTTTTATGTATCTTAAAAGGTGTGGTTTGGATCCTACACAGATCTCTGGAATAGTTCTTATTTCATATATTCTTTCTATAACTCATATTACAAGGCAGATATAATCTTTTCTATAAGATATTTTATATGCAACAATAATGTTCTTACTTAACCTTGCCATTTTAAAATTTGTGATGCAAAAATTTTAAATAGGGCATTCTCCCAATTTTTTCTTTAGCCTTCATAAAAGTTTTTATACATAAACACTAAATAAAAGTGGGTTTTCATGTTGCTGTTTTCTGCATTTAAGAACATCTGAGTTGAGAGAAAAAAAGGAAGCACATGGAAAAAGCTTTCTTAATGAAGAAAATAGGATAAAATATAAAAGAAAAATATAAAATGCCATCATCCATATCATCATATCATCCATTTTTATGCAAAAAGTATAGTCTTCACATTTTTTTTCATTAATCTCACCTTTTAACTAGTATTTCTATAGTGTTACAGAAGTATATACCTACCTTTTGTTTTAGGATGTTATAAAGGTACAAGAGAACAATCCTTGGTATTCTCAGTATTGTGATTAGAAATGAGCCTTTTACAGCAGTTCCCAGATGATAGCAAAAAAGAACTGATACGGAAGACAGGACTGGGTGAGGGGGTGGGCTATTTTTGTTTCTAGAAAGAAAAATAAACAGTAAAAAAATGTTTTAGAAACTTATTTAAGAAGATATACTTTGTATCTTTTCACTATTTGGAAATTTAAAAAATTAAGCTGGTATCTTCTTTCCCACTTGAACAACTCCAGTTTTCCTACTGACTTCATCTCAATGTTCACCTTAGTCCAAAGGAAAGCAGCCAAGTTTATAACTTTCATTGGATTAGTTTAATTCTTAAGCAATGACTGTTTTGATGTATTCAGTAATGGAAAAACATCTAGAAAAAACCTACAATGGAAAATACCAGAAGTGAACAACAGCTGAGAATTCTTCCTTGAACACCTCTCTCCAGTTTCTGTCACTTCTCTTACTCTCTGCAATCTTTTATTCAGCTGTTGTTTTTGCAAGACACTAGTCTGAAAGAATGAATCCACTTTTTCTGCGTTAGTGGTAAAATTAAAACCAGAAAAAATATCTCAGGCTCTCATGTGTAAAATTGAGATCTACTATCTACTTTTGTTACTGCAATTTGATCAAAATGTGTTTTAAATTTTGTTCAGATAATTAATACTTTTTTTTTCACTGAACAGGATTTGTTTTAAAATGGAATACACAAAAAAGGAATATCATACTATATTATTTAGAATTATAATTTGGCCCAAAAAACTTGCAATTCTACTGTACACTACCCTGTATTGTTTTGGAAAAATGTGTTTCCCAAAATTGAAAAGCAAAGACAAAAAATTGGTGTAAATACAATTTTTCTTTTCTTGGTTCCTTTCTAAAAATCAGTTTAATGTCAATCATATACAGCAAGTAGCATGACACAGCTCTCAAGAATTTATATGAAAATCAGAAAATGAACTTAAAGCCACTCCTCCACCCCTCCCCATCCATCTTCAAACACTGTAAAAAAAAAAAAAAAACAAAAAACAAAACTCTGTTAGGTTAACCCTATAAATACCTTAAAAATATGTTTCAGAGGATTAAAAAACCCCACTGATCAATAGTCAGAAATAGCACTTCTGCAAAGCAACTCTTAAGCTATCGGTTCAACCCTGAAAAGGTTACTTAGAATCAGCAGCAGTTTGACTAAGTAGTTAAGTAAAGATCAGACCTTAGAGCACAAATAAGATCTCCTATTTTCGTGATTCCTTCAAGATAACAGAGGTGTTGAAAATTAATACTTTGCACAAGAAACTAAAAAAATTAAAAAGCAGTGGTAAGAGAGTGACTGACTGGGGCTAAAAAGCTCTACAAATATATTTTTATTAAATCCTCACTTCAGGAAGGATTTAAATCAGGCACACTACATCAAGATTGGTATCACAGTTCTGCAAGAATCCTGGAGGTATCACTGCAGTTCATTCAAAACACTAAATATTTTGCAGCTGAGAAATTGTATTTAAATATGTGAATATACCGCATTATTTTAAATAGGAAATTCCAGCAAAGCAGTTGCTGCATTTATTGTTTTTGGTCTTACAACTAGGGGAACTCCTTGTGGGTTATGCAATTTCATACTGAATAAGGCAGGGTTGGTTTGTGGTTTTTTTTTAAGTCATCAGGTTTCTGTGTTAGAAAAACACACATCACAATATAGATGAGTTATTCTATCCATATAGCACCATTGTTTCCTTTTCCTTTGTACACTACCTTACATATGACGGTCTCAGTCAGATCTCAGAATATAAAAGATTACGTTTCTGCAAGTTAAATGTTAACCAAGGATGAGAAATACAGAAAGGACAAAGTTTACTCTTGTGTTAACAATTTACTTGCTACTGAAGACAAAAATCTAGAAGGGCTTTGATATTTTTAACAGGACTGATTAATGAGCAGGAATGTCAAAATTTGAATTTTAGTTTAGACAAATTTCTACACATTTGGATGCTTTTCCATCCCTTCTTTTCCTAGCAAAGGAATTCTCACAAGAGCAGGGTCTGATTAGGTTTCTTGCTTTGCTTCCAAACAGATTAGAAAAAGAACAAAGATTTTCCTTGTAGTTCTGGCTCAGGGTAAGAAACACAGGAAAACAGCGAGCTAAAACACAGCCCACAGGTGACGCCTGTGGCTCTAGACAAGCTGAAGATCGGCACAATCATCCACTTTCACCCAATTACACTCAAGGATGAAGTTTCACCCAGTTTTGTATATTACAAGGCTGCAATCCTGAAATGACTTTAAGCACAAGCATACAGACAGCCATATGTATAAGGTTTTGTAGGCAGTTCATATTGTGCATTGAATTCTGTGCACGTAGACTCCACTGCACGCACACAAGGTATCAGGGAAAAACAGGAATCTGCCTGATAGAACTGGTTACAAGACTGAGCAGGGCCACAGCTTGCTTCTCCTCTTTGGTATTCCTATTTTATGTTACCAGGGGATTGTTTGATTTACATAGAACACCACTATTCCAAAATCCTGTGAACGTATACTCCATACCACATCATCTTTTAATAATTTTCTTTCTTCAGTGCTGCCAATTGCCTTTATTTTCTTGTGAGGTCTGTGACACTTGGTATCTTTCTTAACACTGAGTTCCTTGAATCAAATGATCACAGATGCGCCTCAGCTTTCATTTTAAAACCACTTTTTTAGTGTCTGAAGAATAAAATGTAATCTTGGCACACCCAAAAGATGTAGACATTTGGAAGGGAGGCAAAAAAGCATTTCTTTAAAGGCCTGTCCTTTTCAGAGCTGTGCTTATAGTTTTCTTCAGTCCTGCCTCATCTGTTTCAATGACTGCCTAAAAAGAGATTTAGTGTAAAATACTTCCGAAGTGTTAAGGAATGAATCATATATGTAAATATGAATCTCATTTTTAAAACAAATACAATAAATTACAAGATTCATAAAAAAAAGGTACATTATCAGACTACACAGAGAACACACAGACTGTACTTCCAGCTGCCCTTTTACCTGCTCTCAAAACCACAAGGGACAGGTCTGACTACATACATGCTGATGGCTCTTTTACATGGGTTAGGTCAAGTATGTAAGTAGGGCAAAGGATTCTCATAAATATTGCAGATGTGTTTGAAAAGGGAAGAGGAATCCTTTAAAAATTTGGTCCTGCTTCGTCTCTCAGTGACTTCGGTGCAAATCCATAAACCTGGATTTTTGAGTTACTGGGAGTCATATGTATTTCATCTCTCACCAAATCTATGGGAAGTTGTGGTGCTGAACACCTCAGAGTCAGGTGGCAAACCCCGATCCTACAAATGCTTATGCACTTCCTTAATTTCAACCCTACGCAGTGACATACATACACTGGAGTTACTGAATAAGCTCAAACATGGACAGGACAGCGATGCCTGTGACAGGGGTCAAGTTACCATACCACCTTCCTTTAATCCCAGAGAGGGAAAAAAACCTCATCTCGCTGAAAAGGTAAATACACACTTTATACCTAAGCACACTGAGATGAAAATAACCCGCGTGTAAAACAGCAATAGTAACAAAGCAGGCTTTTTAAAAGACTGAGCCCTTTTCACAAGTCATGAAAAGTAATCTATAAGCAAAAAAGTTCTACTGATTTTATTAATAAAATCTTTCCTGTATTCGTGTTTCATCTGAAATAAAAGAAGGCAAAATCCATTTTCAGTGGTGGTACTACAGGTACTACAGGTCAAACATATGTCACCTGTAAAGCTAATCCAGGTAAAATGACCCCCTGCCCTCCCCATCTGCAACTCCACCGTGGCTGCTGGCCATGCAGCGCATCACTGTGTGTGCTGTGGGAGGACGCTTCCGCAGGGAAAGGCCGTGCCATTTCCTCGGAGCACTTACAAGCAAAGAAGAAAGCCTCTCTGGGAGGTATCATAAACAAACTCTTGTGACATGTCTTTATGATGCTGCCCAAAGGAATGCATTAAAAGCACACAGCAGACAAGCTCAGAATTGCTGGAACAGTTTGAGATAACCCTTGCCCTTGATGGTGCGACTGGTCTTGCAGCTAACCACCCTCTCCCCATTCCTGCACCGCTCTGCATCTCTGCAGAGCTGTGCTGACAGCCTGAGGGCCAGGAAGAGGGATCGCCACCGCAGAAAAACTGCATTTCCCCTTCCAAGCACAACTCTCCGAACACAGCATATGTCACCTGGCAAGCAAGAGGAGGTCTTGACAGTAGACATACAACACAATTTCAATACAATTAGGTGGAGGAACCTTCTGTACTCTGTGGCCAGTTCCTGCAGCAGTAAAAAATAGCTGGAAAGCAGAAGACCCTAATAGAGCAGTGAATGTCATCACAGCGTTTCTACAGGTGCTTCCCCACTCTGTGTGAAGAAGATACAGACAGTGTCTCTGCCTTGGGGATTTAGATGGAGCATGGTACCAAAATGCACTGCAGCGCACAACACAGTAAGCCAGCAAAAATGCTTTTCTTTCCCGTGCTTTCCCAAGCAAGCCAATTTAAATGAACCCTTAGCCCCTCAGCATTCAGCTGCTACAGCTGAATCGATTGCTAGAGCTTGAGGAGCATAAATTCATTTAGAAGAAAAGAG
>Ga0181612_128379_pt1 | contig 14610 bp, 11 predicted proteins | sample HoacroProtozoa21_FD_119630 | JGI IMG/M metagenome (GOLD analysis project Ga0181612, IMG submission 119630) | Hoatzin crop microbial communities from Cojedes, Venezuel. Combined Assembly of Gp0051906, Gp0051904, Gp0051908 | reverse complement strand
TTATTTTATTTTATTTTATTTTATTTTATTTTATTTTATTTTATTTTATTTTAGGCGCTTTTCTGGCAGGCTTGTACTGCCAGCGACAGGCTGGAGGAGGACAGGTATTGAATTCCCTGAGGCTGATCAATCAATGGCTAGACCCTAGGCTCAAGCCAGCTGGCATAACGTCCTTTGCTGTTTGAGTGCATGATTTGCCCGGTATCAATTGTGGGTGCTTTATAGTCGCCTAAACATCCTGTCGTACTTCAGCCTGTTGGGGGCTTATCAGCAGTGTTATGTGGTGTAGCCTCATTGTGTGGGTTGGTTTATTAAAGATACTTCCCTTCATGGGCTGTAAATACTCTGTCTGGGAAAATACCCGGGAGCTTTAGATAAGCAGGGTTTTGTGTGCATGCTCTTCAGTGTTTTGTCATATGGTCTTTCTGCTTCCTCTCTTGTCTCTGTTCTTCCTACAGAAGCTTTTGCAAGTTCCTGAACTGTTTCACTGCCATTTTTTTCTGCCGCGTTCCTTCGTGAATAGGACGCCAAGGATGCAGGGTGGCGTTCCGTGCCAGGACAGACATCTGTTGTTCTGCTTGTTGTTTTGACCACCTGCAGCCCCTGTGTTTGCCACCGTAACCTCTGGCAGTAGTTGCAGCATTTCCCTTGTTCCCTTGTCCCACAGGTGGTATGCACAGAAGAGTGCTTGTCCCTGTATGTGGGCACACATGGTAATTTTAAGCGTTGGGATGTGGGTAATGTGTCTGGTGAAGAAATGAAGGGAAGCTGAATTACAGTTAGAGTGCATCTAGGCTTTTTCTCAGATGCAGGGTGTTCTGGAGGTGGCACTACGTGCAAGCCTGTCTCCTCTCCTCTCGGCTGCCACAAGTGTCTCTTCACAAGTCTGCCAGACTATAGTCCTTATGCTGTGCAGGGGAAAAAGGTGATCTCCGCCATCACTGCAAGAGCTACAGACCCTTGGGGTTAATAGAAATGCATGTGCTGGAGCTTAAGATGCATCCAGCAGCTCCAAGCGTTGTCCCCTCAAACTCCTTTAAAGCAGATCTGTGTGAGTCTGGATCGTACCTGATCTGTTGGCCAGGCTCTCTTAGTTACTGAGTCAAAGCACGTACCACCTCCCAGGTGTATTAGGAATTAACTTGTTTTCCTGGGTAAATGGAACTTAGCAAGGGGAACATTTCCATATGTAGCTCAATAAATGTGGCCTCTCACAGTAAAATGAATACCTAGAGATTTAGTCTTTTTCTTCACTTGCATGCTCCCTGTGAACCTAATATTTTTTAATTTTTATTTTTTTTCTTTTCGCCTGTTCTGCAGTTTGGGCATAAATTTAATCGAGGCTGTAAACAACAAAACCTCTTCAGGTCTCCTGTGCTGTGCAGAAATTATTCTTCAGAAAAGAGATTTTTTTCTAGTCAATTATCTTCTCTAAATCTTCATTTTCCAGACCTTCTAAGAAGTCTGGGTCTTTGACAGACCCAGGTGCAGGTTGGCTGGCCCTCCCTCTGGACTGACAGAGTATTTCCCCTACAAGTCCCTGTGCTCTGCAGTCGTTTTTCATCTTCCTGGGTCATGATCCCTGGGCTGTGGTGCTGCCTTCAGGCAGCCTCCAGTGATATTTCCCTGCTAGGCTCCAAGCTAATAAATAACTGCGCATTGTAGCATGGTCTGTTTTGTTCAAGTGATGTGTGATAAACCAGTGTTATAGATGTGTAACAAATTGGAGGTGGATTCTTGGCTAGTCATAATGTCACGACAAAATAACTAGACAATACAGCAGCTTTTTTTTGCTTTTCATTTATGTTGCAGAGTTTTTCTCTAAACTATCTTCAGCTTCCCTGTCTGCATAATGTTGGGGAAAAAAAAGTCTCTTCAAATCCTTGGCTGGTCAGTTTTCACTCTGAAGCCACTAGCCACAGTTTAATAGAAGCTGTTTAGTTCTTAACACTGTTGTAGGTAAGAATATTGAACTTTCCTTTTAGCCATTCACTGTGTTGTATTCTGGCCCGTGTCCATTATTGTAAGTGTGTATAGGCTGGCAGTGCCAACAGAAATGCTTTGGGTATGGTAGGAACTTAAAATTAAGTCTTCTATCAGTCTTGCTAGAAAAAATGAAGATACAGACACTGAGTAGTTGGTGATGAACTGACTGCTAGGTAGAACAGAGAGGTATTGCAGCTGCTTTTGTTTTTCTTTCGAATAGGGATGTAAGAGATTTTTAAAAAAGAAGAGGACTAAGGGAAAGGAATGACAGAGAAGAGTAAAACTTCCTGGAAACATGGGAGAAAAGAGATGAATCAGCTTTGGGTTGTTAGGAGAGGCAAAAAGTTTTCTTAAAACAAAACAGAGCTGTCTTCAGTAATCCTTTGAATGCTGTCTGGAAGGGGTAGCTAGAGTTGCTCCTTGTGCCCTGCCCTGAGGCAGCAGGCAGGGTAGTACAGCGTTACTTGGTCCTACACGAGTCACAGATACAGCCCAGTGTTATAGGAACAAGCAGCGTTTATTGCTGCCTGACCTGTTTTCAGGCAAAACCAAGGAACTAACAAGGAGCCTCTGCAGCTCGCCAGTCAAGGCGAAATGCCCTGTTCTTCTCACAGTGGTCAGAGACATACTTGGCAGCCTGCTGAACTTTCCAGTACAAACCATCCTGCTTTGTCTTTCCTGCTGGCTCGGGGATCTCTGGATTTTCCTTTGCTGTGGCAAGTCTTTGTGGGAGATGCTGTTAGGTGCCTGCTGTCTCTCATGTGTTAACCACATGCTCCTCTGGAATTCTTTTTGACTTCCTCATGATTTCTCTCACTTGGAACATAAACTCGCTCTAAAGCTTGTCAAGGTCAGGGCACGAGTTAGTGTCACCTCATACGTGAGGAGAGTATTGCAAAAAGCAGAATGCATGAGATTTTGCAACAACAGAACAGTGCATTTTGAGCATCCCCATTAAAAATAAATGTCCTTAGTCTGTGTTTTATTTATTTTTAGGTCAGAAAAACAGGTTTCTATATATATGAGGTGGTGGAAATCCTCCAGGTAATGTTAAAAAAGACCAAAATAAAATTGTCAAAATAAAACGTATTCTAAAATATCAGTGAGCTGATTTTACAAATAAATGAATGTGAGTGCCATGACAAGGAGAGCGTTCCAGGGCAGTGCACCGGCTGGCTTGCAGTTAGAGGCATCTGGTTGCAGTCTACCCGTTATATGCTGTCAAGCTCTCACAAAATATTTCCTGTTTTATAACAGCAACTCAGACATGAGAATCTCGTGAACCTGCTGGAAGTGTGTAAAAAGAAGAAACGGTGGTATCTGGTGTTTGAATTTGTGGATCACACGGTGCTTGATGACCTTGAAGCGTTTCCAAATGGACTAGACTACAGCAGGGTTCGGAAATACTTGTTTCAGATTATAAGAGGAATAGCGTTTTGTCACAGCCATAATGTAAGTATGCACAAGAAGTCAGGTCTGCAGTTAACCTTGAATGAATAGATACAGAAGTGTGTATTTTTGATATATTAAAACGTAGAGAATTAGAGCTTTGGCTGAAAAGGAGGAGGCAAGGCAGAAGGGACAGACTGAATTTCATAGAAGATGTGAGAGCTTGATGTCAGCTAATCCAGTAGTCTGTCTCTGATTGATTTGTGGGAGTGTTTCAAAGGAAGGGTCCAGAAGTCCATGGGGATCCAATACTTGGTGGCACCTTATTGTAGGTTGGCTTACCTTGCAGGGGGAGGTAGTCTCTCATTCAAAAGTTTGATTCTGATATTGTCTATGAAAACATGTAGGCTTGCTTTTTCTCTTCAGTATTTTTAGGTTTTTCTTCACAACTGATTTCTAACAGGTTTGCCAATTTAATCATAGTTGTTTAACTGTATATATAAACACATACACATTTATTTATTTATATTTGGGAAACTATGTCTCTTATGAATTCCTAAAATACTCTTCACATTTGACTGCAGGACGTGCCCATGGCCCTTGCAGTACTTACGGCTTTCAAACTTGTGGTCAAGGGCAGGTTTTCAAGCATAATAAATTTTGCCTGTAGTAAATACACCTGCAGAATGTGTGCAGAAAGATACCTAAAATAGACACTTGTATGTGCAAAAATTAGATGTTCTGTGTTTACATGTGTGCTTGGTTCGGCACTTATTCATTGACTGTGTGCACGTAGCTGTCTTTCATGTACTCCGTATGTTCCCCGTGCCTGCAAAAATGTAATTTTCTTCCTGGATGCAAGAAAGCTACTGTTTTTAGTGAACCAGTCAACTTACTATGTAGAAATGGGGAGTCTGCTTGCGTTGACTTGCTTTTCTCTGTGCAGATAATACATCGGGATATTAAGCCAGAGAACATACTAGTTTCCCAGTCGGGAGTTATAAAACTGTGTGACTTCGGATTTGCCCGTACCTTAGCAGCTTCTGGGGAGGCTTACACAGACTACGTGGCAACCCGATGGTACAGAGCTCCAGAGCTGCTGGTGGGAGATACCAAGTATGGCAAGTAAGACTGGCATGCAAGGCTGCAGAAGGGTTGTGGGCTTGTGGGGAGCATGGAGGGGCGTGCTCTGTTTTGTGGGGGGACAGGGGACTCTTGCTTGTCAAACAGGTTAAAGGGATGCTGTTCAGCATTCCCTGGTTATTCACTTGTAAAGGTTTAAGCCTTCCTCTTCTCTCTCCCATTGTGCAGCTAACTATTGCCAGTGCTAGGCTTCCCTGGCTCAAAAGGTGAGGAGAGCCCTCAGCATTCCTGGTCTGTTGCCTATAGGAGCTTTTCAGTTGCCCGTGCTAGTACTGGGGGAGGCTACAACAGACCTCGCTCCCATGCAGTTGGAGTCGTGGAGGGAAGGCAAAAAAGTCCCTCCAAACAATTCTAGACAGACATTTCGGGAGGGAGGAGGTGCAATGAATGCGATTTTTCTTACTGGGATCCCCAGTACCACAAAACCAGGTCAGAACTTGAAACTATGTTATTCACAGGTCTGTTAGTACAATTGTGCAGATTTCTGTATGTACCTGTGTTACTTAATGTTTGGTAAATGTACCTGAAGAGCAGATGCCTGCAGAAGGAGGAGCTGCTTGCCTTTGTGCTCTCTAAATTGCAAGATTCTACTAATGTATTATGCTCTGTTAGTGCTTTTAAAGCATCAGCGTTTGGAACCTGATTTTACATGTCAGGCTTCTGTTAACATTTGCCTGCTGCAAGAGCTGAATCCTTGCCATTCGTCAGAGCACTTGTAAGCTTGGATAACGGCTGTCTTGCTGTTTAAGGGGGCAAAGCTGCCCTCGGGGCTTGCAACCTGCTGAAGATGAGCTGTACACTGGCCTGGCTCAGCCTTTAGATCAAAGAGACAAATGAAGCTGTGCTGAACTGGGGTGTTGATTTTATTTCCAGGGCTGTGGATGTGTGGGCTATTGGCTCTCTGATAACAGAAATGCTTACAGGAGAGCCCCTCTTCCCTGGAGATTCAGACATTGACCAGCTCTACCATATCACCAAGTGCCTGGGTAAGAACAGCCTGTCAGGCCCCTAGTGCCTATTTAATAATGAAGGGGTCAAATACATTTTGACGAGGGGAGGAGGGTGTGTGGAGAAAGGCTGTGGTGTGTACTGAACTGGTTCTGAGAGCAGGTACTCTTAGCACCTTTTACAAAGGGGGAGCTTGGAGCTTGTGATTACAGCATCAGTTCCTGGCATGCAGGTGGCAAGAGAATGACCCAGACTGTAGCCCTTACAGTAGTGCTGACCCAGTATTTGAGCCTCTCAGATGTTTCATGGGACTGTTCTGTATTTCTTCCGTATGGTTGCTTTGTTTGTGTGATTCCAGGTAATTTAATTCCAAGACACCAAGAGTTGTTCTATAAAAATCCCCTCTTTGCTGGCATGAGATTGCCTGAAGTGAAGGAGGCCGAATCTCTGGACAAACGATATCCCAAACTGTCTGCTGCAGTGCTGGATTTAGCCAAGGTAATTAACTGACTGTTTACTATGAACGTTTCTCTGTTTACTTGTCCTTCACCTTGGGGAGCTGAATACAGCCTACAGAAAGGACTGGGGCTGTTAAACTGGCATTCTCTCAACTGCCCACACAATGAGAAACTGCTTGGGTTGGTATCTTAGTGAGGGCTGCAAGGATACAACAGCTACTATCCTGGGTGACAGGGGAAGCTAATCTGCAGAGCTAAAAGGGTCCCTGCATATCCAACAGGGAGGATTCGCAGCGTGTAGTGCCCCACTGATTGAATTTTCCAGGCAGATTTGAAAGGTGAAGAAGGGCTTGTGTGTTGAAAGTGTTCCCCGTACACCTCACTGCATCAGTGGATCTTGTGAAAGGTCTCGCGACAAGCTTTGCCCCTTGTCTGCTGCCTAAGTGGATGCTTTGTAGATAACACACAGCCCCTTGCTTCTTACTTGCTAGCAGAGCAATGTGGATATAGTGTTTTCTAGCTCTCCCTCTACCTGCTGGTGGAGGCACTGCAAGCAAGTAGACTTGAGTGGGATGGCATGCAAACGTGTCCCTTGCTTGTGGAGCTAAGTGTCTACTGTGTGGGAGTTAGGAAGCCTACAACTTTGCAATAGATTCTGAAGAATCCCTCCAGGGTGTGTTTCTGTGCTTTCACACAGTAGGCTGGAGCGCCACTATGTTGGGTAACTAAAACAACCTACAAGCAACGTGGTTGTATTTGAAATGCCTGATGATCAAAACAAATTCTAAAGCCTTAGCCACACAAACGTAACTGAAAACAAGGGAGGTTTGCTGAGAGCAGGGTGATGTATTTGTATGACAGGTATTCTCTATGCGGTGAGTCTTTGTGTGCATTAGTGATTGGAATGGAAGCAGCCAGCAAACATTAAACTTTCTTGGTAGCAGTGTTCCTTGGGCTCATCTCAGTAAAACGCCTTAGAATGGGGAGGTTTGCAGCTTTTTTCTGGACTTCACTCGGAAATGCTAAAGGCTTTTTTTCATATCTAAAGTATTTGCATTTTAATGTTTACATTTATTTGACAGAGGTGTTTGCAGATCGATCCAGACAAAAGACCATCCTGTGCTGAACTCTTGCAGTGCGATTTCTTTACCAAGGATGGATTTTCTGAAAGGTAAACAGTTCATTTCTTGCTCAAAGCAGGCTAATATTAGAAGGAGGTTAAGCAGTTATGCTTGACAATTGCATGCTGGCTTTGCAGAGCTGACAGCCACTGAATGTCTTGGGTTTTGTTTGGTTTCAGCATTTCTGGAAATAGCACAGTTGAAAGGGAACGCATTGCAGCGGCATGTTTGCCTCATTACCTTGTCATGACATTAATTCTTCCGGGTGCACACCCAGTGTCACACCGTATTGGGTAGTGTAGTCTTACACTGTGTTCACTGTCTGCGTCTACACCAGACTGGGATACAAACACTTCTACTGCTGTAATAGAAAAAGTGTGTGCTTGTAAGATTTTATTTATTTTAATGGATACATCGTATTTGACTGGCTTCTCATTAGTGACAAGGCATGGTTTGTTTGATTACTTAAAAGGCTATAGGAGCCTGTGCTGAACACCAACTGGTGATGATATGGAGATTAACAGAAGCCCTTTTTTTTTTTACCCGTATGTGGAATGTAGATTTACTCAGGAGCTTAAATTAAAGATTGAGAAAGATGCCAGAGACCATCATTTACAAAAAAAATCGAAAATCGGCAAAAGGGACAAAGATGATGTTTTAGAAGAAAGAAAAATGCTTGGTGTCCAGGTTGGTCCATCTTTGTTTTCCAGACCTGTATTTTTGTGTGTATGTGTTTTAAAATCACTAGATAAGTATGTGCAGCAGTTTAAGTTCATAGCAAAAACATAAGCACAATTGCCCGTTTCATTTTTTAAAAAAAGATGAGGTAAGTATGATGTGCCAGAGAAGCTCACCTTTAGAGGCCACTGTGAGTCTAAATAGCACTGAAGACCTTGTCACCCGATTTAAGGCAGCACATTAGGCCTGTGCCCCCACAGCTCGGACACTCAGTGCAATACAGCCTGCAGACTGTTGTGGAGAAGGTCTGTGCCTTTGATTCTAGCTGTTTGGCTGCTGCAAGGTTGCTCTAGTGCTTGGCTCGGCAGTCTGCAAGTGGCTATTTGGCCAGTCTCTTGCAGGTAAACTACATCATGATGCGGTTACTGGCAAATACGGAGCTAAAGGGAGAATCAGTTGGGAAGCATATCTCATGCTGAATCATGAAAGCATGCTTGTATGCTCCTGTTTACCTGTGTTAAAGCCCTATCTCCAAAATTACATATTTTGTTTTTGATCAGATACTAAGGAGTAGAGGCTTCAGAATGACTTTGGGGTGACGTTGGGCTCGGTTCTGATCTCATTTCTTTGGAAGCGACACAGGATACAGCTGTTCTTCATCGTTTCCGATCTCGTTCTAAAGTGACTTATTTACAGAGGGTGCTGGAACCCTGACAAGTCTCCTCCCATTTGATGGAAAACAGAGGTTTTCTACTAAAAAAAAATTCCATATCCACCAGATCCTTGCAGAATATGCAGGGTTAGGCTTTTGACTTTTTTTTCCCACGTGTGCTGCTCTAAGCTACTTTTTAAACATGACTGTAAGAGAAAGACAATGCTTATGTTCCCAAACAGGATTTCAGCGTTGACCTGAAGAGCAGAGATGCAAAGCTGTTAAAGGCAAAGCGCTCTAAAGCTGATGCAGAGAAAGCAGACCGATCCTCCAACCTGAGCTCTCTCTACGACAGTGCTATCAACCCATTTAAAATAAGCCCTCAAACCAGCCTAAAAGATTCCAGCAGCAGCTTGGACTATGCCAAGAATGCAGGCATAGTTATCCCTCCCATCAACCAGAACTTTTCTCCCACTACAGTTGGGATGGGTCCTGTGCCTGGGAACCTTAATTACAGGTATGGCAGCAGAGCTAGAAGAACTTGTATCCTTCATCCCTGTTGCCGAGGAGCTGTAATGTCCTGAGAGAGGTGCAGGGTGATGATGTGGGAGCACAAGATGTGGGTTTGAGCACACGGCTAGGAACAGCTCTTGGGTGGAGGATTGTACGTGGATCAGAAAGCCTGGCTTCTCCTCGAGCAGCTGTATGTGTCCACACAGGCACAGGATGCCCGTGTTTCTGCGTTTGACAAAGCTGTACTGAACAGCAACACTTTGCCAGCTGCTGTGACACTGGCCTTTCTTTGACTCGTGGCTTGTCCTTTGGACCAAACTTCTCTTTTAGCTGAGCTTGTGTAGGATATTCTCCCCATGAGCCTTCTTTCTAGGTGTTTAATGACAGTGTTTCTGGATGTCTTGCATTTGTTGGTTTTATATTCACTGTGTTACCCCAGTTAATACAAAGTTTGGGGCATTTTTGATTACAGAGTTGATGAAAAGAGCAAAAAATACTTGAACCCGTTTCTAAAACAACGGAAGCATTCACCAGTGGGCCATTACAGTGTAAGCTTGACATCGGTAAGTCATCTGTCTTTCCCCCTTGTCAAAGCAAAAATAAATTCTGAACTCAAGTATGTGTTTTATTGTCAAGAATCCCATCTGTTGCAGCCTTCACAATAACTCCCAACTAGAAGTACTATTTTCTTTACTCCTTTTTTCCTACAGGTGTGTCGTCTGTTATCCTTTGCTAATAGCAATTGTATATGAGACCGATTTTGTGTCAGAGGACAATTTTAAATGAGGGGAGCAGTCCAGCACAGGGTATCTGTGAGGCATGGAGTATATCCATGGCCTTCTGCCTGGCCAGGAAGAGTAGACCATGTGTGCTGTGCTACTGAAGCAGATTTTAGGATTTGGATTTAACATGGTCAGGGCCTTATTTAGTCATGTCATTAAAAATTGATGATGAAAACAAGTAAAATGGAAAGCTTTCCACTGCACTCACTACCTAGGCAATACTCTTTCCATGCCAGCAGCAACGTTTGCCTTTTTACAGATAGCTAATTCCAGCCATTCTCCAAGTGTTGTATGTTGTCCCTCTGAAAGCAGTCTTGCTTAGATGATTGGGGTTTTTTTGCTGTGGCTGTTCTGTTGTTTTTAATGTATAAATAACACTTGAACAGAATGGATTGCTTCACGCGTTAGAGTCTTTTCTTTTACTCTTGCCCAAGTACAGCAGAACATTGCTGTGTTGATGCATTTTTAAGCTTGAAAATAGATTTGTTTTTTCTGCATTTTCCTGAGCTGTACTTATGCCTTCCATTACAGGTTACTAATGAAAAAAACATCCTTCAGGCAAATAGGAAAAAATGGGAATTCTCCAAGACAGACGTGCGTTTGCCAGAACTAAATCATCTCCCTGAGCTGAAAGGAGTGGAAGGTATGAGCTTTGACGTCCTCTAAATAAAACCTGGATCCTAAATAGGTGGCAGGAAGCAGTACAGGTGCATTAGAGCAATCAGCTCTTGCTTCCTTAACATGGTATGGATTGGTTGTGTTTTGCAGCGTGGCATCCCAGATTTCGGAAAAAGGAAAATAAACCAGTTTCAGAGTCCCGTGTCCCCTCCCTTGCTGCTATTGACCTCCATAACCCAAGTCTGGCCTCACAGCAGGTAATAAAGCAATAAAATAGTCTGTGCTGCTCCGTATTTGTTTGGTTCGGGACTTTCTGAACAGCATGACCCACAAATTTCCAGGGTGACTCTTAACAGAAGCAGAACTTGCTTTGGTTTCTTAACTGTAAGTAAAAGTACCTGGAGCCTTATACTAGGGGAAAAGAGAAGGGTCACGGACGAAACGTGTCTCCATTTGTCTCTCCGAGATTAGCTAAATACTAGATTCCCACTGCTAAGACAGACAACGTGAATTGTTGCTATTTCAGCTGGCTGAACGAAGGCGGAAGTAAGCCTGATTTACCAGAGTTGAAGAGAGACCAGGAGGGACAGGTGTTTTGAGGAGAGCTGTTCTGGCTGTGTTAGATGTTGAGGGGCTGAGTGCAGCAGGGAGGGAGAAGGCGTAGGACCCACGTGTAGGGAGAGAAGGGGGAAACTTGCAACTCTCTTAAATGTTAGTTCCTCGGTAACATTGAGATGTTGTGTGAGGGGTAAGCAATTCCATAGGCAGTCACTTTGGCTACCTTGTCCCCAGTTGAGATTCAGCAGACTGGATTGCGGGGCGGGGGGGGAGCATTTTTGGAGTCTGGTTATGTCGAAGAACAGATTAGTTTTAAGTTACATGTTGGCATTGCATATGTCCCTAGAAGGTGGCTTCTGACTGTTCTCTCTGTTTATACTACCCTTGGAAATTGGCCCTCTCTTTTTGTTTCTTTCCCAATTTACAGCTGTCAGGGACCTTGATGCCAGATGCATCAGATGCCAGCTTCCCCAGAGTTGAGCACTAGCCTTATGGAGAAGATCACGCCTGCCTGTAAAAGGTAGGCTTTAATTTCTGCAGTGTAGCCTTCTGGTGGCTTTCAAATGGGTAATTTCATGAACACTTACCTAGCTGGGAGGTGCAATGGGAAAATCCTTTTACACTTCACATTCTTGGTTAGGACACCTGGCTACAACAGACTTCTTACTGAGTGTCACAGGTTAAAGCAGAGCGTCGATAAACTGAATGACAGACGTCCTGTTTTAACCAAAACCAGGACACTGAGGGCAGCGTGCAGCTTTCTTTACAGATACTGAAGCTGGCTGTGGCAAGTCATTTTTCTGAGCTGAGGTGCTGGGCATTGGTGTTGGAAATTAAGCAGCTCACAAAGCTGGGGCTTAAGGAAGCTTGTAGACTAACAGAAAGGGGAAAGCGGCTGCTTTCACTTTGAGTGGAATAAACGGGTTGTGCATACAGCACTGTCAAGTGCATCACAGAAAATGGACTTGCAAGAAGGGAGAAAAGCATTTTGGGGGAGTTTATCAAGCTTAACATTAGGGGAAAATTTTAGTAACTATGTCATGCAATCTAAATTTATTTAATGTAGCCGTTGATACCTCAGTGCTCTCCAAGCACGAGATAAGACTCTGGGAGAGAATGAGGCTTAGGAAAAGTCCTGGCTCTGTGGTTGACTTCTAGTCTTAAGACTGAGGTACGAAGTCTGAACTCTGCCACTCTGTTTGCACTTTCACTTAGCATTGCATCTTATCATTTTAGATTAAGCTGAGGCTTTTAAATGTGGTTTTAATAGTTTGTTATCTTGCCCACTGAAAGACATGCACTTCTCCAAGTCATTTTGTCTGAAAAAAAAACCTTGTAGGAAAAAAACTGTGGTTTTGTTTGTTGTTTTGCTTTTTTCTGTTAGGGTATTGTGTCCTCTTGTTGCTGAGCATCTACCAGGGAGTCTGCTGTATATGTTGGGGTTTGTCTCATCCTCTTGAAAGCGAGAACTGCAGTGCTTAGCTGAGAGATTTTACTCTCATGCTTACCCCTCTTTCCTCACTGAGGCTGGGCAGAAGGACTGCACGTTCCAGAGGGAGCAGAAGTTGGAGAGGATACAGAGGGAAGGAGACAAGGTTCTCTGGAAGGGTCTTCAGAGGCTATGCTCCAGAATCTCACCGGCTCTAATGGAACCTTGTGTCCTGCATAGATGGGCTTTACTCAGTGCTCTGGGTGCGCTGGTGCTGGCAGCCTGGACGTGGTCGCTTACCTGTCCTTGCGGGGATTCTCCCTGTGGCTGCAGGGACCACCAGGCACCGCAGCCTCCCTCCTCTCTTGCTCAGTGTTAGTTACAGATAGCCACGGGCATGTCGTGGCAGTACTGTTAACATGCGGGTGCAACCTGCGCATCTTAGTTTTTTCTTTTGGGCTCTGGTGTTTCCGTTTTGAGGAGAGCAAGCAACTGCCAGCTCTGAAATCTCTGCACGAATGCTGCACGTGCTTTTAATCTATATGAGTGTATTTGTTGCTAATATTCACATGATGTGGTGGCTTAATGCCACTAGGAAGAAAGAAGAAAAACCATTAGGATGGGCAGCAATCCTGATAATACAAGTAGGGGAGAAAGAAACCTTACTAAAGTTGTCTCATCTGTGAAGCACAGAGGTGTAAGTGCACAGCTTTAGCAAGGTAAGGACATGTAATAAAATAAAGGAAGCATATAATCAGGGAGTACCTCTGTGGTTTTGCTGGCCTGTCTATAACATCATTCTGCTTTTCTCTCGACGCAGGTGGCTGAAGCAGTGGGAACAATCCACCGCAGTTTCCAGGTGCTAAACCTGCGAGGTCTGTGCAGGAGAGAGGAGGATCACTTGCCCTCTCGTTAGCGCAGCAGGCTGCCGTGGGAAGTGGCTCAGGTCCAGTCCGAGGACAGAGCTCTCACTGCCATCGCTGCTGGATTTCTTGCATGCAAAACCGCTCCTGACATGTTGACTTGCTGGCCCAGGGCCAGGCCTTGTTGAGGTTGCTCAGAGAAAAATAGTGGTTGTTGGTGTGTGACAAGGGCAGAAGCCAGTTTGGAGGATTTTCACGGAAGCTGGGCTTTGCTTTGTCTCACTGCTGTCCTCTTGAGGGTCTCCTTTTTAAATGAGCAGTGAAGAGAGTAAACGGCTGCTGAATTTGCCATGTTTTGGTGGGCTGCCTGATCTATGTTGGAAAGCAGCTTTGCCTTGACAAAAATGTCAGTGAAGAAAATGTTTGTGCAAGAAATACAACGTTTAAATGTGTAGCTGTTCCCAGCTGTTCCTCTGAAACCCGTGCTAATGCTCAGCAGCACGTGTGACCTTCTGTTGGGTTCCTCTTCCCTCCGTGCTTTTGTCCCCGAGCCTTCGGGTGCTTCTCTTTCGGGTGTTTAACTGGGCCTGTTGTCTGGCCGTGCGGGGGAATGTCTGGCTGCTGTTAATGGTGAAGGGAGAATGTTAGCGCAAAACACTGAGCTGCGGTGCAGGTGGCACGTGAAATGGCCTCAGAGCTCACGGAGGTCGTCAGCCCTTTAGGTTCCTTGGGGGAGTGGGACACTAGACAGTGGCTTATGGGGTGAGACAGATGGCATTGCTGTTAGCTTGGGACTGTTACGAGACCGTTGTTTGCTTAACTGCCCGCGCGTCGGCTGTCATCAGCTTGGTGTCCCTGTCCCTGTGTTTCTCACAACTGTTTCCCGGCAGCTCGGGGCTACTGTCGCAGCTCACACCCCTGTACGCTGTTGTTAATTTTGGAATTTGTCTTTCCACAAAATGTGGCCTTTCGCATCGATGCCTCGTGGCAGAATACAGTATGAATGTCATCATATTTAGAGCTTTGTGGCTATGCTGTGTTTTGACACATACGTTAAAATTTGTAAATAAAAGGATATTCAGATTCCAAATTTCTGGGTACCAGTGCATGCTTACAAATGCGAGATGCGCTCACTTCGTCTTCCCTGGACTTGTGGGCAAATGCAGCCAAGCTGCTCGCCTAAAACGGACCCATGGGGAATTCACCAGGGCCGCAGTGCGGGGAGCAGCCCCCAGCCGGGGCCCAGTGCCTCTCCCGGCGCGAACACTGGGACGCGCAGCCTCAGCACCCGTGGGTGGTGGGTCCTCGTCCCGGAAGCGGTCTCTGCCGGGAAAGCGTTCGGGGAGACCTCCCTGCTGCCCCACTGCGGGATGCTCTGCCCAGCGCTGCATCGGACGGATGGCCACGGCTTGGGGTTTACCGCCTGGGGAGGGGAACGGCTTTAGCGGAAGGGGGGGGGCGGCGCAGGGAGG
>Ga0181612_108959_pt1 | contig 14610 bp, 3 predicted proteins | sample HoacroProtozoa21_FD_119630 | JGI IMG/M metagenome (GOLD analysis project Ga0181612, IMG submission 119630) | Hoatzin crop microbial communities from Cojedes, Venezuel. Combined Assembly of Gp0051906, Gp0051904, Gp0051908 | reverse complement strand
TCGCGCGAGAGGTAGCGTGAGGAGAGCGTAGCAGGAGCAAGCGGGCGGCCTGCCGCGGCGGCTGCGCCGGCCGCAGGAAGAAGCCCAGGAGGCTCACCCACACCAGGGGCTGGGTGGCCGGGAGGAAGACGCAGCAGAGCAGCAGGACGGAGACGCTGCTGAGGCGGCGCTGGGCGCGGCGGGGCGGCGGCGGGGCGGCGGGGAAGGGCAGCTGGGGGAGGGGGTGAAAGTTGAGGACGCTGACCCGCTTGGCGCTGCCCCGCACCCGCCGCACGATGCCGAGGTAGCAGTGGAGCAGCAGCGCGGTCTGGCCCAGCACGGCAAGGGCGAGGAGCAGGGCGGTGTAGCGAGAGCTGCTGTCCGTGTGCCACAGGGGCGGCTGCTGGGCAGAGCCCAGGGTCCAGAGCCCGGGCAGCAGCGGGACCAGGAGCAAGGCAAGGGCCCAGGAGAGCCCGATCATGCAGCCCGTGTGCCTCCGCTGGTAAAGGGCCTGGTACACGCTGGGCAGCTTGGTGATGAGCACGTACCTGTTGAAGGCCACCAGCAGGTGAGAGGCCAGGGAGACGGTGAGGCCGAGGCCGAGGAGCCCCCCTCGGAGCAGCTGGTACTCCACCGAGCGAAGGGAGGAGGAGTTGGGAGGCAGCAGCCCCAGCACAGCCTCCTGGGGCATCCACAGGGCACACACACTCAGGTCTGCCGTGCAGCCGTTCACAATGAAGGCATTACTAGTTGTCTGCAGCTTCTTGAAGGAGAAGACTAAATAGATGACCATCACATTGGATAAAGTCCCTGAGATAGCCAAGACTGCATAGAGCAGTGACAGGAAGATGCGGGTCCCGGAGGAGTCCTCCCAGAGCAGCAGCAGAGGCGAGGTAGCAGTCCAGGAAGAGGCGTTGGGCATCTCGCTGAATGCAGTTCAGTTTTGACTTCACCCTGTAAATCCCATGCTTGTCTGGGTCACAAGGCGCTGCTGCAGGAGTCCCCCACCAAGCACAAGGGAGGATGTGCAGCTGCGGGACTCTAAGGCAGGTTTCAGTCATACAAGCTGCAAGGTCCAGAAAATGCTGGTCGCAGTAACAATCCAGACTACAGCAGCATCCAAGGTGAGTAGGTAGCAAGGGATCCCACAGATTGTAGCTAGTGAAGGTGGGTCCATAGGGAGCAGATAGCTGTTAGCAGCCCAGAGCACAACGGAGGATTCTGTAGCTGTGACAATGCCAAAAGCAGCAGCACCTTGCAATCAGCAGCAGAAACAGCAGCAACCGATACAAAGCTTTGCAGTTTCTCCTGTGCCACAGTATGTACACTGTATATCATTACAGGAAGATTCAGCCCTTCCACTCTTCATGAATTATTCAGCAGATTTTCAACTTGTTAAATCAAGAAGAAAAAAAAAAAAAAACAAACCCTGTCATGCTCTAGAAATACTGCAACTACAGTCTGACTCTTTTTCTCTTTGCCTTACCGGTTTCCTGGTTCTAACCCATTTACACAACTTTCATTTGCAGCAAGCTTTCAAACTGGTGTCAGTCACTTCTGTCTGAAATACAATCCATTTACTGTAGAAACTCCTCTGCTAGATATTCATTTAAACTGCTTTTTTCTGATCTTGTTTTTATTAAGAGAAAGCATGCTATGCTTCTGCAAGATTAATTTTAGAACTGGTCTATAATTACAATATACTTTCCAAATTACATCATTCAAACATGATACACAGATCCTTGACAGTCCTTTTTTGAGGAAGACGGTCATCAGTCTACATATTCTACATTTCTTCATGAAACTCAGCCTGCAGGAAACCCTGCTTCACCAACCCTGCCGGAAGTGAATGGCAGTGTCAGTTAAGTACACAGCTAAAATGGAATCAGTGTAGCATTTGAAAAGGTCTCACACCAAATTAATTCAGAACGCAGCTTCCCACAGAGCTGAATGACAGGTTTGTAGATGGACTAAAAGCTGGATGAAGAGTAGGGCTTAATAGTCCCTTCCTGAATACAGGAGTTAGTAGTGGGATTCTCCAAGGAACTTTACAGTGCTTTACTCTAACAGGGACAAAATGTTAACTGCCCTTACCCTGGACAAGATTTAATAAGAAACTGAGTAAAAGAACTTACATTTCCTCTCAGAAGCTTTCCATAAAAGTAATGCTGATTGATTTTGTGGTGAGGTCAGGAGAAAAACTGCTTTCACAGGTGGGTTATATGTGGGCTACAGAAGTAAGCAATCTCAGCTCCTAAGGTATGACCTGTATATTGACCAAAGATATCTTTATAAGGTGTTCTTAGATATTGTTAAACTCACTATGCTAACAAATGGCAATACTAAAATAATATTAGGATGTAATTATAGTTACAATATAAATTCTTTAAGATAATTAAGTTAATTTGTGCAAGTCAATGGATTATTTTGTTGTAACATGGCACATTTTTTATTTGACAGAAAGGCTCTCGTTTGCAATTGACAGGACTATTGCTCTGTGGATTTGTTACAAACATGAATATCTATGTTCTGTTTTAGACTGTAGATTGCTCAGGTGCTTAAGGTTAAAGACACACCTGAGTGATTTATTTGATCAGGCCCTTAATTACCATATTTTTTGCCTGCCACACTTTACCATGTAGATCTAATCAAGTGTCAAACCTTTTGAGGCCTTTCATTGTTTAGCTGTCAGCAGAGAACAGTTATTATAGAAACTAAAATCCTCCTCTTTCTGCAGTACTGCAATTGAAAAATATTCTCTAAATCTGTAACAAGAAATATCTCCCTAACCAAAAAGCTTCATAAAGCATAGAGATGATTAACAGTTTCATAAGGCATTAGCTAAACAATCATAAGCCCAGTAGAGACCTCTAGATTTAGTTAATGCATCCTTACATGTTTATCAAACCTCTTTTTAAAGATCTAATGTGCTACAGCTTGTTCTCCCAGAACAATGACATATATTTATATATGAAGCAATAGAAATGGTGAAGGTCAAGGATATGTGAACAGAGGATATGAAACAAAATTTCAGGGTATTTCCTAAAAGTTACAAGGTTCTAAAGACCTCCCTGACCTTCCACTGTCCCCAAATTTGATGTTGTTAAGAAGCTGATTGTTACAGAATACTGGCTATATTTATCGTTCATTTTTAAGAACAAAAAATATGTTGTACATTAGCTGACATTTACTGTATTTCATATAATAAATCAGGATTTAAGTCCCTGCTCATTGCAAGCGCGTTGGACTAGATGACCTTTAAAGGTCCCTTCCAACCCAAACCATTCTATGATTCTAAGTCTAGAAGAAGGCCAAGGGAAAGGTTGATGCCTGCATACTAGAAACTTTTAAATTAGCTGTTATTCCTTTATATTTACTGTACACATACAAATCAACATCCATTAATTGTCTGAATGTAGTGGCAGAAGTGTTTTTAGGTTTAGACTGTCACTAGAATTTGGGCAACTTCTAAAGCATCCACTCTATTCTTGGCTTCGCCATTCCTCTAGAGCAGCTGTGTAACAGTTACATGCTGTCCACATCATCTATTGCAGTACAGACTTACCTGACAGGAATATTAAGCACCATGGATAAATAATCATGCAAAAAAGCATATTTGCTGAAAATCAGCAGCAGAGTTAATGTCAGAACCGTTTGTGGCTAGTTTTTAATTGAAGGAAGGATAAAAAGCTAAATGAAAGCATGATCTTTTGGGTTCTTACAGGCAAAGACCCTGCTGTTAGTGAGACCAAGAAACCTGCTGCGCATGCAAAAAAGACAAGGTATATTACACCTTTAACAAGGGTTCTTGTCCAGGAAAAAGAAGTTTCTTAAATTCTTTTAAATTATGGTATTTTGAAATACAGCCTTTACATTATAATATCAACACATTGATTAAATACTTGATGTTATACCAAGCAAATACGAGAAGGTTAGCTAGAGAGATCAGTTATACTAATGTCTTTTTGCAATGTCATATTATTTATAAATACATTACATGCTTTAGAAGAAAGAAGGGGATTTTGAAGAGCTGCTCTTCAACTAGAGATCTAACCATATTAGTTTACATCAAAAGATCTAAGTAAGAAAAGCCAAGAAACAAGGAAGTTAGCTGATATAGGCATTTTATTATCAATTAGCTGTATATGTATATATATATATGCATTTCAAAATTAAACAATATTTTATTAGGGAAACTATTTATAACAAAGTACATGACAAAATTCTTTATAAGAGGTAGAATTACCTTACCATTAATCTATAATTCATATACAGTATATAGTATATATACACACACACATATGCTACATCATGTGTGTGTGTTACGTATACACAGTTGTGAAAAAAGTACACTATTGCATGTAAATTTTATTCAGTAATTTATATAGCTGCTCTTAGTATTGCTTATTAACACTTTCAGTACAACTTTCTGTAGCAATTTGTGATCTCGTATTTGTAAAAAATTAAGTGGCGCTTTATCTTAACTTCAGTTGTAAAGCAAATGCAGGACATTCACAGGTCTTCAGGAACAAAGACTGACAATTCGACTAAGTTTTATTTTCAAGCTTCCATATATACCAGAAAAACTCATAGGTAATAGATTTGTTTTATTTTTGTCTTCTAAATTAGTGACAAATCAAGTCTTTACAGCTGCTTACATTTTTTTGCTTACTATACACTTGTGGAGTTCTGAAAATTTTACATGTGATCTCTACTACTTCACTGTAATGCCACTTCATTCTGAATCTCATTCCTAATCACACCTCATTAAACTATATGTTAATGAGCGTCTCTACTACTGATATAAGCATTCTGTGATACAGGAGGTTATATTAGCTGTATGTTTAACAACAGTTCTCAAATAAAAAAGTTTATGAAGTATCCAATTGATAAGTGAAAATTTCATATATTCCAATGTTTACTTCAGTACACTTACAGATACTGCCAAATGTAGGTCAAAAACATGTAAGTATGCAGCACTGCCAAATTCGTTGTACATACACATTCTTACCAACTTAAGTTTGGTCTGCCTTCATTTTTGCAGTATATATTGCATAGCAAAATTTAATATTCGACATTGAAAAGAAAAAAGTTAAAACATTCCTTTAAGACAAATGGAAAGAAAGTGTTAATTGTACAACTGAATAATCCAGTAAATTACTCTTTGCAATGGAACATGTAAGTTACATTACACCTCAACAAATATTTTCCCTTTATTTTTCTTTCATAGTGTTTCCTTATGAAACATTAGCAGCTGAAAGTGGAAAGCAAACTATGTATCAAGTGCTTTCATTTGATAGTGTGATAACTAGTCTCTCACTAGTTAGACTTCCATTAAGTTACTAGAAGACCAATTAGTGAAAAAGTAATTACATTAGGCTTTTAGCAATAGTGATGGACTGATAAAACAAGAAAAACGTCTTGTTCATAAAAAAAAATCATCTTTGATAAACACATAAAAATTCTTTAATACACATTTTTGTAGCAAAGAAATGAACACTAAATTAAAATATATTCTATTTTTTTACAAATTTTTATATATATTACTTACCAAAATATTCTCTTAATATGTATTTTAACACTGTACACAAGTTAATAAATGTCTTAATGAAACTCATTACAAATATATTCAAGCTGTCTCAATATTAAAAATTTAAATCTGTATATAACATAGGGTAAAATAATTTCCATAAATTTAACATCAGTGCATCTGCAGTAGTCATTAACAAGAAACTTCTGCCTCTTAAGAAGTCTCCTCTTGGGTGTTAAGGTTTTAATATGTCTTGTATTGAAGATTCCTCCTCTGGGTGAGCAGCTTCCTTCCTTCCTGAAGTTCCTCTCCCTCATGAAGAGCTCAACAGGTTTCACCAAAACAGCCAGGCTTTAGTGCTGAACATACTCAGACTGACGGGACTGTGCAGAGAAGAAAAACTGATTAAAACTCACTGGGGAGGTTATACTTTTATATCATATACATTTTGCACTTAAGTAGTCGAGTAAGGACAGGAAGAAGAAAAATAAAGAGAACTGGAGGGTGATCTGAATCTCTGCATAGGTAAAGATCAATGAAACAGAAGAAACTCAAAACTGGATACAGTAAAGCAAATCAGCTTTCCTGTATCTACACTTACTTTTCCAAACCAAATTCTAGAGATTCTTGAAGAAAGTGTTACACGTCCTTTAAAACACCAGCTTAAAACAATACCTTAAAAATGTGTTGGAAAAACATAGGGTTGCTGTTACTGTAATGGAATTGTTTCCATTTATCCTGAATGAGATTCAAAGTGCTACTGTAAAAAATACAGTGTAATTTAGATGTTCATAGGGTAAGGACATAGGAAACATATAAGTTGTAGCTAACTACTGAGATAAAAAGCTACAGCAGTACAATTATGCACATGAATAAATTTATGTATGATTACTAAAACCAGATAAAAATTAAGCACTGCAAATGGTTCATCTAGATTAGCAAGCAGTCACTATAATTAAGAGGAAAGCATAATCTGGTTTGTTCATTTACATTTCTGGTTCTGTTGAAGTCTAAGGTTTTATAATAAAGTATATAATCAGGTTAGACAGCATCCAAACATTTTATTACCTCCTATACAGATGTGTTCAAGAAGTCATTCTGATGAATAAAAAGTCTTATCTGAGAGTACTCTTCAGTGTACTAGTATGGTTATAACCAAACAGCAAATAAAAAAAACCAAACCATATTTTAAAACTGCATCAATTCATCAGAATTAGAGAGAACTACTGGAGAACAACATGAATCCCAAGAAACCTCAGAACCTTGGAGTCGTCTTCCATTTTCCCAATACTCGTAACTAGTCACTATAGAAATGCTCTTTGGCATCCACAGTGAAACCTGTGAGTAGATGTGCATAATAGATATATAAGAGCTCTAACTAATATCACAGAACCAATTTTCTTCTGTATCTTAAGTCTTACTGTATATTTCTAAAGTTGTTTTTTAAATACATTTTCACATCTTGAAGATTTGAGACCATCTGGATGTTCTCTCCTAGGCTGAAGAGTGCTGTCAGCATACAGAGATTTGAATACCAGTGACTAAAGAGAGTCTGTTTTTAGTACTAAATGGATTCAACATGAAGGATATAATTTAATAGAAAATACTCTACCATGAAACTAAACAGATGTAACAAGTATTTTTTTCATCATAGGCTTAGAATCACCGTGGAATACACAGTCATAGAAGCTTATTTTTCCCCATTCCATTCTCTAATAATCATTCTGGATTATCAGCTGTGGTGAAAGCATTTGTCAAGCTATTTATTACATGTGTAAGAGTGAGGCAGAAGGAACAGGCCTTCATTAATGAGCACTTGAAACTTCTGCTCTCTTAATGATGCTCAAAGCTTTCTCATTTTCAGAAATGTATTTTAACAATCAGAAAGATGGGTACACTTAACTATAGCAGTATTTTGAAATGGATACTTCAAAACTGAACAAAAAGTTGATTAACAAACATAAAAAATGCATGAAATTTAATCATACTATCTTACTTATAATATGTAATAAGTAATAAAATATAAATATATTTCTAATATAGAAGATTGGTTTTTATATTTTTGTTTGTATTACTTTATGATATTATCAAATATAAATTTATATTTGTAATATAAAGTAACAGATTACTTTAAGCTTGGACGGATGAAAGATAACCAGAAAGCTCTGTACACTTTTGGTGATCTTGGAAACAGCTAGCGTTAGTTGACAAAGAACTATGAACAGCAGCCCTTTACTCAGCAGATAGTAGTAACCAGGGATTCTACATCATAATTTAAATAAACAAACAAACCATAAATTAAGATTCTGAACTTCACACTAAAATTATTAAAATTGTTAGGAATCAAAGTTACAAAAATACAGAAAAAAATTAATGGCAACATATAAAAACCCAAATATCCACACAGCACAGATTGCTTGGAAACAAGATAGCGTGTTTTGTTAATTTTCATTGCAGATGGGTAGGCAGGTTTTATTTTATTTATTTTCAAATTGAAAAATATGTTTTTCAGTGTGTTCCCACCCTCACCATAGCTCTAGTTCACATAGCAATAATTTCTTCCTAATGTTTCAAAGCCTTTTCTGAATACAGGGAAGAATTAAATCTAAGCAGATTTTTTTCCAGATTAATTCATGTGACTTCACATAAAGTTCTTATTACTGAAAACATGGTGATAGCCGTAACAACTGAGCTGTTATAAAGTATACAGACTAGCTTTTGAGTTTGAAAAATTAAATGTAGCTGGGGAAGGTTGTTTTTTTGATTGTTTATTTGTTTTTTTTGCTTTTGCAGTTAAGTAATTTGTGCTCTTAAATCTCTTCACAGTGTCCAAAGAGACTGACTGTAATATTTCAAAGCCTGTAATTGTGATTTTTTTTCTTTTTTTTTCCTTTTGAAAATATTTTGAGGAGTTTTCTGTTTTAAAATTTACGTTCCTAACTCCTGTTTGCAGTGACTCAAAGTATGGCCTGTGATTCTGAAAGCTTTATTAAAAACAAAAAGCCCCAATCCACCTTTACAAGTCATATGCTGGTATTTAACAAAATCTTACTTAAAACACAGGTAAAAATAGGAGGAAAAAACCAAAGAAAATTGACTGCTGAACTGCAATGATAAGCGTATAAAATCAGTTAATTGAGTAGAATTCTCAATGTGTACTCCTACAGTGGTCCATGCAGTATCAAGCTTGGCATTTTATACACAAGTATCAGACATTTAAACAAGGAACTAGGAATTGGACAGCTTCACTACAGTTAATGATATCTAATGAGGTTCATGTTGAAGCTACTGCTTAGATCACTACCATTTTTGTTCTTCAACAGGAGGCACGGAAAGCTTCCTGGAAGAGAAAATAAGCCACAGATCCATCTAGGCAGTAGAACTGTATTCGCAAGCATTCAACTTCAGGACCAAGTCAGCTGTGAGTTAACTTTTAAGAGTGAACAACCCTACAGCATTTAGGGCTACCTGTTAGGACTTGAACGTGCACTTCTTCCAGGTAACTGCAAAAAGTAATTCAAGTTTTCTGAACTGTGCATCAACTCTCCCAAAACGTTGTTGCAACAGGAGTGTTGCAGCAGGCAAGAATTACCATGAATACACAAGATCCACTAAAATAAATCAGGATATGTTATAGATAATGCATACACACTTGAAGTGATCCTTTGAGACTGCTATATTTACAGATTTGTAAAATGCACTAGTATTTGTCTCTCTTTTTGCAAAGGCTGTCCTATATTCATTAATGGTAAGTTCTTACTAAGAAAAAATATTCTACAAGTACAGAGATCATGTACATGAATTTTAAAATACTGCTACCCTTCTCAATTTTTTGAAATTTTTCCATCTTACTAGTTTCCATGACAGCTATAGAAGCAAAAGGTGACTCATCTTAAGTCTACCTAGTTACATACTCTTCAATAAAAATACATTTTAAAGAGTGATATTTGGATTTATAACTATTGTAAGAACAAAGTAAAAATCTTCTTGTGGTACCTTAAATGCGACTACACTCAGTAAGAATACTTCTGCAAATTATAATTGTCGGAGATATCATTTCATCAAAACACCCAATTTGTAAAATTTGCAAATAAACTATTTACTCTATTTGGCTGGAATGGCAAGTTGTCTATTCTCTGAAAATCAAGCTTTTCTTCTAGTTCATCAGCATACAACAGCATAAACATGATAAAAAGGAAGTGGATTATAAGCTTACACTGACAAAGGACAAAAACCATTAGGGAAAAATATATGGCTGACAACAACAGGAAGTCACAGTCATGGTTATATATTGTTTGTTTTAAATGGAATGTGCAACAATAGTATTAATTTTTTTTTAATGTTTCATTACAAAACAGGAAAAAAAGAAGAAAAAAAGAGTATTGAATAACTTTGTCTTCCATACTGGGAAAAAAAAAAAAATTATGTACTTGCATTGCGTAAAAATGAAGTTCCCAATGTCCTCATTAATGAGATTAAAGAACATTAATTAGAACTGAAAATTTACTGTCCTAACCATCTTAAAATGCTCCTGCACCACTTATGTTGACAGTTAGGAAACTTAGAAAGAGAAATAAGAGTGATAAGGTGATTTTCTAAAATAAAGTACCTATACAAGTACACATGGTTAACTTGATATCTAACTCAGGTAAAGTGAGATTCTGCTAATAAAAAGAAGAATATAATTCATATCATCCAAGAGTTCTTTGATAAATTAAATGAACAAATATAACCACCAGTATATGTAATAGACTTCTGTCAGGTACATTATCTGATGTGCTCCTATTAGAAGAAACTGCAATGTAATACAAACACTTCTTGCAGCAAGACTAAGATTTGTCTGACAAGACTTCCAAGTAATTTCAGCATCTAAAGCAGTGAAGTGGAAATCATTAAACAGAATTCTGTTTTTAACAGAATTCTGCCAGAACTGGTGTTAAGGCTTGATGCTACTCCACATTTTGCTTATGAGCTTAAGATCACTGATGAATATCACCGAAAGCAAAACAGCTGGATGTCAGTGGTTGAAGTGGTAAGACAAAACAATCTTCCTTGGTCGGTTAATTGGTCCCATTAAGAAGGGGGGGAAGGATGCTTCTTTTATAGAGCCTAATACAGAGTTCCACATTAAAAAAAAAACCCAAGTAATGCAGGATATTGGACTAAAATACAAGTCAGTATCTTGGATGGCAAGAAATCTTTTTTCCCCATGAGCTCCCAATGCATTACAGTTAAAGAAGCTAATGCAAGCTATGGATTTATAAGCAGGACAGCACCAAGTAGCAGCTTTCTCCACCTGAAAGATGAACATTAGACTGTTGCATTTACTTTTTGAAAAAGGATTTTCAAAAACTGTAAAGGATTTGAACACTTTACAAAAGGATCTTTGAGCCAACAGCTTATAAAAAGACAATCAAGTTGAGATGACTAGCACGAAATACCTTCATAACATGAAAATAAGATAATAAAGGACTATAACAGTGACATAATAAAGAGATACAGCAAGTTTCAGATCAAAAGTGAAATGGTTTTAAGCATGACTATTCAAGTAGTGGGAGGAATTATCAAGTAAAGTTACACTGTCTTCAAAATGACAAAAAACCCACCATCAAGATGTATCTATATTAGCCAGTATGTCAGAGGCTCACTACCAGACAGAAAGCATTCAAAGATTAATTGATCAAGTAATTTACTCATCTTCAACACCATGACATCACAGTAACTGCACTCAGTCAATTGTGCATAAAATGTTTGAGGAAATGTGCTGATTTTTTTCTGTAATGGTTTATATTATCATTTGGTACTCTTGTTACTTTTGGCCAACTGTGAACAATGTCAGCTTATTTTCATGACTGAGTCACATTACTGTTATAAGGCATTTCTTCCCCTTTGGGCTCTGCATGTAGGTTTACATATTTATGCATAATATGCAGCTGTAACTAGAACACGGATAAAAACCTAAGAATTGCTGCTGGCAGCATATCATTTAGAGAAAGTACAACAGAAAAGAATGGGAATGGGTTGCCCATCCAAAGAATTATTGTTCAAATACATTAAATATGAGACAATATTAAAAAAAAAAAGGACACTTTTCCACTTAGTTATTCAGATGAGTGATTGCTCTCCACCATTGTTAGTATATTGACTTTGGTTCAACTGGAGCCTCTGTCAGTCCCCCTGAAGACTGTAAGCATGCTGGATAAAAGATTTGGAACACCTAAAAAGGCTCATTTCCTACTACCATCAGAATTCATGAACAAATGAAAGACTCATGGATGTGTCTCAACTCAAACATCCTCAGCTTGCTGTACAGCTTTTCACCTCCTCATCTGTATGCCTGGAAGAATGAAACCAAGTTAGTTACTTACATTAAAACACTTCTCTTGTTCTAGAACTGGTTTCATAGGAAAATTGGGATGGCTTCTATATCCAACTTCAGAAAAGTCTTAAATTATATATGGTTTACCTCAATCCCCTGTAGCAGGTAAAAACACAGGCAAATTAGGGGTAAAACAACTTCAAAAATCTGAAAGGATGAGGCAGTATTCAAGAAATTCCTTGCAAACAAGTTATTGCTGATGTCTAAAGTAAAATTTAAACTCAGATTTAAACTCATTGCAGAACACTCAGTGATCCTAAGATCATGGAATACTGTTTACTTCCAGGTAAGTTGTAGTGGACAAGAAGCTAAGTGTACTTTCAAACAAGGAGTCTGAAAGCACTGAGTATTTTAAAGAATTGCTTTACATTAAGCACATCCTAGCACAGTAACTCTAATCCTTTTCCAGTGGAAGTAGCCATTGAGTTTATGAGGACACAGAATCATGTTCCCTCAACTAACTTAATTTTCAATGTACTTTATACACCAGTTAGGTTTCAGTCATACATGCAATTTAATTCCACAATGGAACAATGAGAATTTATTTCCTACTGTCATCTATCCTCAGAAAGTGCAATTCATGTGGCTTCTGAACTGTAAGTGGTGCCACATACCAGCTGTTAATAAGAGGGTAGATCCCCCACTTCTTCAGGAAAAAGAGGACACAACCCATGAAAGATCTTTTCAGCTGACATCCTAGTTACATGCAATGGGTGTATTAGCTGTCTTAAGACGGGACTCGCCACACTCAAAACCAGTAGCAGGTGTAATGCTGAAACTTTCTTTATACTGAAACAATTTATCAGGAGTAAGAAAACAGAAAAGAAAGGTGTAATATGCTGAAGTTAATTTTATACAAAGGTAATTTTATTTCCAGCAGCTAAAAAAATAAAAATCTGAAGTGTCAGTACAACTAAACAGAGGCTGACAGGTTCAATTAATTATAGGTAATATATTCTATTAAAAACACTGCAATAACTTTTATAATTAATAGGTTATCAAATACCTGGAAACCAGGTATTTAAGTTGTTTTTAGATTTATAGTAGTAAATGTTTATTTTTGAAGTTATTTCTGATTTCATAGCTGAAGTTTCTCTAGTTTATCTTCTCTGCATTTTGTATAAAATCACTTTCAAGTTGCATCAATTTATCTGTGTATCCTCTTTATACAGACTCTTTCATACAGAAAAAGGGCACAAAATAAGCCCAGGGCAGCAAAGATGTTGAGGAATGAAAGCTAAGATGGTAAGACCATCAGAAATATCTTGCTCTAGAATACTTTTGATATTTGGTGTTAGAAGGAGGACTAGGTTTCAAGTTGAGTGGACTCATCTTTCAAATAAGCCCTATCTTTAAGAATGTTGTATCTTGCATTTAGTATGATACCTACAAAGGCTTCTTTAAATCTGTTACTGCATGAAGATTAAGGTACATAATAAACTTACAAACTATGTTATGGATAAGTTGAAATAAAAAAATCCCTAAGGTCCAAAAAAAAAAAAAAATCAGAAAAACTGTTAGTTTAAATTCAGGAGTGATTTATTTTCATGAAACCTCCATGATCTAGATGCTTGAAAGAGATGGAAAAAAAGAGCTGAAATGGTAACTACTTGAAAAGGTAACAGACAAAGGTGCTGTTCAGAAACATGAAAGGAAGTCAAGAGAATTATGCTGGTTTAAGATTTTTTGCGACAGCTTTCTCGCAGAAGCAAGGAAGATAAGCATTGCTGAGATGCCTGAAAGTGCTGTTGTGACTATGAACTTACAGGAATTGATTCAGTGTGGTACCATGCTGGAGGAGTTGTAAGGTTCATAAAGGAAGGCTGATGTGTACTCATCTGTCACGGTGCTGTGAAAAGTGGTTTGGCTGCTCAGGTTGGTGCCACTACTGCTGTTTCTGTTGTACAAGTTGTTCAGTTCCTGGTTATTTCTGTGGGGCAGTTGCGAGCTGTCATTCAGGTGGTTGGAGATTTGGCTTACAGAAAAACCTGTCCTAGAGGACGATGATGTCATTTTGCTCTCATCATCATCTGAAGCAGCATACAGGTTCCCTAGAGAACTGGCTAGTCTGGAGTTTATGGAAACACTGAATAAAAAACACATGGAGGGGGGGGAATATACACAGGGTATGTACAGATAAATACAAAAAAGACAATTCAGAATACATTAGGTGAACAACACAGATCACTCTAAAATTGTGTTTGCACATGGGTGCAATAGCTCTCAAATAATGAAAACCAGAATTCTTTGTGGGGCATTTCCCATCTTTGTTTATTCAAGCACTACCATGGCTAGCTTTCACCTCTGTCAAACCATATGCACATGGAGGAGATTGTGTTAAAAGGTTTAGGCAGTGGCTGATCTACATTCAAGTATTTTATGTAGATGTAGCAGTTTAAGAACTCCTTTTCTGTTTCTTGAAATCAGTTACATGATACAATTCTTCAAGTAATCAAGATAATATGATAAAATTTGGGAATAAGAATAGGGTGTCCTGAAATATCTCTTTAAGTTAATTATTTTCTTCAAGTAAATATTTGTGCCCAGAAGTTATTGAAAATGCATCAATTATGGATGCGAAATGAAATTTACAATAATTACTTAGTATAATAGTAATACTGGAATTAAATAGCAATAAATCAAGGGTTCATAAATATTATATTAATTACTACTCAGTATTCTTCTGATATTTAATCGTATACAGTGAGGCCACATCTGGAGT
>Ga0181612_124944_pt1 | contig 14611 bp, 15 predicted proteins | sample HoacroProtozoa21_FD_119630 | JGI IMG/M metagenome (GOLD analysis project Ga0181612, IMG submission 119630) | Hoatzin crop microbial communities from Cojedes, Venezuel. Combined Assembly of Gp0051906, Gp0051904, Gp0051908 | reverse complement strand
TCTTGAATATCTCCAGAGAAGGAGACTCCACAGACCCTCTGAGCAGCCTGTGCCAGGGCTCCGTCACCCTCAGAGGGAAGAAGTTCTTCCTCATGTTCAGCTGGAACTTCCTCTGCTTCAGTTTGTGCCCGTTGCCCCTTGTCCTGTCACTGGGCACCACTGAAAAGAGTCTTAATTATTCATGAATCAAGACAAGCTTCCTAACTGGGAAAAGGAAAAACTCGCTGGAGATCAGCTGCTCAGGATGCCTTTTGCTGATTGCTCCTGAGAGCAGAGAGAAGGGGTATGCTCCTCGCTTTCTCTGCAAGCTTTCAGAGCACGGAGAACAGTGTTTGTGAGATAATTTGGTGGTCACAGAGGACTGGGTTTTATTCCTGAATTGAGAACTGGCTATTAAACATCGTTTAAAGAACAAAATAAAAATAAAACAGCAATTTCTTTTTTTATTCTCTTCCTATCATCATCATTAACCTTCTATCTGCATAATCTCCCTCTGTCAAGGATCTTCAATCGAGTAATAAAATTTTAGTACTTGAACCTTATCAGTGCTCTGGAAGGGAGTATTCTTCTCATTTCAGAGAGAGGGAAACCAAGGCACAAAGCACTGAAGTGACCTGCTCAAAGTCACACTGAAAATTATGAGTCGAGCCAGGAAGAGATTCCCCAGCCCCGAGCCCCGGGAGGCAGCATGCCCACAGGTACGCCGCTCTCTCAGGCCAATTAGCTTTTATGGAAACGTTTAAGGAAACATTTCCTTTCACAGACTCTGCCTGCTAATTTACTCCCAAGCTTTGTCATCCGTGAGCGAAAATGTCTCGGTTTTAGGCTGTCATGGAGCAACCCAGCCCCTTCCCTCGCTCGAGACAAGCACGCTTTCAGCAAGTAAAGTTATCCGACAACACAGAGCACCGCGCTACGCGCTGGTTAAGAAAGGGCTGGGAGAGGTTTTCCTGTGGGTCCCTGCCTACTAATTAAGTCTGATTGCAGTGACTTCGTCAAAGCAGAGGGCTTTGCACAGAGACACAGCCATGGGGCTCTGGGTGCGGAGGCACGCTTTGCTTCCCAGCACGCTGCTCTGCTCAGGTCTGCTCAGCCTGGGGGGACAGAGCTGATTTTTCACCTCAATCCTCCATGTCCCAGGCCCTGCCTTCGCAGGACAGGCAGGGGATGGAGAGAGAAGGGCAGAAAGGACGGGAGCGGGCGAGCACGGGCGCAGGAGTAGAGCAGCCCCTCGTTTGCTTCCCATCCCTCTCCACTGAGAAACGGTTAATAGGTTGCAAGGTTTCCACCCTTCCAGGACGGAGCCTTTTCCTCCCCTTTCGCGTGCCCCTTGCCTTCCTCCTCCAGCGACTGGGAAGCTGCGACTGCTCCACACCGCTGACACCTCGGCTGCTCTGGAAACCCATGAACTGCTTGAGAAAGGTCAGCTGGCAGCCGATGCGCCCTTCTGCTGCCTCGGGCAGTGCAGGAGCCCCCTCTGTAGGCAAAGCCCCACGTTTACCAGCATCCTCTGCTTCTTGACATGGGTTTTTATTTTACGGCAATGTCCCCTCTTCGTCCAGCCCAACCCAAACCCCAGTTCGGGGCCGGAGGGAGAGCGGGGCTCCGTGCCAGCCGGGATCGGGTCTCTGCTCCACCGCTCGTTAATAGTTGGCCCCGTTACACGCGACGCGAACCGAGGCTGGATATCCAGCAGGACAGCAGATTTGCCGACAAAACAGCTGATGTCTTGCCAGCTTGATGTTGGCAAAATAAAACAAGCACGCCTCTGTGCAGCTCTGGGCTTTGGTACGTCTCCTTGGTCCAGAGCTGCCCTCTCTCCAACCTCTCCAAAGCAGTCACCTACTTTTCTCTGGTCTCTTGCCAAACCCAAGCTCCCCAGTGCTGCACAAACACTTTCCCAGCCCACATTACGGGGGCCCTTGGTGTACTCCTTCACAGCGCAACAGAAGGAAACCATCCACCCCCGGCACCGCTTCTCCATCCTCTCTCTTGTACCTCCTCACCCCAGCACTGCACGTCCCCCAGGTGAGGCTCCCCAGCATCACCACAGCTCCCTCAGACCACAGCCTTAAACCCAGCTCTGGTTCAAAATGACCCCGTTTCGTCCATTCAAAATCATCCTGCAGAATTCACCCCCCCCCAGCTCCTGCTGGGGCCAGCAGTGAACTTGGGGCAGATCAGCACCAGCCTGGAAGTCACAGAGGCAAAATTCCTGCCTGGATGCAAACAAGCTCCGTCCTTCCCCACAAAAGGGAGCCTTTTTGGGGGTGGGAGGTTGGCAGCTGAGTCAAGGGCTTCTGGCAGCTGTTATCAGCCACTACTCCTACGAAACAGTTTGACCCCAGCTTTTACAAAAATGTGTGAATTCGCCGGTGTTTACTGCTCTGTCCTCACCACTCGCAGTGCCTCCTCCTCCTCCGAGATGCTCTGCCTGTGCTCACTACATCCTTTTTCTTTTACAGCCAGCCCTTGCACACCCCTCCCGCTGCTCAGCTGCACACCCCGCGTATTTGCCAGCAGCCTCGTCAGGCTTTGCAAACCCAGAGCAAGAACCCCCATTTCAGATGGTTTCTAGCTGGGAGAAACACATACTCTTACCCACGCCAAGCCATGCTATCACTCACGCAGACATGAGCCCCGTGACAAATGGGGGAGGGGGGGTGTAAAATTAGAAAGGAAGATGATGAAGATCTACAGCCAATTTTTAGGCACCCTGAAATAACTTCATTCCGCTGGTGTCCCAGGAGCACTTCTGTCCGAGACGTAACATTACTCATTTTCATTTGGAGAAGTTTCAGCATGGAACAAAAATATCTCAGGCTCAGTAATGAGGCAAGAAATCGTGCTTACGTAGCTGAGGAAGTAACATCACTCAGCTTCGCTGTTCTTGCAGTGGAAGAAAAATGATTGGAGAATAAATTAATCCTAATAAATGTAGGATTCTGATCAGGCATACATAACCAGCCGTGTGTCTGCAGGATGAGCAATTGATGAAGTCATTGCTTCAAAGGTGCCTTGATGCAATTAGTCACTTGTAGAACACGCAGCAGCGGAGAAAATCCCACTCCTTTTGTTAAGAAGCAAGAAAATGCTCCTTGCATTGGAGTGATTTATGGGTTACGGTGCAGCAAAATTAGAGCACACGGCAATTAGGGTCGTTCTCTCAGAGATTAAAGGCTGGGGAGAGATGAGTGAAAGGACAGAGAGTATGCAGAAGGGCCAGATGAAGGCAAAACGCCAACGCCACATTTCTGTGCTGTTGGGTTTTAAGAGGGATTATTTCCCCTTTGCACAAATCACTGCGGAGGGAAAACGGGCTTCCCATGTAAAACTGGTGCCACTGAAGATGAATCCAGTCATCAATCACCAGCATGAGTATCCGTAATTAGAGCTGCCAGGAGTCACAGGAGCAAGAGTCAAAGGTTCTAACAGGATTACGGACAGAGCTGGATTGTTTTATGACCAATATTAGCAGATAAAGGGAATCTATCACACACTTGAGGAGGTCAGCTGATGAGCGCGGAGGGCAGGGAGGAAGACATCTCCCATCCCCAGCCCTGCTGCCCGGCTTCAGTCTCCACTGCACTGTCGCTTGCAGAGAGGAGGGCAGAGCTTTGCCCCAGCACCCTCCTTGCAGGGCACCCCGGGGGGAGAGGATCCTCGCCGCAGGCACCGCAGCACCCGGGGTGCAGGACACCCCACGGCCGAGCGCCGGAGGGAGCTGGCTGACCCGGCCGTGCCGAAGCGGGGTCGGTCCCGGTGCAGCTCGGCGTGTTCCCACCAGCTGTTTGCAGCTGGAGGATGCAGCAGATGCCGAGCAGCTGACCCTCGCGGCGCACAGCTGGGGCGAGCGGGGGGTGCCTGTCCAGCTACTCGCCTCCCGCCTTGCCCAGACGAGCCGGTGGCTTCCCCATGTCCCCCCCCATCACAGGCCGCCTCTCCGGCTCACACGCTCCCTCCTCCAGCCCCGCTCTCAACAAGCCCCGGCATGCCTCTCCGCGGCCGCCCGCTTTCGGGACAGGAGGGAGCTGGGGCCAGCAGAGCAGGCGCCAAAAGTCCTCCCGGCCCCCCTGAGAGGGGAACACGCAGCCTCTCTCATGGTCCAGGGGCCCCAGTGCCCAATTTAAAGCAGCTATTGCTGCTTCTCTGAGCTCATCCTTGAGGACTGGAAAAGGTCCGGGAGCTTTCAAAGAAAGCTTTTCAGCTTAAACAGGGTCTTGTGCCTTTGTCCCCAGAAAGCAGGGTACCAAGATAGGGCTGTGCTGCTGGACACCATCACATCATGCTGGGAGCATCCAGCAAAGGCAGCTCCGTCAGCCGCCGGGCTGCAGCAGGACCCCAGGTGAAGTCAGGATGCTGGGGGGAAACAGTCCCCATGGGTCCTGCATGCTGTCCCCGCAGGGTCTGGCACACACCAGGGCACCCAGCTGGGGTGGCCATCTCCCCACCCGTGAGAGCTGTGCACCACGATGGGGCAGACGCGATGGCCTCGCTGATGCCTGGGGGCAGCTACCGCTCCGGCTCGCCTTGGTCCCCAGCAGGACAGGCACATGGGCCTGGGTTTGACACTCTCCATCTACCAAGACAACACCAAGGTTTTCTAGAGGAACTGGAAATTGTTATCTGAAAATAATGTGAAGTCTAGTGTGAACTTTTGAGGCCTGAGAGAAGATATCACAGTAAACATTAACCACAGACCCCTTGCTCTTAATCGTCTCTTCTGGACTTAGAGTCCATGCACAACTTTTGGCTGTTACTGCTGGGTGCCTCAGTTTCCCAGGCCGCACAATGCAGTTTGTGAGATTTATCGATTTCCACAGATGATAGCACAGGATAAAGGAAAGCCAAGCAGTACCTGTGCTTGCGTACAAGCTCTCCTCTCGCAGCACAGCCATGCTGCTAGCGCCTGCACTCCCGCCTTCAGCATCCTCACGTATGGGCACACATGAGCGTGCTACAGAGGGGGAGATGGAGAGTGGGGTCCCCAGCCACACCTCAACACCCCCGACTTCACCGTCACCCCGGGCACGCGTCCAGGGCCAGCACCAAACCAAAGAGTGAGCCTCAGTAAAGCCAGCAAATTGATCTAGCTCCATAGGACCATGGGGTTCTCTGGAGCTGAAATTCAGATGTTCTCAGAGGGGTAACACCCATAATGAAGAGGCCATGCCCAAGGACAGCCGAACCAAGGATGGCAGAGTGACTGCAGGGGCCTGGCTGCTATGTAGGAAGAGCCAGTGCTGTGCTCGGAGCTCCAGTGAGTATTTCCTACCCCAATGCCACCCTATTTCATCAGGGTGAGTCATCAGACCACCACGAAAAACCTCAGAACCTTGCTTCTGTAGTCGTGATCAGAAACTTCCTTTATTAAATTAATGACCATCCCCTATCTGTCATCTCACTGTTAATAAAAAGAAACGAGGGCTGGAAGGAGTGCTGCAGACCAGTGCCTGGAGCCAGGCTTGTATCAGCAGGACGCGTGTCCAGCAGCGCTGCAGAGCTGCTCCCGGACACGGCACGCAGGAGCGGGGGGAGGTATTAACCCCCACACCAGGCAGGTCTCCAGCAGCAGAGTGGTGGGTTTCCCCTCGGGATGCTACTTCAGTGCGGCATCCCTGATCAGTACAGCTCTGAAACACCGCTTTGGCCACAGGGACAAGCTCATCTCACTGGGTCTGGCTGGGCTGACACGACATCCTTCCTCAAACACCTCTCTCACATGGGACAGATGCAAGCATGCCCTTAAACGCTCGCTGCTCCAACGATCCCCTCTTTGATGTATCAACCTCTTCCCTACGACTGGCATGGCACATGCTAGCAAGGAGAAAGATCTTACTTGGTCCAAACAACACCAGTTCAGAATATGAAGCTTTTTTCTCTCCCAGGGTTCCTGGAGACATGACACCCATTTGAAATAAGACATTCTCTCCTCTGCAAACAAGCCCCAGCAGCAGGTCAGCACTGCCCACCCCTCCCTCCAGCAAAGGAGAGGTCACAGTCCTGTTCTCTGGAAAAGTGGGATTACAGGGCTGGAAAGAGTTCAGAGACAGTCGCTCCCAGCAAAGACCAAGTCAACCTGATGCCGGGATAAGACTGCTCCTTGACCCCACCACGCAGGCCCCATCAGTGGGAACCCAGCAGGGAACGCTGCAGAATATCCACTCCACCTCCCATAACCCAAACTAGCCACAGCAGTATTTCCTATTATGTCTCCATAACCTAATCTGACCCCCTCTAGAGTCTCCAGATTAGTAACTGAGAAAACTCGCAAGTCCAGTCACCCAATTATAGGGAGGAAAGGTTTATCCTATCTAAACAGCATGAACTGTAACATAGACCCAGCTGCCCCCTCACTCCTAAGAGCCAGATCTCAATCCCCAGCAAGCTGAACAAACTGGGAAGAGGTCACGGGGGAGATGGAGAGGGTCTCCCCCTGCTCTTGTAACACATGAAACCTGCAGGAGGAGCTGCTATTTTAATTGGCAAATCTGCTAAATCAAGGTTTAATCCCTCTCCATTTTTGCTTAACCTCCCTCACACCAAAGCAACATAGGGAAGAGATACGTGCCCCACTTCAAGCCACTACCCAGCAAGAGGAGCCCCCATCGTCTTGGCAAACAGGGAGGCAGGGGACGATGGTGCTCAGGTCACACAGCACACACAGCCCAGCCTGGGAGACGCAGGGACAAAGGGCCAGGACCACCACAGACTGGCTAACACAGATGTGTTGGAGGAACGACGCGGGTTAGAGCAGCCTTGGTGCTGGCAGGGCAGAGCAGGATCACAGCCCAGCATGACTGCAACAGCCCCACAGCACCTCCTGCACTGGGCTCGAGAAGTGTCCAACAGGACAGAATTGGCTGTCCCAAGGCAGCCTTTGTGCCTCCTCGGATCCCATTCCCATCCTTCTTTCCTTCCAGAGAAGCATGGAGGGATGCTGCCTAACTTTTTGGATTGTACTTCAGCCACCTGACAAAACTGAACGCATGGGAAGCCTCCACAGCAGCCAGAGGAGTGGAAAGCAGATTCCCCATCCCGTTCCGGATCTCATCTCAGGCTTTGCCTAGAATGAGAGGAACATGCAAAATCTCCAGAAAGATCCTAATCTGGCAGGGAATCCCGGTCTGGGAGTCACTCAGAGCCCATCTAAAGGGAAGACCCCTGTTTTCTGCTCAACAAGCACGCCCAAGTTTCTGCCCAGAGCAGGGTTGTGTTGCATCTACAGATGCCGCACAGCCTAAATTTTCCAAAGAGCTCAGGGCTTCATTGCCAAGCACCAGCTTTGCAAACACAGACTGAGCTTCCCTCCAAATTCCAGCCACAATTTATTGATTAGAAAAGCCTGTCTAGTCAATAAAGGCTCCCATGAAAAGGTTCCACCGAACTGCACTCACATGCCATGACCCATCTGACTGCGTTAGCAGCCTTCACTTTTGATGCTTTCTGACAAGATGGATTTGTGGCCTTGACTCTTCCAGATCAGGGGAAATTTAATGCTAGAGGATAAAATTACAGACCAGTAAAAAACCTCCATGACTGGTCTCATTAACTGCCATTAAACTTCTTAAATAAGAACTTCTTATTTAAGTTTATTTAAGAAGTTCTTCACTGAACTTCTTATTTAAGAAGTTCAGAGCCTTCTTAGCTAGAAGAGAGCATCTACAGCTGTCCTTCGCCTTGAGGGAGAGGTAGCTCTGAACAGACAGCACAAAGCCCTTGGCAAACACTGTGCTTTTAAAGGGCATGACATACTCGTGGCACCAGCCAGGCTGCTCCGTCCTCTGCAGCCAGCGGGGAACGGGCAGACAGTCCCAGGTCTCCACCTACGAAGCGATTTGGGAGGAAGCACAGATAATGTCCAAGAGGTGTCTGGGCAGATAAAAATAAAAAACCTGGAACAACCATATGGAAATGTGAATTAATGAAATGTTTCAGCAACTGACTCAACCCTAATCGAGAGCTGAGAACCCTCCACCTCCCTTCTGCTTTCCAGGATACAAAAATGACACTGGTAGGTGGAAATAACTACAGCTGTCCCAGTGGGAGAGAAATCAGTGCTTCACAGTGAGCGTAATGGCCAAAATTAAGCACTTGCTTGGTGCTATTACACAACACATCCCAGGAAGCAGCTTCCAAAAACTTGACCTTCTCTTCAAAGGCTTCTTCTTGAATCATCTTTCCTCTTGCTAACAAGTGAAGTGGATTCAGCACTCCAGAAAGGTACTCTGGGAGTTGGAAACATCTTTACCCATGCGCTAGTTACAGGGGAGACAGCGGCGACAACAGCTTCCATGCAGTAGCCCTGCCCAGGCTCCCTGCACGCAGGCGTTCGCAGATGAAGCTCTGCTGCATTTCCATCCCCAGCACGTAAGCGAGCTAGTCCTCGCCGAGTGGTGGTTGTGATCAGCCGAACACCTGCCCACCGAGAAACCTGCTGAGGGCCACCAGGCAGATCACCAAGGAACAAGAAGGTAGAGGCAACCAAGCAGCGAGCAGAAGGCTGGCAATCATGGGTCACCAGCTCCTGATCACCAGTAGGTCTCCTCTACTTCGGTGATGTTCAAGGACCTCTTCTGAAGATGAGTCACACAGATGCTCCCCAGAAGAGCTGCCTATCGCTCCCAGGCTGAGTATGAACCTTCCTGACCACCAGCATCACCGCGCTGAGAGCAGCAGTCTGGTATCGTAGACAGAACTGCTCTCCCAAAACCAGTAGAGACTGTGGTCTGTTCTCCAAGCCTCAGTTCGTGATCCACCAGCTGCAGAGCTTAAGTCTCCTGGGCCAACTTACAAATCAGAAGTCATCTACAAAAATTGCACCTTTGCTAATAGAGAGCTTTGCCTCCACAGGGCTTTAAAGAGGTAGTACCATCACCCACACTCCAGATCATCAGCATCTGTAACAACTGGTTTGAACACTCCTGCTTTAACATCCCCCACACTTCGTTGGCACAAATTAAAACTCTGGACGTTCATGTATTTACCCAGCACCTGCCTGGACCTCAGGCTCCTGCAGCTTTCCAGGGACCTCCTGTTATTCTCTCTGGTGCCCAGCCTGTTTGGAAGTCAGGACTCTAAACACGATTTGAAGGCATGCCACAAGAGCGCAACCTGGTCGTACCGAGAGTGCACCGACTCCTTCCCAACAGGCACAGTACTTGCTCTGGCCAGACAGTTTTTTCCTCCTCTTCTTCCAGCCCATCACTGGTTTCACATGACAGTAGCAGCCCAGCTTGCAGACAAGAGGGTGTGTACTGGAAGTGACGGTTGCCATAGCTATATCCATACAGCCCCGGCCATCCAGACACGTCAGAACGATGCTCTACAGAACACAGTTAGGAAGTTATAAATAAGATACTCTCAAGCCTCAATTCGGAGCACAGCTTGCAAGTGTACAAAACACTGAGCCTTCTGGTTTGACCTCTTTCACTTTCTTTTATAGACACGCTGGGTATTCAAAGACTCCTCTGCAGAACAGCGTTGCTCCAGAGAAGCCTGTAACGCCGGCATGGTGACATGCACAGGTTTTATATAACCACACTCTCAACATCCGTACACCATTCTGCCCAGTCTATTCTCCAGACACCCTCCCCAGCTTACCTGCCAGCTCTTCTCCACACCAGTGTCCCGTACACACAGGGCCCTAGCATGCTAGAGGGCTCTGACCAGGCTGCCACCATCTGCATTCTCCTGCTCTGAGGTCTGCGTGATCTCCAACAAGCTCATTCAGCAGGCTGTGTTTCTGTTCTCCTCCTTTCTTTGAGGATTACTAGCTACCTCTTCTTATGAACATGACCACTGCCTGGCCAACGCAACGCAGGAGCGGCCAGGATCCTTGGATGTTGGGAGAAATAATGAAGTTTGGGAGTCTCTGCTTAGATCTCACCTGTCCTTCTGGGACATGGCGCCTTGTGACCGACAGTACCGCTGCTGCACGAAAGCAAGTGAGTGGTGAACTTTGCTGTATACTTTGTCCAACTAATACCCCACAGTAGCCCCAAGCACATTAACCCAGCTGTAGAACTGGCACCACAGAAGAGACAGAGGAAACGGCAGCATTAGAGGCTACACAGAACAGGACAGCAGTCGAAGGGCTGGGGGAGCAGTAGAGCCTCACGATCCTTTCACAATTTGCTAGCGGCAACGCAGAGCAAGCACCGCATTGTGGCAACGTTGCATTCGCGCTCGCTATCACCCTCAACCACAGTGACAGCCAAAGCTGCTTTGTTTCTCCGCATCTTCCCAGTTCTACCCACTTGGATACTAAGGCACAGGCAGGAGGAGACAGCTTCACGCTCGGGGAGCGCAGCCATCGCGTGGGTACAGGGCTGACCGCCTCGGCGGTGGGGAAGGACTGGGAGCGCGGCGTAACGCAGCCGTGAGCTGGTGGGTCCTGGCAGAGCAGAGAGAACAGGGCAGGGAGCTGGAGGGATCCGGACTTGCACCTCCTCTGCTCTCAGAGGCCAGTACTGCTCGATGCTGAAGGCCTTGTGCCGAGGTTAATTCACTGCTCAGCTTTTGGGACCTCGGGAAAGGCGTTTTATCTCTGTGTCTTGCTGTTTTCCCTCCATCTGCACAGCAAGTGAGAGCCCCTCGCATGCCCTGCGGGAGGAAGGGTCTGATGTACAAACAGCAAAGTGCTTTGAGAGCCTCTTGCAGCTCCCACACCGAAGCCACCGGCCCCACGGGCCCCCTCGCAGGTGCATGGCGACACCCCCAAGGCTCCCACAGACAGCCGGGGCCCGGGGGGAGCTTGGTGGGACCCCCCTGGCCTTGGCCAGGCTCTCTCCAACAGACGCACTGTCAGGAACCCAGCAACACGCAGACACCGGCAAGAAAACTGCACCAGGGAGAGGAACATCGAGAGAGGGACCGAGGAGCTCCCAGAGCTCCCAAAGCATCACAGCAGCAACACGGTCACCACCCAGGAACGACGCAGCCCCCGCCGAGCCCACAGACCCCAGCCCGTCACACAGCGAAAGCGCAGCCCCTCGTCTTCCTCCAGCTGCTCCCAGCCCTGCTGTGCGCTACAAGCACATTCATAGCGCTTTTTTTATTTTTAAACCTTGCATTTTGCACACGCACAGCGGTCACCCCAACCTGCACTGACCTCCCACATGGGCCCCAGAGACAGTCCAGGTGGTGTGAAACCAGGCACTGGTCTGCCCATCCCCACCCGAGGACTTCACCCTTTGCCTTTCAGATGAAGCCTCCCACCTCAGCTCCTTGGTCCCCCACCCTAAAACCAGGGGCAAGGATCCTTCTGTCCTCCTACCCATCATGGACTGGAGGATGTAGTGGTCCCCTTGCAGGACCGTCCCAGCGGTGGGGCTCAGCTCGTCCAGGGGACCTTCTAAGCCAGGACCACCACAATGAGCAACAGCGATACCCCAGGTCCCCCGTCCGGCACAGGCAGGGACACGGCCTGGCTACAGCAACCAGAACCGAGACATAAAAAGCACTTTACGCTGCGGTCATGTTATTCCCTCGTCCCTCCCCCCTCATCCCCTTCGGAGCTTCTTAACTTCAGAAACCTTCCTCCAGAGGAGTGTTGGAGTGACAGAAAACATTTTCCAAGCCTAATATCAGTTCCAGATGTTCACAGCCATTTCAGTTTGTACCTCACCCTGTAAAACACATTTCTCCCTCTCTCAAGTGCAGCGCCTGCTTCGTCCATGACATCATGCGCTGGCGGGCTCGGCCGCGCACACACACACGCGCTCGCGCCCTCTTCGAGAGCCCCATGTTCAAACAAAGAGCATCACTCAACTACAAAGCTGTCGCACACATGGAGTTATGAGTAATTTCCACAAGTTTTAATAAACAGTTTGGGATGTAATTGCTCTCCGCCTTCTCCGCTGGCTCCCGAGCGAAGAGCCGCTCGCTCCCCGCGTGCTGGTGTTGAAAGCGTGGTTTGTTTCGCACACAAGTTCACCTCCTATTAGCCTCAGATGGTCCAAGGGCCATGTTTTTCTAAGCACCAGTAATAAGGCTCTTTAAAAATCACGTACAGCTGGGGGCAGCCGACCCGTGCGAGCTCCCGGCTCCTTCCACCCCATCCCGCAGCATCACCGCCCTGTGCAGAGCCCAGCAGGGAGCAGAGGGGATGCCCGTTAGACCAGCCTCAAAACTCCCTCCTGACTCCTCTCCAAGAGTGGCAAATACTTTCTGGCTCAAGGAAAAGGCTACATCTTCCAGTTGCAAGGCAAGGGGTAGGGCCCAGGAGTTTTGCAAGGGTGAGAGACTGGAGGCTTTTGGGGGGCAGGAGGAAGGCAGAAGGCAGGTTAGGCAGGGGCCAGGTACCATCTACTTTGCCATGGGGCTGAAAGGCAGGTTGGCACAGCTCTAGCCCCAGCCAATGCCAGGAATCCCAAGAAGAAATGGCTACAACTGCAATAAAACCAACAACCCCCCATACAAGCAAAAATAACCCACACATCTAAACTCAAGAGATCCAAAGGATGAACAGCAGCAGCCTCAAGAGCCCTCAAACCTTGCAGGATCCTCCCAACCCAGCACTGCCATGCTCTGAAGGTACCCACGGTGCACCTCCCAGCAATGGAGCAACCTGCTCCTACCTGCCAGCAGCCAGGACACCAACGGGGAAGGAAGATCTGCCAATATCCATCCAAAGCCACCCAAATTTCATACCCCACAGCCCCCTCCCAAGGCTTCCTTCTTCTCGGGTTGACTTATTGTTTCTGTGGATGCTGCTCAGATGTGATGGACATGTGCTGCAGCATGATGGGTGGGTGATGGTGGCAAGGGGATACACATGGTAGGATTTTTGGACGGGCAAAGCATGGTACCAAGTGAAGAGAGTACCATGAGAGCTTTGAGAGCTGCAGCTGTCAGCACCTACGCAAGGTATTTGCAAGAATCAAGTCATCTGGTATTAGAGGCCTGCAGGGTAAGAAAGGAATGAAGGCAGGAATGTTGTTTGGTTATAAACAACATAGGAAAAAAAAATAGAGATTGAGGATTGGCTTTTCTCTTTAATTATTAATGGGGTCATTCTGTCCCAAACAGTCCCCCAGAGCAGGGAGAGGGGAGGGCAGCTCCCCACAATGAATTCAATCACCTGTCAAACACATGGCAGTCATAAAAGGAAAATAATAATAATAATCTGTATTTCCTACTCTGGCTGCCAGGCAAAGATCCAGCCACTTCAAAGGAGAAACCCCACATTTCCCCAGTCTGGCCTCACCTGACCGACGTGTGAGCAATCTGGAATCCCCATCCAAAACAAAGCCCCTCCTTTGGTGGCTTGTTTTCTTTCGCCGTTACTGGAGGGTGCCCCTCCAAGATAAAGAACAAGCCTTCTTCCATGCCGGGAAACTAGAAACATAACCCAGGGGCCACAGCCACCTCGGGCAGCTCTGGAAGGGGATGCTGGCAAGGTGTTGGAGAAAGCTCCTGTGGGACAGGACTGGTGTATGAGCCAGGAGTCAGAGCTCCTTCTTGCGGGGGTCTCCACAAACGGCCAGGGCCTCCCAGCATGTGGGGCTCTGGCTCTCTCCAACAGGAAAAGGCCAGCTCGTGTAGCACAAAAAAATTTGGATACGGCGGTAAGAGAGGCTGCAGAAGCAGAATAGATGGGCCTGAAAAGAACAGAGAGAGTGAAAATGTCCCTGTGGCCGTGAGCTGGAGTCATCTGCAGCTCATGGCAGCAGATGGCTTGGCTCAAAGGGTCTTACAAAGTCAGTGAGGAGAGGCAAAAAGCCACCACCGAAAGCTGAGAAAGCTTCTGAGCAAGACCTAAGGACTGGCCATGTGCAACTCCCAATTTGGTTCGGAACGACCTTCCTGAGATTGCCTTGCCAACAGAGAACCACAGACAACCGTCTTGCCAGGACGTCCAGGAAGCCCCGGCAAGACCACTTGAGCGCAGCGACGTCCCCCCCTCCAGTGCCAGCCTGTCCCCACCTTCAGTCTGGTCCCTGGTCCTTGCAGGCAGCCTGGACATGTACAGCTCACTTAGGCTGACCAGACTCCACCTTTAAACAAATGAGGTTTCTAATCACGCAGAGCTATAGCTGTTGCAGAGCTTTACTCCAATGCCAGGTGGAAACCTTCCTCCTACGTTCCCTTACCTAGCAGGGCTGAAATTAGATACTGCCAGCACCTGGGAGAAGAAGCCTTCCTAGAAAGGCACATCTTTGCTTCAGTCAACACCACTGGTATGCCACATGTCACAGAATCAGAATCACCGAATGTTTGGGGTAGGAAGGGACCTCTGTGGCTCATCTAGTCCAACAGCTTCTTTAACAAGCCACATCCAAAATCCTCAAGCAAAAAGCAGCAGGCGGCTTTGCCTGGCTTTCTACACAGCAGCAGCACCACTCAAGGTCTCAAGTGCTATTTTCTGAAACATAGCACTGATTCACCCAAACCAACCCCCCACCCTTCACAGCCCTCCTCGCCCAGCAGCTCCTGGAGCATGGCTTGAATTGCTGACAAAACCTTTGCGAGGGACAGAGCACTCAATCCAAGCCTGAGCTGGGAACCAAGCTCCAGCCCAGGGAAGTTTCAGGTTCCTCTAGAGAAGTTCTGTGCTGCTTAAATGGTCTCCCTAAACATTGCAGGCTTTGAGTTACTTCTATACGTG
>Ga0181612_152215_pt1 | contig 14612 bp, 7 predicted proteins | sample HoacroProtozoa21_FD_119630 | JGI IMG/M metagenome (GOLD analysis project Ga0181612, IMG submission 119630) | Hoatzin crop microbial communities from Cojedes, Venezuel. Combined Assembly of Gp0051906, Gp0051904, Gp0051908 | reverse complement strand
TGTTTACTTCCATAATCAGAGTATCTGATCCAAGGGATCTCTGAGGTTTGGGTTTCACCAACAAACTTACAGAAAGGACTTTACTGACTCACAGGTATCCTGGTGACTGCAACAAAAGAAAAGAGAACTAGGGTCTGCACACTTGCAATGCCAAAAAGATTTTTGGGTTCTTGAGCATCTATCTATTTTTTTCTGCTTGGAACACAATAAAGAAGAAGGTAACAAAGGTGGAATAAAGACAAGAGATCTATGCCAGACAGAAACACTAAAGACTACAGAGCAAGGGATGGAAGACACAGAACTAAAATAAATATATGAGTTCATTAGAAATCTGCAAATAAGGAAAAAAAATGAAAAAATTGAAAAGTAAATGAAGACATAGGGAAATGACTACAAGCACAGGTAACAGCACGGTATAAAAAGACTTTTTGTGTCCACTTCTAAAATATATGTACAAGCATAGAAAATCTAATATACAAGTCAAGTGTTGCCGGGCAATAAAACCACAGAGGGAAGATCGCACAAAATAATTCTTTAGTGTCTTGCAGTTTAAACTGGTTTTCAAGTTTGCCTCTTCTCATGCTCCCCCAAGACCATTCATTCAGTACAAACATCCAACAGCGCAGGAAAATGTACAAATCCTGAAATCCACATGGAAAGCGCATTTGCTTTTAATACACAGCGAGATTTCTACTGAGCTTCAGGTGTCAGGTACTTGCAGATGTTTGCCTTTCCAGCAAGCAAGGTGCAGAGACCATATCTTAGTAGCTGAATGCAGTACCACTAAACTACGTATTTGATTAACAACTCCTCCTCACAAGAAATCAGTGATGTAAAGAAGCATTAGTGCCACCAGCTACCCATCTGGAAAAAAGGGCCTGCAGACTTAGCCAAATCACACAAAGTCCATGACAAGACTACCTGCAATATTAATTGAGTCTCAAGAGCAAGACATAGGCGTGTAGGAAATCCTATAACGGTCACACATAACAGCACAAAAATGACACAGGCAGGCTGGGACTTTTTGTTGTTTAGGACAATGCCAAGACAACAAAAGATGCATAAAAAAAAGAACCAGTCACACATATAGTTAAAGATGTCTCACAAGAAAAGAGAAGGGGAAGGGCAAGGGAGGTAAAAGTGGTTGTTTCTACTACGGTGTAGAGACTTCCAGAGTCCACATGGCAGCTCTTCAGTCACTGTCCAAGTGCTCACATGTGAGTAGCTCCTCACTGGCTCTCCACACAGACTCTGCCACATAAAAAGTGAGAGTGGAGTAGTTGCCAGTTCCTTGTACTTAAAGGCCAGCCACTGCTCTCAGAGGACTTAAGAGCAGACACTAAACTCAGCCTTAAGAGGTATTCTGCCCACAGTATTTCAAACGCACACAAACCCCTCAACCATCAGGATCAGCTTGCATCTCCACTAAGATGAAGTCAGTGGAGCCACTTGTTGATGAGAATCTTCCCAGAAATGCCTGTCTTCCAGATGGGAGAGAGAGATGTAGTCCCTACTTGTTCATCAGAGGCCTTCTCCACGCATTGTGTATCTAGATTTCAGTAGGATGCTTCAAAGATTACTCTCTAGCACCACAAAAATTACCAATGACAGCCAAGTATCTTTGTTCAAGTTGCTCCAAATGCACAACATTTTTACTTGGAATTTCACCTGAATTCTCGGACATTTTCAGGTGATTTCCCAAACACTTCTGTTGAGGAGAGATCAAGAACATCACCCTTTTCCTGATGATTACTCAGCAAGCAAGATCTCACAGGATAAAGACAAAACCACTAGCCAATGTATTTAATATAACTGTCTTTATGGGATGATTCCCATCCTAAATCACACAAATGAGGGCCACAAATGAAGTCTGTAGAACAGGTCCATGCCAACATAGGACCCCCCAGACTCATACACAGCATCATCACTCGTTTTGCTTGTGGTCAAACACCGAAAGAATCCGCAGCAGCTCTGTGCAGTCAGTACCACACTGGCCTTCTCTGGATCACAGATTCTAAGGACTCTTTAGTGACAAGAGATGGGGGAATTTTTAATTTTTGTGTTGTTATTCACAACAAGCAGAAATGGGAATATGGAGAAAGGTATGATCCTGAAAAACATTCTTGTTCCCTAAGCCAACCAGCACAGGCACTGTGCAGATGCGCTCTTCTAGCTATAACAATTGGATAAATATTACAGGTATTTTGGAAGATGCTCTTTCTTTGGGATGTGATGTCATGGGATGCTGAGAAAAAAAGACTGAAGGTGCAGCTGCAGCTGAAGAATGGTCTCCTTTTGAGCACAGGGTCTATAAGGAGGCATGCTTCTTCTCATCATCTTCCTGTCCCTATCCACTATGCAGTGTTCCCTCTCTTTTCCCTCTTCCTGCTCCAGGGGCTGATGGGCTGATCACAGCTATGTGACAGACAACTGATCAGGTCAGTCAGCTGCATCTGCCCCCTTGGAGCCCAACCCCAAGAACTAGAGAGTGCAGCACTGCCAATGGGCAGAGTATAGGCCCAGCTGTAGAAGAAGTTTTTATCCCCCTGGTTAGGTTCAGAGATTGCAGGGGGTACAAAGCCATGGCGCAAAATGAGTTGCAAAACAACAAAAGGAAGAGGTATGCAAGGTGCCCAGCAAATGAAGAGGGACTGCAGCAGTGTCCCAAAAGCATGAGTGATGCTAAGGGCAGCTGCAGTAGCACTGGGATCCTGGGGGAAGCAGTGAGGGCACGGGAGCAAGACAAGCTTGTGGAATCAAACCTGGGGGCACAATATGAAAGTGAGAGCATAGCTGTCAGCCATCTACAGATTTTTATGTGGCTTCTAGGGTCAGAAAGTCTAGCTACAAAGGGTTTTCCCTGCTGATCTTATGCCAAGTGATACTTCCATCTCATGCATGATCATCTGTGCAGATTCTGCAAGTTAAATTATGTCTTCACCGGCATTTGAGCAACTACAATATCCTCTTGTCATGTGCAAAGAGAGCTGCATGGCATACATGCCTCACTGTGAAGGAAATTCAGCGACAGCAACTCCATTTTCCCTACTAATAATGTAAGGTACTACGATAATGTCTTTCCTTGTCTTCAAAGCTGGATCCCCTGCTGAAAAAGATTGCATCCATTACTCCAGCAGCGTCAAAGGGGTCACAGCTAACTAGACATGCTCGGTATCCACACGCAGAGCTGATATTTCTGGTTACTGAAGGTGTCATGATTACAGAGGAATTTCTTGCTACTGTAGCTTATGTGCTCAAAGGAGCAAGCAAGAACAGGAGAGAGCAAAAGGAAGAAGCCAACAGATCAACCACAGGGGGTGGCCTGTTGGCTGTGTCGTGATTGCACTCAATCTGTCTGCACTGTCTCTTTTCGACCATCAGAAAAACTGGAAAAAATTATATACAACCCAGCTTCCCAAGAATGCACATTGGAGGGTCTGGTGCACAATTCACCTGCCCAACCATACCACGCTCCTGGTGATGTACATCTGGAAAACTTAAATGCTACTAACTTTAGGCACAGTACCTGGAGAAGCCCTCGCTTGAAAGCAGATCCCAAATGGCACCGCAAAGCTCCACACTCCTTGGGATCACAGAGTCCACCACAAACATCATTGATTTTTTAGTTAATACCAGAGGCATCCCTGTGAGCCCTCCATGTCAGATGCACTGCACATGTCGAGGTGCCTCCCGTCCTCTTCACATACAGCCCATGCAACTCACAATGACTCTGCAATAAACTGCTTGTATTTGCGGTGCAGCTCTACCACTTTCAAACAAAACTCTCAGCTCCCAATAAGCCTTCAGGAGATCTCTAGAAAAACAGCATGACTTTTCAAGCCCAATCTAACTCCTACCCTTCAAAGTAACAACCTTCTTGCGTGCCATTGTTGGAAGTTTGATACAGAATTAGAAAAGCCCAGAAAATGAAGACTCCTATGGGGATCTTTTCTAGATATCCCTTAGAGCAACCTTGCACTTTGAATAAACATTAAAATTTTATAACTAAAAATCCATTGAAAGGGAGCACTGTAAAATGTTCACTGTTTTATCTTTCTAAAAAATTACTGAGATGTTTTATAGTTTTGAAAGACCTGACATTACTGTAACCTTTTTCCCCCCCTCTAAGATATTGACTATGTTGGTATATAGAAAAGATGCTCATTGATAAATTTAGTCTCCTATTCTCTATTAAAATAGGACTTAACTTTGCCATATTGAATACTTTTGTTTCAAATCAGGTTTAGCAAATTACCCACTGAAATAGAAAATACTCCTCTTTTTAATGGATTATTTTCCGTGAACTCTTTCTCCTGTAATGCCAGTCTGTTTGTTACAGCACACGCACAGAGCTGCGTTGCTCTCCACATCCGTAAAGAGCTACATTTTATGTCTCTGTACTTCTTTATTTTTTTGCCATTGTCATAAAATGCCATATACTAGTTTATCTCTAAAAATATTACCTTGTAATTAGTACTGACAAGGGAGCCATAAGCTGGAGACTAAAGGCTAAAATTCACAGGTGACTAGCCCACCCAAAAAGTCCAGTTTGCTCAAAGACTGAGGACAGGACAATTTTACCTGAACCAAGGAAACAGATTTGTCACCACTACTCCCAAATAATTGCAGATGGCATATTTATGAATAATCAAAACAGAGGAGATATCCATGGGAAGAAATATTTCTATACATCCTATCCTTGATCAATCTTGTACTACCAGTTAGTACAGACCTTCCAGTAAGCCACATGTTGGGTTGTTCTGTGCATACATGTGTTGTGTTTGAGAGCAGCTGAGCCTCTGGAGGCCAACAGAGTCTGTGCATACTGGGGGAAAAACCTCCATGAAATCCTTCCTAGCTCCTCCAACACCTGTGGGCTGAATCTGACCACAACTGTTTAAAAACACAAGGAGATTGATGTAAAAATGCTGAGCCTCCTTCTACATCTTACTCTAAATCTGTTCCAGGACAGTGACACTATCAAAACAACAGCAATTATTAAGAAGAAAAAAAAAAAAGGGTATTTTTCTTCACTTCCCTATGGACATACGGTAAAACTACACCACAGCAACGTGACTGACTGAGTGGGTATTGAGCTGGAAAGTGAGGATACCTGCGAACTGGAGCTGAGTGGGAGCGGCAGGACCCAAAGGAGAACACAGCAGCCACTTCTGATCTCTGTGCTGTCTGTGTGCCACAGAACAACAAATATCACGGGTACCAAGTGAATTCCTCCAGGCAAACACCACAATCCTTTAAAACAACACCGCCTGCATACCGTGAGCAGGGAAGGCACTGTGGCGTGCCACAGCTAAGGGAATCTCACTAGCTGCACAGGTGGACTCTGAGTTGGGCAACTCGATCCTCTCTGTCACTCCGGGACGCCGCCAGGAAATTCAATTTAGCAGATGAAACAAGAATCTGGTCTCGAGTCTCAGGACAGCCCCTGTCTTTCACGCTTCTCTCCCTGGCACTCCTCAAACGCAGTGCGGCTGCCTGCCTGCCTCACAGCGCAGCTACCTTGAAGATAGGCAGTTAAAATGCTATGAAGCACTAAACCAGAGAGATGCCAAGAGCTGCTTGCAAGGTGCCAGGTGATTTAAATTCCCAGATGAACATCTCTGGTAGTGGAAGATTTTCAGGATCTCAGAACACAGCCAGATGAAATCCTAAAGCAGTAAGAAGAGAAATTAATAGAAGCCATCACCAAATGAGGTAGGAAAAAAGGGGTGCAAAAGATCACTGATTCAATGAATAATTGAAATGTCATGATTAATCAGTGCGAGCCTGAACTCCAATTGCATAATGGATTCACTATCTAATGGAACACCACATGTACTCAAACTATAATATTCTCCCCTAAGACAGGATTCAGAATGCCAGCTGACACTTTTGTTCCCCAAAATCTTCCAGTACAGGTCTTTCTAAAAACTGCTCACGGCAAACCACTTCCAGCTGCAGAAGCGAACTGTGTAGGTTAAAGTTTACAGATCCTAAGCTATGAATACCCTCTCTTAATAGTCATGGAGTAATAAAATGGTTGAGGAGTGCCAAATGAACATTTTGAGCTATAATTACTTTCTGATTGTGAGATCACTGAATGTATCACTCCTTATTACAGATCAACTGCTTCCTTAATTATACTGTGTGGGCAAATGAGTCAGCACTTTAAGACTGATGGGTTGGGTTCATGTTAAAAAAAATTGACTTTTCTTCCTTCTTATATGTCAAGTCAGGAATTATAACTCCCAGCTGATAAATGGTTCTGTGAAGCTTAGCAGATACAATAACAGATCAATGACAGAAAAATATTACCAATTATCTCCTATCTTTCTTATGATGCTTTGCTCCTGGAAGTCTGTCGCAACATATTTCTTGGAATGCAGTTTGATAAGCTTGATGGAAATTAAAGAAACAGCTGTTTCGGATGCTCTAAGACCTCTTTCTTTCAAGCCCTAACAAAGACTGAGTCACCTGCTTTTTAGAAGATGTTCAGTGCTGCCTCCTTTTCCCAGTAATCTCCTGCATCCTCTTCATATGACTTAGACTACAAAAGGCTCTCGTCCCTTCCCTGAGCAATACAACCTACTGGGAAATATAAACAACATTTCTGTATGCATATATGCCATTTGAAAAAGGAAACAAAACATTACATACTCTTACAGTGTGTATGTAGTGGCAACAGGAAGTAGGTTAAAAATGAAAGGCATAAGATATAAGATAAATACTATAATCTCTCAAACACAATTTATCACTATATTTGCAAGAAATAGTCTATAGAAGAATGAACAAAGGTTCAAGATATGCCAGTTACTGCTCAGCAAACATACGCAAAACAGATTTTTTTACTGCTCTATAAGAACATGAAGAATCAAATTACAAATGCTAAAGGGAAATGCTCCGACACAGACAAATGACTGTATGTAAAGAGCTCTCCAAAGCTGTACCATTTGTTCTAGATTAATTATTAGTGTGCATTAGAGTCAAAAACATTTTTAGAGTTTGGGATTATATTCTGCCAAGTCTCCGTCACATTTTCTGAGACACCAGCAACAACCATGCTGTTTGGCAAGAAAAATCTTCACAGCAGCAACTGAGTCAATCATCCATACAATCTACACTAGAAAAAAAAACAACAACTCTGAAAGCTTAGAATAACCTGAAGTGGAAATACTTATCTTCCTCGGGTAAAGAGACCCAGAAAAAAGTCTGTTCTCAACTCTGGTTATGAACTGAATGCTAGGAGCCTTTCATGACTAGGCAACGCAGCAGGTTTTCAACAAATCTGACAGAATACAATGGAAAATGTTTTCAACACCAAAGGTGAATTTCACAACATTTTCTGATCTATTTTTCTCCCATATTACTAAATAACGAGATCAAAGCCAAAAAGATAAGTGCTTGGTTGGAGCCATACTCTGACTCTATCCAGTAGCTAATGACAGATGCTCCTTCAACTTAATTCTGCAGTACAGAAAATGTCTTCCTGATCTCAAGATAATTATGCTGATCACCTCAATGATTACCAGCATAGTCAGTGACAAGTCTTGCAATTTAATCTTGATAACTGCATCTGGTGACTGCAGATGGTGTCCTTGTCCAACTGAAAATCTCATTCTTATTTTGCAAAGTGTAAATCTAACCCCTGGTAACAAACACTGTGTTATCAGAAACTAAGAGGCCTTTAAGGTACCGCCTTGCAACGATAAGCAAGATTCAGACCATCTAGAGACCTTTCTTCCACTTTTAAGGGCGCATATTTGGTTCTGCATGCTGCTGTCTTCAGGCTCATCTGAGGTTCATCCAAATGTTCCTGCAACTTAGTAGGCAGTGGGAAGAGAGAAGTTGTAATTAGGCTGTGGAATCTGTGCTGATAATAAAGTCAGCAAGACAGAAATAAGCATGCAAACCTGAAGGGACCATTCAGCAAGGAACATGCTAGCGGCTTTGTAAAGTTGACAACAGTTGCAGGAAGCAGCCAGCAACACAGCTGCTGGCAGCAGATACCCAGGCACTAGGGAGTCCTAGAAGAAATGTGTTACAGACTCCAAAGAAAGGGAAGGGACGAGGAGAATGAAGCAGAGCATGACTGAAAGTTGCTTCTTCCAGCTGACCCTCTGCAACAGAGAAGGTTCCCAGGAACCCTGACAGGTCACCACAGATGAAACCACCTCTTGGGTCAGACACCTCCAAAGGAAATACAGATATGAGCAGAGACAATGCCGCAGTGGCAGTTTAGCATCCAGTTTCACATAATCTTGCTTTTAATTAGGATCTAGATTGCCCTGTTGTGTTAAACCACAAGAAACCAAGGCTGTTTCTCTTTGTGCACAACTGCCCAGTGACAGAAACACAGAGCAATTATCTATGGCACAAGGAATTTGCAAGCAAAGAAGCCATGGCAGCAGAAGCTACTACTAAAATGAAACAATCTGATTAATATCCACAAGATGAGATCACAGAGAAAAAGAACGTACTTCCAGAGCAATTACTCTGTATGAAAAAATCTGAAAGGGAGGGAACAACAAATTAAATTAGCAATAGTGGACAGCACTTCAGAATAGAGTACCTCAGCAGTTATTAATTCATCTCCTTGTGCTTTGAAATATGCTAGTTGTTCTAATAACAGGACCTTTAAGAGGCATGCAGAAGTAGAGTGTCCGATTTAGAAAAATGCAAGAAAAATAAAATGTGTAACGTTTGTATACAAAGAAAACCAATAAAGTCTGAAATTCCCAATCAAAAGCTCTAAACTTAAAAGTGAGTGCTTAATACCACAAAACCACAATCTTCTGTTAAAGAAACTAAAACTGTGTTGTATCAACACATTTCACAAAATACTGAAAAAGACAGTAAGTATGGAATAATTATGAGATCAATAAGAAATTAAGCAACTTTAGGAAGACATTCAAGTCACCTTCTGGAATCAAGTGACACACTGAGTTAACCACAAGCTGTTTGGGCTTACCAAAGAAACTGTTTGATCAGTGATGCTGGTTTTGCTGTGTCAATGGTTATTAAACCTGCACTCTGCCACTTGCTTAGCTGAGAGAGCAAAGAACACATCTACAACACCACACACACCTAGACTTCCCATCTCTCCACCAAAGGTGTCAAGCAAAGCTATCATAAAGCTCTACTGTATCAAACCACCTACCACTAAAACCACATCCCCACTTTCAATATTTTAATCCATGAGCAGCTTCAAATAACTGTAATTTCTTTTTCACCATCTTGCCAGAGAAACTTATCTTTCTTCTTTCAACGAATGCCATAGTACTGGACTAATAATAGCTTTTATTTCTATATTTAGATATCATTATAGCTCTAAAAACTGAACGTATGACAGTCTGGAATAGTTAGACACAGGGCTTTTGTACTTCCACAAGAGCAAGATTAGCAGGTTCCCATCAGGACTCGCTTTTACCTCTGCTGGCTGCTACCTGTGTTAGAGGCCGAGGAAGAAGACCAGCCCAAGTACAACTTCTGCAGCTCTGCTTCAGCTGAGGATCTCCCAAGCAAGCGAAATCTGGCAGTGGAAAGCTTCAATGCCATCTTGTACTGGCAGCATTTCCCTAATTAAGAGTTTAAGGCCAGATGGAGCCATTAGATCATCTAATCTGACCCCCTGCCTATCACATGACGTGTCATTTTACCAGTAAACCTCATATTGAGCCCAATAATTTAGGTCAGACTGAAGCGTGTCAGAACTGAGGACACTGTTGCGTGCCCAAGGCAGTTACCTTTTGTATCCGCTATTCTTGCACCATCCTGTACCAGATGCATCCAGAAAACTCAATTCTGTCAACATCCACCATAACAGCTAAACTACTCTAGCAGACACATCTGCTCCACTAGGATCTAGACACCAAGCAAGAGTGTCTATTTTCAAAAGAAAGGCTATATTGAAAGATGTTAGATGGCTCATCACAAACAGTTGCATGTTACCATGTCTCCAAATGAGAGTTAGAAAAACTGGCTATCTTTTAATGTGCTGGTGAGTTACATCAGACCCTCAGCTGCCATTAAAGGACTTTGCAAACTACACGTGTTCCACCTAAGCGACAATCAGCATGTTTTCATTTTGAAATGACTGCTCTGGAGCACCACCAAGGCTTTCCAGGAAGTCAGTGAAATTTTTTTATTTTTTTTTTTTAAACCGTGCAGTATTTTTCCAAAGTCATAAAAAGCTCGCTGCATACGTTTCTCTTCTGAGGACATACAATCATAACAAATGGTTATTACAACTTGATGTAGGAGGCTGAAATCCTTTAAGGGTTCTCTGACCCTTACTCAGCAAAAATATTTAGCCTGCTTGCAACTCAGCAGCTTGGTGAGAGGCAACCCTTCAGTGTTCAGGGGGCTGAAATAAAAGTTGTTTATCAACAAATGCTAAATAATAGGAACAGCTCTAAAAAGAAAAGGAAAAAAAAAAAAAGGACTGGCATTTCTCAGTGGAAATAAACACTAGTCTTTATCAGACATGAACTCTTGCTGTGCTAAAAACCAAAAACAAGGCACAGCTGCTCAATACTGAGTGAGCAGAGATTTTCCAGTCAGTCAGCCATCCTTCCCAAGGAGAAAAGAAAAGAAAGAAAGAGCCAAAAGAAATTGTTGCAATGGCTGCCTCCAAGATGAGAACAAACTGCTGAGGTCACATTTATTCTAAGGGAAAAGAGGTCTTTATCAGCAGCACTAGAGCACGACAGGAAGAGACCGAAACTCAGTTCAATAAAACCCTTATTTTAAAGACAAGAATACATCAGCTCTTTGTGTGTCCCTACGGAGGTTATACAGCCAAGTTGACTTTGGTGGAGCTAGCTGACACCAAAAGCAGTAGTTGTGAAGAAAAAAAAAATTTTTTTGATTAGCTGGGCCATGATCCAACAAGCAAGACACTGGAGGGTGCAAGTTCACAGCTGAAGAAGCTCAGGTAGAAATAATTTATAGCAACTTAAGTTAGGTCATGATAATGAAAATTAAAGACAAGTGGGACATGATTTATTTTACTAAGGCTTGCTGAAAAGTGAAAACCAAGCAGAGCTAACAGGAGGACTAATCTAACTCTGGTTACAGTTGGTACTGGCACTGAGATAAACTTAACTTGACATATTTAGAATGGGAAAGAGAAGAATAGGATTTGGAAAAAAAAATTTTATGCCATTTTTCCAAATTGCAGGGGGGAGCAGAGCAAATTCAGTCCTGCGAATCACTACTACTTGTTTCCCAATTTTAAAACATCCTAACAAACAGCCCTCAGTGGCAAACGCAGTGGAAATACCTGATTGCAAGTGTTGGGAAGGGCTGGATACCAACACCTGTGCTGCCAAGCTCCTGCCGTCAAGGAACAGGAAGGAGGATGGAAAACCCTAATGGGAGAAGCTCTCCTAAGAGGTGCAGTCCCTTCGCAGGTCACTAGAAAGCGGCAGCAGCCACAGCAGGAGGGATGCTTTCATCGCTGAGGGCTTTGTGAGTTACCTCAACAGGTTATCTGGCGGCAACCCGGGCTTTGGCTTTGTTCGGCAACAGATGCAGTGCCATTATGTCCTCAACTGTCCCTCCTGCCACCCACCTGCCTCTCCCTCCTCACGCTGTGAAAAATGGCAGGCGAAGGGAAAAAAGAAAGAGACACTTTATAATGGATGAATGCAGCAGTTTGCAGGAGGAGGGAAGAGAGAGAGTAATGAAAAAGTATTAATATTAAAGTAATAAAGCTGTGGCCATTTTTCAGTCTGAAATGCACAGCACCATAAAACAATGCTTAAAGGCACTCGCTTATGTTCCAAACCACCTGCATGCTAAGGCACCCTGCTATTAGCACAGAAGTTGTTTACTACCAGTCTCATTTCAGTCTGACTCCAGGGGAGCTGTAAAGCTGAATTTTTTCACTCAGTACTAGAGCCCAAGTGGCCTCAGGTTTTCTTTGGTATGCCAGGCCCCGCTATGTTACCTGCAAACTCTGCCCGGTCACTAACCCACTCATTTCTAACAAGATGTATAGAAGTCACGTTGGAGCAAAGGGAACCTCTCCTCGGCGCATGGCACACATACACCCTCCTTCTCTGGTTCCTGAAACAACAGCTGCTCTCGGTGAGGTGTGCTGAGCGTAACTATGGCGGCAGCTTTGTCTGCCAGTACACGTCACTTGTTCATACACTTCTCCAAAGCAGTCTGGGTGGTGGTAGGTAAAAACGAGACCACTATTTCCTCTCCTGAAACAATTCCTTCCAAAAACTGTAATGGAGAAGCAATGAAATGTAGTGGCAGAGAAAATAAATAATGGGCATTCTTTTGAAATTAAGACATTTTTACCTGTTCTTTTTTTTTTTTTTCCACTTGCCTCTTTTTTTGTGGATTCTTTTTTCCCCTCCAGATAAAAGCATATGAGTTCAAAGCTACTCGCTTTTTTTTTTCCTCTGTCATAAACACACATTTGGATTTAGGGGTTCTTTATACAGATGACCCAGCTACAAACAAAGTCTTCGCCTCACTGGCAGGTACTAATTCAAGGACAAAAAGACAGAGGCTGGAACAGCGGTGATACCTACAGGAACATTCAAGGCTATCAACAAAGCCTATGGAATTGCAGGAAGAGCAAAGAAGAAAGAAAACCAGAAACCGCTGTTGTGCTCTCACTGTGAAGGGAGCAAGCCAGGCGTGGGAGTTTCATGTGAGGGACCACATCAGCTCACAAGCCAGCGGATGAACTCCATACAACCTGCAGCTCAGTGAACTTGCCAAGCATTAACAAGTTTTAGAAATTGTACCATCTCTCTGGGAGTTACATGACAGACCATGAAGCAGCCCACCACCAGCAGCATCAGCTTCTCACTAATATAGCAGAGAGAGATGCACTGATATGGTCAACAACGCACACAGTGGTATAGTCTTACCCCATATTTACACATCTTCACTGAGAAAGCGAGTAATAAAAAGCACAGCAAGTAATAAAAAGCACCCTGCTAACTGCCCCCCTCCTTTCTCTCTTTTTAAGAATCAACAAATTTCACCTTTACCTCTTTTATGCATTCAAATCCCACATCTGAATACAAGTCAACAGTCCAGGACACACAAAGAAGTCCAAATGGCCTTTGCAACACCCAAGTCCCGGCCTACATACTATGAAGAACAGCAAAACAAAGAGTAAAACCGTATCACTGGAGAGCAGCATTTTCAGATCTCTTTTTCTTTATCCTCCCCATCAAAGGAAACATTACGTTACTCATTCTCCTTCCCTTAGTTGCCATAGATGCAGTGCCACAGAGCTGCTGCAATGCTTGTCCTGTCTTCACAAGCTGGTTCTCATCTCAGCATTTCCTGCACTCCTGTCTCCTTCCCCTCTTGCTTTCAGTCAGGCAAAGGTACCGTCCAGTTCCACCCTGCCCTTCCTTACTGGACAGTGCAGATAACAGACCAGCTCACGCACAAAAAAACAGACTAAACTTTCACAATGCAGTGGTGCCATACTCGCTTTCAGTGCCACTTGTTCTGGTCCAGGGAAAGTTTGCTTGTATCCTAGAAGGATGCTTCCCAAAAATGTCAGATTTTCCATCTCTTCCAGCTGCAAGAAGACCATCCTTGCAAGCTTGCATTTCAAATCTTGCAACTTTTGCTAGCCTGAGGAACAGCCCAGTGTTAAACCTCAGTCAACACAGTGCTGTCGACCGATTTTCAAGCTGATCCATGACAGATGAGCTGTATTTGAAAGCAGCCAGTGTTGCCACGTGTTATTGCACCACCAGGCCTCTCACAGTGCTCTGTGCTCAGAAGTGGAGACACTCACAGCCATGGCACTGACAGTCTCCCCATATTGCCACCATTGTGGACAGGTGCCCTCATCAACAGGACTGCAGCAGACCTCAGGCCCATGCCTGCGCTGTCCCGTTCAGTCCTCAGCTTCTCGCTACCAGCCGCATTGCTGCTTCCAAAACATCTGAAGACACTGTCTATAAAGACAGGAAAAAGAAACTACCTTTGCAAAAAACAGTGGATGTTTTCCTTGAGAAGAACGGGCAAAAGGATGTGTCTCTTCAGCATGAAAGCGTACAGTCCCAGCTCTAGCAGGAACACTCCTCAGTAACGAACTCTTTGAGGTTAAAACGACTTCTTCCTGTGATCATCAGATGGAGTGTCCAGGGCACCTTGCGAAAGGAAGGCTAGAGTGAGCGACACGCACCACATTGATTGTGAAGAAATAAATCAAAGTAGTCTCCTGACTTTCACAGCCACCCCAGAGGATGCGGAGAGCATGTGCTAGCAGCCACGGTACGACTGTGCTATGGCAAGCCAGGAGACTGCGAGCTGGCAAGCACGTGGCTACTCAGGTCACGAGCATCAGCAAGCCCTAAAAAGCTACCAAGACGGGTCACTTCAGCTGCTTTCCTTTTCATTGGGAAATACAACTTCTCCTTTCTCTTTCCACCAAAAAACTGTCATCTTGCAAATAAGCATTCTAAAATTCTTCAAAGTTGCAACACCTAAATGTACTTCAGCAGACGCAAACACCTCGGCAAACAGAGAGAAGTGGGCAAGTCAACCATCAGCCCTGGAGGAGTCTTACAACTTCCATCTACCATATTAACCCACCGGACCAACATGTCGTGTTATGAAGT
>Ga0181612_133098_pt1 | contig 14612 bp, 8 predicted proteins | sample HoacroProtozoa21_FD_119630 | JGI IMG/M metagenome (GOLD analysis project Ga0181612, IMG submission 119630) | Hoatzin crop microbial communities from Cojedes, Venezuel. Combined Assembly of Gp0051906, Gp0051904, Gp0051908 | reverse complement strand
CGTCATCGGTTAAGGATGCATAGTACTCCTCCGCCGCAGCGTGAACTTTTTCTTTTTCATTCTCCGTTAAGGTGATCTCATTTTCCTCGGCATAAATATTCATCGTATATACCAAGGTCAAGTGATCAATCACTGCTTCTTTAATGGAGTCACACAATCCATCGGTTTCAAAATCGCCGGACCACAGATCTGTGTCGCCGATGTTTCCGTATAAATTCTTGTAATTTTCCAGATATAAAAGCGCCTCACTTTTGGAGCACTTATAATTCCCAATGGAAAAAACTGACAGTATGGGATTGGTGGCAAAAAACACCGTGTACTCTCCCACTGAGCATCCCGTAAAAAGCATTACCGATGCCAGAAGGCAGACGGCTGTTTTTAAAAATTTCTTTTTCATTTTTCTTCCTATCTTATGCTTCGGAAAATTTCTTTAAAATGCTGCGGGCCACAGAAAGACCGTTGGCAGATGCCTGCTGCAGACCACGGGTAATGGAAGCACCGTCGCCAATAGCACGAAGGTGAGGCACGGAACTTTCAAAATCGGTATTTACCACTACACGGTTGGAGTAGAATTTTACCTCTACTCCGTAAAGCAGGGTCTCGTCGGAAGCAATCCCCGGCGTTACCTTATCCAACGCTTCAATCATTTCAATAATATCCACCATAATTCTGTGAGGAAGCGCCAGGGATAAATCTCCCGGCACTGCATCCTTTAAGGTAGGAATCAGATTCACCCGAGCAAGACGTTCCTCGTTGGTACGACGTCCCCTCTTAAAATCACCATAGGTCTGCACCATGACCTTACCGTCACAAAGCATATTGGAAAGCTGGGCAATCTGCTTACCATACTCAATGGGTGTACGGAAGGGCTTGGTAAAATTCTTGGATACCAGCAGAGCAAAGTTGGTATTATTGGTCTTCATATCCTGAGCCTTATAGGCGTGGCCGTTTACCACAGCAAGACCGTTATCATAATACTCTGTTGCCACTTCCCCGGAAGGATTGGTACAGAAGGTTCGCACCTTATCATCAAAGGTCGGAGTATGATAAATCAGTTTTGCCTCATAGAGATTCTTATTCAGATACTCCATTACCTCATCACGGACTTCCACACGAACTCCGATATCCACGGTTCCCACCTTAGTCTCAATACCGGTCTTTTTACAGACACCGCTTAACCAGTCAGCTCCGTCGCGGCCAACGGCAGCAACGATTTCTTTCCCGTGATACTCATCGCCTTTTTCTGTAAGGACACCATAAGCCCCCTCATCATTCATGAGGATTTCGGAAACGGGACTCATAAATAAAATCTCCACGCCATTGTCCAAAAGGTCTTTTTGCAGCTTGGCGTAAATCTTATATCCCTCTTCTGTTCCCAAATGACGGATGGGACATTCCACCAGTTTTAAGTTGGCACCAATGGCCTTCTTACGGATCTCCCGGATTTCCTTTTCCTTGTCCACACCGTAAACCGTCTCATCCGCGCCGAACTTCAAATAAATCTCATCAGACTCATGAATCAGTTTTAACGCCTCATCATATCCTAAAATAGAAGGAAGGTTTCCTCCCACATCCGGAGACAGAGACAGCTTTCCATCAGAAAAAGCACCGGCTCCCGCAAAACCTGTGGTAATGGAACAGGGCTGACAGTTCATGCACTTTCCTGTGGTACGCTTAGGACAGGAACGGCTTTCAATGGCCCGTCCCTTTTCAATCATTAAAATCTTAAGAGACGGATCTGTATGAATAAGTTCGTAGGCACAGAAAATTCCGGACGGACCTGCGCCGATAATTACTACATCGTATTCTTTTGCATTTGCCATAATTATCCCTCCACAATTAAATACCGGCCATCCTCAATAGGAAATACTTCCTCGGCTGAAAGAATTTCATCCCTGGACATACCGCTGACATCCAGGGCATCCTTCATATAATCAATCACATCCCGCTCATTATCGCAAACCGTGGCACAGACCATATCTAAAAAGTCCTCTGCCTCTTCCCGGTCTTCTGCCACAATCTCCGGAAACAATTTCAACTGATTTTCCAAAAATGCATCTAAAATCTTTGCATCGTACTGACTCATAGTTTCTCCTTACCCAATAAATACTGACCTCTGCTGATTTAAAAACTTACAGGTACCAGTTGTCCCAGTTTAAATGAGTATAAATATACTTCCTTCACAGGAAGATTATATACCTTTTGGATGGCTACTACATAAAGACGCATCTGCTCCTTATACAACTGTCGAAGCCTCTCTCCCGTATCCACCCGGTCGGTTTTATAATCCAAAAGGACAATACCGTCCTCCTCTATAAAGAAGGCATCAATAATTCCCTGGACCAGAAGAAGGTGCTCCTGCCCCTCTTCGGCGCCATTTTGAAACAGAACCTCCGGCGTATCCCCAAACACAAAAGCCTGTTCCTTTAACAGCTGATCCTTAAGCGCAGCCTCATGCATACGTTTTGCAAAATCCGAAGACAGGAATGTTTTGATTTGTTGTTTTGACAACATTTTTTCCTGCTCTTCCGAAAGCATATTACGGTCCCGCATAGACTGAATCTGCTCTTCCACGGAAGAAACTATATCCCCCACTGTAAAATCAAAGCACTCAAAGAAACGGTGCATGGCTGTTCCCCGAAGGGCCCCCATGGGGGTATAATCCTCTGCTTCTCCGGATATGAATGCGGGGCTTGGAAGCTCAAATTCTTTCTTGATTTGAGAACTTTCATCAGATGTATTAAGTTCCTTAAGATTCTCCCGGGCGTTTTCCTCTTCCTCTAAAGCCAGGATTACATCCATTCTGCGGTGCTTAATTTCCGACACGGAGTATTTTTCCTTGTACTGATTTTCGCCTTTATAAGGGTAGTCGAACTGCAAGGATTTTTCAAGACTGGCCCGGGCCTTCTCAAACTCCTCCGGGGTATATTCCGGATCGGAGTCGACCACCGGATTCGCGTCATCTGTTTTCTCTGTTTCCGCCTCCGATGTATTCTCAGATTCCTCCGAAAAGACCTCAGTGTATGTTACTGAACCTTCATCCCAGCCGCTTGCATAATCCTCTACTTTAAATTGCTTCGGACAAATAACAGCCACAGGATATAAAATCCCAAAAAGTCCCTGGTCCAGTTTCAGCTGCTCATAGAAGGGGATGGATTCATTCAGACATAAATTCTTCCCACGATTTTTCTCAAAATTTTCTTCTGCGGTACTATCTTTCGTTGCTCCCGCTTTAATACTTCCTATCACAAGAAGTTTCTCTTTGGCTCTGGTCATGGCAACATATAAAAGCCGAAGACTTTCTCCCATTTCTTCCCTATCCTTATAGGAACACCAAGCCTTTTGCATTAAGGTGTTCTGTTTGAAGGAGGGATTGTATCCTCTGTTTTCCGTAAGAAGTCCCATGGAGCCTATGGACAATGCATTCAGAGAAGTTTTTTTACCCCCGCTGATATCTGCTAAAAAGACCACGGGAAATTCCAGACCCTTACTTTTATGTATGGTCATAACCAGCACACGATCCTCGGCTTCTCCCGGTTCAGAACTTTCATCTGTATGAATATCATACTTAATAATCCGGTCCACATACCGAAGGAAGGCAAACAGTCCCTTGGTTCCTGTCTTTTCATATTCCAGGGCAGTCTCCATAAGGTGCAATAAATTTGCTCTCCGAAGTCGTCCCGCAGGAAGTGCGGATACGTAGTTTAAGTATCCGGTCCGGCGGTAAATGCGGTGAATCATTTCATGAAGGGGAATCTGATTTACCAGAGGACGAAGCTCATCATACAAATCCAGGAAAGATTGTAAGGTGGCATTCTCACCTTCAAGATCCTTTACTTTATCAAACAAATATCCCTTTTCGCTTTTTCCTTTAACCCATAAAAGTTCGTCATCTGAAAGACCAAACATGGGACTTAAAAGCACTGTGGCAAGTTCCAGATCATACAAGGGATTTTCCAAAACCCGAAGGAAGGAAAGCACCCGCTTTACCTCTACCGTCTGGAAAAGATTCTCCTTTTCCGGAAGAGATGTAGGAATCATAGCACCGTTTAAAACATTGGCAATGATTTCCGCGGAATCGTTTCTTCGAACCAAAACCGCAAAATCTCCGTAACGCACCGGGCGAAGTTCTTCGGTTTTCTTGTCTTTTACTTTAAATCCGCTTTGCACCATGGAAGAAATCTTATCCCGAATACAAACGGCTTCCTGATCGATTTGATCCACATATCCGTGTTTTTCCAGAATTTCCTTTCCGGAATTAAGAAGCGTAACTTCTGTTTTATAATCCTCAGGATCTCCGGGAAATACTGCACCCGGATTCAGAGAAACCCGCTTATCATAGGTAACTCCTCCCACTGACTCATCCATGGTTTTATAAAATACTTCATTGGCAGAATCTAAAACTTCCTTTCTGCTTCGGAAATTTTTATTCAATTCAATGGCGGTATCCCTTTTTAAGGTTCGAATAATCGACGACCCCTCATACCATTTATCAGACTTCTGATACTTATCCAGAAAAATCCTGGGATCGGAATTTCGGAATGCATAAATACTCTGCTTTACATCTCCCACCATAAAGTAATTTTCTCCATTGGAAATGGCGGTGGCGATGGCTTCCTGCAGGGGATTAAAATCCTGGTACTCATCCACCATAATGGCCTTATAATATTCCGAAAGTTCCTGTGCCACGTCGGTCTTTTTCCGTTCTCCGCTTTCCGGATCTTTTTCAATTAAAAGATTCAGCGCAAAATGATTCAGATCGGAAAAATCCACCAACTTCCGATTTCGTTTTTCTTCCGCAAAGGCTTCCGCCACCTCTTCCACCAAGGCTGCAGTGGTTTTGGCAAACTTTCCTGTATGTTCTAGTTGCTGATAGGCAAGGGAGGGGTCAATGACCGATTCCTTTTTTATTAACTTATTTGCATCATTTTTCTCATCAAGAATTCTTTTATGCAAATCCAAAAAATTCTCTGGTGTTTTCTTCGATTTTGGGGGGAAGTTTCCCTCAAACAAACTACTTTTGCTTGCACTAAACGCTTCACGAAGTTTTTCTAAAAATTCCCGAGTATCCTCCACCTCACTCAACCCATCAATTTTATCAATAAAACCATTTAATAAAGGAAGATATTTTCCGCGAATAACTTCCGCGAACTCAACATCACAGTCCCCCATTAAATAATCATTCACTTCTTGCACTAAACTTTCAAATATATAACGAGCTGCTTTGAGTTTTCCCTTAAAATTCACCATGAGTTCCCCCATATAGGGATTCTTAAACAGCTCCACCTCATCCTTACAATCATAAATTGCAAGTGATTCATTCAGGTACTCCAAAGGATAGGGCTGGGACTGAATTTCAAAAAAGATTCCCTCGATGGACTTTCGAAGGCTTGCATCATCCCGGTCGTCGCTGAAACAGTCTGTCAGTTCAATAAATGCCGGATCTTTTCGTTCATAATTTTCCCGCAGCACTTTGTCCATTGCATTTTGAAACAATAATTTCTGCTGGGCATTATCACAAATACGAAATCCCGGTTCCATATCCACCTTATGAAAATAACTGCGAATCAAGCCAAGACAGAAACTATCCATGGTGGAAATCTGAGCCTGATGTACCAGCTGCAGCTGACGGCGAATCTGAGGATTCTCCGGATCAGCCTCTTCCTTTTCCTCCAAAAGATTAATCAAACGTTCCTTCATTTCTCCCGCAGCCGCTTTGGTAAAGGTTACCACCACCAGCCGGTCCGCATCTATAGGATTTTTCTCATCCAAAAGCAGGCTGCAAATGCGCTCCACAAGAACGGCAGTCTTACCGCTTCCTGCCGCTGCCGATACCAGTATGTTTTTTCCTCTGGCACAAATCACCTGCTTTTGTGCATCCGTCCATGTTGTACTCATATAAAATCCTTATCTGTTTATTGCATTTTTCGTCTCAAGAACGCTTGCTCTTTCAAGCAAAAAATATTTCTTAGTCTTTTTCTGACAAAGTCTCGTCCTTAATATAGTCAGAAAAATTCTCATATTTCTTTAAGCCTCTGGTTTGATACCCATTGATTCGTGGATCAAAACCACAAATAGCCGAGTAGGGACAGTAGTTACACCCCTCTGCTTTTCCCTTTTTCGAGGCGGCTTCCTCATCACCGGAATTTTCACTATAAGGTCTGGCAGCAAAATCTTTTTTATGAATATTTTCTGCCTGAGACAGCGCACTCTTATGAACCTTCTCCAACAGAGACTTCATCTCATCTTCTGTCAGAACCTTCTTTTGCGCATTGCTATCCAACACACCGTCTTTGTTTAATTTCAACTTCAAAACATCTGAAGCTCCAGCTTTTTTCTCATCAACAAGTTTTTCAATCTGCTTATCCATAGCACAGAGATTTTCATACCCGGCCGTATTCCCCTTATCTGCCACAGTAAGCAAACCATCCAGACGAAGTTCGTTCTCTTTTTGTTCGTTCACAGCATCCTCGTCCACTTTCTGAGATGCATCCACCTTAACCATAGGCGTCTTTACGGTTCGGTAAAACATACCTCCGGGATAGTAAGATTCCTTCCCCCGGTGATTTAAAATATCCACCGCCGCATCCATATAGGTAATGAGCTGATACTGTACACCGCCTGCAACATAGGTGGGTTTTAACACCTGATTACCGGACTTATAATCAATGATACGAATATAGTCTTTTTCCGCTCCCTCAAATACATCCAGTCGATCAATGGAGCCGGACAAACGAAGCCGGGTACCATCGGAAAGACGCCACTTTTCTTTATTTACATCCGATGCTTTGCCGATGGATATCTCAAATTCCTCCGGCCGGTATTTTCCTGCTTTTGCCTGAGCATGCAGGGAATCCACCGTAAGCTTCATGGTGCTTTTCATCCGTTCAATCCGATACACCTCGTAGGAATCGTCCAGAGCGTTGTACTCCTCCAGCTTGGAAATTTCCTCCCGGATGGCTTTTGTTAAATATTCGTCTGAAGTTTCCTGTTCTATATCATCAGCAAAACTGACATCCTTCGCCTTCAACTGATCGGAATAATTTTTCAAAATCCCGTGATACAAGGTACCAAAGGTGGCATTATCAAAGCCTCCTTCTTTTACCTCACGAAGGCCCACTTCGTCCCCCAGGAAATATTTATACGGACACTGTCCGTAATGCTCCAAACGGGATACGGAAAGTCCCAGCACCTCCTCTCCTGTTTTTAAAGATGTATGGGTAAGGTCCCAGGTTTCCTTTTTAATGATGGGAGGATGATAAGAAAATTTCGCCCCGGAAAGAATTTTTGCTGCATCCTCCGGTGCTTTTTCCTGAATCAGATCCATGGCTGCCCGGCACATAAGATCCCGGTCTTCTCCCTCACCGTATGCAGAAGCTACTTTTCCCGCCAAAAGGGTCAGAGATGCTGCAGAATCCTGGTAAGAAATTTCATGAATATGCTCCAGGTTAAGTTCCGGGAATAACTTTAAAATCTCGGAAAACAAATAGGATCTTCGTACCGAATCTCCGGAAGCATTGATTTTGGCATAGGACAAAGCCATATATTCCGAAGCACCCGTCAGAGCCAGATACAAATAATATCTCTGCTGAAAACTTCTTTCCTTGGAGGAAGGTGCCAGGGCATATCCTGCCTCCGCCATGGCCAGACGCTCTCCTTCAGACAGGATACCGCCGCCCTCGGTTTTCTGTGGAATCACTCCTTGATTCGCCCCCATAAAAAAGATGGCTTTTACATCTGACAGACGGGTACGAACCGTATCTCCGATAATAACGCTGTCACCGCCGCCGGGAAGTTTCCCCAGGGAGAATGCCTCCATTCCGGACAGGAAGGTCTTCACATAATCCGAAAAAGAAAGCTGCTCCTCTCCCAAAAGCTGAACCACCTTATCCATGAGAAACATTACCTTTCCGTAAATGGAACGGTTAATCTGCTGCGGCTCCTCCTCCATGGAACAAATCACTTCCCCAATGGGATACGCCTGTAGAAAAGTATAAAGGGCCTCGGTCTTTTCCCGGACATTTCCTTCTCCATTTAAGGACGTATATAAATTTTGGAAGGGACCCGCCAATTTTTCTCTGTATTCATTGGCCAGGACAAGAATTTCACCGCCGGTTTTCTCCTCGTTTTTTTCGTTTAAGGTCACGGTAAAATGAGAAAAGAAATGCTTCTTTCCTTTAATGCCCGTGCGCAGCAAATAAGAGGAAAAGAAATCCACTTCCTCCGGGGAAAACCCGCTGAATGGGCAGCGCATAAAATTCACCACGTCGTCATATTGGAAATCAAATTGCAGCACAGAAAAAGCGCTCTGAATCATTTCAAGCAGAGGATTGTAGGAAAGTTCCCGGTTTCGGTCAATAAAAAACGGAATCCCGTAATCGGAAAAAATCTCACTGCAGGCAGTCTCCACCGCTTCCAGCTCAGAGGTAATGACTGCAATATCCCGGTAATGCCAGTGCTTCTCTTCCACCAGCTTACGGATTTCACCGCAGACACCTTCGATTTCCTGACGATAATTTTCATACTCTCTGAGATGAAGTACATCCGCCTCCGGATGCTCCACTTTGGTTTTAATTTTTTTCTCCCGAAAAATACGCTGCTCCAAAGCAGACAAATATCCCCCCGCCATAAAACGGCTTCCGGCAGATGTTACGGGAGATTTTATAAAGGGGCCGGTACATACATCGCTTTTACGTCCGTCCATTACCGGCACAAACTCCACCTCCAAATGCAGATCCTTTGCCATCCTTGTCAAAGAGGAAATCATCTCATGGCTCATGGCAAAAAGTTCATGCTCATGACCTTCCGTAACCGCCCCGGGGTCTTCTCCCTGATCCATGGTGACGGCGCAATAAATGTCCTTTAAGTATGGAGCCATGGCATAAAGAAGATGCATCTGCACCGGGGTAAATCCCGTATACCCATCCAAAAAAAGCACACCGTCTTTTACAAATCTGGACTCATCCACATGGTCTGCCAAAAGATCCAGCATTTGCTCTCCTGTAATATAACGTTCCGAAAGAGCCTTGGAATACGCCTCATATAAATTTAAAATGTCCTGTCCCTTTTTCTGAAAGGCGGGATTTAAAGACACCTTTTGAAATGCCTCTTTTAATTTATCCGGGTCCATGCGGTACTGAGCAAACTCGGAAAACAGAGACTTAATCTCGTCAATATACCCGGGACGGTTAACGGAATTATTTAAGACAAACAGTTCCTCCTGTTTCTGTAAAATCACATACTGAAGCAAAAGATTCTTTCCGGTATCCTCTAATATCTCTCCCGTATCAATACCCAGTTCCTCAAATACACGATAGGAAAACCGCTCGAAGCTTAAGACTTCGATATTCATAATTCCGTGATTTTCGGAATGCTCCACCAGCTTCCGCTGAGCCGTCAGAGTAAACTGATTGGGCACAAAAAAAAGAAAGCTACGGCGAGGATCCCGTCGCGCCTCCTTATTGGCATATTCATATAAGTAAGTAGATTTGCCGCAGCCGGCATTACCGTAAATGATATGTAAGCTCATGCATCTTCCTCCACCGAAGTAATATCTTTGATTCCGTACATACGGCAAAAATCTTTCAGATCCTTTTCGCTGCGGACCAACATTACTTCCTCAAACCGACCGCTGGTCTTGTCCAAAAATCCTGCCACCTTTTCTCCTCCGTATAAATTGGTGCGGATTACCGGACGCTTCTTTAGGGGGTCAAAATTATATCCCTCCATAAAAAAGTTGTTTTGCTTTTTGTCCATTTGTTTGAAGCGGGCAATCTCCTCTTCCTTGGGAGACTTGGGTGCTTCCTTTTTGCGGGAAAGTCCTCCCAGCATTCCTGCCACCACACAAACCAGAAACAAAAGGGCACCGTAGGAGGCCTGACTAACCAAAAGCATGCAAAAGAAAAGTACAACCCCTACAATCACTCCAATGGTCATACCTTCGGAAACGTACGTATCTGAAGTTTGGTTTGACTTTTTCTTTTGCATAGACTTTTTGTTTTAACCTCTCACCAAAGACAGAATTAATTTTTGAAGCTGTGAACCGGTGCGGGAATCCGTCCTGTACGCTGAATCATATTCTCACAGGAGAAAGGATTCACAGGCATTACCGGAGCCTTTCCTAAGAGACCGCCGAATTCCAGAACATCGCCTACCTTCTTGCCAATGGCAGGAATAAGACGAACCGCCGTAGTCTTCTGGTTAATCATACCAATGGCCATTTCATCTGCAATGATTCCGGAAATGGTACTTTCGGAAACATCTCCCGGAACTGCAATCATATCCAGTCCCACGGAGCAGACACAGGTCATAGCCTCTAATTTCTCAATGGTCAGGGCTCCGGCATTTACTGCATCAATCATGCCCTGATCCTCACTAACCGGAATAAAAGCACCGCTTAATCCGCCAACATAGGAGGAAGCCATAATGCCGCCCTTCTTTACCTGATCGTTTAACAGTGCAAGAGCCGCAGTAGTGCCGGGGGCACCTGCATACTCCACACCAATCTCGTGTAAAATATCTGCCACAGAATCTCCCATGGCCGGTGTGGGTGCCAGGGACAAATCAATAATACCGAAGGGAATGTTTAATTTGTCGGAAGCAGTCTTTGCTACCAACTGTCCCACACGGGTAATCTTAAAAGCAGTTTTCTTAATGGTCTCACAAAGAACTTCAAAGTCCTCTCCCCGAACTTCCTCTAAGGCACGCTTCACAACTCCGGGGCCGGAAACTCCTACGTTAATTACGGCATCTGCCTCCGTAACACCGTGAAAGGCTCCTGCCATAAACGGATTGTCATCGGGAGCATTACAAAATACCACAAGCTTAGCCGCTCCAATGGAACCTCTGTCGGCTGTAAGGGAAGCTGTTTCTTTTACAATGTGACCCATGAGCCGAACCGCATCCATATTAATACCGGTACGGGTGGATCCCAGATTTACAGAAGAACAAACATACTCCGTCTCTGCCAGAGCCTGGGGAATGGAACGAATTAAATATTCGTCCTGGGTCGTCATCCCTTTTGAAACCAAAGCAGAATATCCGCCGATAAAATTCACTCCCACAGCCTTTGCTGCATCATCCAAGGTATGCGCCAGGCGCACATAATCCTCCGGGCACTTGCATGCCGCAGCACCAATCATGGCAATCGGGGTAACGGAAATTCGTTTATTTACAATAGGGATACAATAATCCCGCTCAATCTCCTTACCCACAGAAACCAGATTGCCGGCAACTTTTAAAATCTTGTTGTATACATTTTTACAAACCGTATCCAGGTCTGCGTCGATACAGTCTAACAAACTAATACCAATGGTAATGGTCCGGACGTCCAGATTTTCCTCCCGGATCATTTTATTGGTTTCAGCAACTTCGTTAATATTAATCATGATGTCTCCTTATGCTAACCTAAGACTCCTATTAGATACGATGCATCATTTCAAAAATTTCTTCCCGCTGACACTTAATATCCACGCCGATTTCCTCACCAATCTGACGGAGTTCCTCCTGACACTGAGCAAAAGGCATCTCGGAAGTACTTAAGTCCACAATCATCATCATATTAAAGAAACCACCTACAATAGTCTGGGAAATATCCAGAACGTTTACATGGTTGTTGGAAAGATAGGTACAAATCTTCGCAATAATTCCCACTGCATCTTTTCCAACCACGGTTACAATGGTCTTGCCTGTCTCTTTCATTTGAAGTCCTTTCTAAACTACTACCTTCTCACTGACATGATCCCGGGAGGATACGGTAATGGGGAAGTCATTTCCTTTGTAGGGATTATCTCCCATGGTTACTTCCAGCCGCACCGTCTCGTATGCCAGAGACTCGTAATTATTTTCCTTGGATAGATGTCCCAGAAAAATATGCTCAATATTGTCGTTTAACACCTTCCCCAGAAGCTTACCGCTGTTCTCGTTGGAAAGATGACCCCGGTCACTTAAAATCCGCTGCTTCAACTCGTAGGGATAACGTCCCACCTGCAGCATATTCACATCATGATTGGCTTCCAGTAAAAGCACATTCATGTCCTTAATATTCTCGATGATGTAATCGTCATAACAGCCTAAGTCTGTTACCACACCCATTTTCTTAGTGCCGTCGGAAATGGTATATGCCACAGGATCCGCCGCATCATGAGAAATACGAATAGGCTTTATCTTTAAATCTCCGATGGAGAAAAATTCATCAGGCACAATGGGATGAAATAAACTTTCATCAATTTTTCCAAGGGACTTAATATTTAAAATAGCATCAATGGTTCCCTGTGTGGCATAAATGGGAAGGCCGTATCGTCTGGCAATGACCCCCAGCCCCGATACATGATCGGAATGCTCATGGGTAACTAAAACACCATCCATATCGGAGGTTTTTAAATCCATTTGATTCATTCCCTCTTCGATACGTTTCCCGCTGATGCCGGCATCAATCATAATGTGGTGAGAATCACTTCCCACACAAATACAATTGCCGCTGCTTCCACTGGCAATGGAAAAAATCTCCATTATCTCTCCCTCCATTCAATTCGAAGAGCATCGCCGTCTATAATGGGATCCGCAAAGGCACATTCATGATCGTTAATGTAGGTAATTACACCTCTTCCGCCCCCTGCACTGGGATCAAAATCAATAACATTGAAAATATCCACGAAGATATAATCCGTCTTACCGTTTAACTCAATAGCATCACCGTTTACCGTTACATGAATCCGGATAAAAGGAGTAAATCCCGTGGGATCGTTTAATGGCGTATTGGGACGAGTGGGTGCCAGAGAGATTTCAGGTTCTTTGTTATCCTTGGAATCCTCTGTCAATTCGGAAGACGTCTCGTCATTAGAATCCTGTTTGGCTTCTTCAGAAACCTCACTATGAGAAGATTCATCATTTGCTTCTTCAGAAGTCTCATCGTCAAAAGATTCATTACGAGAATCATGATGATTCTCTTCTAAGGTCTCTCCTTCGGAAATCTCTCCTTCAGAAATCTCTCCTTCAGAATCCTCTCCGTACTCTTCGTCGTACTCGTCCTCGCCGTCCCGCAGGAAGTCCTCGTAACTTCCTCCGGTGGTGGTCCACTCCACGGTGAAATTCTCATAAACAAGAGTGTCCAGATTAGCGGTACGATTATTTACAATAATTTCATGGTCTCTGGAAATTTCCACATCCATAAATTCTGCCAGCTGAGATACGGTGTAGAAGTTTCGGGTCTCAATGTCGTCCCCTTCCTGAATCTCATATCCGCCGGGCTCTAATTTACCATTCACCTCCACAAACTTGGGGCAACGGATGCGCTTGGCATTTACCACGAAGGATACATATACATCCTTCACTTCCTCCAGGTCATCCAAATGAAGTGCTGCGCCGCTTCCCACGGTGGAGCCTTCAATGACTACCTCACAGTTTTGCTCCAGGCGGGTATTTAATCCCACTTCATTACCGTTCATATAAATATGAGCGCTTTCTCCTGCCTCACCTCTTGCCATACGGGCACTTCCGTCCACCGTAAAGTGAACCTCCGTACCGCGTCTTGGGAATAAGGCGTCTGTGGAGTAACCTGCCTGCAGAGCGGCATCCACAATTTTCAGATGACCGTTATCATATAACTTCATTCGCTCCCCGTTAAAGTGAATCATAATGAAGTTATTTTTCTGCTCGTAATAATTCAGGCAGATACCAATGGGAGTAACCAGCAGGGGATCTTTTTCAATGTCCTTCTGAAGGAAGTTCACAAAACCCATTACCTCTTCACCACGAAGAGCCACACGCTCCTTAATGATGCCCAGATTATCTGCCAGTGTCTCACAGAAATCATGGACCTTTCCGCCGCCGCCTACAACGAATGTAGCTGCTACGGATTCATCACCGTTTAATTCTTTAATCTTCTCGGAAACTTCTTTGGTAATCTTATCCTTTACCGGGTCTGTCAGTTTCCAGATTTCTTTGGCATCCACCGTATGCTCAATGCCCATAATATCCTTATAGGTTACCTGCTTCTCCACGGTGGAGTCTTTCTTAATCTTCTCTGCTGTGGCAAAGTCCACCAGAAGTGCCTGAACAATCACTTCTGTCAGTTCATCTCCCGCATAAGGAATCATGCCGTAAGCAATAATACTTCCGTCCCGGGTCACACAAATATCGGAGGTGCCGGCACCCACGTCCACCAGGGCAATATTTAACATACGGAAATTTTCCGGAATTGCCACATTGATTGCGGCAATAGGCTCCAAGGTCATGTTGGCCACGGAAAGATCTGCCCGCTCCACTGCAGTATACAAACCGTCCACTACATCTTCCGGCAGGAAGGTAACAATAATGTCCTCTTCAATCTTCTCCGCCTTATGGCCTTCCAAATGAGAAAACACCTCACCGTTTAAGTAGTGCTTCATTACTGAATAACCAACACAGTAAAACTTATACCGCTGGTCCTCTTCCATTAATTCCTGATGGGCCTGATCCACACCCATAAGATCCAGGGTGTTTAAATCCTCACCGGTAACCACCGTTTCCTCATCATAGGTATATTCCACCTTGGTGGTAACGGTACGAAGCACACGACCTGCGGCTGCGATACATACTTCCGTCAGTTTGAAAGGAAGCTGCTCCTCCAGATG
>Ga0181612_106750_pt1 | contig 14613 bp, 15 predicted proteins | sample HoacroProtozoa21_FD_119630 | JGI IMG/M metagenome (GOLD analysis project Ga0181612, IMG submission 119630) | Hoatzin crop microbial communities from Cojedes, Venezuel. Combined Assembly of Gp0051906, Gp0051904, Gp0051908 | reverse complement strand
TAAATTCATTATATACACCTTGGGAAAAATGACCAGGGGCTCCAAAAATAAAGGCTGCACCCACACATTAGTGAAGCTAAAGTACAGCTACGAAAATTATCATAGAATTAAGGCACTTACGATTAAGGCGCTCTGGGTTCAGCTTCTAGCACTGACTTGTTACTACTCCTTACCCTGTGACCTTCACCATGCTCTCCAGTCTCCAAAACGACTTCTGCATGTAAGGACTTGGACACCTAAGCTAGGCTTACATTCCTAAATACCTTGGAGCATCCGACTCTAAAACCCTTCAGTGCTTCAGACACACATCAGTGAAACAGAGACATCAGTATTCCTTCTTGCTTTCCACCCTGTTTGAGTGGTAACTGTTTTAAAATAGTGACCATCTTTCTGTGCACGCAATCCTTCTGAGCTTGGTTTAGAGCAGCATATATGTATTTTTAAATCCCCTCTGCTGACACGTATCCGAATGAGAGCATCGTGCCAGCACAAAAGTACTCAAGTGAATCTGATCGCTGTCATCACAACGTTCAACTTGAGTGACATGTTAAACATCTCAAACTGAACAGCAAAGAGTTTTGGACTGAAACCGAAATCCTGGCATAGGGTAGAACACAGGCAAGGGTTTATTTTTCCTCTTGACTTTTACCTTCGGCGTGATCTTCCAGAGCGTGGGCAGGAGGAGGGCAAAGAAGCTGCTCAGCCATGACACGACGCACCCAACCGACACAGCCACGTAGCGGGGCAAACGCCACGCTTGTGCGCGCAGCCATCGATGAAGGGTACGCAGAGCAGAAGCTATTACTTTCAAATTTCCTGTCCTTTTATTCCCACGCTGATTAATATAAATCAGAATCATTAGTGATCATTTTGCAGGTAATCAAAGAACGCCTTGGCCAGAAGCTGTAATTTTCAGAAGATTGGTTCAATTCACCCAGATCGTGGCACCGACGCACACCGGTGCAAGCAAATGTAACAGGCACACACGTGCAAGAAGATGCCAAACACCAAAACTCATCACCAGTTTTCAGTCCTTGTATCACTGCTCCCACTTTCTACTTGCCTGAGGTCAGCGGCGGGCTGGAGTCTGCCCGCACGCCGAGGCCGGCTCAGTCGAGCACGACCAGCTGCAGCTCGGAGGGTCACAGCGCATGAGGTTTTATTGGAAGCCGCAGTTTGCAGGTTTGGTTCCATGGTTGAAGTCATAGCTGCTCGTCCTGTAGACCCCCCGAGTCCCGGCTCTGCGCCCCGAGGGTCCGCCTCGTGCAGGATGAAGGACAGCGATTACCACATGCGGCACGCACTCACGGCAAGCAGAAACCACTTCCCACTCTCCCGAGCTTTGTAGGAGGTTCCTGCACCACCACAAGCGCTTGCCTGCCTTCAAAAGCAGGGTGACATGTCGCGTACCACTTCACCAGCACGGTGCCAGGGATGCCCCGGAGCAACTTCAAACACCACCGGGTAAACCATCAGCAGGTACAAACTGGTGCCAGTCAGCTCCGCGCTGGAATTGGCCATCCCGTACCTCCCTGCACCGGCAGAAACAGCCACGGCCATCAGCCAGGCCCCGAGCCACACCATCGCACGGCCCGTAACCCCCCTCCTGCGGGCTGACCACACTACACGCTGGGCATTCGCATGCACATTTCCACGTACGGAGTACCTATGGAGCATGCACAGGAGCAGGACGGCTTCGGGAGCGCACAGCTTGCCCATTTTTAATGGAATTTGAGTCCCCAGCACAGAGCTTGCTCCCTGCCCGCTCTGGGCAGACGGTGTTTACACCGCCAGCAACACGAGTTAACCCACCGTCTGCAACGAGAACAGACCCGATGCTCTTAAGAAGCCTCTTGGCAGAAGCTCTCATCTATATTTTAAATTCATGCTTAAGAAGGCCAGCTCTGCTCTGCGGCTGGTGTTCCTTGAGCTGGTTATTTTGACTGTCACTTCTGGCCAAAGTGCAGCCAAGACGCCGATCCCACCACCCCGCAGAGACGCGCGGTGCACACAGCAGTCAGTTATTTTCCAGTAGAGCCACGCACAGCTTCCTTGAAAACACGATGAAGAAAAGCTGTCAGTCCTGAATGCATATTATCTCTAATTAATCCCATAAAAAAAATTAAAAGGCTGGTTGCTTGGTAGCATTGCGAGAACTGTTTTGTAATTAACATGACCTTCATCCCATATGGTAATTAGCAAACATTTATATTACCATTAAAAAGACCATGTTCATTACATACCCTCACTTTTCTCTATTAGCTAACAGACCCAGTAAAACCAATTTAGTCAAAGCCTTGAACTTTCGCAAATGGTCCTAATAAATAAGTTCAGAACGACTATTTCTGGTTTTAACTGACACCCTTGTTGTCTGATGGCAGAATGCACCAGAAGACGCCCACGGGGGCTCGGGCAGGGTGATGCCCACCCTCCCTTGTCCGGGGAAGGGGCTCGCACGCCGGCGTGCCGCGGCAGGGCAGCGTGCCCTCGCCTGCTGCGGCAGCTCCAGCAGTGCAGCCCCGCTCCCAGCACCCAGCATCACAGACTGGGAAGTCTCTCGCCCTGCCGAGGGGACGCAGACCCCCGTCCGGGCGATGCACACGGGTGGGCAGGGACTCGGCAGCGACAGTCTCCAGCTCTGCCACCGGCACGTGGAGCTGCCTCTCGCGTCTGTTTGTCCCCTCATCTACAAAAAGCAATGGTGAAGTCGTCTCCTCTGTAAAGGCCAAAGGGAAAAGTCTATAGAAAAAAATAAGATTTCACTGCTAATACTATTATAAATCTATTTTGCCCTCCTCGAAGCCAGAGCGTTCTACTCCAGAGAACAACCGGCGGTCAGCAATTCTATTGATAGCTTCTCTGCTTACATTAATCCAAAATTTCCTACGCTGTTTTTCGCATGCTGCAATCACTCCTACTCCCCGGCGTGACTCACCGTTTAACTGGTTTGCTAACAGAGGACCCGATGTAGCAGTCAACAACACCACCACAAACCCATTATCACAAAGTACTTGTTTTTCACAGAGGCAGGAGAACTTGCGGTAAGTCATCGCACAACGCCGTAACTGAAAATGCAGGGGATAAATATGCTAAAAAACAAAAAGCACACTTGCCCACACACTTCCCTCCTCCTCTAACGCATCTCTGAAAGTAAAAATCCAAACCTTCTTGTATCTTGAATCCCACTAATACCAGTTCTACTTTACAAACCTCCATTTCCCGCTCCTGATGAAAGCTGACAGCTCGGGGGGGAAGGCGCGGGGGGAACGACACCAAGCGACTCCCGCTAATCAGTGCTTTCATCAAAGAGTATGACGCGATGTAAGTCTAATCCAAGGCAGCGCTCTCTTTTACTTGCAAGCTGTACATCAACAAAAAAAAAAATGGGGGGAGGGGGAATTTACTAATTGGAAAGATGATATAAAAATGCTAATAAGGCCACTGAGTTGACAGGGCTGGGAACATCTCAATTTTATGTATATATGTATGTATGAATGTGTCTCAGATAATTCTTGCACTATAAAGGATTTAACTATGACTAACTAAAAATACGTAGAAACGAGAAAAATATGTGGCCACCCTGACTGGGAACTGCAGAAGAAGTTAAAGGCCCCCAGCCCTCCCTGGAGCTCAGGGCAGCCGACACGCGCCTCTTGCCATCCTCCTGCAAATTCCAGCAATTTCATTCCCACGCAAGCTCCGGGTTATTTCCCATTTTTCACTTGGTTCGAGCTCCTGCTAAACGGCTCGAGTGCATGAGGTTAAAGAAATACCTGTCCAGGCTGATGAACTGGAGCGGCGGGACGTCTGATTGCGGCTGCTCTCGCCAGCCCGCGGACAGTGCCCTGTAAACCCAGAGCACTCGCCCCCGGTGCGTGCAGCGGGCAGGCTACGTTCGGAATCCAACCCAAAAGAAACACACGTCTCATGCATAAACACTACACAAGACTTCAAAGCAGTTGCCTTCTTTTTTTTTCTGAGGCAGCCAAAAACCATGTAGGATCGAGCCTGACGATAGCACTGTACTGTCAACTTATCATAAAAGCAGGATGCAGAAACCAGCTACCAGCTGTGAAGAATATTTACAACTGTAAATATTATATTTCAGCTGTAGAGGAAGTAAACACCGCGTTATGGAAATGCCTGCTTTATCGATCAGCTCATCAGCAAGGAGAAAGCGAGAATATCATTTTGCCGTTTTCAGCAGCGCAGCGTTTCGCAGACCCTGAGCATGTATTTTTGAGATACCGACTCCTGCCAGCAGCAGCCAAGAGATGAACTTGCTGATGAACGAACGCAGTAACTGCTATTCCAACACCTGCAACAAACACCTTGCTACCGCTTATTTCGGGAAGAATGCAACTTAAAGAAGAATGAAAATTTAATTCCTATTGGTTTTGTTTATTCCCACTCGATGTTATCTCTTACGACACCAATGCAGGGCAACGTCCACATGTGAGTTTTAAAGTATTTTCCACCCTAACAGCAGCACAGCCCTGCCCTGTTGCGCTGCAGAGAGAATCCACTGACACCCGCCTGCAGCATCAAGCGAGGGGGCAATGGCGAAACAAACCCCAGGTACAGTAATGCCCTTCCTTTAAAGCTACAAATGGAAAATTCATTTTCCAGTCTTTTTCTACAGTTAAAAAAAAAAGACAGCTTAGACAGAGATTAACGCAAAAGCAACTGTCTTTAGTATGACCTATGCGACTTCTAGGAAGACTAAGAGAGATTCGGAGTAATTACGAGCTTGTCCAACAGCCAGAATTTTACGACTCCAAATATTAACAAGGTCGGCATTCCCACCTGCACGCCTCACAGCTATTGCCGTGGAAATCCTCAGCACTACCGAAACACTGGGTAAGGGGAGCCTGAATAAGATTAACTTCATTTTTAAAAACTCACCTTCTCTGGGAGAAGGCAGTAAATAAACATCAGTATTATCCTGTAGCCCACCAACATGAATGACACCATAGAAATGCATCAGAGCCTCGGAAGCACCGGCAGATAAAAGAATCTGCCCCAAGATCCCTCTGTACAAATGAGCTGGTTCGTGGCTACGGGTCTATCTGCACAACCAACCTCTCTCACTGCTCCACATCCCTCTTCCATAAGCAGACCCAAAGTCTATGCAGAATTAAGTTCCTTCTCGCTGGCTTTAAATAAAATTTCACTAACGTACAGAGCATTCAACCTCCTGTTTCCAAGTTTCTCTCCCCTCTGGACAGCGATGGCAAACGTCCACACTTCCCATGGTGAGCGTGCAGCCCGTGTGCCGCAGAACGCAAAGTCAAGCCGAGCGGAGGGGAGCACACCCTGCACTGCAAAGTTCAGCACTGTCCTTCACTAGTGCATCGGAACAGGACAAGCTTGGCAGCAACCTCTGCCATTTCCCACAGATCCATCATTTTCCACAATGATGGCTGAAACCCGACAGCCGCCGGGAGGGTACCCGGCCCCTCGCCCGAGCCAGGCAGGTCTGCGAGCTCTGGGCTCTGCTCAGTATATGTGCTCCGCTGTTTTGGGACGTACCAAGGTCAACTTGGCAGAAAACCTTAATGCCAAGAGCCTCTCCCAGGCAATTTCTTCACTTTGCAGTGACATTTCCCACTTGAAACCCAAAGCAGAGCAAGATGGGAGCAAATTTCACCCCAAAGTGAGACCCGACTGCTACCCACCACGTCCTGAGGAGCAACTTCTTCCACCTCAGGTCAGTTAAACCAGTGTAAAACCAGAGCAGAGCTGCAGTCCAGTGCCTCACTTGGGAATGTTTGGTGAATGAATCATCCTCCGTTTGTTTTGGCTGCATGGATTTGTCAAAGGACGGCAGTTCAGCTCGTGAGAAATCAAAAGCCAGACCGGGACACGACTTCGCAAGAGGCTCACGCAAAAGCCGGCAGCGCGCGCGGCAGCGTACATTAACCAACAGAACAGCTTGAGGCATGCCTGGAAAATGCCAGCTAAGTGGAATTTAATTTCTGGCTTAATAATTCCTTTCTTTATACATGAATTTTGCTTAAGAGAACATCAAATCCCATTTTCATTGGGGATGGTTGCATTTAATCAGCAAGCTGAATGGGCACTGTGTCACGCAGCTCAGCAAAGGAAAGGGGTTTAATTCTGCAGCCCGAGGCAAAAGCATCCCCTGCGCGGGTCGGTCCCGGCGCAGGATCCAAGGACTCCTTCCCAGTGTGCATTTTTCCAACTCAGTTCACAACCGACCCAAACTAGAAGATTCCTCAAACAAATGCATTATCTAGTGGCTTTTCAACTCCACCTCCATCGAGCCTATGCTACGCTTCATTTGCCACCCTGGGCTAACGGCAGGCTCCAACTAACCTCTGCTGGCTTCGGGGGTGTCATACAAATATCTTCCACTGTTTCGATGTCCTCTGGTGAACCATCATTATGGAACTCAGAGCTGGATACTGCTGCAGATCGGCAATTTTGCGAAGTAGAAGAACCATCACTAACAGTAGCAGGGACCTGCAAGCACGGCACAGCCTCGCCACCCACCCCGGTCTTGGGAGCGTCAGCTCTTCTCAACCAGCTTTAAGCCGTTTCAGAAAAAAACCCACAACATTATTCAGATTTCTTTGTTGTTGTTTTCAAACAAAAAAATTGTAACAACAAACGTATTTGTTTAAAAAACCCAAAGTGGTAGGACTGTCTTCTAGTTTAAAACACAAACGAATCAGCTTATTTACACCAGCTTCCCAGAAACCTGGAACGAAACGAAGCTGAGTTCACACCGCGCCTTTCTAACGCCCTTCCAGGCTCCTTGATCACAGGTAACACACACACCGCCAACCGAACAAGAATGTCAACACGTGAAAGCATGCTACTTTCAAGCAAGCTACTCCTCCGACTGCTCCCCGCTAAATCTAAATCACTGATGGATTTTCCATGCTGGCAGCGCTCAGAAAAACACTCAGAAACCTGGTGTTCAGCCGAAATTTGAACGTCTTGAAGCAGACAGATACCAGTCGTTATCCCGTGAAGATTTTCCTAACGCTGAACAGGGAAGCTGAGATTAAAGGTACGCAATCCTCTACTGAAAATTAATTTTCTACAGTTGTTAAAAAACCTGTTTCTCTCGGAAAATGACTCGGTTGACTAGATAAACACTTCTGTCTCCCCTAGGAAAGCGTGTTTCCTTCAGCCTTGTGACCTTACACATTACACAATTTAGTATCATCACAGAACAGCATTTGCCTTTTATGCAATTTCAGAAGGTAAACTCCCAACCACCAAATTGGGAAGACATTTGAAATATTTTTTTAAATTGCCTTAAAAAGAATTAACATACTTTTTCCCTCCCCCTAAAACCTGCTACCATCTCGTTAATCACGAGGCATGTTTCACGGGTATTTTCAAAGGGGAGAACAGAGACATTTGGACGAAAAGGAATTTACTGATGCACAAAACATCTTGCTGAAAACAGAAGCTGTTTTTCAGTTTTAAAACTAACTTGGATTTTAATTTGTATTTCACACTTCCAGCGCGGACACAAATTACTGCCTTGTGCAGCACCGCACCGGCACAGCAGGCAGAGCTACCCCTGCTCCAGCCCCAGCCCCAGCCCCTTTTCGAGGCGAGCGGCTGAGCCGCCAGACCCCCGTGACCTGAGGCCGCTCGCGAGGGCCACGCACAGCCCGGCTTTCCGGGCACCCGCTTTGGCGCTCGATCAGACACTTGAGGTTTCCCAAAAACCTGGACCACTCCGACAGGCGACCGGAGCCCTCGCTTGCGCCAAACGTTTGGTACTTGGGGGTCTAAGCGCCCCGTGGAAATGAACGCACCGGCATCGAATTGACAAGCAGCAGGATCCAGCCTCAGCGCGAGCCTGGCGGCAGGCAACCCTGTGGCTCCAGCCCAATATTTGGCTGATAGATCCGTATCCAGCAGGGACAGAAAAATCCTTTAGAAAACACAATTTTCAGTTCCCTTTTCATCTCAGGAATGCAAGCCAGGCTTAGTACCTTCAAAACCTGGTGGTGCGGTATTTTTTTCTGCCTTATTTCTTTTCTTTTTTTTTTTTTTTATGAAATGAGGGAACGCTGCTTTCATTTCCCTACGAAAGGGCTGATCTGAGCGTACAGGCACCGACGGATGACACCAGTACTGCAAAGACTTTCTGAAGGAAGCCAAAACCAAAGTGCAAGAGATTAAAGAGACAACTCCCTCACAAGCCAAATGATTAAAGCTTTCACTCTCTGGAACAAGCATTTCCTTGAAATAATGAAAACCAAAAGGGAGACTAACACTGCTCCAGGTCTCCAGCTCACTCCGCCACACACCAGGATTTTTCTGGAGTTCTCTGTGCACGCTGGACACCCCATGGAAATCACTTCTGGATACAGCAGGGTTTGAAGCAGGGCCACAGCTCTAATGTATCTTTGGCGTTTCCTTCACACACAGAAAGGATTACCAGGAGCTCTCTTTGGGATCTGGATCATGCCCCAGAGAAGTAGAACTACCAACAGCCTGCAAGAGCCAAGACCTAACCCTCGTCATTCAGAGGGAATGTTCTTGGGAATTCCGGATACTTCCAGCGTGCAAGGAGCAACACGGCTTCAGCAGCACGCTAAAGATGTCTACAATCTGACTCCCTGCCCCAAGCTTAAAAATATAATCTTCCGTGTGATACTCTAAGCAAATTTCCAAGCGCTTATTTGCCAAGGGACAATTTGTGGCAGGCTATAAAGGTAAGATTCATGTCGCCCAAGCAAGCCCCCAGTCTGCAAGCAGATCTGCAATTTTGATCCCAACCTTGCAAGAAATGCAAAAGCGACACGGGTTCTCATGCAAGAAGTCTTCATTACATTACCATCTCAATTCTTCTTCTTTGCAAAAACTCAATTTTCAATAAAAATGTGTTTATTGTGAAAACACCTCACAATCTTAACACTTACGTGGCAAAACTCCGGTACTGCTTAAGGAAGGAAAATAAAGAAAAAAAGGCTAACCTCTATTTTGCAATAAAAACGGATGACAGTCCTCTCTTCTGCATAAGTATGTTGCCTGGTGAGAACAATTTTGTTCTTGTCTTGGTAACATTTCCCTGTCTTCTTTAATACATTCTTCATCCATTAACTTTGACTCCTTATGTGTCTAATTCACAGCCACACACCAAACAAATTACCCAGAATTAAAAACACCTCACTCATTTCCTCTTTCCCCACCTCCACGCTACGCCTTACAAAATCATTTTGCCATGCCATGCCACAAGGAATTACTAATTTCATTGCAGGGGGCTGGTGGGAACGCAGATTCCCGTCGCATGACATAACGGTCCCATGGCCAAGGTCTGTGCTTGAAGAAGCCGATTCAATTAAGCCTCCCACCTAACGGGCTGCCCCCGTTTTCTGCCCACACGATCGACCGGGAAACATTGCTAACTTGTGTTGGGCTGCTTCTCCTCCTCCTCCCCGATCAGCACAGCCTTCCACGTCTAGCATAAGAAACGACTGTAGAAAAGTCCACTTAATCACCTCCAAGCTTCATTTACATTTCATAGTCATATCTCATCTAGCTAGCTCCTCCTTCCTCTACAGCAGCTTCTCAATCCATCACCTATTTGTTTTGCTGCAATCATCACTTCTCTTTCTAATTTACGCTGCTTTCTCCCCCCAGGAATTCTGTTCGAGGAGGGCCCATGCTGAATGACTGGTACTGATGCACCCTCCCGATGGAGATTGATTCCTGAACCTCCTTGCTTCATCCTTTGTGGACCTCACGCCATCAGACTAAAGCCTTTTCTGCCCAGCCACCACCCCCACCCATTACCATTCAGGTACCTGTTGAACACAAATGCATTTCTACTCGACTTGCCTGTATGAGCATGCCAAAATTACTTCTTTTCCTTCCTGCAGCTCTAGCTCGAACTCTTCCCTGGCTCCTCCAACTCTATCACTTCATGATCATCAATTTATGTGGCAGTTTCCTTTAATTGGATTCCATCCAACCAGCATCATGGCTGCTTCCCTATGAAAGGACATGATTTTCCTCTCCAATAACCCCAGCACTGCTACAAAGGAGCAGAACTGTCATGCTGTTTGGCATCAATCATAGCCAGCCCGACCGAGTGTTTCACTCTCTTGATGGATCTCCAGACTATATTGCAGCTTACTCCTGACTGACACTGGTAACGATGATTAGTTCCATACTGAAAGCACGTCCCACACAGCACCACCAACACCAATGAGGTACCACTACTGCTGCTGTACTCAGCACTCCTTAACATCTGCACCCCAGGTGCTATCTCAGCGTTTGTGAACTTCCCTTGGACACTGGGCAGGGGAGGTGTCATGGGAATGGAGATGTTCTGTGAAGCTTTACAAGTTGAAGGACAAATCAGAGCAACGTCAGGACTGAAACCATCCCAGCAGAGCCACATCAGATACACCAACACAATCTTACTTCTTCAAGACGGACTCAAACCAGCAAAGTCAACCTCATCACCTTTGGAAAATCACACGAATTTCACTGTACCAGAAGGACAGAGAGAGACTCCAAACACACGCCCACCCTGGCTCCACATCAGCCATACAGTTAATGTCTGGCCGCAGTTCAGATGGGAACAAAAGGCAGACACCAGCGTAGGAAGCGTCATGAGACCACAAGCGATAGCCATTTCTGGTTCTACCACTCGCTCCCGGCACAGCCTTACAGAAGTCATCCAATCTCTCAAGACAAAGGGCCTAGGTGCCAGCAGGGCCAACAGATTCAGAGGAGCCTGCTGGTCCTTCCACAAATGTTCAGCTCCTCAACTCCCACTGAAAGGTTTTGACCCCAACTGAGGAGAAATCTAAAGAATGGGGGGGAGAAAGAAAAGCAAACCAAACCAGAACAGATTATGCCATTTCAGCTAAAATGATGTTACAGTTCCCTGAACTTTGTAAGATCTCTGAATCTGAACAAGGTAGCCTGAACTCCGTAGAGAGCCTGGTCTTGTTCAAAACCTCTCCACTCTAACGTGGAGCCAAACAGAGCAACCTTCAGCGCAACCCATCTCAAGGGAAGGAGGGCTCTGCGAGGAATTGCGATGCAGGACATGCACAGCATGCCTCGAAGAGCAGCGAAATAGAACAGGCTTCCCGGAGCTTAAACACAAGTGACCCTGAAAAGAGAAAGGGAACGAACGACTTAACATCACCTACGTGGCGAAAAAGAGCCACTTCCAGCAGGCAATTTTCTGAGTGGGTAGCTACATTGTCTAAAAGCAAACTGATGGCGACATTTTCGGGTCTTTATTTTTAATTTTGGACACAACTTCGGTGGTAACAAACATTCTCCTTGTAAGAGCATAACCTTTCCGTGACTTACTTTCAGACAATGCGGAGCATTAGAGGAGATTTATGTTTACTGCTGAGTTAAAGGTCAGGAATGGAGGCTTCCTCCCTTCCCCATCGCTCCCCTCCTCTCTTCCACCAAGAGACGAAGGCTGCATAATCTGCGGCGTTTGTTTTCATACAAGAGCTGCTTTTAAGCACTGCCCTGATGATCGCACAAGGGGAAGCAGCTGAAATCCAATCAAGTGGCTCTACAGGACAAGACACATGACGAGACAGCCGGCCAGACTCCCGCTCCAATGTACACGCCGAAAAGCAGCTTATGCAGAGCCTGGGCAAAGGATGCTTTGTTCGGGAGCGCAGGCAGCTCACACCGCAGTGCCTGTTCTCCATTAGCCATCCATTTCAAAAACACTTCTGATTATTTTGGAAGTACTTGCATTGCCCTTTCTCGAACTCCGTATTTGCAGTTAATTGCATAGCTAGTGCACTTGCCTCCAATTTAAAAGCACATTAAGCCCAATTTTTATTTAAAACGGCCATGTTTCCGCCCAGGCGCTGAAAATATCAGCGGATCCAGCAGACAGCGTTTTTAAAGCAAGACACCTTTTTGCTTCTGAGAGTGCGCACATGCACTTCACTGTACCTAAGTCACTGAAATATAACAGAGGGTATGGAATTCAAGACCAGTCCCTTTGGGGTTGAAGAGGCAACCAGCCTTCTTGTGCTCTTCTGCAAAAAGCTAATCTAAGAACACACTGCACAGCAAAAACAGTCGAGGGATTATTCCTTGCAGGATGGAGCAGTCTCTGTGCTCACCTAAGCACTCTCTCACACCTTTTAGGGAAGGCTGTCTTCATCGCAATCATTTATCCTGATGGAGGCCGGACAGCAGCCGCAGTGAAAAGCAGAGCGTGGAAGAACAAATCCTTTTTTTATTTTTACATGTCCATTTATATAAAACATAACTATCGAACCTATCAACAGGATTTATGGGTTTTATTCCTTGCTTTTATGACAGTGTTTAACATGGGCAAGGCATCACCATGATTCTGACAGACACCATACCCGTCCCCTTTGTCTAATGCACATCTTTGTCACGTTTAGCCGTGGGGCATTCACCGCCCAGTGGGTTTTCTAGAGCCGATGCAACCTCAAATCCCTTGGCAGAGCCTGCTGTACAGGCCCCCCTCCCCTCTCTCCAGCCTCGCCTTCCGACAAGTTCTTCGGCATTCAGCACGCACAATCATCCACTCCAGCAATTCCTCCATGCTGCAGGCTTCGAAAATCACAGCCAAACAAGGTTTATACAAGCATCATCTCACCAGTCATAAATCTCTCCCTGGAAACTCGACTGAAGTGCTGACGTTACCGGCTTGCTGGAGTGATAGGTTTTGTATTTACTGGTGCCCTGGTCTTCTTCCCTTTAAATAAAACGTGCCCAAAGCCATCAGCTTTCTGCATCTATATTAAGAATTATTTGATCAGCAGGTTTGAGCTCACCCAGCCTGTCTAGAAGAACCAGAAGAACTGCACCAAATCCCATGCTGTTCAAAGACACGCAAGAAGGACCAACATTCATGTCAACTGTCACGGCTTCACCGATGGCACCCCTGCCACCGCACCCTTCGGCGCAGGGGGATCTGCGCTCTGACAGCACGGACAGGCACCGGCACCCAGGGGAGGGGAACGCAGACGGTCGGTGCGTGTACATCCTGCTTGGGAGCAGAGCTACAGGGCAGATCTAGGATTTGCTGCTAGCCCCACCATGCCAGCTGCGCCATTCCTGGTCGCCCTGTATCCCGCATGCACCACGCAGCCTGCGTCACTCTCCGTCGGGAAGTTTGTTTAGACACTTTGCTATCTTCATTTGGACATACTGGCACACCTAAATAAATGCAACATAAATATGAAAAGACATTCTGCCTCCCTGTAATATTCGTAGTTACTATGTTGACTTCGCTTTCTTTAAATGCTCTTCAAAAAGTTCTGACACAAGTGAGTAGAAGCGCTGAATGATGATACTGGGTATTTTAATTCCTTTCACAAGACAAGGAATGGCCTAGAGAAGGTCCAAGTAGAGCCTTTCGAAAGGACGCACTCCCGTGAACTAAGGAAGATTTAACCCACGACAAGCTGCGCACACCTCCGCGGGCTCTCCAACTGCAAGCAACAGACAGGCAAAGCACCGACGAGCAATTTGGAAATTACTTTTGGGAATTAAGGGAGTTACATAGTCTGACCAAGTTGTTGCTCTTCTCAATAGAAAGACATGAAATGTCTTGAATTTCCATGAGAGTTTGATAGTAAGTGGGGGAAAAAAAGGAAAAATAATCAATAAACCAATCTATAATTTCATTGATGGTGAGGGGCACGGCTTGTGCAGGGCAGGTGAGGGTTTGTTGTCAGAAGAATGCTTTGCTCTGGAGACCTGATGCTATCTCCACCTAAGCATATCAAACTCCCAGTCAATGCAGAGAGGTTGTGTACGCCTTACCAGGGCTCAGTGTGATCTCTCATGTCCTGAAAGGATAGATTTGCAATAAAAATATGTGAAAACATTTAGAGACATTAAGTTTACAAGATGACTCTGATCCTGTGGATTAGTGTCGAGTCTGCAAGTGTGCTGCAGCCTGCCAGGGAGAATAAAGCGCTGCACTGTCCTTACACTAAGAGCAATTTAATTTGTATGTCCAGATGTTCATTTCAAGAATTTTATCCATTTTGAAGAGTTATATCTCCATTGCCTTGGAATAAAAACATAATTATGTGTAAGCCATTTACAAGATTCCTGTGGCAAATGCTCCTAACCCTGCTGGGTTATTTTAGGGCAGCGAAGCCGTAGTTAATACACAGGAGGAGGACTGTTTGACAGAACTATTGGAATAAATAAAAGGATTTGCTCAAAATGCACGTCAAAGCCTATGAAAACATGAAGCTTACTGAAGCCCAAGAGATCCCTCCGTCTCTTGCCAGGCCCCGAACTGTTGGGAAATGTTTCTACCATTTCTGAGAGGCTGAATCCCAAGAATAGTAACGCACAGAAGATCGCAGCCCTTGGCTCTCCAGCCAGACAGCAATTCAACGAACAATGCGGCCAGCCCATCACACAACCCTTGCCAAGTTACACAAGCACCACTTGTAGGAAAAGCTTTCTCCTAGAAAAAGAGGCAGCAAGAGAGAATATGCTGGCGGAGAGGGAGCTGACGGGAAGGGCTCGCTCCTGATCGGACGCCGCATCACAGCACCGCTCCCACGACGGCTCCAAGCAGCGCGGGCCGTGCCGGGCCCACACCAGCGCAGGCAGGCACCAGGCCGG